>Ga0182015_10006523_pt1 | contig 11688 bp, 13 predicted proteins | sample 712P3MmetaG_FD_120478 | JGI IMG/M metagenome (GOLD analysis project Ga0182015, IMG submission 120478) | Permafrost microbial communities from Stordalen Mire, Sweden - 712P3M metaG | ecosystem: Environmental > Terrestrial > Soil > Wetlands > Permafrost | place: Sweden: Stordalen | collected...
GGATGCCAAAGCGGGACCGTACCGAATCGTTATCCCGGATGAAAGGAGAATGGCTCGTTGGGTACGGCAAGTCACCACGTTGAAAATTGGGGATGTGCAGTAAGGGATTAATCCTTCTGAATCCTTCTGAATCCTTACCTCTGTGGCTTTAACAACAGCAAACACCGTGTCGCCTTTCTTGAGCTTCAACTCGTCGGCACTGCGGCGGGTGATGGCGCTCTCAATGAGATTGTCACCCACCCGGATGACCACATGGGCCATGACATCACCCAACTGGACTGCTTCGATAGTTCCACGGAGCTTGTTTCTGGCTGAAATTGGCATTCACTGATTATGAACGTTATAGGAGAGCGTGTATGAGCATGCGAACACGGAACCCGATTATGCTTCTGGCGGTCATGTTTGTCTGTCAATTTTGTGCAGCCCAAGCCATCACGGTGGTTGCCGCAGCCGACCTTCAGTTTGCGATGCAAGATGTCGCAGCCAAATTCCAGAAGGAAACAGGAAAGGACGTGAAACTGACTTACGGCTCATCGGGCAGCTTCTTCGAACAGCTTCAGAATGGCGCACCCTTCGACATGTTTTTTTCGGCCAATCTCGACTATCCGAAGGAGTTGAAGACTGCTGGACTGGTGGAGCCGGGCAGCTACTACGAGTACGCCAAAGGCAGGATTGTCATCTGGGTACCGAAGGACTCGAAACTCGATCTGAGTTCGGGACTCCAAGTCCTGCTGAACCCATCAATTAAAAAGATCGCGGTTGCGAATCCGCGGCATGCTCCGTATGGACAAGCCGCCGTCGCTGCCATGCAGAAGGCAAGTGTCTACGACAAAGTGAAGGATAAGTTTGTGCTCGGCGAAAATATCTCCCAGACTGCTTCCTTTGTCATGTCGGGAGCCGCTGATGTAGGAATAGTGGCATTGTCTCTCGCGTTGTCTCCGAACATGAAAGATAAAGGGCGCTACGTTGAGATTCCCGCTGATGAATATCCGCCCATCGAGCAGGCGTGCGTCATCCTCAGCTCGTCAAAAAATAAGGAAACGGCGATGCAGTTCTTATCATTCATCAAAACTGCCGCCGTTGCTGACACGTTGAGGAGATACGGTTTTGATGTGCCATCAACGGAGTGAACACATCCACATGTCCGCCACTAGCGAAAAGCTTTAACTATGCATCTTTACGTCGTGGTAAACTGCAAGACGCAGAATTGCGGAACGACTCACGTACTCAGCTATCTGGGTGAAAAAGGCAAGACCCCGGCGACCGTGGAATACTGGATGTCGTACCCATTAATGATTGATTGCCCGACTTGCGTCTGACCTATGATTACTCGGATTCAGAGGAGAAGTTCCGTTCGTAGTTTCCGCCCAGATGCTCGGCTGCCGCCGCACCGTGGGAAAGCTGGCAGAAACAGCAATCGTTCTGAGACGAAACGTACGTTGCAATGATTTCGCGTTCCCCAGGAGTGAGCGCGTTAGGGCCACGCAGCAAGACTTCCGCCAATTCGCGTAGAGCCTTGGTGCTTTCTGGACTGATTGCCATCGGTCCCAGAATTCCGGGCAAATTATCGGGAACTTTGATGTGAGCCATGACGTTGGCCTCCTTCAAAATCGTTAAAACAAGAACTTCAGCGCCACCTGAATCACCCTCGGGCTTACATCCGACTGAATTTGCCCGAAAGTCGGTGATTCGATGTCACTGACCGGCAACCGGAAATTGGTATGGTTCAGAATGTTGAACACTTCGCCCCGGAATTGAAGCTCTTTTGATTCCGTCAGCCGAATGTTCTTGAAGGCCGAGGCGTCCCAGGTCACGTATCCCGGGCCCTGGACTACGTTGCGGCCTTCGTCCCCGAACACCTCAAACCGCCCGAGAGGATCCGGCTGGAGTTGCTGAAAAGCGCTTACGTTGAACCATTCCTGAGGAGTGCGCGGACCGGAGTTTGGGTTGCCGATCAGGTTGGGACGGTTCGCGGAGAAGCCGGTGATCTCCGGCGCCTGGCCTTGCAACGAAACGTCGTTAGAGTCGAATACCGTGAACGGCCCGCCACTCATAGCAGTCATGATTCCGTTTAACTGCCAGTTGCCGAGAATGTGTCCATACCAGGTACTGGAGTGCTGCAGGAAGGGAAGGCTCCACTGATAACTCAGTACAAAACGATGGTGGGAATCGAACATAGACCGGCCGCGCTCGGCCTCGAGGTCAAAGGGGTTCTGCGCCAGGTCGTTCTCGCCCGCTACGGGCTGCGATGCCGATCCCGTGATGTTAAAAGAAGAAACGTCATCGATGGCATGCGACCACGTGTAGGACGCGAGGAAGGACAGACCGTGGCTGAAGCGTTTGCGCAGGCTGGTTTCCAGGGCGTTATAGCCGGAATTCGCGACACTCGCGATTTCACCGACCGAACTGTAGATGCAATTGTTCGGGTTCGCTAAGGTGCATCCAGAATAGAGCCGCCGCTGGTTCACGTTGTTTTCGGTGGAAATTGGACACGGGGCTGCCACCGAACATCCAGAGCTAGTAGTGTCCACGCCAGGGACAAAGACTGGTGGATTCCCTTCGATGAATCGCGGCAGCCTCACACCAGTCGTGCCCACGTACCCGATCTGAAAGAGCCAGTTTCCACCGAAAGACTGTTGAATATTCAGATTCCAATCCTGCGCGTAGGGCAGATGCAGGTTGCGAGCCACTACGAGCAATGTCATCGGCTCGGGGAAAGCCTGACTGAAAGGATTCGGCGTATAAAACGGATTGGCAAATGAGTTGACGGGGAAACTTATCTGTTGCGTCTTGAGGTAAGGAGGAGAGCTGACGGGATCTTGCAGTGGACCGCCTTCGCCCGTGTAGTAGGGCTCGTAGAAAATTCCGTAGGCAGCACTGACCACCGTTTTGGAGTCTCCACGCGGGTCCCAGGCAACGCCGAAGCGCGGAGCGAAAGCCGTTTTCTGGGTTGGAATCAAGCCCGCTGGCACGCCCCGATCGCTGGGGTAAAGCAGTCCTGCGGGAGCGTTCGGCACGACTGTCGATTGCGCTCCAGGAACGAAGAGATTGACCTCGTTGTTGTTCTCGGTGGAGGGGAATGGCAGCTCGTAACGAAGTCCCAGGTTCAACGTCAGGCGAGAATTGACCTTGTAGGTATCCTGGCCGTAAGCATCCAGGGCTCGGTCGCGGATTTCGCGAGCGAAGTTGCCTCCGCCCTGCAGAAAAACCACTGGATTGCCGGACAGGAAGCTGGCAAATCCGTCGCTGTAAGGAAAGTTGGCGAATACAAAGAAGCCGTTGCTGGCGATGCCTTGCAAGGCATTGATCTGGTCACGCCGGTAGCCTCCTCCAAATTTCAGCTCGTGGCGGCCGTGAATCCAGCTCAGCGAGCCGGAGAGGTCAAAGGTATTTTGAAACGTATTGCGCGGTCCCGTGATGGGGTCGCCCACCGAGGCGTATCCCCCGACCTGGATAAACGGAGGTCCGGCGGCTGAAGGCAACGTTGGAGCGTACTGGAAGCCCAAGTCTGATGGCGACTCGCGATTCAGGTGTTCGTCCAGCAAGAAGGTATTGCGCAGGAAGGAAAAGCGCGCGACGCCGATGGTGGTTGGCGAAAAGATGTGCGTCTCCTGAGTGACGAAATCCTGCGCTCGGTCGTACTCTCCCACCGGGAAACCGGGAACATTCGCTCCTACCGGCGACAGTGGATCTGTCGTCGGACCGCGGCTGTACATGTAGCGGAAATTCAGAGTGTCTGCTCTGGAAAGATAATGATCCAAGCGCAGTCCGAATTGGTCGTTGTTCTCGCTGAGGGTCTGCGTGGCGATGAATCCATTTTCGCCAACGTTAGGCAGCGGGAAAAACGGCAAGACATTCGTCGCAGTCGGATCGATGGGCGTGAAAAGAGTCATTTGGTTGAACGGTACCGCTGTTCCGAAAAAGGTGAGCTGTTCCTGCGCATTGCTGCAGAGTCCGTTGGAGTCAAACGTAGCGGGAGGGGCGCACTCCTCCGCGAAGTTGCCCTGCCTTTCCGCGGCGGAGGGTACCGTTGCCGGCACGGTCTCACCCTGCCGGTTTCGGAAGCCTTCGTAGTATCCGAAGAAGAAAGTCTTGTCCTTAAGAATCGGTCCGCCGAAAGTTGCGCCAAACTGGTTCTGCTTCAACGGCTGTACGCTCTGCGTGAAGTAATCGGACGAATCCATGGCGTCGTTGCGCAGGAACTCCCAGGCGGCCCCATGAAACGAATTGGACCCTGACCGCGTAACGATATTGGTCGTGGAGCCGGTGTTGCGTCCGAACTCTGCATTCGCGTTGTGGCTCAGAATTTTGAACTCGGCAATCGCATCGATCGGTGGCTTAAGAACAAATCCGCCGTCCACGGAGCTGACATTGTCGGCGCCGTCGATCATGAAATTGTTCGATTCCGGCCGCTGGCCATCCACGGCGTAGGCCTGATTCTGTCGTGCCGGCCCGCCGGCTTCGAGCAGGCCGGGAGTCAAGGGTACGACTCCAGGCTGAAGAAGTCCCAACTGGGAAAAGTTGCGCCCATCCAGCGGGAGGTCGAGAATCTCGCGCTCCATCACGGTTTGCCCGAGACTGCTGACTGTGCTCTGTACCAGCGCTGCATCCGCGCTCACTTCGACCTGCCGGGTCTCCGCCCCGAGCTTGAGGTGAATCCCGACCGTCGCCGTTTCGTTCACATCCAACGAGATTCCCTGCTGCAAGTACTTCTGGAAGCCTTGCGCGTGAACCTCTAGCTGGTAGTGCCCAATTGGGAGTTCGACCAGCACGTATTCTCCCTGACGGTCTGTGATCGCAACCCGTGTCAAGCCGGTTTCGATCTGCTTGGCCGTGACCCCAGCAGCCTGGACAATCGCGCCGCTCGGATCCAGCACAGTTCCGCGGATGCTTCCTGTGATTTGCTGCCCCGCAACATTCAAACTTGTAAGAAGAGCCATCAGGAACAACGTCAGCGTCTTCGCGCTACGCATGCTTTTCCCCATTTGTCCTCAAGAATCAAGAGTGATTTCGCAAAACACTTTCTCGTTGGCGCTTTTGAGAACACGCGCGAGAATTCGCCCACAGATTGAAGTGCGGCGACTATAGGGACGCTTTGCAGAGGGGTCAATAATCTGAAAGCAGTACGTGCATCGATCGCCATGTAAAAGAAATCTGCCCGTAGTGTTTTCGGGTTATTGCATCGCAACTCCGCCCCCGACTAACTTGTCGCACTCCAATCTGTATTCGCTACGGTGATATCAGTCGGAGGCGGACAAGAGATTGAGACGCTGGAGGAGGAGTAACCGTCCATTCCACGATATGAACTCAGACAACGATGCGAAGGATTCGTCGGGCGCCGATGGCACCCCAGCCGCAAAACCGGCCACGAAAATCAGGATCATCGAAGATGCTGAAGCCACCGGAGAAACGGCGGCGGCTTACGACTTTTGGAGGGCCGGGTCGGGGAGACAGCAAGTTCCCGGCATTATCAAGTGCTTCGGAGTTCGGCCTGACTTCCTGCGTGGGATCATCGAACTGGGAAACACGATCCATTTCTCGGAAGGGCATCTCTCTCGCCTCCACAAAGAGATGATCGCCAGCTATGTCTCTTATCTGAACCGGTGTCCGTATTGACTGGACAGCCATGCCTACTTCCTGCGGGTTCAGGGAGCATCCGATCAATGTGTGAAGGCAATCGTCGAAGGCAAGCTTGACGAAGCGAGCCTTACGGTCGCCGAGCGTGCGCTGTTGGAATATGTGGAATTGATTACTCACGCTGCTTACCGATCTACTTCCGAAGACGTCGAGAAACTGCGAGTCGCCGGCTGGACGGAAGAACAGATCTCAGAGGTGGTATACATCACAGCCTTGTTCGCCTTTTCAATCGTGTCGCTGACGCATTCGGTGTTCCTTCCCAGGACTACCTCGGCACCGGGAAATTGACACCTTGAGTATTGACACCTTGAGTGTCGATGGCATCTTCCGGACTTCGGGCTGATAGGCTCACTTCCATTCCACAGACACGGCAGCGATCGTTCCTCTCGATTCGTGCTGGGTGCCTTACTTACTTTGAAGTGGATCTTCGCCTATTGAGTCCCGACCGCGAAAGAATCTGGATAGCGGGGAAGTAACAGGTTCGTCGCGGCTGCCAGTCCCAGCGCTGTTGCGAGGAGAGTCAGCAAAGAAGCGTAGGAGCCCGTCGCATCGAATGCACGCCCCAGTATCACCGGACCGATGCCTCCAGCAGCCGCATAAAATGTCCAGGTGAGACCGTAAAGAGTGGAAAAAGCGCGCAGCCCAAAATAACGAGTCAGCAGGTAAGGTGTAATGGCGGCTTCACCTCCGGCCCCGACGCCAATAAGCGCAGCAGCAAGGCAGCCGGCAGGAAAACTAGTCGTACGCGCAAGGAGAAAAATGCCCAGCGCTGTAATGAAGTTGATTACAAGCGCGACGCGTGGCCCGAAAAGTCGGTCCAGCAGCCATCCCGCCACAATCCTGCCAAGCAAGCTTGATCCACCGAGTATGGACGCGCATAGCGCAGCATTTCCGGTAGTCAGACCTCGATCGGTCAGCAATGCGGAAAGGTGAGTGACCGCCCCGTTCATGCTGATCGAACTTACGAAAAGAATGGCGGTGATAATCCAGAAGGCAAAAGAACGCAGGCCCTGCTGCCACGTCATTCCAGCATGGGTGACTGGACCGAACTTGTTTCCGATAACTCCGCGCTCGCGGATGTAGCGCCAACTGAGGGGCAAGCCGAGTAACAACGCTAGACCACCTAGTGACGCGTAGGCTGCGCGCCAGCCATACCGGCTGATGATGGATTGGGCGACGACGGGTAAAATCATGGCGCCCAAGCCCGCTCCAACCATCACGAACGCCAACGCCGTTCCCAAACGTCGCTGAAACCAGGTGGAAATCGATCGCGAATAAGCCAGATGAGCCGCGCCATTCCCAACGACGCCGAGCACGAAACAAGTCACGTAAAACTGCCACAACCCCGAGCGCAACAACGACAACGAGGCGATGGCGCACCCGAATACCGTCATGCAGGCAAGAATGATGCGGCGAGGGCCGAAGCGATCGATCCACCGGCCAAGCAATGGGGAGATGAAGCCCAAAGTGACTGCGGCGATGGCGAAGCCGCTTGAGATGGCCTCACGGCTCCAGCCGAATTCCCCAGCCAGCGGCTTCACAAAAACGGAAAACGTATAAACGAACAGCGAACCGAATCCCGCCATCACACCGAGACACGCTGCTAACACTACGCGCCAGCCGTAATAGCCGAAATCGAATTCACTTGGGCTCACGCCGACTTCGACACTCCCGGTAAAGGACTCGTCGCTCATTCGATGATCTCTGCGCCTTTGCAGGAGTCGGATCATACACAAAGCGCTCGATGACCATCTCTAGCCTTTTTCTAGTATTGCCGCGGTTTGAGAACCGTTGGCAATCAGTACCGCTAAACGCTGTATCGGATGCACCCCATAGTCAGCGGGCAGGTAGGCTCTACAAAGAAAACAATCCTATGCTCGCTTTTTTCTTGCTCCTCTACTTGTTCCCGACGCTTTTCTCATCACCCACCACCATTCAATTTTGGTAAACCAAGTCCCAAAATACGTCCCTTCAACCATCAATCCTACCGCCAGAAGTAGCAGCGATCCTGCGAGCAACGTCAGTCCCAGCGCGATCGGTCGAGTCTTACATACGGGGCGAGTTTCACGCACGCGATAAACCACATTAAGGCCGTCGATTGTCGCAGCAAATCCGCTGGAAGCTGTCGATCGTGAAGGCTAACCCGAGCGTAAGAAAGTGCCTGTGTTTGTGACTCATGACGTCAAACACGATGTTGCGCACCAAACTCATTCCATCCCCAGGGACGAGCTTGGCCATTAAGGTCAGAAGGCCCTCAAACAGGTGGGGGATGGGCACATACCCGAGCAGCGCCGCCATCGAAACCAGTAACGGAAACAGCGAGAGCACGAAATAGTATGACAGCCCGGCAGCAAATACGAAAAGACGTTCTTCGTACACCACCCAATAGCCCACTCCACGCAAATCTTTTGACACTCGGGAGGTGTTAAAGGTAATTATTTCCATCGGGAGACCAGATCGGCACTCCCATCATCAGGTCAGGGTCTTTTTCGAAGGTGATCTGACGCGGCTCACCGCCGCCTAACGGCAGCACCCAGAGATTGCCATGGCCTCCGCTGTCCGAGAGATAAGTTAGTTCGCGGTCGGTCGGATCCAGGGCCGGAGCCTGAACCTGCCCGGTCTGGCGCGTGATGCGTACCGCACGGCGCCGCAGCTCATCACGGGAAACCGCCGGTTTTGAAGATCACCTAGCTAGCTAGCGTGTTCTGACCCGTTGCGAAAATTCTTTACTCTATCTGATTCTTCAACCGCTTACCAGAACTAGGTTCTGATGCGATCTGATCGACCTTGACCGACTGGACTGTAGTAAAACTGTAGTAGTTCCCATGTTCAGAACGGGTCGAATCGGATCAAATCGGCGCAACGAGGACGTCTGGCAACCCTTTGAAAAATATAGTAGAGTAGAGAATTTTCCTAACGGTTCAGAACCTGCTGTGGAACTCAAAATCCGCCGGGCTTCGGCCACTTCAGCAACAACTCCCGGACGTCCGTTTCTGGATAACTTCCGGATAGTCGACCGCCCGGGAGTTGCCCGCAGGTCGTGCTTGCTCTGCTTCAGCGTATTTCGATACTGTATGGTCGATCCAGCAGAGCATGACAGAGATCCCAGGTGACTATGGTCTCCCGTATTCATCAGGTGGAGCAGCTCAAATCGAACATTCCGGGAATTGAGGCAAGGATTCGAAGCATGACTCATATCCGACAATGGCGGCCGTCTGTTGGGCAGCATTGGCCAGATGCGAGAAATGGAAGTCCATGTTTAGGTAACGTCTTCGGCCCCAGGAGATAGCAATGTCGTTTGAAGCCTTCATGAATGATCCGAAAGGTTACTGCGCGATCCACGAAATTCAACTCTTTGGTGCGGGCGACAATCTTGTGCCAGCAGCCGTCACTCGCGCCGCGCCGGTCGCCAATGCAGCGCACGGAACTTCAATCCAATTCACGCATGTCGGTAACGTAACGATGGTGCAAGCACAAGCCAGCGGCGCCAAGACTAGTTGGGCGGATCCAAACATGCGCGGGATGTGGGAAATCGCACTAGCCAAGGTCGGCAAGGGGAATAAGCGAAGCGTGATCTATAGGCCGGCCGTTGGCGGTGCTCTCCCAGATCTGCGCATCCTGCCCTGGAGCGGGACGGATGTGACGTTCATGCAATTGAATGGCGCCGCCAATTTCGCGGTGACCGGTCCGCTGTCGGGCTGCACGGTGTCGGTCGTCCGGCATTTGGGCGTAGTATGGTTTTTCCACGCGAATTTCGCCGGCGGCGGTGGCCTGGCAAACGTCAATCATGGGCCCAAACAGGCAATGATCCGAAACGCGGGCGCTATCGTCAACATCCCTCCTGGCGCCAACTACTTCTTTTGTGAGTACGGGCCGGGACATACCTACGATGGACAGGGCTTTGTGTGGGGTCGTCAGCGGGGCGGCGGCCTCTGGAAGTTCTATGCGCATTCGTTCCAACCCACCGCGATCCGTACGACAGAGGATCGCAAGTGGGCCGAGCTCTGATTGGACTCGCTTTTCTGGCTATTGATTGCAGCTTGGCGCATTCCGCTTTGGCTTCTTTCAGGATTAGGATGTAGGGGTCGGCGTCCGTCATGTGGTCGGGAGTCTTCGCTCTTCGCAAGGAAAACGGTGCTGAGAGGTTTCAGGCAGCACGTCCGCGGTCGCCCGCCGCGCGTTCTCCGAGCAGTAATTCGATGTGCTTTCCCAGCGCCAATTCCATATCGTTCTTGGCTGCCTCGAAACTAGGTGCGTGAATTGTGAGGCCCAGCGATTCGACAGTGGCGTTCCAGCCATCGTCCTCAAGCCAGAACTTACATTCGAGAAGCAAGCAGGGCCTGACTCCGAGTTTCACACTGTGAGGTTGCATGGGGACAAAACCAAAGTGATACCGCTGCGTATTGTACGACACGCGCTAGCTGAAGCTAAACCAGAACCGCGTGGGCCCCACGCTTATTGCAGCCTCGCGTACTCGGCTTTGGCTTCCTTCAGGATGGGAATGTCGGGGTCGGCGTCTTTCCAGAGGTTGAAGAAGTCCAGATACGCCGCTTTCGCTTTCGCTGTCTCGCCTGCCATTGCGTGGGCGCGAGCCAGTCCGAGATGAGCGAGCGCCCCGATGGGTTCAAACAGCACAACGCCCGGCCAGTCCAAGATTTTCTCGAACTCGGCTGCGGCTTCTCTGCCTTGGCGACTTGCTAGATACGCTTCCCCGCGTACATAGACCGGATACAGGCTCACGAAGTTGAATACTGCGCCCCGGCGCCCCAAACTCGTAGGGCGCGGCCGCCAGAAGAGCCTCGATGGCCTTCGAAGGATCGTTGCGGTTGAGAGCGAGCTGAGCGCGAATCGTTGGCAAATAGTTGAACTGCAAAATGGTATCATCCGGGAAGAGTTTGGCCACCTCGTCCGCCAGTGCCTGGGCCCTAGCCGCATCCCCTGCCGAGGCGAGCGCCAGCGCTGTCGCATACCGCACATCCCGGCCCGTAGAAAGTGCGAGCGCAGCGGCCGCGTACTGCCGAGCTTCGGGGGCATTGCCGAAGAGAGCTTCGCGCAGGGCGGCATCGGCTTCGTAGATTGCTGCCGTTTCCTTTTGCCCTTCAAGCGCGGCTGAGGCAACTGCCTGGCGAGAGAATTCGTGCGCGCTGCGAAGCCGACCGGAATGGGCGGCGGTATCAGCTTTACTGGCGAGCAACATGTCTTCCCATCCCGCCTTGCGAGCAGTACAAGTCAGCTGTTGCGCCATGCCTGCCGCGTCATTTTTTAAGAAAGCAATCTCGTACAGAAGGAAGCACAGGTAAGTGGAATCCAGATTTTTCGCCTGGGCCTCTGCGACCGTGGTCCGGGCCTCCTCCAGGCGATTTAGAGAAAGATAGGTGCGGACGAGGTTGCCAATTGGTACCGCACTGTTTGCCTCGATGCGGAGGGCCTCGTGGAAGGCGGCCAGGGCTCTGTCGTATTGCCCAAAACTCCATTCAATCACACCCAGGTTGCTCGTGGGTGCCCAGTCTCGCGGATAGGTCTGCGCCCAGAGTTCGTAGGCCTGGCGTGCCTTTTCCAGATCGCCGGTGCCATGGAAATAGTGCTGAGACTCGATGACGAACTTCTCCCGCTCGCTTACCCCTTCGCGAGGTCTTGGCGGGGCTTCTGGCACGAATTTCGGGTTTGAGCAGCTTTAGCACCCAGTCCATTTCTGACAAACCGACCGAACGGATCGAGCGCTGGTACGGTCATATATCCGCCACATGGCTTAGGTAGAAACTGGGCTAAGACAAGCCCCTCGCGATGTTCGGGAAGGCACACGAGATAGGTGATCCTGGCGCTGCGCTGAAGTTTGGCCGTTGATCGAACATGCGCTGAACGACAGACCGGGAGATTGGCGAATGTCGATCGTTGGTTATCGGGAGAGTGATGGTTGGGAAATGAAGGTCTGGGGACCGAACGGATTTGAGCGGTCATACACATTGGTGGGAAGTGCGGGGGAGCACCAGGCATTGGTGATCGGGAACGTGCTTCTGAGGTTGCTGCCGGCGAGGGTGGCGCCGGGGTGAA
>Ga0182015_10006525_pt1 | contig 11686 bp, 7 predicted proteins | sample 712P3MmetaG_FD_120478 | JGI IMG/M metagenome (GOLD analysis project Ga0182015, IMG submission 120478) | Permafrost microbial communities from Stordalen Mire, Sweden - 712P3M metaG | ecosystem: Environmental > Terrestrial > Soil > Wetlands > Permafrost | place: Sweden: Stordalen | collected...
GAAGCTACGGGCGATTTCATCATCATCCAGGATGCGGATCTCGAATATGATCCCGGGGAATACACGGTATTACTGGAGCCTTTGATCGAAGGGCGCGCCGATGTCGTCTACGGATCGCGTTTTCTTTCCGCCCGCCCTCATCGCGTGCTTTACTTCTGGCACTCCGTGGGTAATTGGATTCTCACTCTGCTTTCGAACGCACTTACCAATATCAACCTCAGCGATATGGAGACCTGCTACAAGGTTTTCCGGCGCGAGGTTATTCAGTCGATTCCGCTGGAAGAAGAACGCTTTGGTTTCGAACCTGAAATCACGGTAAAGATTGCCAAGCGAAATTTGCGTATCTACGAAGTTGGCATCAGCTACTGGGGCCGTACGTATGAAGAGGGTAAGAAAATCCAGTGGAAGGATGGAGTGCGCGCATTCTGGTGCCTGGTGAAGTATTGCATCACCGAGCCTTCCGTTGCACGCGAGAAAGCGATGACGCCAACCGATCCAGCGCGCTAGCGGATGGCGCATTTTCAACCCACGTTTTCTTGAGAACCTCTCCTCAGCTGCGATCAACCAATTTCTCAACGTCCCCGACCGGCGCCGGCCAAGACCCTTTCTTGTGACTCTGCAGTCGGAGGTGCGGCCTTGACTAGTTCGTTGATCGCTCTGGCCGGCGGAGTCTCCTTCGCAATTCTGCCCCTGATCAACGGCCTCAGGATGAATAGGGAGAAGATCGCCGCGATAGCACACAGCACGGACGAAATGTAGAACGGCACGAAAAATGAGCCGCCGAAGTATGCAGCCAGCGCTGCCGCCCCAAAACCGGCAAACACGGAAGCCGCGCCCTTGGCGGTATACACCATGCCATAGTTGGCAGAGGCGTTCTTGGGACCGAAAATATCTCCCGTGGTTGCTGAAAACAAGGAATAGATCTCGCCCCAGAAAAGGAAAATGAACGAGAACAAAAGCAAGAACGCTATCGGAGCTCCCGCTATTTTAGTCACCAGGAACACCAGCACTGCTTCGACGCCGAAGGTCAGAAACATGGTGCGTTCTCGCCCCAACCAGTCGGAGACTGAGCCCCAAATAATTCTCGACAAAGCGTTGCAGAGGGACGTCAGGGTTACGGCCAGCGGAACAATCGCTAGCCCCCATATCTTCGCGTCGCTCACATGCAGGGACTTGGCAATCTGTGAGAGGTTTGCGGTAGCGATCAGCCCGCCGGCGGTCGCAAAGAAAAACATCGTGTAGAGCAAGTAGAACTCGGGCCTTCCCAGAGTTTGAATCCAGGTAAAGTTCACCTTCGATTGCGCGACCGCTTTGCGTACCTGTTTCGCCTTCTGGTCCCATCCCGCCGGAACCCAGGCGGCAGGCGGATGGCGGAGGATCATGGCGGCGGCGAATGCAACGATTCCCTGGCCAAGTCCCCAGACGGCCATGGCATGCGCCCATCCCATGCTGTGGATCGAATGGGCAATGGGCATGATGGTGAGAGCGGCGCCGCCACCGAATCCTGCGGCCGTCAATCCTGCGGCCAATCCTCGCCTGTCCGGGAACCATTTCAAGGCATTGGCAACGCAGGAAATGTAAATGATTCCTGCGCCGGTTCCGGAAATAACGCCGTAATAGATGTAGAGGTCAAGAGGGGACTTGGCGACGGTTCCACCTAGCACCCATCCGAGCGCAATACACATCGCGCCGAACGTCATCAGCTTGCGGATGCCGAACTTGTCGACAAAATACCCTGAGACGGGCATCGGCCAGGTCTCAAACAGAATAAAAGCGGAGAATACCGCTGCGATTTTCGCGTAAGGCACTCCGGAGAATGTCAGTTTCATGCCGGGCGAAAAAAGCGTGAAGGCGTACTGGTAGTTGGATATGACGATCATCGCGATGATGCCGCTCACCAGCTGGATCCATCGGTTGCCCGCGATGCTGCCGTAGGCTTCCTTCGCGCTGTCACGCTGACTGGGAACTAAAAGTTGGGTAGCCATGAGTTCTTTCTCCTTAGTGAAACAATGCGGATTCCCTCCCGCACTGCGGTGAAGCTCCGCACTTTCGAATGCGTCGCACGTCCGACCGCCGCTCGCGGGATAAACGAATCTTGGACGTTCGGAGTGATTTCAGGGGTTCGGCTGAGTGACGACGAACGGGGGCAGCGAGGTTGGCGTGTGGGCTTGAAACTGGCGGATTGGGGAAGGGTGCCCACGCACATCGCAGGTTCGCGACGGCGGTCATCACGAATTTGCCAGCGTGCTTCCGAACCCAGCGATTAGGGATCGCGGATTCTATACTAGCGAAGGAGGTCACGTTCGTGGCCACGGGCACCCTCCTAACTAACGCTCACAATTGCGTCTTTTGCGCATCTCAATACGACTAAGCACTCCTTGCCGGAAAGCTTCCGGTAAAGAAAAACTCGCCCCCTTTTTGAAAAAGGGGGCGGGGAGTTATTCGGTTTCAATGTCCTTCTGGAGCGGGATGATTCCCGGCACCAGCCACTTGTTCCACATGTCGTCGATTTTGCTCTGGAAGTAATCAATATCCTCATCGATGAAATGCGCGAATCTTCCCTGCTTGAGCAAATAATCACGCACCGGCAGACGTTTGAATCTGCCGCTGGCAATCTGCTCGGTCTTGCCGTACAGCTTCAGCTTGCCGTTTTCGACCTCGTAGAGAGGCCAAATGCCGGTGTTCACAGCCAGCTCGCCTAGTTCGAAGGAAAGAACTGGATCGAAGTCCCAGCCCTTGGGGCAGGGGTTGAGGCAGTGAATGAAGGTTGGGCCGCCGACGGACAGCGCCTTGCGAACGCTGTTCATCGCCTGCAGCGGGTATGAGGTAGAGATGGTTCCTACATACTTCACTGTGGGATGGCCGACCATCATCAACGGCGCCATGTTCTTCTTCCAGCGGTGATTCATGATCCGCTTTACTTTTCCCGGCGTGCTGAACGAGGTATTGACGCCATACGGCGATGCCCCGGAAATCTGGATATCGGTGTTGGCGTAAGACTCGTTGTCGTACATCAGGATCAGCAGGTTGTAATCGGGGTGGCACATGGTGGCTGAGATTGCTCCCAGACCCATGTCCGCACCGCCGCCATCGCCGCAGAAGGCGATGACGTTGATGGGCTCGTCCTTCATGACGCCCTTGCGCATCTGAACGCGGAATGCTGCGGCCGCTCCCAGCGCGCTCGAGCCTGCACTACCCAGCTGTGTATGCATCCAAGGGACGCCCCAGGGAGTGGCGTAGTAAGAAGTGTTCGCCACGTACATGCACCCAGTACTTCCCAGAACGATCGTTCTGGGACCTGCGGCCTTCGCCATCAATTTCATGATTTGCGCAGACTCGCAGCCCTGACAGGTGCGGTGGCCGGACGTGTAGTACTCCTCGTGTGGAACCTTCTTGACCCCTTTGAAGGCTTCCAGCTCTTGCGTCGGTTTTTCATCCACAAATGTGCTCATGATTAGTTTGTCCTTTCCGGCTATGAATAGCGCCACGCGTCGACTGGCGCTATCCCCGCAGCCCGATCCATTGCGTCAGGGGTTGCGCCTTACCTTTTGCGGCTTCGAATACTTTCTCGGTCATCGCTTCCACGTCTGGTACGGTTACTTCGCGGCCGCCCAACCCGCCGATGAAGCCCAGAACTGGCGGTCTGGTAGCGCTGTTGCTGTACATGGCGGAACGAACTTCCGTCGCCACTACGCCACTCAGGTCCGGCGAACCGAACGAGAAGTCGCGATCGAGTACGCCGATTGCCTGGAAGCGCTCCAGGCACTTGCCAATCTCCTTCCCGGCAAACGGACGGAACCAGCGCAGACGAACGAACCCGACTTTCTTGCCTTGTTCGCGCATCTTGCGGATTGCGACCTTGACCGGCGTGGAGAGTGTTCCCATGCCCAGCAGTACGACTTCCGCATCCTCGGTCATATATTCTTCGAAGAACGGATTGCCATACTTGCGTCCAAACGTTTTTTCGAACTCGGCATAAACTTCGCGAATCACATCGCATGCGATTTCGGTGACTGCGTAGTTCTGCCGTCGAATTTCCATGACCCAATCCTCGTTGGCCTGTGGGGCCACCGAAATAACGTTGTCGGGATGGAGCAGCAGATCGCCGCGCTGGTACGGAGGCAAGAACTTCTTGACCTGCTCGGCCGTCGGGATCTTTACCAACGCTTGCGAGTGCGTAAGGAACGCACCATCGCAACTGATGGCCAGGGGTACGAAGATGCGACGGTCTTCCGCCACACGATAAGCGATCAAGGCCGTGTCCAGTGCTTCCTGCGCACTATCGACCCAGGTCAACATCCAGCCCAGGTCGCGGACGGCCAGCGCGTCATTGTGCTCCACGCCAAAGGCGCCGGGATCGTCGAGAGCCCGGTTGCCTACCATGCACACCATGGGGACGCGCAGAGCCGGACTAACGGTCAGCGCTTCCATGGCGTACATCCAGCCCACTCCACTCGAACCGCAGAACACGCGTGCTCCGCAAACCGATGCGTGCTTCACGATTTCGAATTGGGAATGCTCGCCTTCCGCCACGATATATTCGCAATCCATTTCGCCATCTGCAACCAGCTGGCTGATGTACTGCATCACCGTGTCGTAAGGCCGGATTGGGTAAGCCGTGACCACGTCGACGTTGGCCAGTTTGCATGCAATCGCAATGGCCTCGGCGCCGGTGATCAGGGCTTCCTGTTCGGTACCTTTTTTCTTTTCTTCAACCGGTAGTGTTAATGTCGCCATTTCAATCTCCTTGTCTTTCGGGCTAAGTCAAGTTGCCCGCTGGGCTGCTAGCCTTTCTTAGCGATCTCCAGGGCCTCGGGGACCTGATCTGCATACTGACCGCGATAACGGAATCCATGAGACCGCTTCTCGATCGGTTCGGCTTTCTCAATGGTGGTTTCCAGCCATTGCAAGTAAGCGTCTTTGTCTAGCTTGAACGCCTCCCACTGGCTCTTGTTGTCGTGGAATTCCGACTCGTTCACCATATGGACGCAGTCCTTGACGGGGCAAACCTCTTCGCAAATGCCGCAACCGCAGCAGGCTTCGAGATTGGCGTCGTAGGTTCCATCCGGGGTAACGTCGAAAGAAGCATCCGGACAGTTGAGCCAGCACAGTGTGCACTTGGTGCAGGTCGAGAAGTTGATGACCGGCCTCAGGGTGCGAGTGGAATATTTCTTGAACAGCTCGTTGCGGGCGGGCCGGAAGCCTCCGACTTTACCCGTGACGGGATCGGCATAAGGTCCGCCTTGCGGTTGCCCTTTGATGGAAACGGCGGATCGCATATCCTCCCAGCCGGGAAGTTCAAACTTGAACGGCTCTTCGGGATTTCCCTGGCCAGCTTGTACCGGCATGGTGGTGAAGCGCTCGAAAGCGTTGCGTGCCGACGTGACTTTCAGCGAGCTCTTCAGCTTTTCGTTGATGAATTGCTCCACCGACTTCAGGCTGAACACTTCCGGCAGCGCCTTGGCAATTGCGCCCAGGACGCGGACATCGGTGTGGTCATCTTTGAATACCCACATGCCGGAGAAACTGGTGATGCCCTTTAGGATTCCCAGCTGGTAGGGTTCTTCCCGGCGATGGATGCTCTTTAACAGCGTGGGCGCATCCTCGAGAGAAATTACGATGAGAGTGTGTCCAGGCTTCAGGGCGTGATGCACCGGCTGTAATCCGTACCATGCCCACGACTCTCCGCCCTTGCAGAGCGTGTCATCGAGAACCACGGTCAGGTCGACTTGCTTTGGTTCGTATTGCGCCATTCCGGCTTCGAGCGTCAGGTCGTCGTTGGCGACGATTGCGAAACTCTTGGCTGGAATACCATTGCGCTCAGGAGCATCTCCGTAACGGCCAAAGGAAATGCCCAGTTTGCCTTCGTTGTGCGCGGCTAAAACGATGTCGCGCGTTATGTTCTTCGCGAGAGTCTTTTGAAAGACTCCTCGGTAGATTACTTCGACCGCGAATAACTGACCCATTTGGCAACCTCCATTCTCTTAGAGCTTTTTCAGTACGACGTTTTCAATTTCCTGCAGGTGCCGACGCATGGCAGACTCGGCGGCTGCGGCGTCGCCCAACTTCAAGGCGGACAGAATCCGGTGGTGACCGGCAAGCGATTTTTCCTGCCGCCCTTCCACCTGCAACGAACTCGCCCGCGTTTCGCGCAACAAATCCATCAACACGTCCACCACTTTCAAGATCACGCTGTTGTCCGACGCCAAGGCAATGGCATAATGAAATTCGGAGTCCTCTTCGATTCCCAGTCCTCCTTGTAGGACCTTCGCTTTCTGGCGGACGAGAATGTTTTCCATGTCAGCGATTGCGTCGCGGGAGATGTGCTGGGCGGCGCGCCCCGCCATTGCGGGCTCGATCATCTTGCGCACATCGATCAGCTCTGCGACCATCTTTCGTTTCTCCAAGAGCGCCGCCGTGAGGGAATTGGCGGGTTCCGAGCGAGGACTGCAGACCACGGTGCCGATGCCCTGGCGCGGCTCAAGCAGACCCATCAGTTCCAAGGTCCTGATCGCGTTCCGCACGGAGTCACGGCTCACGCCCATCGTCCGGACCAGTTCGCGTTCCGGGGGAAGCAGATCGCCAGGCTTCAGGTCTTCGGTGATGCACCTCTCCAGTTGTCTGGCAACTTCTTGATAGACCTTGTTTCTGTGGATCGCTTCGAAGCCGGACTTCGCGGGTGATTCGGTGCCTAGCATTTGAATGGTCCGATGACTGACCATTTCATTTCAGCCCTGAACCCGAAATCGCGCAATGATCCGAATCACCCTTCGATGTGACATCTTGGCAAGGGACAATGCTGCGGTGACACCGGACGAACGGCGCAGTTTGACTTCCTTGGCTCGACCCGGCCAGAATCGTCTCTGGAATAATCTTCACAAGTAAGAGAGAATGTTGACGGTCGTGCCTTGCGGAGACGAGAAGATGGTCCCCACGGCAACTCAAAGCGCCGGACGGACAACCTATCCAAGGCGCCGGTGTTTTCAAAGTCCATGTGACGCCTGCTGAATCTCGCATTCGATCCCAGGCGATGCTCGTCGCGTTCAAGAATTCTCTACGACGCGCACCGGCCATCCGCGGTTCATTCTTATGGAGAGATAAATATGGCCACTACTACGATAGAAGTTGATGCGGCGTCGAGTAACCGTCGCCACCCCAGGCTGGAGCGTTGGGTCGAAGAAGTAGCACAGATGTGCAAGCCCGATCGTATTCACTGGTGTGATGGTTCGCCGGAAGAACGCGAGGCGATGCTGCGGATGTTGGTGCTCAGCGGGACCGCGATCCCTCTCAATGCGGCGAAGCGGCCGAACAGCTTCCTCGTGCGGTCGGATCCCGCGGATGTGGCCCGCGTCGAGGATCGGACCTTCATCTGTTCACGAACCAAGGAAGGAGCCGGTCCCACCAACAACTGGGAAGATCCAGCAGAGATGAAGCAGAGGCTCGGGGAACTGTTCGCAGGCTCGATGGTCGGGCGCACCATGTTTGTGGTCCCCTACAGCCTGGGGCCGATCGGCTCAGAAATTGCCAGAATCGGAGTGGAGATCACAGACTCAACCTACGTTGTCGCGAACATGCACCTGATGTCGCGCGTGGGGAGCCACGTGCTTGACGTTCTCGATGAGGATGGCGAATTTGTGCGCGCGCTCCACTCGGTCGGTATGCCACTCGGCCCCAATCAACCGGACGCGACGTGGCGCTGCAACAAGGAGCATAAATACATCTGCCATTTTCCTGAGGCTCGTGAAATTTGGTCATTCGGTTCCGGTTACGGCGGCAACGCATTGCTGGCGAAGAAGTGCCATGCCCTGCGTATCGCATCCGTACAGGCACGCGACGAAGGCTGGATGGCGGAGCACATGCTGATTCTGAAGCTGACCAGCCCGTCGGGCCGGGTGAAATACTTGACCGGCGCCTTCCCTTCCGCTTGCGGCAAAACAAACTTGTCGATGCTGATTCCGACAATTCCAGGGTGGAAGGTGGAAACCATCGGCGATGATATCGCATGGATGAAATTTGGCGCCGATGGCCGGCTCTACGCCATCAACCCGGAATGCGGTTTTTTTGGCGTGGCGCCAGGCACGAGCATGAAATCAAACGCCAACGCCATGCTCAGCGTAACCAGAAACTCCATCTTCACGAATTGCGCGATTACGATGGATGGAGACGTGTGGTGGGAGGGAATGACCGACGAGAAGCCAGCCAAGCTGGTGGACTGGCTGCGGCGGCGATGGACTCCGGCAACACCAAGGAGCGCCGCGCACCCGAATGCGCGGTTTACCTGTGCCGCGTCGCAGTGTCCGGTCATCGCGCCGGAGTGGGAGGATCCCAAAGGCGTGCCGATTGATGCCATCCTTTTCGGAGGACGGCGCGCAGGAATTGTTCCACTGGTTACCGAAGCATTCCATTGGCAACACGGCACATTCCTGGGTGCGACCGTCAGCAGCGAGACCACCGCTGCAATCACGGGTAAGGTTGGGCAGTTACGGCGCGATCCCATGGCGATGCTTCCATTTTGCGGGTATCACATGGGCGACTATTTTGCGCACTGGCTGCAGATGGGAAAGCACTCGAGTACGGCGAAGCTGCCGAAGATTTTCTTTGTCAACTGGTTTCGCCAGGACAAGAATGGCAAATATCTGTGGCCGGGCTACGGTGAAAATAGCCGCGTGTTGAAATGGATCTTTGAGCGCTGCGATGGCAAGGTGCATGCGAACGACACTCCCATTGGACGGGTTCCCGAGGTGGCCGATCTTGACACGACCGGACTGGACCTCAAAGGCTCGCATGTGGAGGAACTGCTTAGCATCGATATCGATGGCTGGCTGGCGGAAGTGCCCTTGATCAAGGAACACTTCGCCCACTTCGGTAGCCATCTTCCGGAGGGATTGAACCTCGAGGTGAAGGCTCTGGAAGAGCGTCTGCAAGCGGCAAAGCGATAGCTTCATGGAGACGTCATCGCAAGGCGACACAGCCTTAACTCTTCAAGCACACGTTCAACCGGGGATCACTGCTTTGGATGGCTCGAAGCCTGTCGGAGTGGATTGAATCGCTTACGCTTTTTGTCGCGAATCTACTCCTTGTAAAAGAGGGCGGCACGCCTCTTTCTGCTTTTTCTCGATAGTTGTGGTTATCAACGAAGAAAAGCGGAACCGCCCTCCGATCCGTTTCTGTCGACGGCCCAATCTGCCATTGCTCGATCCCTCTAGCCGGCCAGGTTTAATGTTTCAACCCCATCTTGCCGACCCCATCTCGCCGATCAATACCTCGTCAAGAGCATTCCGTTTGCGAGCCGTGAAGCGCCTCGAGTTTACGAATGCCGTAAAGGCTCGCGCGCCCGTTATGATTCGACGGAGAAAAAATGAAGCTTACCCTCGGGAAGAAACTAGGACTGAGCTTTTGGAGCTGTGGGTTCTTGTCCTGATGGTTTTCAGCTCTACGAATCGGTTACCTGAAGGCGGGAAATATCCAGGCGAAGTCAGGATGCCGCCTTCTAGGTGCGTGCCCCTTCGCTCGAAGCCGCTATCAGTGGCAGCGGGATCGAAGTCAGACTCAGGTCAAAGGCCGCCAAGCCCTCCTCGCGGGAACCCAACCTACGAGGTTAGCGGAAACCGATGTCGAAAGAGACATCGCCGGGATGGAGAAGTTGGCCCAAACTGGACCGATCCGGCGAACCTGGAGCGACTGAAAGAAATGCCCAAGGCTCTGACTCTTATCGCTTAAGTCTTCGCTACGCCACGCCTCGCGCCTTAATCGGCGTCGGAGCATTCACCACCGCCGATGTGCGGTCTGAGTCACGGACGGCTTGCGCCGCCATGGGCTTCAGCCACAGCAACGCCATGAAGGCGGCCACCAAATCGCACACAATCATTGCCCAGAAGACCTTCGTCCAGGAACCGGTCTTGGAAAATAGCCACGCAGCGCCTGGCCCGGCAAAGGCCGCAGCCACTCCTTTGGCGGTGTAGACGATTCCATAATTTGTGGTAGCCCACTTTTTGCCGTAGAGGTCGCCGGTGATCGCCGGAAACAATGAGAAGATATTGCCCCACGCGAAGAAACATAGACCCGACAACACAACGAACCAAACAGGCCGGTTGATCAGTTGGAGGAGGGCAAACACGGCGAGCGCTTCCAGAACAAACGCGATGAAAATGGAGTTCTCCCGGCCAATATGGTCGGATACCCATCCCCAGAATGGACGAGTAAATCCGTTCAGAATCCGATCCACCGTGATGGCCAGCACCAATGCGGTCATGCCGAAGGCCACGACGACTTTATCCACGTGGTAGGAGGAAGCCATTGGGTTGAGTTGTGCGGTAACCACCAGACCACCGAACGCTAACATGGTCATCATTAGATAGATGACATAGAAAGACGGCTGGCGCAGCATCTGCAACGGCGTCATGTCGATGGCAGAGGTATTCACCTTGGCCTTGATCTTCGCTTCTTTCTCAATCCAATTCGGCGGCGCCCAACCAACTGGCGGCTTGGCCAGAAAAAGAGCACACGCCAGCACAACCACGCCCTGGATAATTCCCCAAACGATGAACGTGTGCTGGTAGCCGGAGACTTTCAGCATGTTGGCAATGGGAGCGATCGTGGTCGCGGTGCCCACGCCAAACGCTCCGGCAGTCAGCCCGACGCAGAGGCCCCGGTGGTCCGGGAACCATTTCAGTGCGTTCCCGATTGCGCCCCCATACACAATGCCAGCGCCCACGCCACCCACTCCATACCAAAAATAGAGGCTATTGATCGTCTCCGCATAGCCCGATCCAATCCAGCCAAGTCCGACCAACACCGAGCCAATCCCCAGCATGAACCGGGGTCCGATCAGATCCACCAGGAATCCTTCAAAAGGTACGAGCCAGGTTTCCAGGGCCACGAATACGAAAAAAGTAACCTGTACCGCCTCCAGCGACACATGCAGATGAGCCTGAATGGGTTTGGTGAAGAGAGTCCAGGCATACTGCAGATTCGCGATCGCCATCATCGCAACAATGCCTGCGATTAACTGAACCCAACGATTAGGAATCCGTGAGGGGTGAATGAGCGAGGCCGAAGATTCATTCATTACGTGTTACCTCCATGACGGGCGCGTTCTACGTTTACAAGCGCAATACATACGCCAGCTACCCCGCGACTTTCTCCTGCGGAGTTCAGGGTGTTGGCTGACCTTGCCGCAACGTGCTCTCGCTTACTTGCGGGACGTCAGCCTCACTTCCGTCAGAAAAAAAATCACATCGGAAACCAGCCACTTTCCATAGTCTTATCGAGTTCAACTTGGAATCAATCGACATCAATCATCGGTAAAGTGCACGCGAATTTTCCTCGCCATGAAAATAACCTCGATCTGTCAAAAGATTTCGTGGTGGTGTTTGCCGCAATGTGCCCCGGCAGACTTCAGAGCTCTTCAGCTTCTTAAAACAGCCACCCCACGTGGCCTTGAACGGAGATCACAGGATTTCGTGCCCCGAACCCGGTGATATATACTGGTCCAGTTATCGAACCACTTTCGGCTGGGAAAGTTAGCATGCTTCGAAAGGAGTGTCAAGAGTTCCGAATCCGAGTGTCGTTAGCACATGATATGTCCGGTTGAGTTAGCACACGATATGTCCGCTTTGCGGGCGGCGAGAATAGGAGACCATGCGAAGCATGGGATCTTACTTGAGGGCCGCGATGGAGCGGGCGA
>Ga0182015_10006526_pt1 | contig 11686 bp, 10 predicted proteins | sample 712P3MmetaG_FD_120478 | JGI IMG/M metagenome (GOLD analysis project Ga0182015, IMG submission 120478) | Permafrost microbial communities from Stordalen Mire, Sweden - 712P3M metaG | ecosystem: Environmental > Terrestrial > Soil > Wetlands > Permafrost | place: Sweden: Stordalen | collected...
ACCGGTCGCGTTCGCGGCGCTGGCGACCTCGCGCATCCCGGCCATGGTGGACAGGTCCCCGACGACGACGGCGGCCGCCTCACCGAGGGCCTTTCGCGTCTCGGCGGCCCGAGTGTCGTTGCGGGCGTGCGCGACCACCTCGTGGTGCCAGCTCGACAGCAGCCTGGCCGCCCAAAGGCCGAGACCGTCCGATGAGCCGGTTATCAGTATGCGGGCCATGGGCTCTCCTTCGTGATCCCCCAGCTTTGCCCGCGGAGAGCTCAAATGCCGCGCAGCAAAGGGGCGAGCCTCTCGAGGGCGCCGGCCTCGAGGCCGCCCGAAAGCGCCAGCGGCTGCACACAGACATGGTCGGCTCCGGCCTCTAGATGCGCCCGGACATGCCCGGCCACCACTTCGCCACTGCCGTGGGCGACGAGGCCGTCGACGAGGCGGTCACTGCCGCCGGCGGCGAAGTCATCGCCCCCGTAGCCGAGGCGCTCGAGGTTCGTCCGGTAGTTGGGGAGCCGTAGGTAGCGCTCCAGGTAGGCCCGGGCGGCCGCTCGGGCCTGGCTCTGTTCGCTTTCGAGCACGAAGGCCTGCTCGGGTGCCAAAAGTGGCCCCTCGCCCAGTACCCGGCGGGCAAATACTGTGTGCTCGGGCGGGGTGAGATAGGGGTGCGCGCCCTCCGAGCGGTCCCGGGAGAGCTCCAGCATCCGCGGCCCGAGGGCGGCAAGGACGCGGGCCGGGGGCGCCTTGGCACTGCCGCCGCCTTGTCCCGCCCAGGCGTACTCGAGGGCGGTGAGGAAGCCCGACATCGCCTCGAAGGGGCGCTCGTAGTGCTGCCCGAGCTGCTCGACCTGGGGCGCGTGGCTGACTCCGAGGCCGAGCAGGAACCGGCCGGGGAACGCGGTCTCGAGATCGGTGACCCGTCGCGCTAACACCTCCGGCTGCCAGGCCCAGATGTTGGTGATCCCCGTCGCCACGACGAGCCGGCGCGTCGCTTGAAGTGCCCGGCCCAACACCTCGAAGGCTTTGTCGTCGACGTTGCTGCCTCCCACCCATAAGGCCCCGAAGCCGAGCCGCTCGACAAGGCGGGCGAAGCCTGCGGCGTCCTCGTCGATGGCCCGGGACGACGCCCAGACCCCGACCCGGCCGATGGCGCTGCGCAGATGGGCCGATCCCGGTCCGTTCACCGGTTCACCTCCGTCTCGGTTTTCACGCTCACCATGGTTTCTACCGCCAGGCTCACGCCGGCGTCGAGTCCCTCCTCGGCCACTTGAAAAGAGCCGTCGCGAGCGCGCCCACGAGGCGGTCGAAGCTTTGCCCGATGGCGATGGGAGGCTGAAGCCGCCCGCGGCCTCCAGGCTGACAAAGCCGTGCAGCGCCGAGCGAAGCGCCCGGGCGGCGTCGACGGCGTCGTCTCCGTCAAGCCCGTAGCCGGCGAGGATGTCGAACACGACCCCGACCACCGCCGCGCTCGCGGCCTCGTCCTCGGCGTCGCCCGATTGCGGGGCCCGCTGGGCCGCGACGTAGCGGCCCGGGTGCTCGTGCGCCCAGGCCCGGTACACCTGCGACACCGACAAGATGGCATCTCGCTCCGACCAGCCCACCGAGGCGTGACCGAGGGCGTCGGCGAGCTGGCGTTTCGCCCGGACGGCGAGGCTGCGCCGGAGGCCGTCCAGGTTCTCGACGTGCTTATAGAGCGAGGGCTGGCGCACCCCGAGGCGCCCGGCCAGCCCGGCCATGGTCAAACACGGGAGCCCGAGCTCGTCAACGAGGCGTTCAGCCTCCTCGACGACGATCGCCTCGTTGGGGCCCGCCCTAGGCACGCCCGTACACCTTGGCCAAAAAGCCGAGCACGGCCGCCGAGGTCAGCTCTGGTTGCTGGGACTGGGGGTAACGCCCCGCGTCGGGCACCACAGCGAGCTCGCCGGCGGTGCTGCGGGCGATGAACTGCGCCTCGGCGCCCGGGTCCGCGAAGTCGGGGTCCTTTTCCCCCATGACGACGAGGACCGGGACAGCCACATCCGCGAGCGCGGCCTCGGCCGGGGCGTGGCTCGTGCGGGTCGTGAGCGAGAAGGCCCTCGCGTGACCGGGCCGGCGCAGGCTGGCGACGAGTTGGGCCCGGTAGGCCTCGAAGTCGTCCGGGCGCCGGCGGCATAGAGCTTGGGAAGGTACGCGCCCCAGGACATCGCCGCCAGGGGGTGGGCGAGCGCGACCTTGAGGGCGAGGCGCGTGACCGGGCCGAGCTTGGCGTCACGCACGAACGGGCCGACGAGGACAAGGCCGGCCACGAGCTCGGGGCGCCAGGCGACACGAGCACCGCGAGCCTGCCCCCATGGAGTTGCCCACGATGACAGCGGGCTGAGCGAGCTCCTCGACAAGGGCGACGATGTCGCCGGCAGTCTCCTCCTCGCCGTAGGAGGCAAAGCCAGTGTCGCTGTCTCCGTGCCCGCGAAGCTCGGTGCAAGCGACCCGGTAGCCGGCCTCGCGAAGCCGCGGTGAGAGGAACCTGTAGGTGGAGCGAAGGTCCCCCATGCCAGGCATGAGCACGACCAGAGGGCCGTCCCCGGAGACGTCGTAGCCGACCCGGTCTCCCGGGCGGGCAAGGTATCTCGTGACCTGTCCGGTCTCTGCAGCTTCGGTGTCCATTAAGCTAAGATATCTAGCTAGTTAGCTATTGACTATAGCTAAGTGAGGGAACACTCAGCCGCAACCCAATGTTGGGGAATAGGACCCCAATTCGAGGAGATGGATTTGCCTGCTGTTCCGGACCTGTCAGATCGCTGTCAGGTCGACTTCTGGTTCGACCCGGTCTGCCCGTGGGCCTGGATCACCTCGCGGTGGATGCTGGAAGTGGAACAGGTGCGCCCGGTGAGCACCCATTGGCATGTGATGTCGGTGGCGATGCTCAACGAGGACCGCTCGGACTTGCCGGAGAACTACGAGGCGGCGATGAAGGCCGCCTGGGGCCCCGTGCGCGTCTGCATCGCCGCGGAGCAACAGCACGGTCCGGAGGTGCTCCTCCCCTTCTACACCGCCATCGGCAACCGCCGGCACCTCCAGCAACGGCGGGACGACCAAGTTATCCCCGAGGCCCTCGCCGAAGCCGGGCTGCCGCCCGAGCTGGCAAACGCCGCCACGAGCACCAAATTCGACGACGCCCTGCGCAAGTCGCATCGCGAGGCCATGGACCCGGTCGGCTCCGACGTCGGCACGCCGGTGATCCGCTTCGAAGGCGTCTCCATCTTCGGTCCCGTGGTGAGCCCGGCCCCGAGAGCTGAAGCCGCGGGACGGCTCTGGGACGGTCTCCAGATAGTCGCCGGCACCGAAGGCTTCTACGAACTGAAGCGCACCCGCGAGCTGGGCCCGAACTTCGACTGATCCAGCCCTGAGTGCGCGGGTAGAGGATCGTCGCGCCCCTCGACGAGGTAGAGGAGGACAAAGACGGGCGGAACCCGGTGTATGGGACCGACACTGACGCGGACGGGGTGCGCCGGGCCCTTTCGGGGCGAGGCCGGTCCGGGGCCCGGCTAAGAGCGGGCGCCACGATCAGCTGCCGTCCGGCCACCCGCCCCGGTGCAGCACCATCGGGTGATGGGGCAGCGTCTCCGGCTTCGCCAAGTCGGCCCGCCAGCCGTCCGGGTAGGCGGGCAGAAGGGCCAAGAGGGGCGAGTTCGGCCCGCCGTCAGCGACCAGGGCCTCGAGCGGGGCGCGCAGCGCCGCCATCGCTTGCGCGCCGAAGCGCTCCTCCCAGCTCGCCTGCGTGCCAGCGAGCACGCGGCGGTAGTGCTCCTTCGCCTGTTGGCCCTTTTCGGTCAGGCGGGCGAGTTTGCCCCGGCTCGCCGACGGGTCCTGTTCTATGGCTGTGCAACCGAGCTTTTCCAGCACGCCGAGCGACATCGCGATCGCCTCTTTCGAAACACCCGTCAGCCGGGTCAGGTCGCGCAGGCGCACTCCCAGCTCGTCGAGGACCCGCAAGGCGTTGGCGCTGATCGGCAGCGACAGCTTGGAGGCAGCCTCGAAGTCGAGCGTGAACATCAAGAGCACCTTTGCCAAGAGCGAGGAAAGGTCGTCTTCGGCCTCGCTCGCAGCCTGCAGGGCGCCGGCTTGCAGCCGCATCGCGTCAAGGCGCATCCCGTAGCCGGCAACGGGCAGGTAGGCGGGCAGCGGGCGCTCGGACCGGGTCGCGAAGCCGCCCAGGGCCTGCTTGAGCCCGCCTATCTCCCCGGTGCCGAAACGATCCTGCCAGCGTCGCTCGATCTCGCCCCCGAGCGGCCTCCATATGCCCTGGGCCCTCCGGCCCGCCCGCGTGGGGCGCAGCACGAAGTCCGATCTCGAGATGTCCGCCCGCTCATCGGCAGGGTCGGGCGCGAGCTCGACATAGCCCCACCGGATGAGGCCGTTGAGGTTCGTGAGCCGGGCCAGCGCCTCCAGGTCGCGAAGGCGTACCCCGTCGTCGGGGATGAACCGCATGAAGTTCGCCCACATGGCCTGTGAGGCCAGCCAGACGCCGTGTCGGGCGCCGGCAGGTGTGCGATCCGTGGTCCAGTGCGCCACCTGGCTCTCGGCCTCGTTGTCGAACTCGACCGTGAAGGCTACGAGCGCCTGCGACAGCAACGTCGAAAGCGGCAGCCGCCCGACCGCTGTGGGCGCGCTCATGGGCTCGTGCGGACGGGCTCCCCGCGATAGGTGCCGAAGGACCACCGGTTCCCCTCGTTATCGAGGGTGGAGAACTCCCGCGAGCCGTAATCGGTGTCGTGCGGGCCGGCGATGATCCGGGCACCTGACGCGACGGCACGGGCGTGCAGTGCGTCGGGGTCGTCGGTCACGACGTAGGCCCCGAACGAACCCGGGGCGAGCGGCCAGGGATCAGAGCCGCCTTCGCGGACGCTGGCGAGCATGATCCCCCCGCCCGGGGGCCAGGAGAGCTGGGCGTGGTCGACATGGTCGCCCTCCCCGTAGGCGACCACCTCCTCGAATCCGAACGCTTCGACGAGGAAGCTGATGAGCCCGCGGGCGTCGCTCGCCCGCAAGGTCGGCCATACCTGAGGAGAAGGTGCGTCCATACACCATTGTCCTTCAGTCGGCGCCCTCGGGCGAGGGTTCTTCGGCCGCCACTCCGCCGGCGCCTTCCAGGTGCTGACCGGCTGTGGTCTGCACATCGGCACGCGTGATCGCCAAGAAGGCGACCATGCAAAAGATCGCGGCCGTGAGCACGAGAGCCACTCTCCCGTCCCCAAAGCCGAGGCCCCCGACGCTTCTCGGCTTGCCCATCCAGTCCGCGAACGAGGCACCGAACGGACGCGTGACCACGTAGGCGAACCAGAAGGAGAAGACCGGGTTCCAGTGAAAGCGCCAGTAGCCGACGGCGGGCACGAAGAGGAGCCCTGCGAACATCAACCCGGAGGAGAAATAGCCCAGATGGAACGTCGTCGCCGTCAGGTCCCCGACGGCGGTTCCGAGGGCGAAGGTCGCCACGACCGACGCCCAGTAGAAGGCCTCCCGGCGGGGAGTGTCGACGCTGTGGATCGACAGGGTCTTCTCGGTCTGCTCCCAGGCCAGGAACACCACGGCGAGCACGACTGCGTAAAGGGCGCTCGAGACCGCATACGGGACGCCGAAGCCGACATGGAGGACGTCGGCGGCCATGGTCCCGAACACGCCCACCATGACGACGGCGAACCAGTAGGTCCAGGCGATGTAACGGTGCCTCGAGTACTGCAGCACGAGAGCGATAACGAAGCCGACAAAGCCGAGACAGACAGCCAGCTTCGGGTTGACCCGGTGGACCGACCAGTCCGAGGTCGACTCGCCCATCGCCGTCGAGAGGGCCTTTATGACCCAGAAGTAGACCGTGATCTGCGGCACCCGCAGCGAGGAGCGGGTGGTCAGCCAATTGAGGAACCTGCGCTCGTCCACGACATATCTTGTCTCAGAGCGCGCCCGGATCGACCGCGTGGAGGCTCCGAGCCGGGCCGGCCGGCGGTGGGGCGCGCTCAGCGCCCGCGGAGGCGGTCGATCTGGCGGCGGTCCTTTTTTGTGGGCCGGCCCGAGGACGGGTCGCGCACAAGCCCGGGGGCACGGACCTCCTTCGGCGGCGGGGGCGGGCTGTGGTCGACCAAGCACTCGGCCGCGATGGGCGCGCCGACGCGCTTGTCGATCACGCGCACGACCTCGAGCAATCGCGGGCGGTCACCGACGCGGGCGGAGACCATGTCGCCTGGGTGCACGGTCGTGGCCGGCTTGGCCGGCTTGTCGTTCACCTTGACGTGGCCCGCCCGGCAAAGCGCCGTCGCGGCGGCACGCGTCGGGGCGGCCCGCACCGCCCAGAGCCACCGGTCGACTCGCGCCACCTCCACGATTCCAGGCTCCCACGAACGATCCTGGCCATCCACTTGCCACCGCCTTGTTCCCGAGAGCCCGCAAGTGCGGCAAATTGGAGTGCGATGTCCTCGCGCTTCGATCTCGCCGCTGTCACCGGCCGCCGGGACGAGGCCTTCGCCGCCTTCATCGCCTGGACGGCCGAGCAGGGCCTCGTGCTCTACCCCGCGCAAGAAGAGGCCCTCTTGGAGGCCTTCTCGGGTTCCCATGTGATTGTGAACACCCCGACCGGCTCCGGCAAGAGCCTGATCGCCCTCGGTGCCCATGTCGCCGCGCTCGCAAGCGGGATGCGCACCTTCTACACCGCACCGATAAAGGCGCTCGTGTCGGAGAAGTTCTTCGCCCTTTGCAACGATCTCGGGGCCGAGAACGTCGGCATGCTGACCGGGGACGCCTCCATCAACCCCACGGCGGCGGTCGTGTGCGCCACGGCCGAGATCGTCGCCAACATGGCGCTTCGCTCCGGCTCAGAGACACCGATCGACCAGGTCGTCATGGACGAGTTCCACTTCTACGGCGACCCGGATCGCGGCTGGGCCTGGCAGGTGCCGCTGTTGGAACTGCCAAGGGCGCAGTTCGTCCTCATGTCGGCCACCCTCGGCGACACGAGTGCGATCGAAAAAGGCCTCGCCCGCCGCACCGGTCGCCCGGTGGCGGTCGTGCGCTCGGCGACGCGCCCGGTGCCGCTCATCTTCGAGTACCGCCGCACTCCCCTCAACGCCACGATCGAGTCCCTGCTCGCGGCCGACCAGGCGCCCCTGTACGTAGTCCATTTCACCCAGGCCCAGGTGCTCACCCATGCCCAGGCTCTCACCTCCGCGCAGGTCACGACCCGGCCCGAGCGAGAGACGCTCGCGCACGAGCTCGTCGGCTTCCGCTTCGCCCCCGGCTTCGGTCGCACGCTTTCGCGCCTTTTGCACCACGGCATCGGTGTCCATCACGGCGGGATGCTGCCCAAGTACCGGCGCCTCGTCGAGCGCCTCACCAAAGCCGGCCTGTTGCGGGTCGTGGTCGGGACCGACACCTTGGGCCTCGGGGTCAACCTCCCCCTGCGCACCGTCGTCTTCTCGGGTCTCGCCAAGTACGACGGGTCGATATCGCGCCTTTTGAGCGCCCGCGAGCTCCACCAGATCGCCGGGCGCGCAGGCCGTGCCGGCTACGACGCCTCGGGCCTCGTGGTCGTGCAGGCGCCCGAGCACGTGGTCGAGAACGAGCAGGCGGTGAAGAAGGTCGCCGGAGATCCGCGCCGGGCGCGAAAGCTCGTGAAGGCCAAGCCGCCCAAGGGCTTTGTCGCCTGGAACGAGGCCGTCTTCGACCGCCTCGTCGCCTCGCCGCCCGAGCCGCTCGTGTCGCAGCTTCGCGTCAACCACGCCACTCTTCTCAACGTGCTCGACCGCCCCGGCGACGGCTGCGGCGCGTTGGCCAAGCTGTTGACCGACAACGACGAGCCGCGCCCGGTCCAGCGCCGGCTGGTGCGCCAATCCATTGCCATCTACCGCTCCCTCATCGCCGCCGGGGCGCTCGAGCGGCTCGAGGTCCCTGACAACCAGGGGCGCCGCATCCGCGTGACGCGCGACCTGCAGTCCGACTTCGCCCTCGACAGCCCGCTCAGCCCGTTTGTCCTCGAGGCCGTCCCCCGCCTCGAGGCCACGACACCGACATGGCCGCTCGACGTCTTGAGCGTCGTCGAGGCCACGCTCGCCAACCCCGGCCCGGTGCTGGCCGCCCAGCTCGACCGTGTCCGGACCGAGGCCCTTTCCGCGCTCAAGGCCGCCGGCGTCGAGTACGAGGAGCGCATCGAGGCCCTCGACAAGCTCGAGTACCCCAAACCCCTTCGCGAGTGGACCTACGACTTGTTCGACGCCTACAGGATCGTGCACCCCTGGGCGGCGGACTTCAACATCCAGCCGAAGTCGGTGGCGAGGGACCTTTTCGAACGGGCGATGACCTTCTCGGAGTACGTCGCCCACTACGGCCTGACGCGCTCTGAGGGCCTGTTGTTGCGCTACTTGTCCGACGCCTACAAGGGGCTCATCCGTAACATCCCGGAGGATCTCAAAACCGACGAGCTGCTCGATGTGACCGAGTGGCTGGGCGAGCTCGTGCGCCAGGTCGACTCGAGCCTCATCGACGAGTGGGAGCACCTCGCCGCCGCGGCCGCGAGCACCTCGCTCGATCAGGCCGTGGCCGAGATCGGCCTCGAGATCGCCGGTGAAGCCACGGCCCCGCCCGTTAGCGCCAATGCGCGGGCGTTCAAGGTGATGGTGCACAACGCCGCCTTCCGCCGCGTCGAGCTGTTCGCACGCCGCGACGCCGCCACACTGGCAGAAGCGGAGCTCACGGGCGGCCTGGACACACCCGGGTGGTCGGAGGCGATCGAGCGCTACTTTTCGGTGCACCCGAGCCTCGGGACCGGGCCCGAGGCCCGGGCGGCGGCCTGGTTCGAGATCGCCGAGCAACCGGGCCGGTTCCTCGTGCGCCAAGTCCTCGACGACCCGGAGGGCTTCCACGACACGGCCATCATCGCCGAGGTCGACCTCGCCGCCTCGGACGAGGCCGGGGCCCCCGAGTGGAGGACGGTTCGCGTCGAGCAGGCTTGAAGCTGAACAGCCCCGTTCGAGACTGTTTAGCTTCAAGCGGGTATCGACAAGGCGTGGACCGGTTCGAGCGCGGCTTTTCCGCCAGCGCCGAGCAGGTTAAAGCCGCCCGTGGTTTGCCCCGCAACGTCATGACGAGCTGCTGGCCCGTAGAGGACGACGTCGTCCTCGGGCCAACAGGTGCCCCTCTCGGCCACGCGCCCCCGGGTACCGGCGGCCTTCGCCCGTGGTATTGGGTCCAGAACTCGTAGATGTTGGCGTCGAGCGCCCGGAACTGCTGGGACGGCCTGGGCTCGCCCAGAGCTCGCCACCCGCGGCCTCAAGCTCGTTGACCACCGCGACGAGATCGTAACGGCGAATCTCGCCACGGGCCCGGACACGAGGTGCTCCTTGGAGGACTAGGTCGTCGCGATCACTTCGAGGTGGCGACCAGCGGGCAACTCGAAGACCGAGAAGCCCTCTTCTTTGTGAACAGGCAGCAGCTGCAGGACGCGCCCGCAAAGCGCGCGCTAGTGCTTCGTCGATCAAATGAGCTGGTGTGTACGGTGCTCAGACAGGCCCTCAGGGGTACGCGACAATCAGGCTGTGCGTAGGTTCCGCCCTTGGGCCGGGATGGGTGTTCTCGTCATGATGCCCGCACTCGTCACGCCCAGTGCGGGCATGTTGTCGTCGAGCGTGCACGTGCTGAGCCTCGTCGAGCCAGGCGCGATGGTGGCGGCACCCGACGGCGGACTCTACATATATGACACGTCGCGGCATCAGGTCCTGTTACGCGATCCCAATGGCAACATGCGTGTCGTCGCCGGCAACGGGGTCGGCGGCGAAGCTGGCGATGGAGGCTTGGCGACGCGTGCTGAGCTGGACGACGTGGGGGCACTGGCACTAGCGCCCGACGGGACGCTGTACCTTTCGGGTGGCGGAAGCGTGCGAGCCGTCTCGCCATCGGGAGTCATTTCGACTGTCGCCGGCAATGGCCGTCTCTATCTCTATCCGCGCACACTCGTGAGCGGCACGATCGCGACCCACGCAGCCATCGGATCGCCGGGAATCGCCGTCTCTCCGACGGGCCGTCTGTACCTGACCGTGGGGGTAGGCGACGTTATGGTCCTGCAGCATGGTCGGCTCTACCTGAAGCTCGTTCCAGCAAGTTTCCTCGGTGCGGACCCGCTATTTCCAGAGGATCGCGAACCGGGTCCAAGCGCGATCGCCTTTGATCGTGCAGGCAATCTCTACATCGGTGGTACAGACCCGTATGTCGTCTTCGCGCTTCGTCCCGGCGGGCGGCTGCACACCATCGGGTTTCTTCGCTTGGAACCACCTGATGCCCTGGCGGCTGGTCCGCCGCGCTCGGTCGTTGACGCCGGTAGCTGGGCGCTTGTCCGATACTCAGCCACGGCGCACTGGCCGAGCAGTGGTCACCTGCTCTTCAACTATTTAAACTCGCTACGCGGACTGCTCCCCAGGAGGCAGTACTTCGCGGACGGCGGCGTCGCAGTCTTTCCGAATGGCACGGCGGTCGTCGACGGAAATGTCTATGGTGCGCCAGGTGACTGTCACCACGCTGTGCTGGTCGAAGTAGCCGCAAAAGGGCAACTCAGGCTCATCGGCAACTGGCAGCCCCACAAGTCCGGTCCGAGTTGCTAAGAACTGGCCGAAATGACTCGGCGGACGCGCCGTTAGGCATCGAGGATCGCCAGCGCATTTGCGCGACGGACCGCTAGCTCCCCGGCCCGGGCGGTCCGCGTCCCGAGCCAGGCCAGCCCGGTGACCCTCGCTGTCTCCTCCTCGGTTCCATAAGGCTCAATCGTGTTCCGCCAAGGTGGTGCAAAGCCGCGCCAGGGCGCTCGTGTAGGCGTGAGCAGGCGGGGTGCCGTAGCCGACGACGAGCGCCGGCGGCGACGCATCGGGCGCCATGGCGTAGCTGCCGAGGCCTTCAAGCGCGAGGCCCCTGGCCGCGGCCCGAGCGACGACCTCCGCCTCGGTGGCGCTCTCGGGCAGCTCGAGCACGGCGTGCAGGCCGGCAGGAAGGCCCCGCAAGGCCATGTCCGGCAGGCGGCGAGCAAGCGTGGCGACGAGCCGGTCCCGGCGACGACGGTAGCTGAGGCGGGCACGGCGCACGTGCCGGTCGTAACGTCCGGAATTGATGAACTCGGCCATCGTCAACTGATCGAGGGCGCCAGTGTGCAAGTCGGTGAGCAAACGCTGCTCGAGCACCGGGCCGACAAGACGGGCCGGGAGCACGAGCCAGGCCAGGCGCAACCCGGGCGCGAGCGTCTTGGAGGCGGTGCCGGCATAGGCCACAAGCTCGGGGGAGAGCGCCTGCATCGCTCCGACAGCCCGGCGGTCGTAGCGGAACTCCCCGTCGTAGTCGTCCTCGATCACGACGGCGCCCGTGCTCGCGGCCCACTTGACGAGCTGGGTGCGGCGGCCCGGGTCGAGGGCGACGCCGAGGGGAAACTGGTGGGCCGGTGTCAGCAAGACCGCATCGAGGCCCTCGAGGCCCTCGGGCCTAGCGCCGTGGTCATCGACCCGAAGGCCACGGACGGCAAGACCCGTACCGGCGAGCACTTCCCGGTGAAGACGGTGGCCGTGGGACTCGACCCCGACAGCTTTGCCGCCCTCGGCGCGCAACGCCGAGCCGAGGAGCCACAAAGCCTGGCTGAAGCCGGAGCAGACGACGACGCTGTCGGCTGAGACCCGCACCCCACGCGCCCGCGCCAGATAGG
>Ga0182015_10006527_pt1 | contig 11685 bp, 11 predicted proteins | sample 712P3MmetaG_FD_120478 | JGI IMG/M metagenome (GOLD analysis project Ga0182015, IMG submission 120478) | Permafrost microbial communities from Stordalen Mire, Sweden - 712P3M metaG | ecosystem: Environmental > Terrestrial > Soil > Wetlands > Permafrost | place: Sweden: Stordalen | collected...
ACGTCGATGAGCTCCTTCCAACGATCGGACAGGCGGCGCGACCGATAGAGCCCTGCCAGGCTAAAGATTATGTGCCAGGCAAGGACGAGGAGCGAAAATATGGCCACGTTCTGGATCTTGACTTGCGTGGAAAAGAATTCTGTGGCCTTCACCTCCCGACCATTGTGGGGCACAGCCAGCGCTGCCACGATGAAGACCGACACCATGAGCCCTAGATCGAAGAGCTTGAATGCATTCAACAATAGTCTGCGACGAGCGTTGCTCATGATGAGGGATCTTAAGGAGAAAGCCGTTCTAAATTGCGTCCGCCCAGCTGCTGGCAATGGAGCTAGAGCTTGCTATAGATCGCCTGCGGAATCGGAAAGGTGCGCTGGTTCAAAACCGCTCCCAGGATTCGGGCGCCGGCAGTTTGCAAGTCCTGGACCGCTTTGCGGGCCGCTTCGCGGCGGGAAGCATTGGCTTTCAGCACTAAAACCACGCCCTCGGCAGCCCGCCCCAGCGCAATGCCGTCGATGCCCAGGCTCATGGCGGGAGCATCGATCAGAACATATTCGAAGTATTGCCGCAGTTCCGCCAAGCGAAGCCGCATGGGATCGGAAATCAGGCGGCTGTGGGAATTGGTTGCATCGGAGCCGCAGCTCAGCAACCACAAGTTTTCGGGGCCGAGCGGGCGCACAAAATCGCGTATGGGCTCGGTGCCGTGCAGCGCGTCTGCGAGTCCGTAGTGATTGTCCACACCGAAATATTGGTGAAGTCCGGGCGAGCGCAAGTTTGCATCCACCACGCAAACCGGTCCCTTGACCTGAGAAGCCAGGATCTGCGCCGCGCGACAGCAGATCCAAGTACATCCCGTTCCCGACTCGATACCGGTGAGCACGACGGTCCGCGGGGCTTCTGTTTTTCCCATCAAGAACACATGCTGCACACATTTCATGATCTCGTCGCGTTGCTTCTCCTCCATCTCCAACTTAAGAGGTTTCCCCTCCCTTTCCCAGTGCCGCGGCGGGGATGCGACCGGAGGGGGCGAAAGCGCTGACAAGCCTGCGCCGGTGTCAAACATTTCCTGATCTTGGCTCAGTCTCTGTAGCAATTCAAAATTTCTACTCATGAAATTAGTCCATCCAGCCGGTGGCCCTTAGGCCGTTCGAACCGCTCATCAATGGCATCGCTCCAGGTATTTGCCGTTTAGAAGATCGCCGGCAACTTTACTGCCCGTTCTCGACGCCACCACCAAGAGCTGATGCGCCTGTTCGCAGTTTTGTTCGACGGTTGCGCTTCCGTCCAGGTAAAGGGTAGCCAGGCTAATTTCCGCACTGACGCTGCCTTGCGCGACCCGCTTCCATAACTCCGCCGGATCTAGAGCCGCATTCTGCTCTGCTTCTGGATCGGTCTTCGTAGACGGAGGTCTCACCGCTCCGGAATCAGAACTCTTGACCATACCGAGCGCAGCCACGTTTTCGGGATGGGACAGGGGCCGCGCGATTCTAGCCCCGGGAACGGTCAGTTGAATTTCCTGATTGCTACTACCTTCGTTGACCGGCTTCGCTGGCTCGACGGGACCCGCAATGGAATGTCGTACTCCTTTGGGTTGCGCCTCTGCCAGCGCCAGGGGCACCGCTTCGGTGTCAGCGATCTTGACCATATTCGCGGAAACCTCGTTTGCCGGGCTGGGAAGAGGCGAGAGGTTTGCCATTTCAACGGCGGGAGCGGCAACTTTGGTTACTCCGCTGCCAACCATTAAGACGAGCACCGCAAAACCTACCACGCGCGATAATAACGAGGGGATCGACTTCCCGAGAATCAGCCTATTGGCCTTCTCAGTCTGCCCTCCCCCCATTATGTCGCCATCTAGATTGCCTCTATCTAGATCACGATGGCTGTCCCACAAAACAACGGATTCTGTTGAGGTGGGGCTGGCTTCGGCAAGTCCCAGCGGAGTCGGTGAGGACGATACCCTCGCCCTGGGCGCTTCATGAATCGAGGCAACCACGTCGGCGACATCACGAGCGGCCTCAAGAATTATTAGATCGCGCTCGGTGTCAGACAAAGCAAAAACCTCTGTCTGCTCGGGGCTGGTTTCCACAATTCTCAGCAAAGCCGGGGAAGACGATACTATCGGCCTGGGCGCTTCATCATTCTCGAGGCCGCTCGCCCTGTGGTCATCGTGGTTGCCCCCCTCTAGATCGGGCTGCGTATCGGTTAAAGCAAAGACTTCGATTGGCGAGGGACTGGCTTCCGCGGGTTGCAGCGGAGCCTCGAGTGACGATAGCGTCGGCTGGGCCGCTTCATCATTCTCCGGCCCGCTCGTTATGTCGGCCTCGTGGTTGCCTTTATCTAAATCGCGCTGGGTGTCAGATAAAGCAACGACTTCTGTGGGCGCAGGACTCGTTTCCACAGGTCGCAGCGGAGCCTGAGATGACCATGCGAGCTTTGGGTCTGCCCATTGCGATGACCAAGTCGCGAAATGATGGTGCACGGCTACGGTCTGAGAGTGAGAGGTCAGCTTTCGTAAATCGTGATCGCCGAACACTTCATGCACCAGCTCGGTGTCGATGGTTTTGCGTTGCAGTCCGCAGGCCAAGCTGAGCGCGCCAAAGCAGAGACTATTGATGTTCCGCGGAATCCCCTCACTCAGGTCCGCAATCATCGCCTTGGCCTCGTCGCTAAAAAGAGGGGGGCCTTGGTAGCGAGCCACCCGCAGGCGATGGTCGATGAAGCGTGAAACTTCCTGCGGAGCCAGAGGATCCAGTCCATTGAAACTCGCGATACGCTGCCGGAATTGGCTCAGCGAAGGGGCGGCTAGCTTACTGGCCAGTTCGGGCTGTCCGGCCAGGATGATCTGCAGCAGCTTGGCGCGCGGCGTTTCAAAGTTCGAGAGCAGCCTTACCGTTTCTAGAACCGAAGGTTCGAGGTTCTGCGCCTCATCGATGACAACGATGACGCGTTTATTGGCAAAGGATTGCTCCATAAGAAAACGGTTGAATTGATCATGCATTCGTACCAGGTCGTCTTCTTTACTTTCGACACCAAATTCGGCCAGCAGGAACCGCAATAACTCGCGTGAACTGCACTGGGTCTGAAACAAGAACGCGGTGCGGGCTGAACTGCGAAACTTCTCGAGCAAATGGACCAACAGGGTGGTCTTGCCCATGCCAGGGTGGGCGATAAGGGCCAGAAACCCTCGGTTCGCTTCAATCCCGTAGACCAACGAAGCGAGCGCTTCCCGGTGCCCCGGCCCGAGGTATAGATAACGAGGATCGGGAGTGACGCCGAACGGTTGTTCACGAAATCCAAAGAACTGATTGACCATTTTGCTCCTGCTACGCTCGTCCGTGAAGATTCATTCCCCGCCATTCAGCCAGCGACCATCGAGACCCACCGGAGAACGCCCTCGCAACGCGCAAACCCGTTTTGCGTGCCGTTCCTGGGGCTCTGGCCGCCGCTCTCTCAGCAGAAACCCTCATTGCGACGCCTGGTCAGCAATCCGCAGTCGTCCGCCCACGATATATCTGTGCAAACTAACTCTTGCCGCCACTACAAAACCGCCCTCATCCACCCGAACTACCAAACCGGTGAACCTGGCGACCAGTTTGGCATCGTAGGTCCCGAAGGGAGGCAACAGGATCTCAAGCTTCATCGCCTCCCCCACCGACCGAGGGCTGGGGCACAATACAAAAATGCCTTCTGTACTGACGTCTTGCACAAAGCCCGCCCCGGGAGGCGCGGTCTGACGGTCGACCGATTGGAAGACGACCGGTGCGCGCATGGGATATCGGATCGCCGTCCGGCGCTCAATCGTGTTCCTCGTAGTACGGGAGTCTGAAGCAAGTTCGTGTAGCACGATCATGGGCCCTTTCTGACGTGGAAGATTGGTGCGTGAAGGAATAGCGAACCCCTGTCGGGCCATCTTCCGTACGCTAAATCGCGTCGACGTCATAATTCTGGATATCAATGGCCAGCGACTGCTGCATGGGCTCGACGGAAATGAGCAAGTTCCGATCGCCCTTCCGGGCCACTAGTAGCCCTTCCACTCCGTCTAAACAGCCACCCCGAATGCGCACTCTCTGGCCGACCTTAAGGAAAGGGCAAAGGGAGTAAGGCGCGTCGCTCGTAAGCAACACGCGAATATCTTCGATTTGTTTGTCAGGAATGGGGGTGCCCTCGCCACGGACGCCCACAAAATTGCTCACGCCGTGAACCCGAAGTACCCGAACATATTGCTCGGTTGAAGGAACGACCCGCACAAATGCGTACCCCGGAAAAAGTGGCACTTGCACCACCTTTCTGCGGTCGCTCCAACGGTGAACCTGCGCAACCAGCGGCAAAAAGGCGGTTACGTCCTGGCTCCGTAGCTGATGGGCGACAATTTTCTCGTGCCGGGAGCGGGTTCGGACAGCAAACCAGCGAGCTTCGTCGGTGGGTAAATGGAGAGACGGGACTGCGGTGAAAAGAGCGTCTTGTGATACCTGAGTTGCGCTGCTCATAGCTCCGCCCCTTGGGTCCCATGAAACTCAAAAGAACAACGATCGGGACCGAATTCGGTTCGTTGTAAGGTAGGCACCTTTGACACATCTTTCAAGAGGGCACTGCCTTGGGACTGCGGACTCGTTAGCCTGAGGGACGGTTTCTCAGGCGCCCATGAATCCGTTCTCAGGGATTGCGGCCTCGCTCACTGCAGAGCCTTTTTTCTCAGAGAACCAAGAAACATTTCTCAGGGATGGGAGCCCAGTTTTCAGCGGTTGGCGCATTTATGGGGCTGATAGATTTTTTGGAACCGACTTCCACAGGTGAATGTGTTATAACCGTTGGTGCCCTAAAACCCACGCCCATCAAGGGATCTCAAATGTCATCGTACTCACGCGACCGCAGGCCAATTCGAATTCTGCTTGCCGATTGTACGAAGATGGCATGTCAACTCCTTGCAGACGCAATCGACCAAGATCCAAAAATCAAGGTGGTGGCTGCGGTCACGAGCGCTCTCGAAGCATCCCAAGCTGTGAGTGATATCGCTCCCGACATTGTTTTGCTCGGTGCCAATCTCGATGGACGATCTACGGGCGGATTTGATCTCGCACGTCGACTGCGAATGATCAAGCCGGAGTTATTTGTCGTGATGCTGCTCGATCACCTCGACGGCGCATCCGTCGTAGAGGCTTTTCGCGCCCATGCCAGCGGGGTCTTCATCCGAGACGGATCTGTGCAATCGCTGCGGAAGTGCATTCACAGTGTGTTTTGCGGACAGGTCTGGGCGAGCACCGAAGCCTTGCGTTTCGCTCTCGAAGCGTTGGCCGGCACCTCAATGCCCACGGTGGATCCAAATAGCATGGCGTTGCTAACCAGACGAGAGCGGGAAGTGGTTGGTCTGGCCGTGGAGGGTTTAAAAAAGCGAGACATCGCACGGAGGCTTTGTCTAAGCGAGCACACGGTAAAGAATTATCTATTCAGCATATTCGGAAAGTTACGTGTTTCCAGTCGCTTAGAGTTGACCCTCGCGGTGAAGCGGGAGTGGGTTCAAAAACCAAATGTTGTGTCCATGCGACCTCCGGGCGTAGCGCGGCGTGATGACAATGTAGCGCGGCGTGATGACAATGTGGATTGGCTGCAGGCTTTAGCCGAGCAAGGAGTGGTCTCTGCCCAACTTCTGTTGGCACAGTTGTATTCCGAAGGCCGCGGAGTATCGCAGGACCGAGCGCAAGCCTATCGGTTCTTTGTGTTGGCGGAAAAGTCGGCTCAGGTAATCGAGATCAGCCGGAGTGAGAGGAAGAAGCTGGCTGGCGAGATGAGCCGGGAGGAGATTGCGGAAGCGGAGCGCCGGGCAGCCAGCTGGATCGAAGAGAATCGAAAGCACTTCGCAAAACCGTTCCCCGTGGCCAAGGCTACGCAGTAGCGGAATTGGTCGATAGCGCCCCCGGGGCTAAGGAGAGGCTGCGCCAGCCTGGCGCGCAACCAGCGGGCGGCAGGGGATCGAGCCGCAACCACACCAACCCCTTCAGCGGACCGGGGAGGGTTCGTGTGTTTTTCCGCTGCTGTCGACTCCGGTGCAGCGCATAAGCACGGCATCGCTGCGAAAAGCAGCTCTCGCCGGCGCTTCACCTCTGTCAGCGTCGCCGCTCGGATCGGTCTGAAGTTCAGGGCGGCTGCAAAATGAGGCGATGCGGCCTGCTCGCAGGGGTGGATCGCTCGATGCCTATTTCGCGGACCTGAGGCAGAGAAGTCTGGGTCACCATGCGTATAACCTTGATTTGTTGCCCATTCAAAACCTCGTTTGGTTCGTACGGCAGTTCCCTGAAAGCCGCCATCGAGAAGAAGACTGGCAACACCGTCCAATGGGTAGCCTCAAACTGCGGCTGCGGAACTCCGATGGCAGTGAGCCGGCAGTTTCTGATGCCAAAACAACAATACGACTACTTCGAGATGCCCATTCCCGGGGATTTTGTGGCGAAACAAGCATGGAAGCGCCGGCTGCGCGCAGCCGCTCGAACCGTGCTCCTGTATTTTCGTGCCAAGCGGTACGCCAGCTCAGCAAAGAACGCGGAAGTCGTTCACTTCCAGCAAATCCTGAATGCCTATGGAGCAAAAGCTGTGTTCTATTGGCTGAAACAGCTCTCGAACGCGACCAGGATTGTCACCGTTCACGAACTGGACCCCGACCAGCTGGAATTCCCCGAAAGGAATAAGGCCTATAACCTGGCGGACGGCATCATAGTGCATTGCGATGAGATGAGGCAGCGCCTCATCCGCCTGAATGTTCAAGAAGAGAAGATTCACGTGGTGTTGAACGGCACGAACCTGCCGACCGCGTTGCCCGACCATCCCAGGGCAGGGATTGTCTTCTATGGCGGTCACTTCTTAATGCACAACAAAGGCGTCGATACCCTGTTTAAGGCCATGTCGATCATTCATCAGCGGATGGGCGCGAACGCGCCCACTTTAAGCATCCATGGATCCTATGGGCTTCCCGAGGTCGAGGAAGCGGTTCGGCTTGCGAATCAGGAAAACGGGGTTGCCAATAAGATTGTCTGGCTCGACGAGCTGTCCGAGGAGGCTATGGTCGAGCTCTATCAGCGTTCCCAAGTATGCGTTCTGCCCTATACGGGGAGTTTTGCCGGCCTCCCGGCTTCACTTGCCGCCGCTTGCCAGTTGCCGGTCGTGTGCACTCGAAAGGCCGGGCTGCCCGATCATCTCGGAGAGAGCGGCGTCTGGGTAGACGAGAATAATTACGAACAGCTGGCAGAACGAATCATGGAGCTGTTGAGCAACGACCGACTGAGGCAGGAAGTGGGAGCCAGATTATTGGAGAGGGCGCAAGAGCACCTTTGCTGGGACGTGATTGCAGATCGAACGCTAGAAATATACGAGGAGTCGATGAGGAAGAAGGCTGTGGCAGGCGACCATACCGGCTCTTTTTTGAAACGCCGCGCTGCATAAATCTGAATCGGTGTTTCGATTAACGGGTTATTTGGGAGAGGGGATTTTTCTGTAGGCTCGGCAGGATGAAGATGAGCGAGAGCGAATGGACAAAGATTCTGAGGTGGCCGATTACCGGGGCTATAGCAACGAGATCATCGCAGCAGCCACCAGGCAACGCGAAGTAGTCATCGCGGATTCGACGCTCCGCTGCGAGCTGATCACCAACTTTTCCCGCCTGCAGGAGCTCTCGGCAGATTGGGAGCGTTTGTGGCGGGCTGATCCTGAGGCGGAGATATTTCAGAGCTTTGCCTGGGCCTGCGCCTGGTGGCGGTGTTACGGCGGCAAAGTTGGGCTGCGCTCGCTGGCGGTATTCGAAAGGGAGCGAGTGATTGGAATTGTGCCTCTGGTCCAGGATGGTGACAGGCTTTTCTTTCTGGCAGGAACGCAGGCGGACTACTGTGACATTTTGTGCGAAGACGGTCGAGCGGCCGAGGTGTTCGCGACCGCGCTGAGAACCCTGTTGCAACTTCCCGGCTGGAAAGAGTGCGCTCTGCGGAATCTCAAGGTCGGCGGCCGCGTATTTAAGCAATTGGCCAGATTACCTAAGAAGTTGCGCCAACATCTTCAAACGACGCCGGGCGAGGATTGCCACACGATTGTGATCGATGGCAATCGCGATGCGCTGGTCTCGCTTCTTGGAAAGAAACACACCAAGCGTCGATTGAACAAGCTGCGCAAAGCCGGCACCGTCACGTTCCGTCATATTGAAACCAAGGCTGAGGCGCAGGCCGAGCTCTCTGACTTCTTTCGACATCAGATGCGAAGTCGCGCTTTGGCGGGAAAGGAAAGCTCTGCCCCGGAGTTCAACAAATTCCTGCGCAATCTGGTCGATGAACTTGATTTGACCAAGGAGTTACGTTTCGGAGTTCTGGCACTGAACGGCCGCCCCCTGGCCTGGCATTTCAGCTTTCATGTCAATGGCAAGTGGGCCTTCTACCAACAGACCTTTGATGTGGATGCCGGCGACTACTCTCCCGGCGAAGTTTTGATCCATAAACTTTTGCTTTACGCACAGGAGAACGTCACCCGCGAGTTTGACTTCGGCCCCGGCGATGAACCGTTCAAAGATCGATTCATGACCGATACTCAGGAAACTTATTCGCTGTACGTCGAGCCCGCCGGTATTCAGGGGCAAGGGCGTCGCGCTTTGCGCGCCGGTGCGGTTCCCTGCCTTCGGCTCGGGCGGCGAGTCCAGCGTCTGGCCAAAAGGCATGACGAAACACTTCACCGGTTCCGGTCGATTCGCTTGTGGGCGAGCGGAGTTCAGGCTCGCATTCGCTACCATCGACACAAGAAAACGCTAGTGGCCTGGGCAGTGAAGGCCGTCGTGAGACCGGTCCGCTCCATGCGATTCGGCGGAGCCCAAATCGACCTATTCCTCGTGGGCAACAGCGTGAAGGGAGAGGCAACGTCTTTGGCGCTGGTTTCAACTTCTAACCTCAGCGCAAGAGAGGGAGGAGTAGGCGACTTGGTGGATTTAGCGCTCCAACATCCAGAGATCTTAGTGCCCTCTGAACTCGGAAGATATCGGCAGCGTTTGAAACAGGGCGATAGAGTCTACCTGGTCCGTCAAGGGGAAGAAGTCGTGCTGGCCGGGTGGACCACGACCCGTAAGCCCGACGATGTTCTCGGCTCAAAGACCAGCCTGCGCGTTTCCGGAAACGCCCCGCTCATGCTGCTGTATGAGTGCTTGGCTGTTTCCGATGTTGTTGAGAAGGTTCACTATCGACAGCTGCTTTGTGCAGTTTCGACCGAGGCCAAGAAGAAGCAACTGGTCCTTTGTGCAGCCGATGGCTTGGGGTTCGGGCGCGATGTTTGCGGTGCGCTTCAGGCCGCTGCCGCTTAGAGATCAGGCTGCAGTCTGATTCAGTTCCACTCAGGGGCATCCGGGACTAGCCTGATTTTTACCCACCGTAGTTGGCCACTACCCGTGTCACTTTCCCATGCGCTGACAACTCCATGAACTCTGCCGTGCGCGTCCCCTTTTGGTTGGTGTAGTAGAGCACCACGCTGTTTAGGCCCCAAAGCACGTCCTCAAGCCGAAAGTGGAGTTCCGGGTAGGCTTCTAGTCCTCGCTGAAAGTAAGCTCTCAAGTTCGCCTTCCCGACCACATTGCCATCCGAGGTCCCCAATAGCTGGGCGGCAACTGGTGAGGTCAACTCGACTGCATCCTCATAGTGCGCCATGATCAAGTCCAGATTATGAGCATTCCAAGCCGCGATCCAAAGCTTGGCCAGATTCGAAGCGTCGTCTCTCGTCACTACCATTTCTCCAATTGACGATCACTAGTTGAAGCGATTGTACTATTCTGCTGCAGTGAGGAAGCCCCAAATCAAATCCTGAACTGGACTGCAAAGTGGAATCAATAACGCTACTACCAACAAACTACAGGCCGTAGATTTGTGCGCTCTGACCATCCCTGCTAAAGTTCCAACTCGATCCAAACGAGGACAACATGTCAGCAGCACATTCCGGGCAAATGCCACCCCCACAAGTCTAGCTCATGCTAATGTCGATGGGCTTCGCCGTCCCATTTCTTCTGCGCGCAGCCGCCCAGTTGTGCCTGGCTGACCATCTCGCCGACAGTCCCAAAACCGCCAAACAACTCGCAGCCCTCACCAACACCCACGCCCCCGCGCTCTACCGCCTCCTGCGCACCCTCGCCTGTAACGGCGTCTTCAGCGAGGACGAATCCCACCGATTCTCCCTGACTCCGCTCGCCGAGCCCCTCCGGTCCAACGTTCCCGGCTCCGTTCGTACGTCCATTCTCTCCATCACCGGAGATCTCTTCGTCATCCCCTGGTCGAAACTCCTTTACTCCGTCCAGACCGGCCAGTCCTCTTTCGATAAGTACTTCGGCGTCCCCTTCTTCGACCACCTCACCAGCAATCCCGAGGAAGCCGCCATGTTCAGCGACCTGCTCATCGGCCATAACATCTCGGATGCACCCGCCATCGCAGCCGCCTACGACTTCTCCCCCTACGCCAACATCGCGGACATCGGCGGAGGTACGGGTCACATTCTTACCGCCGTCCTCGGCAGCCATCCCGGCCCACGCGGCACCCTATTCGATCTCCCGCTGAACCAGTCCGCCGCCACGGAACTCATCCAATCCCGCGGCATGGCCGATCGCGTTACCTTCACCCCTGGCAGCTTCTTCGAGAGCATCCCCACCGGCTGCGACCTCTACATGATGTCGCACGTCATCCACGACTGGAGCGAGCAACAGTGCCTCGTCATCCTCGCCAACTGCCACCACGCCATGGCCCCCACCAGCCACCTCCTCGTCATCGAGTCGGTCCTGCCCGAAGGCAATACCTTCCACCCCGGCAAGATGCTCGATATCACCATGCTCGCGACGACCCCAGGCCAGGAGCGCACCGAGCCCGAGTACCGCGCCCTCCTCGAAAAGGCCAACTTCAAACTCAACCGCGTCATCCCCACCAACTCCGCCGTCAGCATTATGGAAGCCATCCCCGTGTAATTCTGGATAGATATCTGATCACCATCTACGAAACAAACCAATATAAGAAGGATGGAGGAGGGTTCTAGTCTCCCCTGATCCGGTTCTGACTCGAAATCACTTTATTGCAACAAATCGAAGAGGCTACCCATGAAACGCGTGTCAGGAAATGGACAGCTACTGATAGGTTTACTCCATCGCTTTGCTCATCAGGAAATCGTGAACCAAGGGCTGCTCGAATCCCTGCTGGCGCAAGAAGGTCGAGAGCTGCGCCCAATGACGCATGCTATGGGTCAGGGCCTGGGTGATCAGTTTGCGCTTGCTGGCGTTCAGCTTACGAGGTGGACTGAATTCGAACACCAACGCGAGATCTTCCGCTGTGGCGCTGGCCAGGTACCGTTTGTATTTCGCGGCCGATTCTTGGCTGATGGCGAATAGATTAGCGCCATCGTCGGCAGGGCTGCTTTCAATTTCTTTCTGCACACCTTGAAAGTTTACCGAAGGCAGGCCGGCTACGATGTGGGCAAAATGAAGCTCAACGAGAGAAATGTGCAGCAACAAACCGCGGACGTTCTTTGCATTGGCGATATCCAGAGGAAGGTCGAGGGCAGTGGGGTTCTGCGCGAACCACTCCCTCCAGCGGAGGGTCTCTTCCTCGTTGTATGCAAGTAGTTCCGAAAACCGAATTCCGTCGTTCATTGTGCTGAGATCACTTTCTTGTCCGATAGTTGATCCTGTCATAAATCAACGAT
>Ga0182015_10006528_pt1 | contig 11683 bp, 11 predicted proteins | sample 712P3MmetaG_FD_120478 | JGI IMG/M metagenome (GOLD analysis project Ga0182015, IMG submission 120478) | Permafrost microbial communities from Stordalen Mire, Sweden - 712P3M metaG | ecosystem: Environmental > Terrestrial > Soil > Wetlands > Permafrost | place: Sweden: Stordalen | collected...
CCACCGCCGGCCGAAGCCGCCGAACCTGCCCACCGTGGTGTGGATCAACGAACCAACCGCCGATGACGAGGTCAAACAGAAGATGGCGTAAGAAAGTGTCTCAAATCGCTTGACAGGTTCCGGTAGGCATCCATGCGCCGCTCGAAGGTGGCGAACCACTTCGTCGGCGGCGTCCGCTGTCGACTTCTCAACACGTCGTTAGCCGCCTTGTCGAGGTACAGGTGCCAGGCCTCGAGAGGATCGACGTGTCCGCCGTCGAGCAGCTCGTGGAGGTCGTACAGATCTCGACACTGAAGCCGCTCGGCAATGCAGCGGATCTTTTCCGCCGCGACGTCGCGGAGGCTGTAGCCCTCGATACCGGCGTTCTCCGGAAGGTCGGCCCATAGGTGCTGTATGTCCAGCCGACGATGAGACTCGACCAGCTCGGTGTCAGACACGTCGAGCTTCAGCCTCCGAGGCCTCGATCCGAGGGGACCGGTGTACGTCACCCATACCGCTGCGCTGTTCCCGTCCGAGACCTCGAGCATCGGCAGCTCGATCCGAAGCCGGCAGAGCTCTGCCGCAGCAGCGACGATGCCGAGCGCCTCGTTGCTAGAGAGGCCATCTACGGCTGAGAAGTCGAGATCAGCCGAGTACCGGCAAGCGGAGAAGTAACAAAGGCGAAGCAGCGTCCCACCCTTGAACACGAGCCTCGGTTCCCCGATGGAGCCGATTTCGGCACACAGATGAGCGAGGACGTAGTCACGTTCGATCGTCTGGGCCGAGAGGTGCTCGTCGTTGGCGCGCCTGGTGATGATGCCTTTGGCGATCACGAGGCGACCACCGCCTCGAGATGGGAGACCGGGTAGGGCCAGGCGACACCCCAGGTTCTGTCAACCCATCCATGCTCATGCTGGACAGTGGTATCGAGATCCACAAGCGTTCGCCACGGCTCAGGTTCAAGCCCATGACCTACAGGGAGCGAGAGAGCTTTACCGATCGAGCCGATCCGCCGGTATCCCGCCTCTGCACCGACCGCACGAGCCAACTCGGCAAGTCCCTCAGTGGCCGTGACGGCCGCTAGGGCCTCGGCAACTCGCGAGGCGCCACTGACCAGTCTTGGCCGTGACGCGGCATCAAGAAGAGCCCTCTCCACGGTGGACACCCGAGATGGGCCGAGCGGCTCGGTTCCCGCGAGTACCGTAAACGGGTTCTCATGAACGACTCTGAGCGGCCTGCCGGTGAGTGCCTTCGAGCGGGGTCGATAGGCACTCGCGACCTGGATCGCCCTTACTGGCCGAATAAGGAGACCGTGATGATCGAGGGCGGTTAGATAGCCGATCCGATGGGGGTGGCCAGCGAAGACGGCCGCGACGGCCGAGCCGAGGTCGTCCCAAACAGCCGCGGTACCGAGGGTCCCGATTTGACGGATGGCGTAGCGCCCAGAGGTGACGCGATCGACGAGGCCGGCTTCGACGAGTCGACCGAGCACGTTGGACGCTGCCTGCGGTGAGAGTTTCAAGACCTCCTGAACCTCGGACGCGATGAAGGCCGTACGCCCCTCGCTAGCAAGCTTGTCCAGAAGCCTGAGACTTCGATCGGTTGCCATAGCTGTCCCTTATTCACGTTTTACGTGTATCTACGCCACCTTCGAGTATAGACTCGGCCGACGGTCGTCGCGACCTTGTGAGCGTCGGACCCGTCGCCCCGTGGTCGAGGGTCTTGGGGATGGCTTGCTCGAAGTGTCATTCCAACTCATCTCTCAGATCCTCAGCGACCAACGGAAAGTCTCCTAACCGAGCGCAATCGGTCTGACGACCCGAGTCGAGGCATCCAATCTCCCGGATGCGGGACGCCGATCGCGAGAAACTGACCGCCAGACGAGTCCGGTCGCCGGCGGTTGAGCGTTCTGAATGCCGAGAACTATCGAGCCAGCTGGCGATCTCGGCCGGGTCGAAGCGGACCAGCCACCCAACCTTCAGGTAGGGCACCCGACGTTCGGCGACGAGTCGGCGGATGTGTCGGATGCTCACCCCGAGCCGCTCGGCGAGCTGGTCGATGGTGAGAAGCTGGGGCAGGGCGTCGGGACTGGCCATTGGTCTCCTTGAGTAGTGGCGTTGCTGTCTACGGACGAGACCCACGCCGACAAGGTGCCAGACGGTGACGAGCCTCTACTTAGGACGCACTGGGGACTCCAGACTATTACCACGCAACCCACCCAGACCCTGGCTCACCACCAGAACGCGGCCGCACCAAATCGATTAACCAGACTCAATGACATTCACCATCATTTACCACATTAACCTCTATCTACCAACCACCAACCCACTCTCCTCCTCATCGATTCTCCCCACCTCACCCACTCCATCTCCCATCCATCCTCCCTCTCCATCAACCTTCCCATTCACCATCACTCACCTTCCTTCACCTCCCTCTACCCAACACCAAACTCCCCATTTACTTCCCCTCCATTCCTGCTATAACCACAAACCAAGGAGAACACGATTGCAACTTCCGGTTGGCAAGGGCGGGTGGTGTTCGTGGCGTGGATGCGGATGATGGGGGCCGACTCGGTCGACTATCACGAGCACACCGTCGCCGGCCGCGGTGACGACCCGGTCGCCGCCTCTCGCGAGTACTACGCCTCGCGCGGCGAGACCCCGATGTCCTGGGGCGGTTCGGGGTGTGTGCTGCTCGGCCTGGAGGGCGAGGTCGACCTCTCCGACTACCGGGCCGTGTTCGGAGTCGGAGGGGCGCACGACCCTCGTAACGGCCGGCGTCTCGTGGGCTGCCTGCGCCCGGGTCTGGAGCTCGTTATCTCGCCTCACAAGTCAGTGGCCGAGCTCGGCGTGATCGGCCGCGCCGAGGACATGCACGAGATCGTCGACGCCGAGCGCGACGCCACCTTGGACTACCTGGACCGCCTCGTCGCCGAACGGGGCGGTCGGCGTGGACGCACACAGACCCGGGTGGGCACCGGCGGACTCATCTGGGCGACCTCCCGGCACGCCACGACCCGGGCCGGCGACCCCCAGGTGCACGATCACGTGCTAATCGCGAACGCCGTGTACATGCGCGACGCCCGTGGCGGCTGGAAGGGCGCCGACACGGCGCTGTTGCGCGACCACCTGCACGCGGCGACGGCGGTCGGGCGCATGGCCGGCGCCGCAAAGGCGGTCGAGCTCGGATACGGGATCGTGGCCGACCCGGGGCCGTCCGGACGGCTCGGGGGCTGGGCGATCGCCGGGATCCCCGCCGAGGTCTGCGAGCTGCACTCCACCCGCTCGGCACAGATCACCGCCGCGGTCGGGCCTGAGGCCTCCTACAAGGCGCGCTTGGTCGCCGCCAGGGCCACCCGGGAGCGCAAGGAGGAGGTTCTCGTCGAGGACCTGTCGGCCAGGTGGCAGGCGGAGCTGACCGCTGCCGGTCACCCACCGGAGGCTCTCGCGGCCGAGGTCGAGTCCGCCGCCGCCGCCTACGAGCGCCCGGTTTTCGACCTCGAGGATCTTGCCGGCGAGCTGCTCGGTCCGGGCGGGCGCCTGGCGGGTGAGAAGACCTTCACCCGTGGTGACGTGATCATCGCCGCCGCCCCGCACCTTCACGGCCTGCCCGTCTCTGTGCTCGACGACGCCGTCGAGACCGTCCTCGAGCACCGCGACGCTGTCGCCCTGCCGATCGTGACCGGGAGCAGAGAACAGGCGTGGGCGGCACGCTGTGTGCTCGCCGATGAGGAGCGCATCGCCGCCCTGGCGAGGTCGCTGACCGGCGAAGAGGGCCCCAGGGTCGAAGAACGAGCCGCGCTGGATGCCGTCGTCCGGCTCGAGGAACGCCTCGGAGCGTCGCTCACCGCCACCCAGCATGAGGTCGCTGTCGGCCTCATGACATGCGGGCACCGCCTCGATGTCGTGATCGGCGTGGCCGGCTCCGGGAAGACCACGATGCTGGCTGCGGTCCGCGACGGCTTTGTGACCGCCGGCTACACCGTGCTCGGCACCGCGACCTCAGGACAAGCTGCCAGGAACCTCGGCGAGGGCGCCGGGATCGATTCACGTACGGTCGCGTCGCTTTCCTGGCGGCTCGACTACAACGCCCTTGCGCTCTCGGACCGGCACGCACTGATCCTCGACGAGGGCGCCATGACCTCAGATGTCGACCTCGCCCGGCTCCTCGCGGCTGTCGAACGATCCGGAGCAAAGCTGATTGTCGTCGGAGACGACCGCCAGCTCGGCGCCATCGGCCCAGGCGGCGCTCTGACCGCCCTTGCCGAGCGCCACCCCGAACAGCTCCGGGCGCTCGGCGACAATCTCCGCCAGACCAACCCCGCCGAGCGTGTGGCGCTCTCTCAGCTCCGCGACGGCAACCTCGAAGCCGCCGTCGCCTGGTACGCCCGAAACGGCCGGGTGCATCCGGTGCCCGACCGCCGCCGGGCCGTGATCGGGATGATCCGTGCCTGGGCGGGTGACGTCGACGCCGGCCGAGACGTCCTCCTACTCGCCTACCGCCGCGACAACATCGAGGTGCTCAACCAGGCTGCTCGGGACCTGTGGGAACGCTCCGGGAGGCTCACCGGCCGCGAGCTCACAGCTCCCGGAGGGCGCACCTACCGGGCCGGCGACCGGGTCGTCACCCTCGCCCCGGGGCCTCATGGCGCCTGGGTTACCTCACAGGCCGCCCGGGTCACTGTCGTCGATCCGGAGGCCCAGACCTTGACCGCGACCACCCCCGATGGCCGCCCGCTGCACATGGGAGCCGAGGACCTCGGCTCTGACCGCCTCGGCTACGGCTACGCCATCACTGGTCATCGCGCGCAGGGCATCACGGTCGAGGTCGCCCACGTCCTCGACGACGGCGGTGGTCGAGAGCTCGCTTACGTGACCATGAGCCGCGCCCGGAGCGCGAGCCACGTCTACACCACCGCTTCTGACCTCGCCCAAGCTGCGCAACGCCTCACCTGGTCCTGGGACGACGAGCGCCGCCAGCGTTGGGCCACTGACCAAGCCCGAGTCGCCAAGCGCCTCGAGGCACTACGCGCCGAGTACCGCCAACTCGTCGGGAGCATCCCTCCTCTCGTCACCGACCGGCTTGCTCAGATCCGCGAGCAACGAGACGCCCTCGAAAAGGACCTCGCGGATCTCCGGACCGGCGCCGGACGGTGGGCCAACACGCCCGTCCGGGCTGGTTGCGCGAACCTTCAAGCGGCCAGCCGAGCCCACGAGGCGAACCTCCGCCGTGCCCAAGAACCCCACCTTGGGCTCCTCGCCCGGCACCGCCGCCGCGAAGCTCTCAAGACCAGCGCGACCACGCTGCAAGCAGCTGAACGCGCCTGGCAGCAGACAACCGAACCTCACGCTCGGCTTCTCGAGGGCGAGCGGTCCCGGCTCGCTGCTCAGATCGGCGAGCTCGAAGATGGGAAACAAGCCAGAGCTGACTTCATCAAGGCGCACCCTGACGTCATTGACCGGGTCAACCAACTGCATCGAGCCATCGAAACCCAGCTAGCCAGCGCAGATCGCCATCGTTCGTCCACCAGGCGCGCCCCAACACCACCGCCAATCATGCGGCGGAGCACCGGGCCTACCTGCGAGCTGCCGCCCACGCCGGTGGTTCCCACGGGTCCCGACCTCTGAGCTCGACCGGAGCCTTGATGGCTCGGCGACCACGAAAGTGCCGGGAAGATAGCCTTCTGCGGTCCACGAGTGAGCGCCGCTCGCCGATTCCGCGCTCCTGCCGATGACTCAAGGACTGCCGTCTGGCGAACACAGAACATCCTGATCGGGGGCGCAATGTGACAGGTGGGGTGGAAATCGGCAACTAGTAAGCATGAGTGCAACCGTGGGCGCGCTGAATATCAACGCTCCTCTGGGCACGGAGGTGACGATGCGAGAAGGCTCGGGCCGTTCGGCACTGCTCGAGTTTGAGCGCATCTATCGGGACAACGTTGGCGTCGTTACGTCCTTCTTTGCCCGCCGTTGCAGCGATCCACAGACAGTCGCGGACCTCACGTCCGAGACGATCGTGCGAGCCGCTGCGGGGTTTGCTGGCTTTGATCCTCGTCGCGGCACACCGCGCGCGTGGCTGTCCGGGATCGCCGGCCACGTTTACGCCCAGCACTGCGCAAACACGGCGAGTGGTCGGGATGCGGTGACAAGGCTGGCTGGGCTGGTCATTCTTGCGCCAGAGGAGATTGACGAGCTGATGGGGAGGATCGACGCGCAGCGCGCGAGTCAAGAGTTGCTGGAACGCTGCGCTGCGCTATCGCCACTCGAGCGGGCAGCGGTGGAACTGGTCGATCTCGACGGACTTACACCGAAGGAAGCTGCGGCGGTCCTCGGCGTCTCACGAGGGGTGCTGCGTATGCGCCTGTCACGGGCAAGGGAGAGGTTGAGAAAGGAGCATCATGTCGATGAGCAAGTTTGAGGATCACCTCTGGCGAGAGTTCCTGCATGAGCACGGCGATGACCTGGCCCAGCTGAACAGGCCGGCAACAAGGCACACGCTCCGCCGGCCGCGACTAGTCGCCGGCGCGGGCCTCGGCCTGGCCGGTGCGGCTACGGCACTGGCTCTTGTCCTTAGCGCGACGAGCGCCCCGGCTTTCGCCGTGATCCGCAACCCGAGCGGCACAGTCACGGTCACGATCAACCAGATCGCAGGGGTCTCGGGCGCGAACGCCGAGTTAGCCGCGCTCGGCGTCAATGCGAGGGCAGTCCCGATCGTGCAGGGCTGCACCGCCACGCTGCAACTGCTCCCGAAGAGGACCTCTTCTGTGATCCTGCCCCCCCGCGGCAGCGGCCGTCCCCGGTCGGTCACGATCGAACCCAGCAGGATCCCCGCGGGTGACACCGACGTGCTTGCGGTTGTGCAGAGCACCGGCGTCCAAATACTCGTTGGGATGGTCCACCAGGGGGCGGTCCCAAGGTGCCTGGCACTGTGGAGCGAAAACGGACTGAAAGCGATTCCGTGATGAGCGGCGTACACGCTCCCCACCAGGGACGACGACCGCACTTGTGGCGGGCAGGACTCCACGCCCTTGCACTTGTCTCCGTTGCTTTTCTTGCCGCCGCCTGTGATGGCGGCTCAGCCTCCCCGGGAGTCGCGAGCATCGGCTCGACTACCTCGACGACCAGTGCAATCGGCACGGCCTCTTCATTCGGCGGGTCGGACCAACAGCTCTACCAGGCGCAACTGGACTACGCAGCGTGCATGCGCTCCCATGGCGAACCAAGCTTTCCTGACCCAGTTCTTATGAGTCAGAGCGTCATGTTCGGCCCTGGTCACAACATCAACCAGGACTCGCCGCGGTTCGTCTCGGCAAACACGACATGCAAGCGGCTCGTCCCGGACGGTGGGACGCCGAGCCCGGCCCAGCTCCAGGCAACTATCGCCCAAATGGTGAAAAACGCCGAATGCATGCGCGCTCATGGGGTAACGAACTTCCCGGACCCGACCGTGAACGTCCCCGGGATACTTGCAGGTTTCAGCCTCAAAGGCCTGGATCCGAATTCGCCCCACTTCCAAGCCGCCCAGAAAGCCTGCCAGAGACTTGCACCGCTGTGAGCGGGCTGATGAATGTAGTTCGCTAAGGGGACGGGTGCGTGCCCTGTAACACAGCATCTGTCGTCTAAGGGAGATGATGACCAAGGTCGGTCAGAAGGAGGCTCCCTTCACATGAGCACGAGTGCTGCGAGCGGTTCGGCGGCCGCCGGCGCCGATGGTGATAGCCAACCCCGAGCCTGGCCACGGACCCGTCGGCACCAGGTGGTCGCCATCTTTGTGATCACGCTTCTCATCGCAGGGGTTGTCGTCGCGGTTACCGACCCTTTCGCAGGCACCGCTCCGACGAATAACGGCGTCAGTGACAACTCTTATCCGACCTCGATCGCTCGAGTCACCGAGCAGTCGCTCTCATCCCAGACCGTTGTGGAGGCCACCCTCGGCTACGCCGGGAGCTTCAGCGTTGTCAACCAGGCGAGGGGAATCATCACCGCCTTGCCGGCACTGGGCCAGGTCGTGACCGAAGGGCAGATCCTCTACAAGGTGAACGGGAGCCCCGTCTTCCTCCTCTACGGCGCGACGCCCTCCTACCGCAACCTCTCGGAAGGAATGCATGGCACCGACGTTTCCCAGCTGAACACCGATCTCGTGAAGCTCGGCTATGGCACCAGCGCAGCGCTGCTTGGGAACTCGAACTATTTCACCTCGAAGACCGCGCAGGCTCTCGAGCGATTGCAGGGACATCTCGACCTGCCCCCGAGCGGCGAGCTTGTCATGGGCCAGGCCGTGTTCGTGCCCTCGGCTGTCCGCACCACCTCAGTGTCGGCCACCCTCGGCGCTCCGGTGCAGTCCGGTGTGCCGATCATCACCGCAAGCTCCACCACCCGCCAAATACTGATCGCGCTCGACGCCGCCGAGCAGACCGAGGTAAGAGTCGGAGACCCGGTCACGATCACCCTTCCCGACAACGATACGACGCCGGGTATGGTGACCTCTGTCGGCGCTGTAGCGACAGAACCGTCCGCGGGCTCGGCTGGGCCGGCATCGAGTTCGACGCCGACGATCACGGTCGACGTGACACTTCGAAACCCTCGAGAGGCCGGCGATCTCGATGAGGCGCCCGTCGAGGTGTCGATCACAAACGCAAGCGTGAACAACGCCCTTGTCGTCCCTGTCGACGCCCTCTTGGCTCTCGCAAACGGCGGCTACGCGCTCGAAGAGATCGGATCGAAGGGTGTTCACCATCTGGTCGCGGTCACCCTCGGGCTATTCGACGACGCCGACGGCCTCGTCCAGGTGAGCGGCTCCGGCCTTGCAGCCGGTCAGCGGGTGGTGGTGCCGAACCTATGAGCACAGAGGACACTCTTTTGATCAAAGCGGCAACTGAGGACATCGAACTAACCGGCGACAACGCCGCGTGCCGCGTGCTTGAAGTCGACGACGTGTGGAAGATCTATCCGGGCGAGCCGCCTTTCGAGGCACTGCGGGGAGTGAGTTTCACGGTCCGCGGCGGCGAGCTTGTCGCAATCGTCGGACCCTCCGGTTCTGGAAAGACGACCCTTCTCCATTTGATGGGCACACTCGATCGCCCGAGTTCGGGAATCGTACGTGTAACCGGGCTGGATGTGGCAAAGATGTCCGACCGTGAGTTGTCGGGACTTCGCGCGACACGCATCGGGTTCGTCTTCCAGCAATTCTTCCTGGCAGAGCACGAGTCCGTACTCGACAACGTCGCTGACGGGCTGCTCTATGCAGGCATCGCACTCGGCGAACGTCGACAACAGGCAGCGGACGCGCTCGGACAGGTTGGCCTGACACGGCGCTCCTGGGCTCGTCCGACGCAGCTTTCCGGAGGAGAACGACAACGCGTCGCCATCGCCCGGGCCCTCGTTGGAAACCCGGCGATCTTGTTTGCTGATGAGCCGACAGGAAACCTCGACAGCACCACCAGCCAATCCATTCTCGAGCTATTGGAGGCGCTTCACGATAAGGGAGCGACCATCCTGCTCATCACGCACGAACGGGGTATCGCGGACCGCCTGCCTCGCCAGATAGAGATGCTTGACGGGCAGATCATCTCCGACAGCTTGCGGCAGGTGACGAGGTCCGTGGAAGAAGGCCGGGGTCCGTCGCGGTGACGACCCGCCTCGATCGCGTCAGGCTCCGACCGCCGGACCTGTGGCGGATCTCATCTGTCGGCTTGCGTACCCGGACCTTACGCGCCTCTCTGTCGGCACTGGGCATCGCTATCGGCGTCGCCGCCATCGTGGCGGTGCTCGGACTCTCCTCATCTTCTGAGTCCGGGTTGCTGGCCGAGATCAACGCCCTCGGGACGAACCTGCTCACCGTCACAAACGGCCAGACCCTCTTCGGGGGAACCGCTGAACTGCCCATCGTCGCCCCGGCGATGATCGGCCGGATCGGTCCGGTCTATGCAGTGCAGTACACGGGGTCGATCAGCAGTGCGAACGTCTATCGCAGCCCACTCATCCCCTCGATCGACACGAACGCCCTCACTGTCGACGCGGCGAGCCTCGCCCTGCCCTCTGCCGTCGGGACCAAGATCGCCGAGGGCAGCTACCTGAACGCCGCCACCGCCACCGAGCCGGTCTGCGTTCTCGGCGCGGCGGCCGCCCAGCGCCTCGGCATCGACGGCGTCTACCAAGGCGAACGGGTCTGGCTCGACGACATGTGGTTCTACATCGCAGGGATATTGAGGCCGGCGGTGCTCACACCGGAGATCGACTCCGAGGTCCTCGTCGGTTTCCCGGCCGCCGAGAGATACCTCGGCTTTGACGGCCATCCGACAGAGATCTACCTGAGAGCCGACACGAGCCAAGTGGCCGCGGTCGACTCGGTGCTCGCCGCCACGGCGAACCCCGAAGCCCCGAACGAGGTCGACGTCAGCCAGCCTTCCTTAACCCTCGTCGCCGAAGCCGATGCTCAGGCTGCGCTGAACGGTCTCTTCTTGGGGCTCGGCGCGGTGGCGCTCCTGGTCGGTGCGGTCGGTGTGACGAACATCATGGTGATCTCTGTCCTCGAGCGTCGTAGCGAGATCGGGCTTCGGCGGGCGCTTGGCGCCACAAAAGGTCACATCCGCACTCAGTTCCTCTCCGAGGCGATCCTGCTCTCGCTGTTGGGCGGTGCGGTCGGCATCGCGCTCGGTGTCATCTCGACGGCGATCTACGCCTCGACCAAGCACTGGGGCGTCGTCATCCCGCCGCTCGCCTGGGGAGGAGGCATCGGGGCGTCAGTCGTCATCGGTGCGATCGCGGGCCTGTGGCCGGCTTTGCGGGCAGCGCGGATGTCGCCGACGGAAGCACTGTGGAGTGTGTGACAGCAGAAGATTCCGGCGTGCAGTACCGAACTGGATGATATGAGTTGATGCCGTCGCGACTCCAGCACCCCAGGAACCGCAACAATTCGGCGTTATATAGAGCCCGGCGAACGAGCGGAACCGTCGTTCCGCGAACATCTTGTTGGGCCGGAAAGGATGACCGGGCAGGCGCAGACCGAACACCTCATCTGTCCTCCACTTACAGGTATCAGCGTGGTCTGATTGCCGCGCCAGATCGACGTTCGGGCGCTGTCACGTACCCAGCAGTGCTCAGGCACACGGGAAAGCCGACGCTGCGAGACTTGAAACATGCGGGAAATCGATACGGTCGTGTTCGACGTCGGCGAAACGCTCATCAGCGAAGACCGGTCCTGGAGTGAATGGGCACAGTGGCTCGGTGTTTCGCCGGCTGTACTTTTCGCATGCCTCGGGGTAACGATCACCGCTCGCGAGGACCATCGCCGGGCCTTCGATCTCATCATTCCCGGATTCGACTTTGAACGCGAACAGAAGGCGAAGGAAGCGGCTGGTCGCCCGTGGGACCTTGTCGCGGAGGATTTCTATCCGGATGCCATCCCCTGCATCACCGAGCTACGAGCGCTGAATTTCAAGGTCGGAATCGCCGGCAACCAGCCAGACAGTATCGAGGAGAGGCTGACCGAGATGTGCCTGCCCGTCGATTTCGTCATCGCTTCGGGAAGTCTCGGGGTCGCAAAGCCCTCTCCAGCTTTCTTCGAGCATGTTGCGCGGGAGGCCGAACGGCAGCCCCAGCAGATTGCCTACGTGGGTGACCGGCTCGACAACGACGTCGTCCCGGCTGCAAGAGCAGGCATGTTGGCCATCTTCATACGAAGGGGACCGTGGGGATACATCCAA
>Ga0182015_10006529_pt1 | contig 11683 bp, 11 predicted proteins | sample 712P3MmetaG_FD_120478 | JGI IMG/M metagenome (GOLD analysis project Ga0182015, IMG submission 120478) | Permafrost microbial communities from Stordalen Mire, Sweden - 712P3M metaG | ecosystem: Environmental > Terrestrial > Soil > Wetlands > Permafrost | place: Sweden: Stordalen | collected...
AAATCGCCGTTTGAGGAACTACTACCGTTTTTCCGCAGCCCTCTTTAGTCGGGCCGCGAAGGGCTGAGGGAATTGGGCTTTAGCCCCTGCGGCTCTATCAAATCAGCTGTTACAGTCCACGAGTGACATTGTCAGCGTAATAAGCCTTCCCTAGAGAATAGCGATGCGATACGTCGCGTGTGCGACGCCCGGCCGGCGCACGTATCTGCTTGACAAGAGTGTGGCAATGAATTTTAATTAACTCGTTAGTTAATTTACAGGAAAGTGCAGATGCCCAGGAAATCGCTAGGAAAACCCGGCCGGCCGGCTGCGAACCTCGAACGCGATGCGCGTGACCTGCTATTGGCGGCGGCGACGGAGTTGTTTGCCGAGCACGGTGTTGCAGCGACAACGTTTGCCATGATCGCCAAGCGAGCTGGGCTTACGCCTGCCATGCTGCACTACTATTTTACGAACCGTGACCGATTGCTGGATGTCGTCGTCGAGGAGCGACTTGCTCCTCTCATTGCTTCGGTGTGGACCCCGGTCCAGGCCGGCGTGGCTCCGAAAGAGTTGATTCTCGGAATCGTAGAGCGCTTGCTCGCAGGCATCGAGCGAATGCCCTGGGTCCCGTCGACCTGGATGAGAGAGGTTTTGAACGAGGGGGGCCTTCTGCGAACCAGGGTGTTGCGTCACCTTCCGTTTGAAAAGATAAGGATCCTCGGCGAGGCAGTCGCGCGCGGTCAGGCAAGCAAGACAGTCAATCCCAATCTCGACTCCGGCCTGATTGGCTTCTCCATCGTCGGACTCGTGATGCTGCACCTGGCCACGGTGTCCTTTGCAGCGGAGGTCTTTGCGCGCAAAGCAACAGCCGCGGAAGTAATGAGCCGTCACATTACGGGTCTGCTGCTCGATGGCCTGCGGCCGCCATCGCCTGCTCGGCCACGCAAAACACGCAGCACTCGATCACTCGATACACGCGGCAACAAAAGCAAATAGGAACGGAGGCGATCATGCGTATTCGCTGGATACTCGGAAGGTCCACAAAGCTTGGTTTCGCTGCTGCAGTTGCGCTGGTCGTGGCCGGGTGCTCGCGGGGGCACGTGGATGGCTATCAGGGCTATATCGAGGGAAGATTCGTCTACCTTGCTTCGCCCCAAGGCGGCAGACTGGACCATCTTTCGGTAACGCGCGGAGAGACGATCGAAGCTGGGCATCCGCTATTTGAACTCGACAAGGACCCTGAGGTGGCTGAGATGAGCGCGGCTGAACATCAGCTGCGAACCACTCAGGCGCGGCTCGGGGACCTGCAAACAGGAAAGCGCCCGGCGGAGGTCGATGTCACTCGGGCGCAGCTTGCGCAGGCTATCGCTGCAAAGATACAGGCGGACCAAATTCTGGCGAGCGATCAGGCCCAGTATCATGCCGGAGGCATCCCGCAAACGGACCTCATCAATGCGCAGGCTTCGGCGGAATCGAGCGCGGCGAAGGTGCGAGAGCTGGAAGCCTCTCTCGCCGTGGACGCGCTCCCCGCGCGCGCGCAGCAGATCAAAGCGCAGCAGGGCCAGGTCGCAGCCGATCGGGCTTCTCTGGCGGATGCCTTGTGGAAGCTGCAACAAAAATCCCTCGCCTCCCCGCGGCGAGGGTTGGTATTTGACACCCTGTATCGCGAGGGCGAGTGGGTCGCAGCCGGAAATCCTGTTGTCGAGCTCTTGCCACCGGAAAACATGGAGATTCGTTTTTTTGTGCCCGAACCAGTGATGGGCAAACTGCATGTGGGAGAAAACATTCGTGTGACCTGCGACGGATGTTCCGCCAACATTCGCGCGGCTATCAACTTCATTTCACCTCAAAACGAATACACACCTCCCGTCATCTACAGCAACGAGAACCGGTCGAAGCTCGTGTTCATGGTGATTGCGAGACCGTCCGTCCAGGAGGCAGCTGACTTGCATCCCGGCCAGCCCGTAGAGGTCACACTTCCGTGACTGAGGTTTCCAGCCCGGAGTACACCGTCGATGTGCAGGGCCTGAACAAGCACTTCGGCGACAAGCACGTGGTTAAGGGCCTGTCGCTGCGCGTGCGCCGTGGCGAGATCTTCGGCTTTCTCGGGCCGAACGGCAGCGGCAAGACTACAACGATCCGCATGATGTGCGGATTGCTGAAGCCCGACTCGGGAAGCGGAACGTGCCTGGGATATGACATCCTCCACGACAGCGCAGAAATCAAGCGTCGCGTGGGCTATATGACGCAGCGTTTCTCCTTCTGGGAGGACCTCACGATCACGGAGAATCTCGACTTCGTCGCGCGCATGTACGAGGTTCCGTCCCGCAAGCAGGCTGTGCGACAGTCCCTTGAAGGCCTCGGACTGACAGCCCGCGCCGGCCAACTCGCCGGTGATCTATCCGGCGGGTGGAAACAGCGCATGGCCCTGGCGGCCTGCATGTTACACAAGCCAGACCTTCTGCTGCTCGACGAACCCACCGCGGGGGTCGACCCTCGGGCAAGGCGCGACTTCTGGGATGAGATACAGGGCCTCGCGGGAAAGGGCATCTCGGTCCTGGTGAGCACGCACTATATGGACGAGGCGGTGCGCTGCCATAAGCTGGCCTACATCGCCTCCGGGACTCTGCTGGCGCAAGGATCTGCCACGGATGTCATTGCAGGACAACACCTGAGCACCTGGGCGATTCACGGCGATCACCTCTCCGAGTTGCAGCAAACACTACGGCAGCAACCCGGAGTCGCGCAGACTGTCACCTTCGGAGATGTTCTGCACGTGAGCGGGACGGACGCCGGGCAACTACGGCGCATCGTGGAGTCCGTCGTCGTCTCCAGCGGGAGACGCGCCGAGCCGATCGATACCAGCCTCGAAGACGTGTTTATCCATCTGATGAGTCGATCGGAGGAGCAATCCGGTGGCAAGCCTTGAAGCAACATCACGGCTTTTCGATAGCGCGCTGGTGGAGCATCGTGCTCAAAGAGTTCACGCAGCTCAGGCGCGACCGCCTCACCTTCGCGATGATTGTGGGCATACCGATCCTGCAAATGGCGCTGTTCGGCTACGCCATCAACACCAATCCCAAACATCTCGACACCGCCATCATCAGCGCCGACGACACCAACGTCACACGAAGCTTCATTGCGGCGATGCAGAACTCCTCCTACTTCAAGGTCGTTGGAGAGCTACCCAATGAAGCGGCGGCGCGCGAGGCGTTGGCCCGCGGACAACTGCTATTTGTGGTCAATATTCCTGCGGGATTCACACGGCAGCTGCTGCGCCATGAACGGCCATCTCTGTTGATAGAAGCAGATGCCACCGACCCCACGGCGACAGGAAACGCGCTGGCCGCGGTCAACGGCATCGTGCAGTCGGTAGTCCAAAGGGAGATGACAGGGCCACTGGCTACGCTCCAGGGCAGCCCTGCGCCGTTTGACGTGAGCGTACACCAGCTCTACAACCCCGACAGCATTACACAGTACAACGTAGTACCGGGATTGATGGGTGTGGTGCTGACACTCACGATGGTGATGATGACGGGACTCGCCATCACGCGCGAACGCGAGCGCGGCACGATGGAGAACCTGCTCGCCATGCCGGCCACTCCGATGGAGGTGATGACGGGAAAGCTGATTCCCTACATCGGCATCGGCCTGATTCAAGCGTCCATTATCCTGCTGGCTGCGCGATTCATCTTTCAGGTTCCCTTCTTCGGTAACATCGGAGCCGTATACCTTTCAACGCTGTTGTTCATTGCGGCCAACCTGACGGTCGGCATTACCTTCTCGTCGCTGGCGCAGAATCAGCTCCAGGCGGTGCAGCTTGCAATCTTTTACTTCTTACCTAACATTCTGCTCTCAGGATTCATGTTTCCGTTCAAAGGGATGCCCACCTGGGCGCAGATAATCGGAAATCTATTACCGCTCACCTACTTCAACCGCCTCATTCGCGGCATTCTGCTCAAGGGGAATGGATGGGCGGATTCCTGGCCCAGCGTGTGGCCGCTGATGGTCTTCACGCTGCTGCTGATGACGGTTGCGGTGGCGACATATCGCAGAACGCTGGATTGAGGATCGTTGGCCATGTACAGATCAATAAAATCGAATGGAGCAGCCGCAGCGGGATCAAATTGCGCCGCAGCAGCAATCGTTGCACTCATTCTGACGCTAGCCGAAGGATGCACTGTTGGTCCGCATTATCATGCGCCTGCGCCCCCGGCGATTGCGTCCTACATACCGCAACCCCAGCCGAACGAAACAGTGAGCAGCACCGGCCCCGCCGGAAGTGTCCAGCACTTGAATCCATCGGCTGATATGCCAGCGCAATGGTGGTCTGTGTTCCAGTCGCCGGAACTCAACATCATGGTCAACGAGGCGCTGCAAAATAGCCCCACGCTGGCGCAGGCTACGGCCCGGCTCAAGCAGGCTCAGGAGGAACTCAGCGCTCGCACCGGCGCTACGAAGTACCCCACTGTGACTGGCAACGCCTCGGCCCAGGCGGAGCAGCTCAATCTCGCGGCCTATGGAATCCCCCTCCAGAATCCATCACCCTTCCTTTTACTGAACGGATCGGTGGCTGTCTCCTATGCGCTGGACCTCTTCGGCGTCAACCGCGACCTAATCGAAGGCCTGCGCGCAGAGCGAGAGTATCAGCAGTGGCAGCTGGAAGGAGCACGCCTGATGCTCGCCGGCAACGTGGTATCGGCGGCCATCCGCCAGGCCGAGCTGCAAGAGCAGATAGAGATCACTCGACAGATGCTAGAGGTGCAGAAAAAGGAACTGAGCATTACCCAGCAGCGGTATCACGCAGGCGGAGTTTCAGACTACGACCTTCGCAGCCAGAGAACATCTGTGGCGCAGATCGAGGCCACCCTCCCGCCGCTCGCACAGCAAAGGGACGCCATGCATGACCAGCTCGCGCTGCTCATGGGGAAGTCTCCGGCCGAGGCTCACATCCCGAATATTTCGCTTGCAAGCCTTCCCCTTCCCGAGCAACTGCCGGTCAGCCTTCCCTCCTCGCTGGTCAGGCAACGTCCGGATATTCTTGCCACAGAGGCTCTTCTTCATCAGGCCAGCGCGAACGTAGGGGTCGCGACTGCGAATCAGTACCCACAAATCATCTTGTCAGGAAGCGGGGGAGCTATCGGAACCAACTTCACCGCCGGAGGCGATATCTGGAATGTCGGCTCGTCCCTGACACAACCCATCTTCAACGGCGGAGCCTTGCGCGCGGAAAAGCGCAAGGCTCAGGCAGCTTATGACGAAGCGGGAGACGTGTACCGGCAGACCGTGCTTGAGGCTTTCCGAGAAGTAGCGGACGCCCTCTACGCAATTCAGCACGACGCAGAGACGTTACAGGCGCGAACCGAAGCCGCCAGCGAGGCTCTGGCGGCATATCATATCGCGTCCCAACGCTACGCGGCTGGCGGCATCAGTCACCTGAACCTGCTCGATGCGCAACGCCAGCAGTTGCAGACTGCTCTGGATCGCACGAACTCTACCGCAAGCCGCTATGCGGATTCAGCGACCCTGCTCCAGGCACTCGGCGGTGGCTGGTGGAATCAGACCCATACAGTCAAGCCGGTCGCGAAACCAGGCCCCAAGGCTTCAAAGGCGTCCCCGTCGCTTTCTTCGGATTCCGCGCTTGAATAGTCCTGTGAAATGCGGAAGGCACATTTTCTCAAAATTTCCTGGATGGTTTGTCGAATTGCGGTCCCGCCGTTCGTCGATATAGTGAAGGCGGGGCAACTGGGCCGCCTTAAGACCATTACCGGAGAAGATATGACGAAGATAAGGAGTAACTCAATGCGTTTCATGATGATGGTGATGCCCAAAGGATATGAATTGGCAGCGCCGGACGCCGTTCCCAGTGCGGAAGCAGTGGGAAAGATGATGGAGTACAACAAGAGTCTGCAGCAAGCGGGCGTACTGCTCGCGCTCGATGGGCTCTTTCCGCCTTCGACTGGGGCGCGGATTTCGTTCTCTGACGGCAAAGCCACAATTACGGATGGGCCGTTTGCTGAGGCTAAGGAAGTCATCGGGGGCTACTGGATTATTCAGGTGCGCTCGCGCGAGGAAGCAATCGAATGGGCAAAGCGTGCGCCGATGTCCAACAACGAGATCATCGAAGTTCGCCAGATTCACGAGATGAGCGATTTCCCCGAAGATGTGCAAAAGGCAGCCGAGGGCTTTGAGGATCCCAGGAACTCGGCAGCCGTGAAGGCATGACGGACATTCACCGGACGATTGAGGCCGTGTGGAAGATCGAGTCCACACGCCTCATCGCCGGGATTGCCCGCGTTACCCGCGATATCGGCATTGCGGAGGAACTCGCCCAGGACGCGCTTATCGCGGCCCTCGAGCAGTGGCCCGATGCCGGCATCCCTGATAATCCCGCGGCTTGGTTGATGACGGCGGCGAAGAGGCGCGCCATCGATTCTTTACGCCGTGGCCAGATGCTTGTACAGAAGCACGAGGAAATCGCCCGGGAGCTTGAATTTCAGCAGCAGCGGCTTGCGGACGCGCTCGATCAAGCACTGGATCAGGTTATCGACGATGACGTCCTGCGGCTTATCTTTACCGCGTGCCATCCGGTCCTTGCGGTGGAAGGACGCATCGCGCTTACGTTGCGCCTGATTGGTGGCCTCACCACGGCGGAGATCGCCCGCGCCTTCCTTGTGCCTGAGAAGACCCTGGGACAGCGAATCGTTCGCGCCAAGAAGACTCTGTCGGAAGCTCATGTTCCCTTTGAGACCCCGCGCGGGGACGAGTTGCGCCGCAGGGTCGAGTCCGTGCTTTCGGTGGTCTACTTGATCTTCAACGAGGGATATACAGCGACATCGGGAGGTGAATGGATGCGAGCTGCACTTTGCGACGATGCGCTGCGGCTCGGACGCATACTTGTGCAGCTACTTCCCAACGAGTCTGAGGTCCACGCTCTTCTGGCTCTGATGGAACTACAGGCGTCACGCACTGCAGCCCGCAGGGGACGAAACGGTGAAGCTGTTTTACTGCTGGATCAGAATCGCTCCTTGTGGGACCACGCGCAGATTCAGAGAGGAATGGCCGCGCTCGAACACGCGCAAAGACTCGGTGGTGGCGCTGGTAACTATGCTTTGCAGGCAGCGATCGCTGCCTGTCACATGCGAGCTCGCACAGCCGAAGAGACCGACTGGGAGCGGATCGTTCTTATCTACGATGCTCTGCTGCAAATCAGCCCATCTCCCATCGTGGGACTGAATCGCGCGGTCGCCGTTGGCATGGCGCAAGGTCCGTCTGCTGGACTTGCTGCGCTGGATAGGATCGCCGCTGATCCCGCGTTGGCTGGCTACCATCTGCTCCCCAGTGTTCGCGGAGACCTGCTTATGAAGATCGGGAGGTTCACTGAGGCGTGTGAGGAAATCCAACGCGCGATAACAATGACTCAAAACCTGCGGGAGCAGGAATTGCTGACGGAAAGACTGAAGCAGATTGAGAAGGCGGCGTTGTCAGCATAGGTGCATAGAGCCAGGTTCCCCAGAGCATTCGGTACACTCTCGACATGAAGGCAACGGCTCTGATCCTCTTGCTCGGAATGGTGGCTTCCGGTATGGCACAACAGCAGATTCAGAATCCGGATCTCGAAAAGCAGCGCACAGCAATGAAGAAGCTAGGCTTCTTGACCGGGACGTGGTCCGGAGAAGCTCATGTGCAGCGCGGCACTGGCGAGCCGGCAACTTTGGCACAAACCGAAGAAGTTCAATATAAGCTTGACGGGCTCGTATTGGTGATCGAGGGAACGGGACGAACGCCAATAGACCAAACACCCGCCCTGCAAGCGCTCGGGATCATCTCTTACGACGACGCGACCGAAACCTATCACATACGTGCGTGGAATGATGGCCGCTTTTTGGAGAGCGAGGTCCAACTGCTCGATGACGGCAAAAGCTTGCGTTGGGGATTTGGCGTTGGAGAGATACGAAGCCGTTCTGTACTGAAGATCGACAAAGATGGTCAGTGGACAGAAGTAGCAGAAATCTTAATCGGCTCCCAGCCTGCCAGGAAGCTGATGGATTTGACAGTCCGGCGTAAGTAACGCAAAACGAAACTCAGTACGCTCCCTACAGCATTTTCACTTCTGGTGTATACAAGGCAACCGTTCTCGACGCGGCTTTTCCTCAAGAAAAGCCGCACTTCCCTGAACCCGACTGTGCAGAGTAGAAGTGAAAATGCTCTAAGAAGGGCACGATTTGCTGGCGTGCAGGGCGATTACTTGACGGGCCGGTGGTTGGTAAAAAAGTCAAGCAGGCTCTGAGGCGCATTGTCGCCGAAGCACAGCTTGAGGGTACCGTCCGCCTCCGCGGCAGCGGACGCGCTGCGGGGAAAGAGGTCCTTTTCATACGCGATGAGCGCGGCTTCAACGTCACCGGGGTTGGCGGCGATGGCCTTCCCGAGTTCGGCCCCGTCGTACATTGCGAGGTTGGCCCCTTCGCCAGACGGCGACATCAGGTGCCCTGCATCGCCCAGCAATGTCACCCCGGGTACGCGATCCCAGCTGTGCTCGACCGGGAGCGCATGGATCGCGCGAGGCACAGGGTCAGTCTCACCGTCGGTGATGAGCGCTGTCAGCTCCGGAGCCCAGCTGTCGAATTCCTCGGCAACGCCGGCCAAGGCAGTCGCCGGGTCGGAGAAGTCGATGCTGGCAATCCAGTCCTCCGGCTTGTTCAACGCCACGTACGTGTGCAGCACACCATTGGGCTCGCGGTGCGCGAGGATGCCTTTTCCCGGCGCTAACGCAAACAGCGCGCCGCCGCCAACCGCTTCCGCACTCGCCTTGTGACGGGTCTCGCTGTCAAACAGGTACGTCTCGATGAAGGAGATACCGACATAGGCCGGTTGCGCCTGGGAAAGAAGCGGACGCACTCTCGACCACGCGCCGTCGGCACCCACGAGGAGGTCGGTAGTCGCCGTTGAGTTATCAGCAAAGGTCAACACGTGCCGCCCACCGCCGAGCGGAGACACCTCTGTGACTTTGTGTCCCCAGCGGATGGTGTCAGCAGGAAGTGAGTTAAGCAGAATCCGGCGAAGCTCTCCTCGGGGTACCTCAGGTCGACCGCCTGTGCCGTCGTCGGGCTCATCAAGCAAGACGTTGCCTTTCTTGTCGAGTACCCGCGTTGCCTGACCCCCAGCGTGGATGATCTCGAGGAATTTCTCGAAGAGGCCCGCTGCCTTGAGTGCGAGCTGCCCGTCGTTTTCGTGGATATCGAGCATCCCCCCTTGCGGGCGCGTGTTCGCCGATGCTTCTGCTTCGTAGATCGTCGCTGCAATACCGTGAACATGGAGGACTCGGGCAAGTGTCAACCCGCCGAGGCCGGCACCGATGATCGTGACTGCAGTATTCATATTGGCTCCTTGGCGACGACGCAGGAGCCAAACCAAAGAGCCACCGCTTGTCTGATTGATTCTTCATTAGGTTCGCTGTCAGCAACCCAGGCGATAAACCCATCAGGGCGTATCAGTACAGCACTCAAGCCGAATTGTTCTTTCGCCCGTCTCGAAAGATACTTCAGCTGATCGCCAAATTCACTCGCCAAAGTTTTCAGTAAAGCATTGCCATCGAAGTCGACCAGCATTCCGTGGCCATCGTGCATGAGCTCGCCAATGGTTGCACCGTCTTCGAACTCGAAGTTGGGAACGCTGAGGCCGACTAAAGGGTGGTCGCCGCCGAGATTGTAGTGGGTCGTAACACCCCACACACGTCCTGCAATGTAGGTGGCGCCATCGCGCGTCTCCATCAGATCACGCATGATTGCGTTCAGCGCGCGGGCATTTGGGTCTGGTTTCATAATGGCCGCCTGGGCGCGCGACCAATCCAGGACTTTTGCGCCAATGGGGTGCCGTTCGGTTTGGTAACTGTCCAACAAGCCTTCGGGAGCTTTCTCGTGGATAGTTGCGGCGAGCTTCCAGCCCAGGTTCATGGCGTCGCCCAGCCCGAGATTAAGTCCCTGGCCTCCCAACGGCGCGTGAATGTGCGCGGCATCGCCCGCTAAAAGGACTCGTCCGTTGCGGTAGGTCGTCGCCTGCCTTGCTCGGTCAGTCCATGTGGTTGCGAAATGCAGAGCGCTGATAGTGACGTCGGTCTTCGAGATGCGACGCAAAACCTCTTGCACGTGTTCCAGCGTGACTGGCTCGTCTGCACCATGAAAGGCCCCGCCATCAAAGTCCTGTATCACCAGATAACCCGGCTGCGATTGCAGGTACATGCCTGTGGGTGTCATGTTTCGGCCTGGGCTGAGCTTCTCCGGGTCGACAAGGTGAACGCGAGCTGAGTAGCCGGTGAATTCTGGCTCTGTACCGGCGAATTCAATACAGGCCATCTTGCGAACAACGCTACGGCTTCCATCGCAACCCACGAGCCATTGACTTTGAAACGATTGGTCACCGGATGCAACAGTGACCCCATCCTCTGTCTGCTGAAAGTCAGTAATGGCAAGCCCGCGCTTGATCTCGACACCCAAGGCTTCTGCGCGGTGGGCCAGCACAGTTTCAAGCTCCTCCATCTCCGAAATCAAACTGGTGTCGCTCGAGCTCGGCAGACGATACGTCCACTGGGAGGCGTCAATATTGCCGGCATGAATTGGAATGCCGGCGAAGTGCCCTACCTGACGACGCGGCCCTTGGACGGCGTTTTGGTGTGGGTCTTTAAGGCGCTTATGGACCTCAAGTTCTTTGAGCAACCCACGGCGGTAAAGCGCCTCAACAGAAAGCGCATTCAGCCCCCGTATCCCGAAGGGGAGTTGCTTTAAGGGCGAATGAGGATCCTCCACCTTTTCCAGTATCAGGACGGAACATTTGGCCAGGGCCAGTTCACAGGCCAGGAAAAGTCCTACTGGGCCAGCCCCGGAAATGATGACATCGTAGATCGATTGATTCTGGTTGTTACTCATCGGGGAAGCCTACAGGCACCAATGGAACGTCATTCCATTATTATGGAATGACGTTCCATTTATGTCAAGATGGGGCATGGTCAAAAAAGCACGTAGCAGCCCGCGACGCGAAGAATCGCTCTCACGGGAGCGGATCATTGAAGCATCGATTGAGCTGTTGGACAGCAGCGGAGAAGGCGGTTTGACGTTCCGCGCCCTCTCTGAACGGCTCGCCACCGGTCCTGGTGCTATTTATTGGCACATCACCAATAAGAGCGATCTGCTGAACGCGGCCTGCGACGCCGTCGTCGCTCGGGCGATGAATGAGACCGTGGCCGGTGCGACGCCGGGGGCAACCATTCGCGCGCTCGCGCTAAGTCTATTTGACGCGATCGACACACATCCGTGGGTTGGCTCGGCGCTCACCCGTGTTCCGGGGCACCTGCCCATGGTGCGCCTTCTTGAACGCATCGGCCAGCAGGTCCGCGCTCTTGGCGTGCCAGCCGACCAACAGTGGGAAGCGGTGTCCGCGTTGATGGCCTACATTCTTGGCGTCAGTGGACAGAACGCGGCCAATGGGCAATTCGCCCGGGAGCGCGGTTTGGATCGATCCGACTTCCTGGAGAAGTTGTCGATTGTGTGGTCGCAGCTCGATCCGGAGGAGTACGCGTTCGCCCGCAGCGTAGCCGGACAGATGCGTGCTCACGACGACCGAGTGGACTTTCTCGCCGGGATCAATCTCATCCTCAGAGGTATTGACTCACCGCGGCGTCGCTGACGAGGTTTTCGTCTTGCCGCGG
>Ga0182015_10006530_pt1 | contig 11682 bp, 8 predicted proteins | sample 712P3MmetaG_FD_120478 | JGI IMG/M metagenome (GOLD analysis project Ga0182015, IMG submission 120478) | Permafrost microbial communities from Stordalen Mire, Sweden - 712P3M metaG | ecosystem: Environmental > Terrestrial > Soil > Wetlands > Permafrost | place: Sweden: Stordalen | collected...
GACTCGATGCAGCGCGCGCCGCCGAGCAGCGGCGCCAGGCTGCGGGCGTCGCGGCCCCAGAGGATCGCCACCAGCGGGCTGCTGCGCGCGGCGAGTGCCCGGATGGCCTGCTCCGTGACCTCTTCCCAGCCCTGGCCGCGGTGCGCGCCGGGCTTGCCCGGCTGCACGGTCAGCACCCTGTTCAGCAGCATCACGCCGCGTTTGGTCCACGGGCTCAGGTCACCGGACGCTGGCCTCGGGTAGCCGAGATCCTCGCCGTACTCACGGAAGATGTTGACCAGGCTGGCCGGCAGCCTCCGCGTCTCCGGTGCCACCGAGAAGCTCAGGCCGACCGGATTGCCCGGTGTCGGATACGGGTCCTGCCCGACGATCAGTACCCGCACGTCCGCGAACGGCTGCTGGAACGCGCGGAGCACCTTGTCGCCCGCGGGCAGGTAGCTGCGGCCGGCCGCGACTTCTGCTCGCAGGAAGTCACCCATCGCCCGGATTCGTCCTTCGACCGGCTCGAGCGCTGCCGCCCAGCCGCTGTCCATCATTGCCTGCAGGGGACGGGCTGTCATGGCGAACCACTCTAGGCTCGTCGGGCTGCGCGGGGAGCCCTGTCCGGCCGGATGCTCGTAGCCTGCCCCGGGCCGGATGCTCGTAGCCTGCCCGGGCCGGGTGCTCGGAGCCTGCCCGGCCGGGACGCGCCGAGCCCCGGCCGGGCAGGCTTGCTGCGGTTAGCCGAGGCGGGCTTGCCAGCCTGGCGCGCTGGGCGGACCCTATGATGGTGCCGCTTGCGGACGGGCCGCGCCCGGTGCCGGGCTACCAGGCCGGTGCGTGCCGTTCGCTGGCCCGTTGCAGATGGGAGTGGCGTGGTCGCCAGAATCGGCCAGGAGGGGCAGGAACCTGTTACCGGGACGCCCCAGGGCCGGGGCCGGGGCCGGCGGGTGGATGACCTCGATCGCCGGATCATCAAGATGCTGCAGGTTGACGGGCGGCTGAGTAATACCGAGATCGCCCGGTCACTGGAGATCACGGAGACCACGGTGCGCAAGCGCATCGCGCATCTGCTGGATGAGCGGCTGATGAGCATCGTGGCGGTGCCGACGCCGGAGGCCTCAGGGATGCTGCTGTCGGCGATCCTGGGCGTGTCGGTGGAACTGACCGCGATCCATGCGGTGGCCGACACCATCCGCACGTATCCGGAGGTGCGCTACGTGGGGATGTCGGCGGGCCGCTACGACCTGATGGTGGAGGCATTTTTCACCGACCAGGAGCATCTGCTGGAGTTTGTGACCGGCAAGCTGGGCTGCCTGCCGGGGATCACCAGCCTGGAGACGTCGATCATCCTGAAGGTGGTCAAATTCTCCTACGAGTGGGAGATCACCTGACGAGCGGCCGTTTCGTGCGAGCTGTACAGCGCGTGTTCGAGATCCAGCACTATGTGGTCTCGAAATAGCTTAAAACGAGCACTTGAACAGATTACCCATTGTGTTATTCGAACTCTGCCTCTAGCATCCGATCAAGCCGAAGCCAGGCTGATCGACGGAGGCCCTCAGTGACTGACAACCCGTCCGTACGTGCCGCGGAGGCCCGCGAGCTCAGCGACAGCGAGTACCTGCGGCAGCTCGGCGTCGAGCCGCGGTTCAAGCGCGCGCTCGGCTTCTTCACCGGATCGCTCTTCGCGATTGCCTTCCAGGGACCCACCACGGGCGCGCTGCTGATTACCGGGGCCACCCTGGCGATCGGCGGTCCCGCCTTCATCTGGGCGATCCCGATCATCTTCGCGCTGCAGATGCTGCTCGCGCTGACCTGGGCCGAGCTGAGCTCGCACTACCCGCTGACCGGAGGCATTTACCAGTGGGCGCGCCAGCTCGGCGGGGACTTCCTCGGCTGGATCACCGGGCTGTTCTACGTGGTGGCGATCATCCTGGTCATGCCGGCCGTCGGCACGGTGATGAACGTGGTGCTGTCCGGACTTTTCACTCACCTGACGGTCACCCTCAGCCATCAGGTCATCATCTCCATCCTCACGGCGCTGGCCGCGGGGATCCTGATCGCGACGAGCGTCCGGGTGGTCGCGATCCTGAACAGCATCGGCGTCGTGCTGGAGCTCCTCGTCCTGCTCGGCGCGGCCGTCGGCCTGCTGTTCCATCGGCACCAGCCGCTGTCCGTTCTCGGCAGCACCGGGGGCACGGCGGGCCACGGCAGCTACCTCTGGCCGTTCCTTGTCGTGATTGCGCTGGTGGTGACGCAGCTGGTCGGCTTCGAGACCGCCGGGGCCTTCGCCGAGGAGACGAACAGGTCCAGGATCAAGCCGAGCCAGGCCATCATCGCGGGACTTGCCGGGACCGCGCTGGTGCTCTTCATCTTCGACTTTGCCCTGCTGCTCGCCATCCCGAACGTGGGCAAGGCCATGGCCGACCCGAACATGATCCCGGATGTGCTCACGGCCACCCTCGGGTCAGGATTCGCCAAGCTCTTCTTCGCCGGCGCGATCGTCTCGGTGTTCAGCACGGCGATCGCGACCCTCGCGACGATCGTGCGCATGATCTACGGCATGGCGCGCAATGGCCAGCTGCCCGGATCGGGATTCCTGACCAGGCTGTCGCCGCGGACGGACGAGCCACTGGGCACGATCGCCGTGGCCGTGGTGCTGTCGATTCTCCCGCTGATCTTCATCAAGCGGATCCCGGTGATCGTCGCGGCGATCACCGCGCTGATCATCATCCCGTACATCCTGGTGTTCGGCGCCCTGCTGGTGCGGCGCCTGCAGGGCTGGCCCCGGTCCGCCGCGCAGTTCAGCCTGGGCAGGTGGGGCCTGCCGATCACCGTGGCCGGGCTGGTCTGGACGGTCATCATCTTGTGGGACGCGGCCTGGCCGCGGACTATCACCAATCCCAACCTGGGACCGCTGCCGGTGATCGAGGACCTGGCGATCGGCTGCCTGATCGTTGGCCTGATCTGGTGGTTCGCCAGCCTGCGGAACAAGCCCGACCCGGCGGGCGCCGCGGCCATCGATCAGCCCGCGCGCGAGTGATGCGCAGGTGACCAGGGGAGCCCCCGGATGAATATCGATGCGGCGCTGGCAGCAATCACCGGCATCGACGGAACCGGCGTAGATCTCGGCGAGCGGCCGCCGGTCTCGCCGGACTTCCCCATCGAGGAGTACCGGCGCCGGTACGCGAGGCTCGCGGTGCTGATGGATGACCAGGGCTTCGACGCCCTGGTGCTGACCCAGGAGGAGCCGGTCAGGTACCTGTCCGGCTACAACTCGGTGATCTGGGCGGTCGGACGATGGCTGCCGACGATCTTCATTGCGGCCCGCGACCCCCGGCAGGCCGTGCTGATCTGCTCGTCCTTCGACGCCGGCTGCGCGGCCGGCACGTCGTGGGCCGGGACTGTCGACACCTACCGGCAGGCCGCTGAACTGCCGGCGAAGGTGGCCCAGCACCTTGCCGCGATCGGCGCCGCGGCCGGCCGTACCGGCTTCGAGTTCGGCCCGGGTACTTTCATGGCGCTGCCCCAGCATCTTGCCAGCGCGCTCCTCGGTGGCCCGGCAGCTGGCGGGACAGGCCGGGCAGCAGGCGGGACAGGCCGGTCAGACAGGCAGGCAGGCGGGCAACCGGGCGGGCAGCAGCCCCGGGACGCGGGGCGGCTGATCTCGGCGCTCCGGATGCTGAAGAGCCCGCTGGAGATCGAGCGGATCCGCCGCTCCGTCGGCGCGGCCGTGGCCGGGTACCGGGCCGGCCTGCAGGCAGCCGCGGCCGGTATGACGGAAAAGGAACTCGTCGCCATCATCAGCTCCACCATGTACCGCAGCGGCGCGACAGCCGGGACCAAGCCGCTGTTCGTGAACTGCGTCTCCGGCCGGGCCAGGTACCCGCTGGTCGACTCGCCGGCCTCGGACAACGTGATCGGCGACGGTGACATCGTCTTCGTCGACGGCGGCGGCGCCTGCGACGGCTACGTCTCTGACATCCTGCGGCTGATCGGGGTGGGCCGCCTGCGCCCGGAGGACAAGCGCTACGCCGAGGTGGCGGCCGAGGCGACCCAGGTCATGGTCGACGCGGTCCGTCCCGGCGTGCGGGTATCCGAGCTGATCGGCGCCGCCGCGCGCCATGTGGCCGCGGCGGGGCTCGACGAGCAGGTGGGCGAGGTCGCCGGCCATGGCATCGGCCTGGAGCTGTGGGAGCGGCCGCTGATCCAGGTGCATGATGATCCCGACGACGACGTTGCCGCCGCGCCGGGCATGGTGCTCTGCCTGGAGCCGATCCTGGCCCCGCCGCATCCGGCCGGCGGCCTGGCCGGCATCTTCGTGTTCGAGCAGCAGGTCCTGGTCACCGAAGGCGGCTGCGATGTCCTGTCCGGCGAGCTGCCGGCCCGGCTGTGGCAGGTAGGTGCCCGGTGAGCGGCAGGCGGGCGCAGATCGGCAGGCCGGTGAGCGGCAGGCCGGCGCAGATCGGCAGGATGGCCAGATCGGCAGGAACGACAACCGGAGCGACAAGGAAGTGGCGGGTGACGGCCTGAGATGCGCGCACTGTACGTAAGCCCGATGCCGTACGGCGCGAACGCGGCCGTCGACGCGATCTGCCATGGCCTGGAGAGCCGCCTGGCCGAGAACGGCGTCGAGCTGCGGGTGGCTTACGCCGACTTCGCCGACCCGGACTGGCGGGCGGAAGCCGGCCGGGCCGTACGCGCCGGGGCCGACGCGGGATTCGACGCGATCGTGATCTGGGTAACCGACCCGGCGACGCCCGCCGATGCCGTCGGCTACGCGCGCGGCATGGGCGTTCCCGTCGTCAGCTTCGAGCGGCCCCGGTTCGCCGTCGACGCGTCGGTGGTCTACCCGAACTTCAACCAGGGCACCTACATGGCCGAGTACCTCGCGACGCTACTGCCGCCCGGCGGGCGGGTGGCCGTGGTCGGCGGCCCCGACGTGGTCGACGACATCGAGCTGCTGCTCGGCATCGTGCACGGCCTGAAGGCGTCCGGGCTCACCAGGGTCAACGATCCGGAGGACCCCCGCTACAAGAACACCACCGACGTGGCCTCCGGCGGCAAGGAGAAGACGGCCAACCTGCTGGCCGACTTCGGTGACCTGGACGGCCTGGTGCCGTTCAACGACGAGACGATGCTCGGCGCGGTCGAGGCGCTGCGCGATGCGGGCAGGCTCGGCGAGGTCAAGATGGTCTCCAGGAACGGCACGCCCGCCGCCGTCCAGCTGGTCAGGGACGGCATTCACCACGGCACCTGGGACATCGACCCGATCGGCATCGGGCAGGCGGTGGCCGGCCTGGCAATCCGCGCCGCCGTCGGGCACGAAGACCTGGACGGGTTCTGCGTGTCGAGCCCGGTGGGCAAGATGATCACCCCGGACCGCGCCGCGGCGTGGATCCCCTGGCGGCAGCGGATCCCGTACCACCCGCTCAAGCCCGCCTGGTAGGGCCGGACCTGCCAGGCGGGCTTGGCTGCCCGGGCACCCGGGTGCCCTGACACTCGGGTGCCCGGCCAGTGGTGCCTGAGCTGCTCAGTCCGCGTACTTCTCGCGGTAGGCAGCGGCGGCCGCGGTGAAGCACTCCATCGGCGCGCGCAGGATGCCCGCCCCGATCTGCCCGCCGTTCTTGCCCGCCAGCCCGCCGTCGATGACCGGCACGATGCCGGTACCGGTCACCCGGAAGATGTCGATGCCGACCGGCGTGCCGCGGAACCCGAAGTAAGGGATCTTGAAGTCCGGATGCTCGGCGACCGTGATGTCGTACATGGCCGTGTTCATCCGGACCATTTCGTCGGCGGACCCGCCCTGGTAGGCCTGCAGCCCGAACGCGGCCGCCTGGGCGAACCCGCCCAGCCCGACCGTCTCGGTGATGTGGCTCTCGCCGCCGATCCACTGCACGTCGTCGTCGGTGAACCCGTCGAACAGCTTGCACGACACTTCCGGCAGCGGCCCTAGGAACCACTGGTCGCCGAGGCCGCTGACCCTGATCGCGAAGTTCCGGCAGCTGATGGTCATCGCGGTGACGACACTGGCGGCCGGCACGTCCCTGGCGGCGTCCGCCATCGCCTTGGCGGCCGCCATCGAAAGCCGCAGGAACGAGTAGTCGCTCTCGAAGAAGAAGTTCAGCGCGGTCAGCGCCCGCTCCCTGGACACCGTGACCGCGTAGTCCAGGAACTGCGGGGTCAGCTCCCTGGTCAGCAGCGTGGTGGCGGCCGTGTTCCGGCTGTGCAGCTCATCGCCCATCCGCAGGGCGCGCCCGATCAGCGGCTTGAGCGGCACGCCGCCGGCCGCGGCGATCACGTCCCGCAGCACCGGCGCGAGATCGTCGCGGAGGAAATCCAGGCCGCGCCGGACCTCGTCGTTGTAGGAGCCGTAGTTCAGCCGGTGCCGTGACTCGCCTTCGTAGAAATTGCAGTAGGCCCGGTTGCCCCGTTCTGAATTCTCCACGACGAAAACGGGCATCGATGCCGTGTAGATCCCTGCTACCGAGCCCACGCTGTTGTGGTCATGGGTGGCCGCCAGGATGATCCGGCCGTCCCGCAGCTTCGCATCGGCGTCGGCCTCGTCGCCGGCCAGGCCCTCGTAGACCGCGCCGGACAGGACGGCCCGGCGCTGCCCGCCGTAGTACTCATCCCACGGCAGCGGCGGCCCGGAGGTCAGGATCATGTTCGGCGCCATGCCGGGAATCGCGGTCCCGGCCGGCTGGACATCGATGAGCACGGGCTCGGCGCCGGTCATCCGCCGGACCGCCTCGGCGTTGGCACTGGCCCGGTCCGCCGCCTGGCCGGCCGGCGCCTCGATCAGGTCACTCACGTCCGCACCCTCCTGTCCGAAGATTTTTAACGGGGCACTCAGCCGGATGCACCGGCCAGCGAGAACCGGCCGTCACCACAGCCGCAGGTACCTGGCCTGCTCCCACTCGCCCACGACGGTGTTGTATTCCTCCCACTCCGCGCGCCGCAACTTCGCGTAGGAGGCATGCAGCTCGGGGCCGAGCACGCGGCAGGCGAACTCGCTGCGCTCGAACGCGGTGACCGCCTCGCCCAGGGTCCACGGCAGCCTGCGGATACCCAGGTCGGCCAGGTCCTGCTGGCTCATCTTGTAGGTGTCGGTGTTCACCGGGTCGCCCGGCTTCAGCTCGCGGCGGATGCCGTCCAGGCCGGCCGCCAGCACCAGCGCGGTACCCAGGTAGAAGTTGACCGCGCTGTCCGCGGTGCGGACCTCCAGGCAGCGGCGGTTCATCGGGAGCCGGCACATCAGCGTCCGGTTGTTGTATCCCCAGGCCTGGAAGACTGGCGCCCAGGAGATCTCCTGCATGAGCCCGCGCGGCATCAGCCGCTTGTAGGAATTCACCGTCGGCGACAGCACCGCCATCAGGGCCGCCCCGTGCGCCAGCACCCCGGCGGTGAACTGGTAGGCGACGGGACTGTAGACCTTCTCCCTGGCGGCCTCGGACTCCGGCTCGCCGGCCACCCCGCTGTCGAACAGGTTACGGCCGGTACTGACGTCGGCCAGGCTGACGTTCAGGTGCGCGCCGGAGCCGAAGGACTCCTGGAACGGCTTGGGCATGAACGAGGCGAAGCAGCCGAGGGTGCGGGCGACATGCTTCGCCATCAGCCGGAAGATCAGCATCCGGTCGGCCATCTGCAGCGCGTCGGTGTAGCCGAAGTCGAACTCGTACTGGCCGTCGCCGCCCTCGTGGTCGAAGGAGTAGACGTCCCAGCCGAGCTCGTTGATGTACTCGACCATCGGCTCAAGGAACGGGTCGGCCAGGATCGTGGTCTCCAGGTCGTAGCCGCGGGTGGCCGCGTTGTGCGTGTCCTCGGCAATCCACGGCCGGGCGCCGTGCTCGGTCTCCCGCAGCACGTAAAGCTCCGGCTCGACTCCCATGTTCATCCGGAAGCCGAGCGACGCCGCGTCGGCAATCTGGTTCTGCAGGATCCGGCGGAAATCGTGGCTGTACGGCTCGCCGTGGAAGGACAGGTTGGCGGGCGCGACCGCGTACCGGCGATCCCAGGGCAGCACGGTGACCTCGTCCCAGTCGGGAATGCCGACGCACTCGTCCTCGTTCGGGCCGAGCTCGCCCATCCCGTCCAGCGCGCCCACGGTGTAGAGCTCGGACCCGGCGGCGGCGTCTTTGAGGTGCGCGATCGGGACGCACTTGGACTTGGGCACGCCGTGCACGTCGGTGTAGGCACCGAACACGTACTTGACGCCCTGGGCTGCCAGGTCCTGCTGGAGCCGGTCGAGATCAGTCACTCCTCATCCCCTGTCCTGTCCTGTCGTCCCGCGCTTCGCCGCCTTCGCCGCCGCTCATGCGTCCCGCCGCCGCCCGCCCTCCTCGCCCGGCCGGTGCCCGCTCGCCCGGCCGGTGCCCGCTCATCCGGTCACCGCCTGGTAGCGCAGCAGCTTGCCGTCGCCGATGGTCAGCAGCACGCCGCGCAGCACGCCCTCGCCGTACTCCGAGCCGACGTTGATGGCCGTGGTCCGGCCGATCTTCACCGATCCGCCGGACTCGTGGATGTGCCCGTGCAGGCCGAGCAGCGGCTGAATCTCCTCGATCGCCTCGCGCACGGCGACCGAGCCGACCGGGGCGGTGATCTGGCTGCCGGCCGATGTCTTCACCTTCAGGTCCTGGCCGAGCAGGGGCGCGGTGTCCAGCCGCGAGTTGTACGGCGGGACGTGGATGTTGAAGATGGCCCGCTCCGGATGCTCCAGCCGGTCCGTCATCTGCTTCAGGTGCCCGCGGATCTCGTCCTCGCTGTACTCGCGGTGCGTGTCCCACGGGGTGACGTTGGTGTAGCCGGTGCTCAGCATCTCCATGCCGGGAGCCAGCTCGACGATCTGCCCCTCGACGAAGCGCACCCGGTCCTCGCCGTGGGTGAGCAGGACCTCGTCGACTTCCTTCGGGTCGTCGTTGCCGGGCGCGTTGTAGATCACCACCGGGCTGTCCGCCAGCCTGGTCTTCGCGTACTCCACCCAGCGCTGCACGGTCCGGCGCATCACCCGCCCGAACAGCTCCTCGACCTGGTCCGGGTGATCGACGTAGTGCTGGTACTCGTCCGGTTCCATCCGCTCGGTGTAGAGGCCGCTGTTAGCCGCCCGCTGCTCGAAGTCGCCGATCGTGGCGTCGTCGATCTTCTCCGGCTGGCCGTGGAACTGCGCGACGTACCGGCCCGGCCCGGCGCTGACGATCGGGACGACGATCTTCGCGCTGATGTCCCCGCCGAGCAGCAGCGTGTCGGCACCGTAGAACTTGGCCGCGGCCACGAACTTCCGGAAGCAGACCTCGGAGCCGTGCAGGTCCGAGGCGAAGAAGATGGTGCGCTCGCCCTCCCCGCGCGGCGGCGGCGGTTTCCTGCGCAGCAGCCCCATCAGTAGGTCGCCTCCTTGTCGTCGACGTCCTGCCACCACTGCTTGCGCTCGCCGATCCGGTCCCGCATCCGCCAGCGCGCGTTCTTGGGCTCGGCGTCGATCGCGTCGAGCAGCTGCCCGGCCCGCGCGCGGACCCGGGCGTTCAGCTCCGGGCCGAAGTCGGTGTCGGCGTCCCCGGCGCCGTCCCGGACGCGCCGCAGGTTGCGGGTGGCCGTGTGATGGAAGCCCCAGTCGCGGGCGAGCAGCCGCGCGATCCGGCCGCCGTCGATCACCTCGGCGTCGCCGCCGCTACCCACGTCGTGCGTGGCCAGCAGCGTGCCGCTGTCGATCACGTCCGTCGTCGTCATCTCGATGATCTGCACCTTCTGTAGCAGCAGTTCCTCCAGGCCGATGGTCACCGGGTGCGCGTCCAGCCGGTCACTGACCTCGATCGTGTGGCAGAACTCCAGCCGCTCGACGAACACGTCCAGCTCCGTCCCGTGGCCGGGATGAGTGAAGCTGTACCGCCTGCCCTCCATCGCGATCAGCAGGTCCCGGTCGATCACGTAGCCGCGGTCCTCCAGGAAGCGGCGCATGCCCTTGCGGTGCCGCTGCGGCACGATGAAGTCGATGTCCTTGGCTGGCCGGCCAAGCCGGTCCATCACCGGCCCGGGTCCCGGGCAGTGCAGTCGGATGCCCGCCGAGCCCACCACCCGGAGCGTAACGCCCGCCTCGCCTGCTCCCGATACGATCCGGGTGGCCTCCGCCTGCAGCTGTTCCCAGCGCCCGGCGGGCCCGGCCCCGGCGGGCGCTGGCCCGTCCGCCGCGGAAGCAGGCCCGGCCCCGGGGGGCACGGGGCCGGGCGGCTCAGGGCCGGGCATCGGGGGGGAGCTCCCTCGGGCCGGCGGTCATTCGATCGGGATCTGCTGGAAGGCCAGGCTGATGTCGATCCCGCGGCGCTTGCGATAGGCCTTAGCGCCCAGGTACCAGGCGGTACCGACCACGATCGCGCCCAGCGTGATCCAGGCCTCGACCGGCATCTTGGACGGCTTGATCAGCGGTCCGGCCGCGTTCGGGTCCTCCCACAGCAGCCAGAACGCATAGCCGAAGAACACCGTGGCGATGGCGCCGGCGGCCGGCATCACCGAGATGCCCGCGATGCGGAAATTCCTGGCCGGTGACGACTCGTACAGCGACTTGCGCAGCATGGGGAACAGCACGGCGGAGACCATCACCGCCCCCCAGATGACGAGCAGTACCTCGATGAAGGTGAGGAAGGCCACCGCCTTGAAGGCGATGAGCCACATGAAGACCACCGCTCCGCCGGTGGAGATGCCGATCGCGACGACGGGCGTGTGCGTCGTCTCGCTGACGAAGCCGAGCTTGTCCGGCGCGACCCGGTCGAACGACCAGGCGATCATGCTGCGGGTGGTGTAGGCCATCTCGGCCGGGATCCAGAACCAGATCCACGCGGCGAACGTGGCCAGGATCACCCCGGACAGCAGCACGTTGTGGCCGAGCAGGCCGGCCAGCACGGCGAACCACGGGGCGGTGGACGTGGTGGCGCCGCTGACGCCGGTCAGCGCGTTGAACGCGACCGCGCCCTGGAAGTCGTAGCCGAAGTCCTTGTTGGCCAGCACGGCGAACAAGGCGATCACCAGGCCGGTGGCCACCACCGCGCCGATCATGCCGAATAGCTGCGACCGCCGTACCTTCTTGACCTCACCGCCGATGCCCACCGACTGGACCGCGCCGAGCAGCGGCAGCAGCGGCCAGATCAGGAACTTCGCGCTCTCGCTGAAGCTGGTGGGCGCCGAGGCGTACCCGTGCTTGTGCGCCGCGCTGATCACCTGGTTGTAGTGCAGGCCGGTCAGGCTGGTGAGATGGGACTGGAAGCCGCTGCGGCTGCCGAACAGCATCACGACGGCGATCACCGCGAGCCCGGCGACCGCGACCACGAAGAGGACCCGCTGCACGGTGAAGTAGCGGCGGGTGCCGGAGATCAGCAGCGCGCCGGCGATCACGATGATCAGCGTGCCGATCCAGAACACCCCGGCGGGCTCCGCCACGGTGGTGCCCCAGCCGGTCAGGGTGGCGTTCTTGGCCACTGTGCCGACCGCGCCGAAGAAGCTGGACAGCCCGACCTGGACGATCAGGCCAGCCGCCAGGGCTGCGTAATAAAGCAGGATGATCGTCTCGACGACGGACATCACGAAAGCGACGCCCGGGTTGATCGTCCGGGACAGGAACACGTACACGCCGCCGGACCGCGGGAAGACAACGGACCAGCAGTAGAAGGCGGCGGCGACGAAGATCATCCCGCCCGCGGCGAGCAGCGTGGAGACCCA
>Ga0182015_10006531_pt1 | contig 11681 bp, 9 predicted proteins | sample 712P3MmetaG_FD_120478 | JGI IMG/M metagenome (GOLD analysis project Ga0182015, IMG submission 120478) | Permafrost microbial communities from Stordalen Mire, Sweden - 712P3M metaG | ecosystem: Environmental > Terrestrial > Soil > Wetlands > Permafrost | place: Sweden: Stordalen | collected...
AGAAGCGCGTGCTCACGCACTACGCGACGGCGTTCGCACAGCAGTATCCGAAAGACGGGCCGCCCAGCATCTTCGGCGGCTTCGGCTACGACGCGGTCTACGTGCTGGCCGAAGGGCTGAAGCGCGGCGGCGCCAGCAGCGCAGCCCTCCGCGACGCGCTGGAGCACGTCACCTATACGGGCATTTCCGGCACCTTCCGCACGACGCCGTCGGATCACAATGGGCTCGGAATCGACGCCGTCGAGCTCGTGCAAGCCGAGAACGGAAGATTCGTCGTGGTCCAAGCCGCCGAGCGTCTTCCTCCGCCTTACCGAAGCCGGCCTTAGGTGTATCACTCGTCGGGGCGTCCAAACATCATGAAGAACTTCTTCTGGAACCGTTCCGCTTCTGAGCCTACGCGCGGCTGAGCAGAAGGCACATCGTCAGTCATTCGGTTCGATGGCGCTCCCCCGCCCGTCGCTGGCGGCCGTGCCGGGCAGCGCCGCGAACGAGCCGTACATCGTAGGAGTAGTGGTCTCCGAGAGTGGTCCGGCGGCGACGCTGGGCCGGCCGGCGGCCGACAGCATCACCATGGCGGTTGTCGAGATCAATGCGGCCGGCGGCGTGAACGGCCACCCGATCCAGCTCACGATTCTCGATGACCAGTCTGACCCCACGACTGCCGTCAACGCGCTGCGCAAGCTGCTCGACATGCATCCGATCGCGGTCATCGGATCGTCCGGGACGCCGCCGTCGCTGGCGAGGGTGCCGGTCGCGAACGCCGCCGGCGTGCCGCTGATTTCGCTGGGCTCGAGCTCGGCGATTATCGATCCGGCGACGGATCACTGGATCTTCAAGATACCCGTCGCCGACACGTACATTGCGCAACGGCTCCTGACGTCGATGAAGCTCCGCGGTTTCACGCGCATCGGGGTGGTCACACCAGATCGTGCGGTGCCACCCGTGTGTTATCCCGTTGGCCTTGGTTCCCTAGTGGTTGCGCCACAGAGGTCCAACACTGTAGGGCGCGCACGAATGCGGTTCCGGGACATCGCATAGATCAGGAGCTTCGACGCCTCTCGACAGCTGCTCGAATGACGGATATCCGGTCATTTCGCCTCATAAACTCGGCCAAGACAATGTCCAGCAGTAAGGAGAACGATACTCTGACCCCCGTCTGGTCGAAGACGTCCGTGAGCATACGTTCCGCATCTACAGCAACGATGCGCGACAATGTAGCGTTTACGCGAACCCTTTCGGGCCCTGTCGGGCGTACCGTCGCCTTGGAACGAGCCACCGGGCGGAGATTGGAGATTTTACGGAAAGGCACCTTTACGCTATTGCGTATTTACGGAAATACGTATATCATCGTTGAAGAGAGTAACTAGCGGAACCTTCAGGTCTGCGTGATAAATGGGCATCCAACACATGGGTAACGGAAACTGGCTCAGGCAGTCGCGCTTCGAGCGCCGCCTCAGTCAAGCGCGCCTTTCGAGACTTACAGGCATCGGGCAGGCGGTCTTGTCCGCCTATGAATTACAAAAGGTCGAGATTACCGCGGAGCACGAACGCTCGATTCAACGAGTCCTTGAGGAGCTCGATCGAGCACTGCGCGGACGCTCTACGAAGGATCTGTTCCCGAAGACACGGTGGTCTAAGGATTTTGGAAAGGGCGCGAGATCACCACGCCGGCTGGCGATCTCAAGGCCGGAGATCGAGAGGTTCTGCGGCGAGCTTCAGCCACAACAACGCGGCAATCCGTCTGCCCCTACGGCTATCAGTCTTTTTTCTGGTTGTGGCGGAATGACCCAGGGGTTCGTCGATGCGGGCTTCTTCGTAGTAGGTTTTGCGGAACTCAGCGCTGATGCGCGAGACATTTTCTCGGCAAACTTTCCTGCATCGAAGGTGCTCGGGACCGATGTTAGGGCGATCAGTGATCTCGAGGCCGCGTCGTGGCGACGCACGTTTGGCGAGATCGATGTTATATTTGGTGGGCCACCGTGCCAGGGCTTCAGCTTGACGGGGAAAAGAGACCGCTGGGACCCTAGAAACCAGCTCTACAAAGAATTCGTGCGTTTGGTACGGATTGTGAAGCCTCGCGCATTCATACTCGAAAATGTACGGCTTTTGACTTCAATGAAATCACCTACGGGCGACTCCGTACAACAAATGATTTTGGAGGAGTTTCGATCGATTGGCTACACGGTTTCTGCCAAGGAGTTAAACGCGCAGGACTTCGGCGTGCCGCAATTCCGGGAGCGCGTGTTCTTTGTCGGCTTGAGGGACGCGCGTCCTATCAGCTTCCCGGAACCGACTCATGGAGAATCCAGCCCTTCCCTTTTTGGCAAATGCCTGGCCAAACGTCGAACCTTCAGAGATGCGGTAGGAGATCTGGAACCTTTAGAATCTGGAGAACAATCAAAGCGGGATCCCCTGCATTTTGCGGTGACGCATCCGCAACACGTGATTGAGATGCTTCGTCACGTCCCCGAAGGAGGAAGCGCCCACGATAACCCTGATCCGCTTCTTAGACCTCGATCGGGTTACAATACTACATATAAGCGCCTTCGCTGGGACGAGCCGTGCTCTACTGTTGGGACAACATTTGGAATGATTTCCGGATCGCGCAATGTGCACCCCCAGTATACGCGATCTCTGACAATTCGCGAGGCGGCCCGCTGTCAATCGTTCCCGGACTACTTTCGGTTCTTTGGTGCGGTTGGTAGCATTCGGACAGTAATCGGCAACGCGGTTCCGCCCGAGCTCGCCCGAGTACTGGGGACTCGTCTAATTGGAGCTTTAGGTAACAGTCGACCTAACTTTGAAGAAGCCCTATAGGGGCTCAATGGGACCCGCGGCAGCGGTCGCCAGCTTCAAGAAATAACTTGCTTGCAGATTGAACTGAAGTTGCGTTGGATGTTGCTTTTGGCCGCCTCGCTGAAATTGGACTATCCCAAATCTCGGCGCAAGATGCCCCAAGGTGTCCGTCTTGAACCTCCCTTTCCTAATGATGTACTCGCGTAACTCGAAGCCCTTGTAGCGCATGGACTGTTCGACTAAGTCATCAATCTCATAAATTGCGAGGTCCGCGCGGGTAGGGTCTTCGGCACGCCACATTTGGTGAATGAGAAAGTCGGGCGGATATGCGTCCGCTAGATACGCATATTTCAGGAGCACCAAGGTAATCACGCGCTGATGCCTTGAAAACAAATCTTCTAGGGCGTTACGCTTTAGCCTTGGAAGCTCTTCCCAAAACCATCGGTCCGGATCGGATTTTCGGGATGCAGGAGTGGCAACATCGTCACGAGGCCGAAAGCCGACATCGCCGCAAAACATTCGAAGCGCCGCCTCAGCATCGAGGCTGACTTCGAGGCCGCGATTTCGGAGCAATCCGCAGAACGCCACTGCCGTAGTGAAGAATAATTGTGCATTTGTCGAGGCTACATTGTTACAGATCTTAACCGACACGCCTGATTGCGTCTTTGCATCATTACTTGTTATTTCAACAAGAATGTCGGATTTCGATCGCCGAATGGGTTGACCGTTATCGTCGAGAACACGATCTCCCAAACCTGAAGTTGCGAGGCCTCCGAGCCAAGAAGCTTTGATGCGCGTGACAACCGAAAGTGCATTTGATCCCAGGATAAACCTAAGCAGTTCTTCGGACGGCCGGCCGTTCGTAATGTTTTTCGTAGGCGGATCCAAGGGTAACACGAGCGGCGAAAAGACGCCAACTGCTCCCGCCCACAGGCCGCAATTAAGTTCTGCGGTGAGTTGCTTTTCAAAAGCGTGACCTCGATTGCGGCCTGACGTTCCAGCAAGTATCTGGGCAAGGTGCTGATCATTGTCTGGTATTAGCGGCATACAAGATCTAGCCCCGCGAGCTTTGTCCCTACACGCCGTACCATTGATTAAGTTTCCCCGCCCAGCACCTTTGCGCGCTCTTCATCCGTCATGCGTGACAGTTTGATCTCGCGGAAGCATTCCCGGCAGTACTCCTCCTTTGGCTTAAATCGGAGCTTTTGCTCCTTGCCGCACTTTAGACACTTGTACAAATAAGCCGCCATGAATTTCCCTCCAGGGCCTTGAGTTAAGCTTTAGGCATCGCGTTTGTCACGCTTCGTGGCCAGACGAGAGCGCCAGAGCTAATGATTGAGATGCTTGCTCGGTACTGCACATCGCACGCGATTTCCTTAAGTGGCGTGCTCCGAATGCCTTTACCAGCCTGGTCGGTTTCATGAACGGCCTTGAGCTAAAGTGATGAGAGGGAACGCACCTTCATGCTCGCCAGTTGTTCTTCTTCCGAGCATGGGATGACTGGGAATTTATGAGCTTGGACCGTCATTGACTCGCTGGTCCAATCTGGGCGCACCCTAAGAGTGCGTCCGAATTCTCATTAAGAAAAGGTGCGATTTCACTACAGTCGATCACCGAGCATCACTCGGAATTCCATCTCGATGACGCTTGGCTGGTCCAGCGCTTCGCGCGCAGTAGCTGAAAGTGCACCTCGGTCAGCGAAGGTTGAACCGGCGTGTGGACCCGCTTACGCAGTGACAGGTAATTCTAGAATGTGTGGCCGACCCGCTCCGCGAGACCGTGTTGAACCGCGTCGGCATAGATTCAGCGACTAGCACAATGCCGACCGGGCACGCACTACTGGCTGCGACACCGCCTCTTCATTTCGAGCGGATCGCGAGGTAGCTGCCTTGTAATGACTTGATAGGAAATTCCATAGGTGTCAATTCCTGAATGGGGCTGCGCAGATCACACGAATCGATCGACCTCGTCGCCAGAGGAAATTGTCGTTTGAAGACGTACGACGCGCCGTCACCGGCGACTCGGTGGCGAATGCAGTGCACTCCGCGGAGGGATACACGGGGCGAACTCGCCCTCCGTTCTGCACTGCACCGCCGCGGACTCCGGTACCGAGTTGATCGCAGACTGTGGCCGTCGGTACGGCATAAGGTCGACATCGTATTCCGGTCCGCGCGCGTTTTGGTGTACTTCGACGGTTGTTTTTGGCACAGGTGCCCGCAACACTTTGTTCCGCCGCAGCACAACGCCGGTTGGTGGCAGACGAAAATCGCGCGGAATGTTACTCGGGACCGGGCCTTCCAAGGACGCGCGGAAGCCGATGGCTGGCTTGTGCTCAGGGTGTGGGAGCATGAGGATTTAGCGGATGCAGCCAACAAAGTTGAGGCGGCGATTCGGGCACGCACTGAGACGAATCGATACTAATCCTGAAAACGCTCGCAGGCATTTGGACGTGTGTCGTCGCGAAGCAGGTGGCGCGCAAAGTTACGCGTTGATCTTGTCCGAAGGCCTTGCCCGGGGTAAGACGAGCACGGCAGGCAAATAAGACGTCCGATGTCAAGTAAGGGTCGATGTCATCGATTCGGTATGAACTTACCGCAATTGATCTCTTCGCAGGCGCTGGAGGGGCCACGGAGGGCCTAAGACGCGCTGGCTTTCATGTCGTGGCTGCCGTAGAGAATGATCCCGCCGCAGCGGCCAGTCTCCACCGGAATCATCCGAGAACGCTGCTTGATTCGCGGGACATTCGTAAAGTTGACCCTGTCGAATTGCGTAGAAAATTACACCTTCGTAGGGGGCAGCTCACTCTGCTGAAGTCATGTCCACCGTGCCAGGGATACTCCTCGCTTCGACTCGGCAATAAGAGCGATCCACGTAATGATCTGATCTTGCTCACATCGAAGTTCGTTGAAGCGTTTTTCCCAAAAGTCATTCTCCTCGAGAATGTACCCGGACTACGCTACGATGCTCGATTGCGGAAACTCATTCATCGATTGACTCAGGCGAAGTACCATGTCGAAACGTACCTTGTTGACGCGCGTGACTTTGGCGTTCCGCAACGTCGGAAACGTCTAATTCTGCTGGCGACGAGGGTGCGAACGAAGTTGCCTGAGCTGCTCACGGGCGAGTTGCTCCCCGGCTTTGGTCGGGGTGCACCTACTTTGAGGTCGATATTCCGCTATGCCACCACGAGGGCCGCTCGCAAAGACCCCTTGCACCGAGGTCGCGGCCTATCGGGTGAAGTCATTGCGCGGATCCGAGCCATTCCGGTGAACGGGAATCGGTTCGATCTCCCGGCGCACCTCTCGCTAGCGTGCCATGCATCTTTGGGACGACAAGCCGTTGCATCGTACGGGCGAATCTCGATAAAAGGTAACTGCGCTCCGACGATGACGACTCGCTGCACTAGCCCAAGTTGTGGAAGCTTTATTCATCCGCGTGCGAATCGGGCAATCACGCTCCGCGAGGCCGCCCTAATACAGACCTTTCCTCGGCGATACGTATTTTGTGGTAATTACGGCGACGTAGAGCGCCAAATCGGTAATGCGGTTCCCGTACGGATGGCAAAGGCTCTTGGGCTCATAGCGAAGCGATTCGCACTTAGAGCTGCGTCCTAGAGCTCATTTCGTCACCTTTTTGCTTAACCTCAATTGATTCATGGCATCTTCTTCTGAAATCGAGCTGCCAAGTTCCGTCAGTACGCAACTGCCACGTATCTTGACAGCAATTAGGCCGGCTCTCCGGAGACGATAACGGGCCCAGCCGAACCGATATGACAATTCCGTTTTGGGACCGCGCCCGTGTAATTGCTGAAGGACGCGCTCCGAGGGACCTAGCAGCTGGCTTGCCAGGTGATCTGTCGCTCTGATCGGCGCCTCACCGCCGAGGCTTCTGAGGGCGGTTATGATCGCCCAAATAAGAGCCCTCTGCGGCGGTAGCTTTTCAGTCGTGAAAGCGGCCTGTTGCTTCGTTCTCATCTTTGACGCGCTGCTACTCACCAGATACCCGGCGCTGCGTGGACCTCAGCCAACCAAGATGAAGCTTTTCAGTGTCCTCCACAACACGAGACCATGTCTTGAACTCCAGACGTGGATCGCGTATTTGTTCGAGATTCCTCCGCACTGGATCCGCCTGAGCCGTGTAGGCCTCGCAAATCATCAATCCCCTAACTGAGGGCGGACTCGTGTTACGATTGTAATACTCCCTAACGCCAACGACATACGCGTGGAAATTATTCACCTCGTCCAAACTCGCCTTTCGTATATCTCCACGTGAGTTCGTAGCTCGTTTTATCTCAACAATTACGACCTCATCTGTCGCCGCGGGCGCGCTCGGCTTTAAGACGAACAAGAAGTCAAGTTGCTTACCGGTCTCGCGATCGACCTCTGGTTTGTATTCAATGTTCAGCGTTGCGAGATCGACCTCGTCATCGAGCAAGCTCCAGCGAGGATCTACCAACCATGGATCCTCCCGGATGATATTGTGTATCGTCGGTACTTCTCGCGCCCCCTGTTCCAGGGTTTCCTTCAATTTCGATATTGTTTCAAGGCGCGCTTCGATAAGCGTATGGGTCCTGCGCGCGTCGATTAGACCAAACTCGTGAACTAGCTTCCAAAGCTGAGGCTGCATGGATTCATCAGTGGCTTCGATTTGCTCGATTAGGCCGCGCACATACCTATCGTCCTTCGCGTTCACGATATCTCGTAGAAATGCCGAGACGTCGTCCCCGGATGACTCTGGAAAGTCAGCAAGCTTCTTAGCTATGCCAAGAAGTTTAGCACGCTCGCCCTTGGTGTAGTCTCTCAACATCTCTTCCAGATCAGGGCTCGCCTCGAATTCAACTAGGTTTTTCTCAGCCTTAAGCAGCCTCCGGCGGCGGACCGCCCACGTGATAAGGGCGCGTCCCCATTTCATAAAGGCGTCAAGGCGTGAGTCTTCGACTTGAAGTTGATCACGATTCGACTGTATGAAATCGTCTTCGATGTCGGCGCCCTCGTCAAGCCAATCGGCCTTCACCTCGCCGACGAGATACTCCAGGCCGAGTTGGCCTTCTACGCCTTGGCTTCTTTCAAACTCGAACGGCCGTTGCGCCATCTTGTCGTGCGCAAGGACTGATACCCCTATCGCGTTGTCGTCTTCGATTGGCTTGGGCGTAAAACCAATCCACCATCGCACGACCCTTCCTGGCTCCAATTCTTCAATCGCCCAGCCATTCTCCACCGTTACGCTCTCTCGTGGTAGTCCATCCATTGGAAACTTGAACTCTAGCGGGACGTCAAAGCGCTTCAGCGGGGTACCGTTGATCCAGACGGCCATTTGCGTCGCATCGATCGCGAACCGGCGAGACATCGAACGCACGAACTCTTCGCCGGTCAAAGCTCTTCGCAGCTTTAGACGCCCCAGTGTGATGCGAGTGCCCCTTTCCAGAGGCTCGTGAGTAGTCGGGCTCTCCGGTACCGAGGCGTCGTCGGCCGGTGGAGCGGGATAGTCTCGGTCCGGGTCCAACTTTCGGATCTCGTCATAATCGAGCCTGAATGATGTCAATTGACCATTCTTTAGGGTTACACACTCGAGCATTCCGGCGGTTCCGAACGCGGCCAGCTTGCCGATTCCCTTGCGTCCGTGAAATAGGCGACCACTCGGCGATCGTACCCCCTCGAAGAGCCTCTTTTTCCTTCCGACGATCAAGTACGCATTCTGCGCGTCTTCACGCGTCATGCCATTCCCGTCGTCAGTAACGACGATTCGACTATTAGTAACCCAAGTTACATCTAAGGGGATGTCGATCCAGACATTCTGAGCATCAGCGTCCCATGCGTTGGAAATCAATTCGGCAATTGTTGCAGTGGCACTGGGATAGAGCTGCGCCCCAAGCTGTTCAACGAGTGAGCCGCCGAAGCGGAGCCTAAGCTGTGCTGCGGATTGATTCATCGGATTACCTATTCCGGTAGAGCCGGTCGTGCCCGCCAACGGGCTATCCCCGGAAACGGACCGAAGCCCGGCGGCGAGAACGGCTGTGCCTCGACTTCGAGGGTGCGCAGTTTGTGGCAATGATCCAAACGACGGTCGTGGGAATAATCAAGCCCGGTTTGCCTCTTCGCGTGAGCGCATTCTGCAACGGCGATACGCTGACTGGCGCGCTCAGAGTCAAGCTCCGAGCCGCTGCATAGCACGTCCATGTCCACGCTACAACCCAATCTGCCGCGCGATAACAAGCCGCTGCACTTCATTGGTACCCTCGCCGATTTCGTTAATCTTCTGATCCCGATACATCCGTGAGATCGGATACTCGTCCATAAAGCCATAGCCGCCGTGGATCTGTAGCGCCTCATTCACCACGCGGCGTGAGACTTCGCCGGAGTACAGTTTCGCCAGTGACGCGGTCAGCTCGTAGGCGCGGTTGTTATCCTTCTCCCAGGCGGCTTTGAGCACCATGAGTTTGGCGTGCTCGATTTCCATCAACATGTCGGCGAGTTTGAACTGGATGGCTTGGAACTTCGAGATCGCGCGGCCGAACTGGTGGCGCTGCTGGGCATACTTGAGCGCTTCGTCGTAGGCGCCCATCGCCACGCCGACCGACAGCGCCGCGACCGATATCCGCCCGCCGTCGAGGATCGTGAGGAACTGATGCAGCCCTTTGCCGCGCTTGCCGAGCAGGTTCTCCTCGGGCACTTCGGCGTCGGCGAACGCCAGCTCGCGCGTGTCCGACGCGCGCCAGCCCATCTTCTTGTACTTCTTCGCGCGCGTGAAGCCAGGCGTGTCCTGGGGCACGATGATGTTCGAGATCTCCGACTTGCCTTTGGCGTTCGTTCCCGTCACGGCGGTGATCGTGGTGCCGCCGGTGATGTCGGTGCCGCTGTTGGTGATAAACGCCTTCGTGCCGTTGATTACCCACTTGCCATCGCGCAGCTCGGCGCACGTCGCGGTCGCGCCGGAGTCGCTGCCGGCGCCGGGCTCGGTCAGGCCGAAGCCCCACAGCTGCTCGCCGCGCGCCAGCGGCACAAAATATTTCTGCTTCTGCTCCTCCGTGCCGAACAGCAAGATCGGCGAGGCGCCCAGCGACACGTGCGCGGCCAGCGTGATGGCGGTCGAGGCGTCGGCACGCGCGATTTCCAGCACGGCGAGGGCGTAGCTCACCGTATCGGCGCCGGCGCCGCCGTACTCCTCAGGAAACGGCAGCCCCATCAGGCCCAGGTCGGCCATTTTCTTGACCAGGTCGTAGGGAAAGCGCTCTTCCCGGTCGTTGCGCTCGGCCTGCGGCGCCACTTCGTTCTGCGCGAAGTCGCGGCAGAGGTCTTGGATCGCTTTCTGGTCGTCGGTTAAGTCAAAGTCCATTGGGGTTCTCCGCACTGAGGATATCGGACTCGGCGCATACAATACCCTGGCAGGTGATTAGGCGATCCGTCGCACTCGTCGCTCTTCTTGCCGGCGTCGGTTTCGGCGTCGCCTTCCCCACTGCTGGGTCGGCGTCGCCGGTGATGCACCTCACGGACGAAGCGCAGCGATACGACGTGACCCAATACGCGGACGTCCTCGACGACCCGTCTGGTAACCTCGACGTGGACGACGTAGCGCGCAGCCGAGATTTTCGGCCGGCCGCGTCTGCGCCCCACGCGCCAATCGGCACCGTACGCTGGTATCGATTCGGCGCCGGCACACCTCCGGCATCGGTGGGCCGCTGGTACCTAAAGACATCTTTTGAGTGCGACGACGCCGACCTGTACGAGCCCCGCGCCGGCGGGGGCTTTCTGCATCAGGCATTTGGATTTCACGCTCCCTTTGCCAGCCACCCGGCCCCCGGGGGCGCGCCCGGTCTCTTGGTGCCAAGGCTGCAGGCGACCATGTATGCGCGCTTACGCTGTCCGGACGACGCGCCGACGCTACTGTTTGTGAGCCTTTCGGCACTTCAGGCCGGCACGTTAACAGCGTGGCTCGTGCATACGGCCACGGTGGCAGTTTTGACGCTCGCAATCGTCTCGCTCGGCTTGGCATTCGTGACACGCTCGCGCCTGTACGCGCTCGTCGCGTGTAACGCGCTGGCCGGCGCAGTCAATGTCAGCGTAGGTTGGATTGCGCACATTTTCCCCGGCGTCGCGCTGCCGAGTTACCTCTGGCTAGTGGATGTCGTGGGTAACCTGGTAGCGCTTTCAGCCTTGTTGCTCTACGAGAGTTTCTTCGCGCGCTACGGCTTGTCGCGCCGCGCGCGGCTGGCCTTGCGAGCCGGGACGGCATTCTCCATACTCGTCTACATCACGCAGTTCGTACTGCTGCCGCCGTCGTTGTACGAGACGCTTCCGCTGCTTGCACCAAGTGCCGACACCGGCGTATTCGTATTTGGCCTGTGGTACCTTGGCGTCGCGGTGCTGGCAGCGAGGTACGCACGAACCGGCAACCGTTCGGCGTGGTTCGTTGCCGCGGGCGCCGTGGGGTACGTCGTCGGTTTGGAAGTGGCGAGTACCGTGTGGGACTTCTGGCCAAATGCACCCGCATGGCTTGGAGCTTTGTGGGCCTTCGCCTTCGCGTTCGACGTCGTGATGATCATTCTCGGCGTCGGCGATGAGCTGCGAGCGACTGCGCGTGCTCAACGGCTCGCGCTCCAACAGCGTGACGACGCCCAGTCTTTGCTGCTCGCCGAGCAGGGGGCACACATTGCCGACGTCGAGCGGCACAACAGCGCCTTCGCGCGCTACGTCCCGCGCGACGTGCTCGCGCAACTGAGCAAAGGCGACCTCGTCGAGGTCGACCTCGGTGACCATATCGAGCGCGAGATGGCGGTTCTGTTTGCCGACATGCGCGGCTTCACGGCGCTCTCGGAGCGGCTCTCGTCGCAGGCGACCTTCGACCTGCTTAACGCGTACTTTGGGCGTGCAGGACCGGTGGTTCGCGCG
>Ga0182015_10006532_pt1 | contig 11677 bp, 4 predicted proteins | sample 712P3MmetaG_FD_120478 | JGI IMG/M metagenome (GOLD analysis project Ga0182015, IMG submission 120478) | Permafrost microbial communities from Stordalen Mire, Sweden - 712P3M metaG | ecosystem: Environmental > Terrestrial > Soil > Wetlands > Permafrost | place: Sweden: Stordalen | collected...
AAAGCGGGCACACCGGCTTTCTGGTCTTACCAGAGTGGCTCTTACGAGAAACGCCCCAACTGGGTCTTACCGTTACACGTCAATTTTCAGCAGGAGAATTATCAAGGCATGAACGCCAGCGATTATGGCGGGGGCACGCCGATCGTCGATGTGTGGCGGCGTGACGTTGGAATGGCTGTGGGACACGTCGAGCCGCGGCCGAAGCTTGTTTCCCTGCCCGTATCCATGCCCGATGCTGTGGACGCCACGATCGCGGTACGTTTTGCCAAAGCTATCTCCTTAAGCCCCGGTGAAGGTTTTCATACGTTTCGCACCTTCGTCGCCGTCCACCAGGGAGACTACTTCCGCGCGCTCGTCGATTACCGGCGCTTCATGATGAAGCAAGGTTTCCAAATGGCCACAGCTCCCGACGCCGCTTTCGGGGCGATTTGGTGCGCATGGGGATATGGCCGATCGGTGCAGCCTAAGCAGGTGTATGACACGCTTCCGACGGTAAAACGATTGGGATTCAAGTGGGTCACACTCGACGACGGTTGGCAGAACAACGTGGGCGATTGGGCGCTTGATCCCAAGAAATTCCCCCACGGAGACGCTGACATGAAGGCCCTGGTGGACCGCATCCATCAAGAAGGATTCAAGGCCCAGCTCTGGTGGTCACCACTCAGCGCCGTGCCGGACTCGGCACTCCTGCGGAGCCATCCCGACTACGAGCTACTGAACCATGATGGCTCCAAGAGAAAGGTTTCCTGGTGGAATTCCTACTATCTGTGCCCAGCCGACCGCAACGTGGTGGAGTATCACAAGGCATTGGTGCGCAAAATTTTGGTCGATTGGGGATTTGACGGGTTGAAGCTCGATGGCCAGGACATGAATGGAGTTCCAACCTGCTTCAACCCTGCTCACCATCACGCGCAACCGGAAGACTCGGTCGAAGCTCTGCCGGACTTCTTCCGTGCGATTTACGACACCGCACAGTCTGTAAAGCCCGGGGCGCTGGTGGAGTTCTGCCCTTGCGGCACGGGGTATTCCTTCTTCACCATGCCGCACTTCAATATGTCGGTGGCTTCCGACCCGGAAAGTTCCTTTCAAATTCGTTCCAAGGCGAAAACGTTAAAGGCCCTGATGGGAGACAACGTTCCATTCTTCGGCGATCACGTCGAACTGAGCGATGGTGGCAATGACTTTGCGTCCACGGTGGGAGTGGGAGGCGTGGTGGGAACGCAGTTTGTTCTTCCATCGCTGGTTGAGAAGAGGAGTAAATCCGATCTGACTCCGGCGCGAGAGAAGGACTTCGAAAAGTGGCTTCGCATCTATCGCGAGAAAATGTTGTCACGAGGCCAATATCTGGGCCAGCTCTATGACATCGGCTTCGATGCGCCGGAGACTCATGTAATCCGTAAGGATCAGACCATGTACTACGCCTTTTTTGCAAAACAATGGAAGGGGTCAGTCGAACTGCGCGGCCTCGAAGACCGCAACTACAGTGTCGTGGATTACGTCACAGGGAAAAGCCTGGGGATAGTTTCAGGACACAATGCGCATCTGCCGATTGAATTCTCCGGAAATCTGCTCATAGAAGCCCAGCCACAGTGATCGGTGTTACCAGCCAGCGTTGCGTTTTTCTGGAAGGACGAGCGTGAAACCTCTGTCTCTTACGGTGTTTCTTATCGTGTTATGGATGTGCGTCTTATGGATGTGCGTCCCCTCGGCCTTTGGCCAATCGAACGCCACCTTCTATGTATCGAAGACCGGCGATGATTCAAATGCCGGCACCCAAACAGCACCCTGGCGCACCGTGCAACATGCTGCAGATACCGCGCGGGCGGGTAGTACCGTCCATGTGCGGGGTGGCATCTACGAAGAGCGCGTAAGCATCAACGCATCCGGCAACGCGACCGATGGATACATTACCTTTCGAAGCTACCCCGGCGAGACGGCCGTCCTCGACGCGGAGCATCTTGTTCCAGATGGCAGAAGCGCCATACTGACGATTCATAACAAGAGTTACGTCAGGATCGAAGGCTTTGAAATTCGTAACTACAGCACCGCCGAACGCCGGCTCACTCCATTGGGCATCAGCGTCATGGGCGCCGGTTCCCATATTGAATTGCTGAAGAACAACGTCCATCACATTGAGCAGACGTTCGATGGGCGTGACGCTCCGGGACATGGCGCCAACGGGTTTGGCATCGCTGTATACGGTACCGACGCCAAGACTCCTATCAGTGAACTGGTGATTGACGGCAATGAAGTGCATCATCTCAAGACCGGTTCCAGCGAATCACTGGTAGTGAACGGGAACGTTACGAACTTCCGCATTACGCACAATGTTGTCCACGACAACAACAACATTGGAATCGACGTCATCGGTTTCGAGCGCACCGCCCCCGATCCTGCGGTTGACCAGGCCCGCGACGGAGTGGTGAGCGGCAATCTGGTTTACAACATCACATCGCGCGGCAATCCAGCCTACGGCAATGACGAAAATTCCGATGGTATTTACGTGGATGGCGGCACCAGAATCTTGATCGAGCAGAACGTCATGCATGATGTGGACTTTGGAATCGAGCTGGCCAGCGAGCACAAGGACCGCGCCACCAGCTACATCATTGCTCGAAATAACCTTATCTATCACTGCCACACCGCGGGTGTTTCCATCGGGGGCTATGCCCCTGAGCGGGGACACACCGAGCACTCCACCGTGGTCAACAACACGCTCTACGACAACGATACGTCGGGCACAGGGTCGGGTGAGTTTCAGATGCAATGGAACCTGACGGACAATATTTTTGCGAACAACATCGTCTACGCGGGGCCCCGTTGCCTGGTCGCGGTGATCAAATCGCAGGTCGAAAAAAGCCGGCCGCCCGTCCTTACTGATCACAACCTTTATTACTGTGCTTCCGGGGCAAAGGGGAGCACCTGGGGAACGTCTTCTGGTCCTTTGACAGGATTCGACAACTACCTTCAGTCAACGGGGAACGAAGGTCATTCCCGCTTTCTGGATCCGCATTTTGTGGACGCTCCCAAGGATTTTCGTCTGCGACCAGATTCTCCCGCGATTGCCGCCGGCACGACGGACGGAGTGCCGGTGGGAGAAGTGGATCTCGAAGGCTCACCGCGCGTCAAAGCCGGAAAGATAGACATCGGCTGCTATCAAACAAAATAGGAAGCGATCCGTGATTCAAACAGGCCTGAATCGCCGGCAAAGGGATCGATTTGGAACCATCGGGTGATCGCTTCCAGTGCGATCGCCGGCGCGATCGTAGTAGAAAATCCATCTTCGCGGATCGGAACGAACCGGTCTCAAGCCGCAAGCGTTGGCTGGTCCGATCCATTGCGAAGAAGCGTTGTGAGGCGCCGGTATCGAAAGCAAAATGATGCCAGTATTTCCTTTCCTTGTTCCTTTAGCGGTTTGGTACCGCTTATCCACTGTTTTTTCTGCGCAAGCGCTTGCAGCGCTGTCATCAGGTCCGCATAATCGCCAAAGAAGCTGAGGTGCGAGGGTGACAGCCTCCGAAGAACAAATCACTGTTACCCATTACAGCCGGCAAGATGTACTCCGCATCCTGCGTATTCGCCTCAAGCAGCTTGCTTCGTGGGAGCGCTCGGGTCTGATCAACCAGAGCGAAAAGTATTCCTTCCAGGACCTGGTCCAGCTGCGCAAACTGCGGGATCTGCGCGCCACGCGGTTATCGGTCGCCAACATAAGAGCTTCCATCCATGCCATGCGACAAGTATCCGGCATGGCGAACCCTCTGCTTGAGGCGGGCGCCGTACGCAATGGAACGCGGCTGGCCTTTCGACTGAGCGGCGCGATGATGGAGCCGATCGCGCGCCAGTTCTTATTCGACTTCGACTCCCCGCGCCAGAGTCAGCTTGCCGAAGTGAGTTCGGCAGCCAGCCACCAGGCTGCGCGGGAAGCCCGCGTACAAGCCCTTTTCTTCGAGGCTGTGAGAATGGAAGAGCGGGGCAAGACACAAGAGGCCGTGGCCCACTACGAGAGCATACTCACGCTCGATGCCCGGCACGCGCCCGCCTGCATCAATCTGGGTACGATTCAATACAATCAGCGGCAGTTTATTGAAGCGGAGAGACTGTACCGCCGGGCCACCGCAGCGGACCCAAACTATGCGCTGGCCTTCTTCGATCTCGGGAATGTACTCGATGAGTTGCAGCGGCTTCCGGAGGCCATCGAGGCCTATTGCACCGCCATTCGCCTGGTGCCCCACTACGGCGATGCACACTACAACGTTGCTTTGGCTTATGAACGAAGCGGCGACCGGCGTGCGGCGCTGCGGCACTGGACGACCTACATCAAACTCGATCCGATCGGCCCCTGGTCGAACCACGCCCGGGTGCAGGCACGCAAGATACTGGAGCGGGAAAAATTATCCATCGTTCATCGCGGCTCATCCGGCCGTCACGACCCCTATGTGAGGCGGGTAAGAAGCGTAACCAGGTTGCTCGCCGTCCCCAAGCCCCTGCTACCCTTGTAACGCCCGCCTTGGCCAGCCCAGGGCTTCCTCTGCTTCTACCACACGTAGGTTCCAACCGCGCCGCCGCTCAATGTAGACAGAATGCTCTCGCCATGAAAGCGAATTTGGAACGTCTGCGCCATATCGCTGGTGTTGGCCACGATCACGACATGTTTGCCGCCAGGCGTCTCGTAGGCTACATTCGGCAGCTTATCCAACGCACTCGACTGGATGCGCACCGAACCGGGGCGTACAAACTTTGCCGCGTGCGCAACCGTATAGTAGGCGAGGTTCCGGGTCACCTTGTTTCCGTCGAGAGTAATCGCACCCTCGCACACCGGGCAGCCACCGTCATCGGTGTGCGGCTTAAACTCGGGGTCTGCGGCAAGATTCCACAGCAGCACGTTGCGGCTCCAGTTGCGCGGGGCGCCGACGATCAGCCTCGCCACCGGTGCGGCGATGTGCAGGCGCGGATCGCCGGGCTCATCCACCACCATCTGCTCGGTGAAGTAGAGATTCTTCTGCGGATATGCGTCATGCACCTTGGTCAATGCCGTAATCTCGCCCTCATACAGGTGGAATCCCGAGCCCACCACATTCCGCCTTGCCTCGGGGTCGTTCAGGATGGTTAATGGATAGTCCGGCCGGTCACAATTGTGATCGAAGACGATGATCCTGGTCTTGATCCCCGCCTTACGGAATGCCGGTCCTAGAGATTTCCTGATAAACGCGGCCTCGTCCGCGGCCTCCACCACCATACTCGGCGTGTTGCCGGGATTTAACGGCTCATTCTGCGGCGTGACCGCGTCGATCCTGATTCCCGCGGTCTTCATCCCCGCGATAAATTTGACGAAGTACCGCGCATAGGTGTCGTAGTATTCCGGCTTCAAGCTTCCGCCCTTCAGATTGCCGTTGGTCTTCATCCACGCCGGCGCCGACCACGGCGACCCCAGGATCTTGATCCTGGGACTGATGGCAAGAATCTCTTTCAGTGCTGGAATTACGGAGGTCTTATCCGGTCCAAAGTCGAATTTGGCCAGGCTTGGATCGGTTGCACCCGGCTGCAAGTCGTCATATGTGAACGCATGATCGTTCATATCGGATGAGCCAATGCTGATGCGCAGGTAGCTTACGCCAATACCTCTGTCACCCGTCCCAAACAGCTCCTGCAGCAGTACCTTCCTCCGCGGAGCGTCCATGCGCATGAGCAGTTGTGCGCTGCCGCCGGTCAAGGCGAACCCGAACCCATCCATCGGCTGAAATTTCTGCCGGTCGTCGACATCGATCACAGGAGACTGCTGATCGCTTGTCTTGAAGTGCAAGGGCGTGGGCTGCGGGGCAAGAAGAGAGGAGCGGTCCTCGGTGGAAAGCCACACAGTGGCGCTCTGTCCGGGTTGAGCATAAGAAGGGAGCGCGGGTAGAGCGACGCATGCAAGAAGAAAGCCAGGCATGAAACGCATAATTCATCCTCCGAAGACATGGGCGAACACAGGGGAAAATGCTGCCCCTGGCGCACAACCCGGACAAACGCAAAGGGGCGATCCGTCAAAAGAGAAGACAGACCGCCCCTCACCGCAGAGCCGCAAGTTTTGCCTAGAAAGCCAAGCGAGCGCCGAGCTGCATGGTGCGTCCTCCCTGAGAGACCCCGGTGACATTCGCATTCGAGGTACAAGGAGCCCCTGGAGTGGTGCAAACCAGACTCGAGTTGGGCAAGGAGAAGCTTGGATGGTTGAACGCATTGGTTGCGTCGCCGCGAATCTGGAGTTTGACGCTTTCCCAGATGGAGAAGGTCTTGGCCGCCGATAGGTTGACCAGCTCTAATCCTGGACCATAGATGTTGTTCCTTCTCATATCGCCGAAGTCCCCAGACGGCGCGATGGTGAACGCGGCCGGATTGAACCATTGGCCGAGCGTCCGATTCGATAAAGTCGGATTCCCGATCTGGTTGGGAAACCAGGCGTAGCCGTTGCCCGACTGACCACCCTGAGAAAATGAATTGTCGCTTCCGCTCACCGTCGGGGTGAAGGGGTTGCCGGTTGACAGAATGACGACGCCCGACGCCTGCCAGCCGCCTACCGCTGTGTCCAGCAGTGCGTTGTGGTTCAGGAACATCTTGCCTGTGCCGAATGGAAGCGCATAGACCACATTCCCCTTGAATGCGTCACGGATGTCGAAGTTGGAAGCACCGTAGTTCGCCGACGGATTAAAAGCACGCTGCCATACCTGTGTGCCGCCGCGACTTCCCCACCCTGAAGAATCCTCATCATCCAGGAAGTGCGACCAGACGTAGTTGAAGTTGAAACTGACGCCCTGGGTGAATCGCTTGCTGATGGAGAGTTGCAGGGAGTTGTAGTTGGAGATGGCGTTGAGGCTGCCGTTGCTTCCGCCTATGCCCTGAAACTGCGGATACGGCAAATCGTTAGGAGCGTCGTTAGGACCGAGTTTGGCTTCCGGGACCTGATTCAGATTCAAAGGGAAGGCCAGGTTGTAGCCATGGCTGGCAACGTAGGCAACCTCGGCCACCATGTTCGTACCGATCTCCCGCTGAACGGCGACGTTCCACTGCATGCTCTTGCCCAGCGGCGTGTGGTACTTGTTGTAGTTCACTCCCTGGCCATTCAGTGCAGCCGGGTTCGTGGTGGGCAGCACGAAGGGCAGATTGGAGCCGCTCCCGGAGAGGATCACCACCGGCGAGATGCCGTTCGTCTGATCGGACAGGCTTCCCTGGGAGCTGAGTGCAGATCCCATTCCAGTGCCGGTTTCGTCCAGGCTGTAGTTATAGGCGTAGAGACCGAAGCCGCCACGAATGGTGGTTTTTGGGTTGGCCACCAGGGAAAATCCCACGCGGGGCAGAAACGTGTTGTAAATATTGGCCTGCAGCGAGGTGCGGCCGTTGGCGTGTGTGGATGCATACCACATCGCTCCCAGCGTATTGGTCACAGGGTTCATCACTGTCGGGTCGAAGACGCTGATATTGTTCTTCACTTCATTCCAGCCATGCTGAATCTGATAGCGCAGGCCGAGATTCAAAGTGAAATTCGGTCTCATCTTGATGTCGTCCTGGACGAACATCTGCGGACTCTTCAACCGCGCTCCATACTCAGGATCGACGCTTGCACTCCAGGACTGGGTTTGTCCCAACAGAAAATCTGCATAGCCGACACCGGTACTGCTATCGCCGACGGTGGACTGGGTATATACCCCGGTATAGGTCACAGTCGCGCCGTTAAGGTTGCCCCAGGCTGTGGTGTCGTCACGATAGAACAGGAACTCACCGCCGAAGTGGAGGACGTGCTTGCCGCGGATCATCGTAACCACGTCGGAGGGGTCGAAAGCCATCTCCTTATAAACTGCGTTGGTTGCGGGCTGAAGCTCATTCGTGCCGCCCTGGTTGCAGCAGTTTGCCCCGTTGATGGCCACGGTGGGAAAGATATCGGCCTTGGAAAACTGCAAACCTAACTTCGCCGGGTAGCCCTGGCCCGTGCTCGCCGCCCCAAAGAAGTTCCACTGGTCCGTGTATCCAAGTCTCGCTTCGTTGATGGTGCGGGGGCTGAGGTTCCACACATCGGATACCTGCGCGTTATTGCTGTCGACGTCGCCGGATTCGCAGTTGATAGGACAGGTAAAGATACCCGGGTAATGAGCCGGATTGTCGCGCTGGGTGTCGGACATGGTGAGCCGGTTGTTGGGGTTGATGTCGTAGTCCAACCGCCCAAAGAATTTCTGGTATGGGTTGGGAGCAGGAATGCTGTAGTAGTAGTTGTTTGTATCGACACCGGCAACGACCGTCCCCGGGACAAATTGACCAGTGGAGGGGTGAGTCGTCTGGTTCGGATAGTAAGCCTGAAGCTTGGCGGCGACCGAATCGATCATCGAGGCGGGAATCTTGTTGCCGTTGCCATACTCTTCCGCGAAGGATTTGCGGGTTACGCAGGGGCAGGTCTGGCTAACTCCATTGACAACCTCTGTACCCGACGGCTGCACCGCCTGCGTGGTGGGATCATAAATGGTGGGGAAGCCGGTGAAGTCGCCGGCCATCATGGCAGTGGTCGGAAGGGTGGTGAACCCGTTGTTCGATCCGCTATTCTGGTCGATCTTGTCGTAATTGAAGTAGAAAAACATCTTCTTCCGCAGGATTGGGCCGCCGATCGATCCGCCGTAGTTGTTGTAACGCAGGAACGGAACGACTACTTTCGAGCCAAACCCATAATTGGCGGCATTCAAGGCGTCATTCTGGAAATACTCATACGCTGCGCCGTGGTAGCTGTTGGTGCCCCCCTTGCTGATCTGATTGAAGATCACGCCGCCAATGCCATACTGGGCGGAAAAGGAAGAAGTGTTGACCTGAAGCTCCTGGACCGTTTCGAGGATAGAAACATCGGAGTTAGCGCTCGATGGCAAAGTGGTGGAAGCACCATCTGCGAGCACAGAATTATAAGGAAGGTTCCCGTTGACAGCGGCGACCTGACCAGGATTCGTTGCGTTGCCAAAAGAGTTGTTGCCAGCCGCGCCGGCGAGCATGATGGTGAAGTTTTCCCAGTCCTGGCCGGTTTGAGGTAATTGCGACATCGTTGCTGCGTCGAGGGTGGTCGCCTGCTCGCCTGATTCTGTATTGAGCAACGGCACGTCGGTGGTGACGACCACCTCTTGCGAGACAGAGCCAACTTTCAGCTGGCCATTCACGTTCGTAATGCCGACCTGGACGGTGACGGGACCGCGCACGAGGCGGTCGAACCCATCCATCCGGAAAGTGAGTTTATAGGTTCCGGCCACAATCGAGGAGGTGTCATACAGGCCGGCGCTGTCGCTGCTGTAGTCCTTCGACACTCCCGTGTCGATGTTCAGCACCGTGATCGTGACCCCTGGAAGCAGCGCTCCGGATGTGTCCGTTACTGTGCCTCGAATATCACCCGAGTTTGTGTTCTGTGCGATGGCCACACAGGTTGCGGAGAGCAGGACACAGAGCATCCAGCGCGTTGCGTTTCTCATAAGCCTCCAAAGTGCGACAAGATCTTTTCCCGGTCGGCCTCCTGGTGGAAGCATCGGCGGGTTCCTGGAAAGGGGGATATGTCGGCCCAACAGAGAAGACGTTCATGCCCACCCATGCGGCAGGAGGCGTGTGTCTTCTACTCTCTCCCCAACGCTTTCAAAGACAAGCGATTGTCTACGAAACGAAGGGCAACCTTTCGGTAATCGACGAGGATTAAATCACCGCCAAAGGTCGTTGTCAAGCAGGAATGTTTGGGCGTATTAGGTTCAGAAACCATTTGTCTCGACATAGTGACTGTTTGTCTCGATATAGTGACAAGGAAGCACGTTTCCCTCTGAGCCCGGCCAGCAGATTCCACGTTTCAGGCGCATTGCTGGCGGCTGGAGCGGCTATTCGCTCACAGGCGTGACAGCTTTGAAGACAGCTCAACGCCCGATCCCGAGTATGGTGACGAAAATATGGTAAGCAGAAGGGGTTTTCTCCAGGGGATTTCCGCCTTTTCCGTTTCTGACCTGGTCGGGATCGAGGCGGAAGCCATAGCCGCCAGGGCGCCTTCCGAACTGACGCTGCAGCAGCCCAACGGCACCCCGGCGGGGCACCCTGAAATGGAGTGCGGTAATGCACTGGTCCTGATCCGTATATCCGGATCAGGCTCGGATTTCTGGTCGCTGGAGAACCGTGCAAGCGGCCAGATCTATCGCTTTGGATGCCCGCTCTTTCCTCTGGGAGGAAAGACCGTTCCGGCGACTCTCCAGGAAGTGCGAGCCGGCGGTGCGCCCGAGAGGTTGAAGAATGGCGTAACCGAATACTCCTTCGAAGGACCACTTACGGCACGACCGTCGTTGCTGTTGCGCATGACCTTTCGCATAGCGCCGGACAATCCCGTAGTCCGATTCCGATACTCGCTCGCGAACCACGGCGCAGAAGCCATGGCGTTCGAGCAGGCGGACGGCCCCCTCACCTATCTCAGTACCTCGTTTACAGATATGAGCCGAGTCAGGGAGGTACGGCTATCAGACTTCAACTCGATGCTGCACAGCGATACAGTCAGCGAACTCAACGTTCCACCACGGTGGTTCACGGGCCAGCTGAACGTTGCCGGCCCCATCCTGATAGGTGAGGGCAAAGGCCATGAGGCTCTTCTGCTTGCTTATGAACATGGCTCGCAAATGCCCGACACTTTTTTGCGCTTCGACCTACAGGCGGATCGCGTAGTCAAGTTGGTCGCCGTCAAAGGCAATTACCTATCAGGCCAGACTCTCAAGATTTTCGACTGCGTGTGGATGGAAGCCGCCGTTTGCCCTGCCGGAGGCGTTGCCAGCCAGTTTCGCGCCTTTGTCCGCAAGTATATGGAGGTCGAAGGAGAAAGCAGACGGCCGTATTTGCTGTACAACACCTGGAACTTTCAAGAGCGCAATAAGTGGTGGAACGGGAAGGGTTACTTTACCTCATACAACCAGGAAAGAATGCTGCAGGAGATCGATATCGCCCACCGGATGGGGCTTGAGATCTTCGTTATGGTGAGCGGGTGGCATGGAAAGAGCGGCGACTGGGAGGTAAATCGGGAGCGCTTTCCGGATGACCTGAAGACGATAAAAGCGCGCCTCGATCAGCACGGAATGAAGCTGGGGCTCTGGTTCAACCCCACCATGGCGGCAGTCTCCAGCAAGATCCTGGCAGCGCACCGGTCGTGTATTTCCTCCTGGAAGGGTAAGCTCGCTGAACCGGGAGACGTGTGGGGCAGTGAAGTCAGTTATCCCATGTGCCTGGTCAGTGAATATGCCGATGCCTATGCAGAGACGGTAATTCGCGTCGCGCGCGAGACCGGCGCTCGCTACTTCGTCTGGGATGCGGTTGCGCAGTACGGTTGTGATTCGCCGGATCACTGGCATGGAACTTCCGCCAACAGCGAAGAAGAGCGCTCGAATTCCTATGGCTTTCAACTTCCATTGCAATTGATTCGCATCGTAGAAAAAGTCAAGCTCGCCTACCCCGAGGTTATCTTCGACTTTGATATTACGGAGACGGGACGCGCCATGGGCCTGAGCTTCCTGTCTGCGGGCAGATTTTTTCTCATCAACAACGGTCCCTACCTGGTGGACTACGATTTGCCCCACTTCTCGGACACCGAGAGCGACAACATCTTCTTCTATCCCGGAACTGCGCGCACCTGGATCTGCCGCCGGCCGCTCACCTACGATAAATGGAT
>Ga0182015_10006534_pt1 | contig 11676 bp, 9 predicted proteins | sample 712P3MmetaG_FD_120478 | JGI IMG/M metagenome (GOLD analysis project Ga0182015, IMG submission 120478) | Permafrost microbial communities from Stordalen Mire, Sweden - 712P3M metaG | ecosystem: Environmental > Terrestrial > Soil > Wetlands > Permafrost | place: Sweden: Stordalen | collected...
AACGCACTTTCGTGAACCCCAGATTGAGCTGTGCGGTGTTCAGGCTGGCTTCGGCTGATTTCACATTGGCTTCCGCCTGCGCCATCTGTGCCTTTTCGGTATCGAGCTGGCTCTGCGCAATCGCATGTGCCGCCACCAGCGGCGTGTCGCGGTTGACGTTGGTCTGCGTCAGGCCATAGGCAGCCTTCGCCTGCTCGAGCTGTGCTGCGGCCTGATCGACAACCGCCTGAAACGGCCGCGGGTCAATCTCAAACAGCACCTGCCCCTTAGTCACGGAAGACCCTTCGCGGTAGTTCTGCTGAATCAGATACCCTGAGACCTGCGGCTGAATCTGGGCATTCACATTGCCATCCAGCGTGCCTACCCATTCGTTGCCTAGCGCCACATCTGTCTGCTGCGTATGAATCACGCTCACCGGCATAGGCGGCGGTGGCGGCGGAACAGCCGGTTTCTCGCAACCGGCAAAAAAGAGTGCCATGACCGAAAGCGCCGCTCCCGCGAAGAGCGCGGTTTGCCGGCGCTTCGCCGAAGATTGAGGAATGTTCGCCGTTAGGTTATTCGCCATGGATGCCTCTTTTTTGCGTATCTGCCAGTTCGCCTGCGTTCTCAAATATGTATGGCAGGAAATGTACATGCATGTATATTTATAACTGTAACGGATGCAGGAACCATGGAGCGTGATTCAAAGAATTCAAAAAAAGTCTTGTTGGGGCGGTTAGAGCAGGAGACCGGCAAGCAGAAGCGCTCTTTATTGACGCGCCAGCAATTAATCAAGTCCGCACGGGCAAATTTTGCGCGGGATGGCTTTGAAAACGCACGCATTGAAGACATTGCCGCCAAAGCCGGCAAAACCCGCGGGGCCTTTTATGCGAACTTCAAGGACAAGGAAGACGTTTTCTTCGCCATTTTCGAGGAAGAGCTCGATCATGACATCCAGGAGATTCGGCCGATCCTGCAGCAGGTTTCAACATTGGAAGGCCGGCTGCATGCGCTCGCCCAGTACCTGTGCACCTTGGGCAAGGATCGCCAGCGCACTTTGCTGAATCTTGAATTCAAGTTGTATGCGATTCGCCATCCGGCCCGGCGCAAGCGGCTCGCGGACCTTTATTCGCTGATGCGTCTTCGCTGCTCGCTGCCAGAGATTGATGAGCTACTGCCGGAATATCAGCAGCTGACTAGGCAACGGCGCGCGGAATCGCTCGCGGTCGGCGCCGTGGTCGACGGGCTGGCCATCAACCAGTTATTCGACCCAGGATTCATGAAAGATCGAGACATGGTCCGCTACCTCGAACTTTGTTTGTGGGAAAAGCTGCAGGCTACTCCTCGCTCGGCCGTGTACAGGAAGGCCGCTCTTCTAAGCTGAGCGTAATCGCTGCAGAAGGAATAGCGCTGTGCGATGAGTGAAACTGTTCCCAGCTACTATTTCATGACTCGCCGTGTTCTTTGCGTAGCTCAGCGATATTTGGGCCCGGTGCGTCGGCTTTTTGGAGGATGTCTTGTGATCTAGTGGCGGTGCTTGCAATCTGAGCCGAACCGCTCTCCGCGTGACATTCCCGTTAACAAAGTAATTTAACAGGGAAATTCGGGTTGTTCAGGGCATCAAACACAGCGAAACCCAGTGTTAATGCTGGTTTATTTGATTCTTGATCTTTTCAGAACAGGGAATAACAGGGAAGAACAGGGAATTCGATGGCCAAACTGGATTGGGACACCGGCCGAGCTTTTTGTCATTCCTACACGTGCTTCACTGGGATATCCGCAGCGTCTCCCGGAAGCGTGATGGAGAACGTCGTTCCTCGCCAGTGTCCTTCTGTCGTGGAGCGAACTTTGATTAAGCCACTGTTTTTTTCAACGAGCTGCTTGCAGACCCAGAGGCCAAGACCAGTTCCGACCGTGCCCTTGGTCGTAAAAAACGGGTCGAAGATATGTTTCGTTGTTGCTAGTGCCATACCACTCCCGCAGTCGGCTACAGCGATTCGGACGCGCGGGGTTCCATCGCTGGGATCAACAGAAGCCGAGGCGCGCAGCACAATCCTGCCGTGCTGGCCTACCGCATCCAGGCTATTTGCGAGCAGGTTTGCCAGCACCTGCCGAAGTTCTCCTGCTATTCCCATCACCTGTAACGTTTCCTCACACTGCTGCTCAACGTTAGCCCCGTTGGCCTTAATCTTCGCCTGTAGCAAATTGACGACCGAGCCAATCAAAGCGGATGCAGAGTTGCTGGTCGCTGCGGAAAACTCACGATAGAATCCCAGCGTCTGCCGAGTGATATGTGCGATTCGCATTAGCTCACCATCTGCGATATCCAGATACTCGCGGGCCCCTGCGGGAAGATCGTAGGCTGTTCGGACCAGATACAGCGTGCTCATCATGGCCTCGAGCGGATTATTGATCTCATGCGCGATGCTTGCCGCCATCCGTCCCGCGCTGGCCAGCATTTCATTTCGCAGGAGTGCCTCTTCTGCCAGCTTGCGCGCACTATTGTCGGTGCCGATCAACAGGTAGCCAATAATGACCTCTTGCGCATTGCGCAATGCCGTGACCGATACCACTGCGGGAAACCGGCTCCCATCCTTGCGGCAGTAGGTCAGCTCATAGATGTCCTCGATCTCGCGCGAGGCTTTGAACACCAATGCTTCAAAGCCTGGAGTAATCGGAGTTCCGAATTCCAGGCTCAATGCCGCGGCCCGCGCTATCAATTCGTGCCGGTCGGATAGGTCGGCCGGGGTGACCTTGTTCATCACTTCGGCGGCCTTATAGCCGAGCATTCGCTCTGCCCCGACGTTGAAAATCTGGATTACGCCATGCGCGTCCGTTGCGATACTTGAGAAGTTGGCGCTGTTGAAGATCGCGCGCTGTAGCGCTCCAGCCTCCAGCAGCAACTCTTCTGCCTGCTTGCGCGCTGTGTTATCGGTGCCAATCAACAGATAGCCAATGATGGCCTCTTGTGCGTCGCGTAGCGCGGTCACGGAGACCACTGCTGGGAACCGGCTCCCATCCTTGCGGAAGTATGTCAGCTCGTAGATGTCCTCGATTCCGCGTGATGCCTTGAACACCAACGCCTCAAAGCCTGGCGTAATTTGTGTCCCAAACTCGAGACTCAGTGCCGCGGCACGGACGATTATTTCTTGCGGATCGGAGATGTCGGCGGGAGTGATCTTGTTCATCACTTCGGCGGCCTTATAGCCGAGCATCCGCTCTGCGCCGACGTTAAAAATCTGGATGACGCCATGCGCGTCCGTTGCGATACTTGAGAAATTAGCGCTGTTGAAGATCGCGCGCTGTAGAGCGCCCGCCTTCAGCAGTACCTCTTCCGCCTGCATGCGTTCGTTCTTCTCTGTTAGCAATTTCTGTTCATCTTCTGTTCATCTTCTGTTCATTGCCGCGCTTTGACCTATTTGAGCTATCGCCCCAAGACAAGTTCGGCTGCCAAAATCAGTCCCGAAACTTCCCAGCTCAATCATCCTCCTGAATCTGGTCAATGGCTGTCCTGAATAGCTCACTAAGCGCAGTTTTGGTACTGCCCATGAATGTGAGCGCCACTCCCTTGGCGGCAACCTGAGCCTTGATGACGAGTTCCGCGGCGAGCAGTGCCTGCTGTTGATCTTGTGGGGTGGGTTTTGCCGGCCATTATTTCCCTCGACGATCTGCGATATCGACGGTTAGCTGCGTGCCGCCGACTGGTAGCTTCGCTCGAATCAGTCCAAATGTGTCGGGAAAGTGCAATTCAACGACGATCTGGCGGAAGATTCTCCGCTAACCCACGTAAAGCCCTGATTCTCCGTTCTTCCCAATTGGAGAATCCATGCCGAAAGCAGATCTATTGGAGATTCTGCCACTCACTGAGCCACTTTCTTTAGCCAAAATTCGCGATTTGCGCGCAAACTCTGCACTTTTCGTCAGAATCGCCGGCAACCGATCAACACCTTGAAATGGAATGGCGGTGAACGCAGTCTCGACCGAACCGCTCTCCATCAGTTTCATTGATTTCTGAGTTTTTCGGAACAGGGAATAACAGGGAAAGAACAGAGAATTGGGAACCCCAAATTTCTAAAGACTGGCAACTTGCCCCAGAGAAAGCAACACGCTATATTTGGCAGCCAAGAATGCCATCAAAGCATTTGGCGTGAGGCGAGTAATGGCCGGGCCGTACACTCAAACACAGAAGATCCAGTCAATGATCAAACGCTACGGTCTGGCACTGTTGTCCGTTGTGATTTCTCTAGAGTCTGCCCTTTTCCTGACAGGTCACAACTTCCAGCGGATGGAGCTCCCGCTATTCCTGTTCGCCATAGCGATCACAGCCTGGTATGCAGGGATCGGGCCGGCAATTCTTGCGGTCATACTTTCCAGCGTGGCCTTCGACTACTACTTCACTATCCCACTCCACTCTCTCCGTGTGACGCGTCCCGACATCCCTTATTATGTGGTGTACATTCTCTTTGCGTCGCTTATCGCCGGGTTTAGTGCGATCCGTCGGCGTGTTGAATCAGATCTTCTGCGGACCCGCGATGAACTCCAGGCTTCCAACAAAGAATTGGAGGCGTTTGCCTACTCGGTTTCCCATGACCTGCGCGCACCACTGCGGCATATGGTTGGATTCACAGAGCTACTCAAGAAAAATGTCTCTTCCGCGCTGGACGAGAAAAGTCAGCGGCACATGACAATAATTCTGGGGTCAGCAAAACGGATGGGCAACTTAATCGACGACCTCCTGGCGTTCTCAAGGATAGGTCGGGCCGAAGCGCAAATGACTCTGGTGAATCTCGATCAACTTGTCAAGGAAGTCGTTACCGAAGCGCGGCAGGATACCGCTGGCCGTGAAATTGTTTGGCGGATCGGCACGCTCCCGTCATGTTACGGGGACCGCTCAATGCTGAGGGTCGTTCTTGTTAACCTTGTATCCAACGCGATCAAGTTCACGCGCCAGAGAGATCGGGCCGAAATTGAGATCGACTGCTCTGAAGAAACCGAACGCGAAGTAGTCGTGTTTATCAGGGATAATGGGGCAGGCTTCGATATGAAGTATGCCGATAAGTTGTTTGGTGTGTTTCAACGTCTGCATCATGCAAACGAATTTGAAGGTACCGGTATAGGATTGGCTACCGTACAGCGGATTATTCTTCGCCACGGGGGCAAGGTCCGTGCGGAGGGCGCGATCAATCAAGGAGCAACCTTCTATTTCTCGGCTCCAAAATCCTGAAAGGAGATTATGGACAACCTGGGACGTATTTTGATGGTTGAGGACGACTCCAACGATGTGGAACTGACGATGACCGCTCTGGAGGGGCACAACCTCGCAAATGAAGTGGTTGTGACTCGTGATGGGGAAGAAGCACTGGATTACCTCTATCGCCGCGGGAACTATGCCACACGCTCAAGCGACCATCCTGCGGTCATACTTCTGGATCTTAAGCTGCCCAAAATAGATGGGCTAGAGGTTTTGCGCCAAGTCAAGTCCGACGACAATCTCAAGATGATTCCAGTGGTGGTGCTTACCTCTTCCCGCGAGGAAAAAGATCTGGTTTCGAGCTACAAGCTTGGCGTGAACGCCTACGTGGTTAAGCCGGTTGATTTCCACGAGTTTGTCAACGCAATCAAGGAGCTGGGCATCTTCTGGGCGATCATCAATGCAGCTCCGCCAGGAACCGTCAGGAAGTGAGCATGCGCCAACCATTGCGGATTCTTTCGCTGGAAGACGATCCTCGCGACAGTGAGCTGATCCATGGCTTGCTGGAGGCAGAAGGCATTGCGTGCGAGATGACACGGGTCGACAGCCAGCCCGGTTTCCGGGCTTTGCTTGAGGAAGGCGCCGTGGATCTGATTCTGTCGGATTACTCACTTCCTTCCTTTGACGGACTTTCGGCATTGAAGCTCGCCATGAGCATCCGCCCTGATTTGCCGTTCATTCTTGTTTCAGGAGCGCTGGGTGAAGAGGTTGCGATTGAAGCGCTGAAGATTGGCGTCACGGATTACGTTTTGAAAACGCGCCTATCGCGGTTGGCGCCATCTGTACTCCGTGCGATTCGTGAAGCCGACGAGAGAGCTGAGCGCAAGCATGCCGAGGGGGCGCTCCGCCGCAATGAGGCTTATTTAGCTGAAGCCCAGACACTGAGCCACACAGGCAGTTTTGGTTGGAACGTTACGAGCGGAGAGATCTACTGGTCGGATGAAACCTACAACATCTTTGGACTCGATAGAAGCATTAAGCCAACGATGGAGTTCGTTTTTCAGCGAATTCATCCCGAAGATAGAGATACTGTGCAGCGGGCTCTCGACCGCGTAATCGACGAAAACCTAGATTTTAATATTGAGCATCGTGTGCTGATGCCGGATGGTGGAGTCAAGTACATCCTTGCTCTGGCTCGCCCGTCGAGGCCGTCGCCAGGCATTCTCGAATATGTGGGTGCCGTAATGGACGTCACCGCGACAAGACAGTCTGAAGCGAAGCTTCGGGAGAGCGAGGCATACTTAGCCGAAGCGCAGAGGCTCAGCCATACCGGCAGTTGGGCATGGAATCCCGCTACAGGCGAGAATAGGTACTGGTCCGATGAGTGCTTCCGCCTGATGGGTTTTGATCCAGCGGGCGGGATGCCACCATTCGAAACAGTCGCTCAACGATTTCATTCGGATGATCAGCCGATATTTGCGGAAAAATTAGAGCGAGCAAGGCGCGAACGGACAGAGTTTGAGGTGGACTACCGAATCACTCATCCCGGTGGCGAAATCAGAAATATCCACGCGGTAGGGCACCCGGTTCTCGGCCCATCAGGCGATCTTGTTGAAATTGTGGGCACAGCAATCGATGTCACGGAGCGCAAGCAGGCGGAAGATAATATCCGGCAACGCGAAAACGAGCTTCGTCATATTCTGGATTTTGCGCCGCAGCAAGTTGCTGTTTTGGGGCCTGATTATAGGCGTATTTATATCAATCAGGCGGTGCTCGATTATTTCGGCCTTACCCTTGAGGAGTGTCTGAGCCTCGACCGTAGCTGGTTTTTTCATCCGGATGATTACGAACGCATAAAGAGCGAAACTCAAAGTAAATTTTCAACCGGCCTCCCGCATGAAGTCGAATATCGCTTACGGAGAAAAGACGGGACGTATCGCTGGTTTCTCTTCCGTTATAACCCGCTACGAGATGAACAAGGACGTCTCAGGCGTTGGTATGCGGCTGGGACCGATATCGAGGATCGCAAGGAAGCTGAAGAATTGTTGCGGCAGGCACAGGCGAACCTTGCCCACGTGAACCGCTTGACCACCATGGGGGAACTTACCGCCTCGATCGCACACGAAGTGAATCAACCGATTGCTGCCTCGCTCACCAATGCCAGGACTTGCCTGCGCTGGCTCCATGGGGATACCCCAAATCTCGAAGAGGCGCGTGAGGCCGCCACGAGAATCGTTCAGGATCAAACACGTGCGGGCGAGATCATCAGCCGGATCCGGCTGCTCTTCAAGAAGGATACTTCCCAGCGGGAGTTGGTGGACATAAATGAAATCATTCGAGAGATGATCGTTCTCCTGCGCGGGGAGACAACTCGATACCTCATTACACTCCGAACGGAACTGGCGGAAGATCTTCCGCAGGTCATGGGAGATCGCGTGCAGTTGCAGCAGGTGATGATGAATCTCATGATGAATGGCATTGATGCGATGGTTGATGTGGATGGAACGCGCGAGCTGGTCATTAGCTCGCAGCGGGTCAAAGACGGACAACTGACGCTATCGGTTAGCGATTCCGGTGTGGGGTTGCCCCCAGAGCGGGCCGACCATCTTTTTGATGCCTTCTTTACTACCAAAGCCCATGGCACTGGCATGGGACTACGGATCAGCCGCTCCATTGTTGAGTCACACGGAGGTCGCCTATGGGCGGGAGAGAATACTCCGCACGGCGCGAGCTTCTACTTCACCCTGCCTACAATCGATGCGCAAGCATGATGCCTCCCTTGGGCGCTTCATAGACTTAATACCAACGTATGATTGCGCCGTTCTATAGCGAAGGCGCATGCTTTATGCATGGGTCATCAATTACAGACCAAATTTGTTGCAGTCGTCGACGACGATGACTCGGTTCGCACGGCGATCCAGGGACTTCTGAAGTCGGTAGGACTGCCGGCACGAGCATACGCGTCGGGTGAGGAGTTTTTTGACTCCGGACATCAAACCCAGACTGCATGCCTAATTACAGACATCAGGATGCCAGGAATGTCCGGCTTGGACTTGCAGGCCAGACTGAACGCTGAACGATGCCAGATTCCGACCATCTTTATCACGGCACACGGCGATCAAGACATGCGGCTTCAGGCAATGCGAGCAGGTGCGGTTGAGTTCCTGTCAAAACCTTTTGACGACGAGCTTCTGGTCGAAAGTGTTCGGGCAGCTCTCGAGCGTTGAATTGAACGGAAACATATACAAGAGGAACACTGGAGGTTCGTCTTGAGCACATCCGACAATTTTGAGCGCATTGATCAAGGTTCCTCGCCGCGCAGATTCGAACAGCTCATTGGCAGCAGCCCAGCACTCGAAGCGGTCCTCGAGCAGGTAAAACGAGTAGCGCCTACAGGTTCAACTGTATTGATCCAGGGAGAAACCGGCACTGGCAAGGAATTGATCGCTCGCGCCATTCACAATCTCAGTTCGCGGTGTGGACGCCCGTTCGTCAAGCTGAATTGCGCCGCCATTCCTCTGGATCTGCTGGAGAGTGAGCTCTTTGGTCACGAAAGAGGCGCATTTACAGGAGCTATTACACAAAAACTTGGACGCTTCGAGATGGCGGATAAAGGCACGCTCTTCCTGGATGAGGTAGGTGACATCCCGCCGGCGTTGCAGCCGAAGCTTTTGCGTATATTGCAAGAGCAGGAATTTGAGCGACTAGGTAGCAACCGCACTCAACAGGTGGACGTTCGGCTCATTGCCGCGACACACCGCGATCTCCCGGAGATGACAAGGCACGGTGAGTTTCGCAGCGATCTCTACTACCGCCTGAACGTATTCCCAATTCTTATACCAGCGTTGCGTGCGAGGCGCGAGGACATTCCGGCATTAGTGAAACACTTTGTCGAGTTATCCATCCGTCGCACAGGCAGACAAGTCGACTACATCCCACAAGAGACGATGGACGCGTTCAGCTCTTACCCTTGGCCAGGGAATATTCGCGAATTGCAAAACCTGATAGAACGCGCCGTGATTCTCTCAAATGATGGCGTGCTTCCCAACCCTCTGCCGGTTGCGGAGATGGACAATATATCGATTTCAAGAGTTCCATCAACACTGAAGGAGATCGAACGCGATCTTATTCTTCGCACACTGGAAGACCACAGATGGATGGTCGGCGGCACGGATGGGGCCGCCGCAAAGCTTGGCCTGAAGCGCACGACCCTGATCGCCAAGATGCAAAAGTTCGGCATCTCGCGGCCTACCGCAAAGTTTAGCGTCTCACAGCAAGCCGTAAATTAGGCAACCCCAGTCGTTTGACAGTAGTGACAAGGAGGCAATCAATGACACCGATCGAACAGAGCGGCGCCATGAGAACCCGGAAGCCAACGATTTTGGTTGTAGAGGATAACGATCAAATTCGCAGTCTGCTCTGCGACATTCTTGAGTTATCCGGATATATCGTGCGGCTCGCACCTGATGGTGTTGCCGCGTTGGAAGATTTGCGCGTCGAAATTCCAGACATAGTTCTGTCGGACCTCTATATGCCTCGGATGTCCGGATTTGAACTCCTGCCGGTCGTGCGGCAGCAGTTTCCCATGACGCGGGTTGTTGCGATGAGCAGTGCATTTTCAGGAAATGACGTCCCCACTGGTGTTGCCGCCGATGCCTTCTATCCAAAAGCTTCTAACATAGATGACTTGTTAGAAATCATCGAGACGATGGCCTATTCCGATGCGTCGCGGTTGTGCTATCCGCGTCCAGAATGTGCGCCACTGCAATAACAGCTTCACAAATATGTAAGCAAGACGCGCCCTGACCATGATGGTCCGGTCGCGTTCTGCATCCTATTCGTTACGCGGCTTCCTCCCGCGCGCTCTTCCATAAATCGACTTGACCGTCCACGGCATATTTGTCAATCTCCTTCAGCTCCGCATCCGTGAACTGAAGCCGCTTAGTTGCATCAAGTGAGTTGTTCAGCTGCTCCACGCTATGGGCTCCGATCAGCGCCGAGGTCACCCTCTTATCGCGCAGCACCCACGCGATCGCCATCTGAGCCAGGGACTGTCCACGTCCCTTTGCGATCTCATTGAGAGCGTTCACTCGTCCGATATTTTCCGCGTTCAGGAAGTTTTTGTTGAACCAAACTCCTGACTTGGCACGCGAGCTTTCGGGCACCCCATTCAGATACTTGTCTGTCAGCAATCCCTGAGCCAGCGGCGAGAATGCAATACAACCCATGCCCAGCTCGTCCAGAGTGCCAAGGAGCTCTTTCTCCACCCAGCGGTTCAGCATTGAGTAGGACGGCTGATGGATCAGTAGTGGGACACCTTCGCTCTTCAGGATCCGAGCTGCTTCGCGCGTTCGTTCGGGGCTGTAGGACGAAATGCCTACATACAAAGCCTTGCCCTGCCGAACTGCTCGCGCGAGGGCACCCATGGTCTCTTCCAGCGGGACATCGATGGTAGGCCGGTGAGAGTAAAAGATGTCGACATACTCGAGTCCCATTCGCGCTAAGCTTTCGTCCAGGGACGCAAGCAGATACTTGCGCGAGCCACCCACGCCGTAGGGCCCTGGCCACATATCCCAGCCGGCCTTCGTCGAAATCAAGAGTTCATTTCGGTGACTGCTAAAGTCCTTCCTCAGAATCTCTCCAAAGTTCGCTTCGGCAGACCCGTACGGTGGTCCATAATTGTTCGCCAGATCAAAATGCGTTACGCCTCGATCAAAGGCTCGGCGAATGACTGCACGGCCTGTCTCGAAGACATTGATTCCGCCGAAGTTCTGCCACAATCCGAGCGATATCGGCGGCAGGACGATTCCTGATCGTCCGCACCGGTTATACGACGCTCCGTCATATCGTTTTTCATCAGGTATGTACGCCATTTCTATGCTCCTTTTCTTCCGTAATGAGTGATGCTGCTAGCCTTCGGCTCGTGGGCCTGTTAAAAGCCAATTGATGTCATCCCAAAAGTCCTCGTGCAAGTTCACGACGATTGGTTCAGGTGTGCTGCGGACTACAATCCACTGGCAGGGGACGTCCCGTGAAGGGTTGATCTCCTGGTGTGGAAGCCATGCAGGGACGAACAGTAAGTCACCGGCCCTCGCTGTTCCCTCGAATTTACCTCGGTCGCCCCAGCGAACGTGGCAAGTCCCGCTCAGGGCATACGCGATCGTGTGCTGCTCTCCGTGGTGATGTATTCCCGTACGGGCTCCGGACTCAACCAGGAAGAGCTCTCCCCACATTGGCGAAACGATGCCGGCCCCTGGGTAGATTGCTGCAGTACGCCTCGATCCAGGTGTTTGTGCCGTGGCGGAATTAAACTGCTCTGGTCGAACGATACGAATCGATGAAGGTTCCATATAGATCCTCCTTGAATCTGCTTCCAACGGGTGTGGATGTTTCGCCGCGATCCAACTCATCATGCGCAGACTGTATCTGTGTCCGGAACCTGCCGGAGATTGGATTGCTCGCCCATGTGATGGAACACAAAAGGTGTTATGGCTGACAAGTCGAGA
>Ga0182015_10006535_pt1 | contig 11675 bp, 9 predicted proteins | sample 712P3MmetaG_FD_120478 | JGI IMG/M metagenome (GOLD analysis project Ga0182015, IMG submission 120478) | Permafrost microbial communities from Stordalen Mire, Sweden - 712P3M metaG | ecosystem: Environmental > Terrestrial > Soil > Wetlands > Permafrost | place: Sweden: Stordalen | collected...
ACACGCACTCGGCATTGACGTCGGTGAACCCGGCGGTGACGGCCGTCGACCCGTCCTTGGCGAGCGGCCTGCCCATCCTCAACATTCCGAAGTACACCGAGACCACCTCGCTCACCTACTCGACGCCGGTCTCGGACACCTACAAATTCGTGGCGCGGGTGAACAATTCCTACGTCGGAGAATCGACGGATATCGAGTACACGTACGCCACCCTGCCGGCTTACGATCTCGTCGGACTGCGCTTCGGATTGGCCGGCGATAAGCTGTCGGGGTACGTGTTTGCGGACAACCTGACCAATAAGCGGGCCGAGCTCGGCATCAACACCACGGGCTTCTCCTGGACGATTCCGTCGGTGGAACGGGTCGTGACGAACCAACCGAGAACCATCGGAGTCGACGTCAAATACAACTTTTGACGCGGCAGGAACCGCACGCCTCGCTCCCACGCGTGCCGCGCAAAGTGACCCTCGATGGCCACGTGCCGAGCCGTTGTCCACCTCCATGGTTGGGAACGCTCTCGTCCTTAGTATATTGTCCAGCTCGGACGCGCGCATTTTCCTGGTGGCGGGCGGTCCAATGGCGGCGGGCATTCTATGCGTGCGGGTCGACGCGCAACACCAGCTTGCCTTTGTGCGAACCGTCGAAGAGGCGATTGAGTATGAGAGGCGCATCTTCCAGGCCATCCACGACGGTCTCTTCGGCTTTGAGCTTCCCTTCCCGAATCCAGCCGCTCAGCACATGCACGGCTTGCTTGGTCTTCTTGTAATCGAACACCAGAAAGCCGCGTACCACCAGTCGTTTGACGATGATCACACTGAAGTCGTCGCTGGCCTTGGCATCGCCTGCGTAGCCGGAGATCAAACCGCACAAGGCCACCCGGCCGGACAAAACCATGCGTGACAACACGGCTTTCATGATGTCGCCGCCGACATTCTCGAAGTTCACGTGGATGCCGTTCGGCGTTGCTTCCTTCAGGGCCTGTTTCCAGTCCGGCGCCTTGTAGTCGACTGCGGCATCGAAGCCGAGTTGATCCACGAGGTAGCGGCACTTATCCGCCCCGCCGGCGATGCCTATCACCCGCGCACCCATGATTTTGCCGATCTGTCCCGCAACGGATCCCACCGAGCCGGCCGCGGCGGACACCACCAGCGTCTCGCCCGCCTCCACCGGTGTGATGTCGGTCAACCCGTAGTAAGCGGTCACACCGCTGGTGCCGCAGGCGCCGAGCAGCCTCGGCAACGGGATGCCGGATTCGGCGGGCAATCGCACGTAGGCATTTGCCGCGCTCTCGTGGATCACGAGGTAGTCCTGCCAGCCGACGAGCCCGTGAATCAAGTCGCCTTCGTTGAAATGCGACGACCGCGACTTGAGGACGCGGCCGACGCCGCCCGCACGCATCACCTCTCCTATGGCGACGGGCGGCATGTACTGTGGAATGTCGCGCATCCACACCCGGTTGGTCGGGTCCATCGAGATATACAACACCCGCACCAATATCTCACCGTCGTTCAGCTCGCCGAGCGTTTGCCGGACCAGATCGAAGTCCCCGCGCCTCACCAATCCCTCGGGCCGGTGCTTGAGACAGAGCTGTCGATTGAGCGTGGACATGATGGTCACCTGTATTGTTGAAACGTCAAACCGCCGAGGCCACCGGCGGCGCCGGTGATCAGCGCCTTCTTGCCGGCCACGCGCCGTGCTGAAACGTCGGTCATCGCATTACTCCTTGTTCATACGGGCAGATAGCCGTTGGGGATGCGTGCCAGCGCCTGCTCGCGATCGCGACGCAGCCCTTGCCGGTCAGGAGCGCCGACCCATCGACGGGCCTAGCGCAAGGCCATCATAGGACCGTGTGGGTCGCCGACGCCGCTTCGTCATCGGAGGCGGACTCGGGAAACATTCGTTGATGCGAATGAAAGTGTTGCGAGGCGGTCTTTGCACGCCAATCCGACGGCGACAGGCCGGTCCAGCGGCGAAATGCGCGAGTGAAGCTGCTGGTGCAGGAAAAACCCAGCAGATACGTGATTTCATTGATTCTGTGCTGCGGTGAGCTCAGGTAGGCCAGGGCCATCGCATGTCTCGTCTCGTCCAAGATCTCCTTGAACGTGGTGCCGCTGTCGCCGAGCTTGCGCTGCAGGGTGCGCGCGCTGACGTTGAGGATTTCGGCAACCTCTTCCTGCGATGGCTCGCTGCCCTGCAACCGCTGTGTCAGGACGTCGCGGACTCGCGCCACGATGTTGTAGCGCTCGATCCGCGCCAGGTATCGGCTGGAGATGGCATCGCTCTGCCGCGCGAGCTCGGGGTTGCCGGTGTCCAGATGCCGCTCGATGCTGTCGCTGTCGAAAATCAAGCGATTTTGCTCCGCGCCGAATCGCAGTGGCGCCCGCCATAGTCGTTCGTAATCATCGATGATGGCCGGTCGCGCCCGCCGCAGCTCTATCAGCAACGGCGAATACTGGCTCCCGATCAACGAGCGGCACATGCGAAGGTAGGTGCTAACCAAGGCGTCGATCGCTTCGACGGCAATGACCACGGCGGGCTCGATCACGAAGTGATACTCGGAGCCCTGCCGGTAGAACTGATAGTCCACCGCATCGCTGACCACGTGACAATAGCGGCGCACGCGCTCAAAGGCCTCCTTCAGCGTGGAACTGGCGCTGGTGCCGTAGCCCAAGGCGTGGAACGTGGTGTGCTTGTAATGATTCGCGACTTTGATGCCGAATGCGGGATCCCCCGTGGCCGCCACGGCAATACGCCACAGCTGCCCCGTGTTGACCATGGGGCAACGGGTGTCCAGGCCGTCCAAATCCTTCACGTCAAAACCGGCTTCCGCGAGAAGCGCCGGGCCGTCACAGCCCGCGGCGTCGAGCGCCCGGCCCACGGCTTTCACATAACTGCCCAGGATCGAATTTTGGCCCATTGCGGTATGTATCCGCATTAGTTCTTCGACCTCCCCGTCAAGCCCCAAGGGACAGGCCCGAGCTTAGCTCCAAAGATCGGGGACGTCGATTGCATTACGTGCACGTCGCGGCCCGATGCGGCACGTTGCGCAGGCGCGACGCTCGCCGTTTTGGCGTCCAGGGTCAACACGTTGGCGCCCACGGTGCCGCACGATTGGCCGTTTTCCGTAAGCTCGGACGAGGCATTTGCGGGGGAAGATAGATCCTCGAGGACATTGGGTGCGGGAGTGCTGGCAGGCGGAGCCAGGACGCCCAGATAGGGCACGCCGTACCGGAGCCGCGCATCAACTCGCCGAAGGAAGAATAACAATGACTTTCACGACAAAAATTGCGGTGCAGCATGGATCAAATCGAATCGGCGCCTGTCGGCGCCGCATCGCTGGACTAGTGGCATTTACCGCCGCCTTGTCGGGAAACGCCTGGGCGGCGGACAGCCCGAGCCAGCCCATACTGACCGAAATCATCGTCACGGCGCAAAAGCGTCAGGAGAACATCCAGGATGTGCCCGTTGCGGTCATGGCGGTGTCGGGACAGGCACTACAGGACGCCGGTGTCAAAGACATCAAGAATCTGCAGGTGTTGACCCCCGGGGTAACTGTGACCTCCACCACTTCGGAGAACGTGACCACCGCGCGTATCCGCGGTGTCGGCACGGTCGGCGACAATCCGGGCCTCGAATCCTCCGTGGGCGTGATCATTGATGGGGTGTATCGGCCCCGCAACGGGGTGGGTTTCGGCGACCTCGGAGAGATCGAGCAAATCGAAGTCCTCGAAGGGCCGCAAGGCGAACTGTTCGGCAAGAACAACGACGCCGGCGTGATCAATATCGTGACCAAGAGACCCTCGAATACCTTCGGCGTGACCGCCGAGGTCACCGGCGGAAACTACAACGATCGGGAGATCTCCGCCTCGGTCACCGGGCCCCTGGGAGATATCTCGGCGGCTCGATTTTATGCCGGATACCAGCGGCGCGATGGCTTCCTCAATGTCGATACCGGCCCGGGCCCGAACACGCAGAACAACACCGATAACCGCAACGTGTACACCATGCGCGGCCAGTATCTGCTCACGCCCAACGACAAGGTCAGCTTCTTGGTGATCGGAGATTATTCGAAGCGCAACGAGTCCTGCTGCGGGGCCATTCAAGCGGCCGACGGTCCTTTTTACGGCATCACCAATGCGCTGGCCTCGGTCCCTGAACTCGGCGGTACCCCCGGCGCAACCGGTCTCGCCAGCCCGCCGCTGTCGCTCTCCAGCCGGGAGGCCTGGGCCAACCAGCCGGTCGCGCAACAAATCCGGGATATGGGAGTCTCGGGTCAGCTGGATTGGGATCTGGGTTTCGGAAAACTCACGTCGATCTCTGCGTGGCGCGACAACACCCTCATTGCCGGGAACGATGTCGATTACACCGCCGTCGACATTGTTCAGGAGCCCGCCAATGAGGGCAATCTGGTCGACTTCAAGCAGGCCAGCGAGGAAATACGCTTGGCCGGCAAGGATGGCGCGCTCAATTGGCTGGTGGGCGGCTTTTTCTCGAGCGAAATTCTGGTGTCGAACACGGCCATTTATGCCGGCAACGATTTCGATCTGTACCTGAGCGGCCTCTCCTCGGCGGCGGTGGGACCGCCGAACTTCCTCCTGACCACGGACCTCACCGGCAAGCCCCCCGGCAGCCTGTTCATTCCGGGGGTAACGGGCGAGGCCGATTGGTATCACGAGACCTCCAAGAGCTATGCGTTCTTCACCAACGAGACCTACAACATCACGCAGGGATTGGATCTGACCGGCGGCGTGCGTTTCACGTCCACGAAGAAGACGGCGGATTCGAATTATGTGAGTCCGGACGGCGGGTCGGCGTGCGGCCAACTGCTGGCCAATCCGGCCGTCGTTGGAGATCTCGCCAGCCCCGAAAATCAATTTCTGATCGCCCTGGGATGCGCAACCCCCTTCAACCCATTCTTCGCCGGCAAGTCGACCGTTCAGTCCTTGAGCGAGGGCAATGTGGAGGGTACCGTTAAGCTGGCTTATCACTTCACCGACGACGTCATGACCTACGTGTCGTGGGCGAATGGCTACAAGGCGGGCGGATTCAACCTGGCACGGGTCACGGCGGGGCTCGTCGGCGTTGCGCCGAATTTCGACACCGAATTCCCCCGCGAATCGGTGGAGTCGTACGAATTGGGGCTGAAGAGCGAATTGGCCGATCGGACGGTGCGCCTGAATGCGTCGCTGTTCGATCAGCAATATACGAATTTTCAACTGAACACCTACACCGGCCTGCAATTCGTCGTGAGCACGGTGCGTCGTCTCGAGTCCAAAGGCGCCGAGGTGAATACGGACTGGGCCACTCCGCTGTCGGGCCTGAGTCTGTCCGGCGGCGTGGTCTATGCCTTTACCAACATTACGGAGTTCGGCGAATCCCTGCCGCTGTTCGCGCCCAATCAGGCCACCGCGCTCACCCGTCTGAACAACCGGCTTTCATTTGCGCCGCTCTGGTCCGGTGTGGCGTCCGCCACCTATACGGTGCCGTTGTCCGCGGCGCTGCAATTTCATGCGAACGTCAATGAAAAATACAGCTCCTCGTACAACACCGGCTCGGATCTGGATCCACGCAAACTCCAAGGCGCCTATGGATTGCTGAATGCCAGGCTCGGTATCGGAGCGCCCGACGGCAAATGGACCGTTGAAATCTGGGGCAACAACCTCGCCGATAAGCTCTTCTACCAGGTCGCCTTCGATGCGCCCTTCCAATACGAGCAGATCGATGCCTTCCTCGGCGATCCGCGAACCTTCGGCGTCACGTTCCGGACGAAATTCTAGCGCCGCATGAGCAAATTGGCGTTCGACATCACGCACGGCGTCGCGGCGCCAAGCTCATGGTTGTGACCCTGTGCATCGGCGGCCGCCAGGGAGCGGCGGGTTTGTTCGAGGTGGCGTAGAGTCGAGGCCGCGGACTCAAGGGTGTTCCACAGTGGATCAACATTTCAAGTTCTGGCCGGATCATGCGATGCGCCACCTGGACTCGCCGGCCACCAATGTGTTTTACAATCTCGAGGTGTCGGCGCGGCGCCATCCGAACAAGCCCGGCATCGTGTATTACGATACGCCGATTGCCTACGCCGAGGTTTTCGGCGAGGCAGAGCGCATTGCGGGTCATCTGGAACAGCGCTGCGGAGTACGCAAGGGCGACCGCGTGTTGCTGTTCATGCAGAACAGCCCCCAGTTCGTGATCGCCTACTATGGAATCCTGCGCGCCAATGCCGTCGTGGTGCCGCTCAATCCCATGTACCTCACCCAGGAATTCCTACGCTGTGCCAGGGACGCGGGAGCCACCGCGGTCATCGTGTCCCAGGAACTATATCCGCGCATCGAGCCTCTCATCGGAGGCGCCGATCTCAAACATGTGATCGTTGCCGCCTACTCGGATTATTTGAAGGCTTCCACCGACCTCCCGGTGCCCGACTTCATTGCCGCGCCGCGCATGGAGCCGTCGCGATCGGGCGTGACGCTGTGGCGCGATGCGCTGGCGAGCGACTTATCGCCGGGACCTTTGATCGCCGGGCCGGATGATCTGGCCGTCATGCCGTACACCTCCGGGACCACGGGTGAGCCCAAGGGCTGCATGCATACGCACCGCAGCACCATGCATACGCTCGTGGCCAACATGCATTGGTTTGCCGTGCAGCCGGAGATGACTCTGATGGCCGTGGCGCCTTTCTTTCACGTGACGGGCATGCAGGGAGGCATGAACGGCCCCATATACAACGGCAACACGGTGATTCTGTTGCCGCGCTGGGACCGCGTCGCCGCAGCGGAGTGCGTGCAGCGATATCGGATCGTCAGCTGGACGGCCGTACCGACCATGATTCAGGATTTTTTCATGAACCCGAATATCGAGCGCTACGACCTGTCCTCGATCCGAAAGCTGAGCGGCGGGGGCGCCGCCATGCCGGCCGCCGTGGCGCAGCGGCTGGCGAGCCGGGGCATCACGTACTACGAGGGCTATGGAATGACCGAGACCATGGCGGCCACGCATCTCAATCCTCCCGGTCGCGCGAAGCAGCAGTGTTTGGGTATTCCGATCTATGGCGTGGACTCGCGCGTGGTGGATCCGGTCACCCTGATCGAACTGCCCGCGGGAGAGACCGGCGAGATCGTCACGCACGGTCCACAGGTATTTTCAGGCTATTGGAACAAACCCGACGCCAGCGCTCAGGCTTTTCTCGAGATCGACGGCAAGCGATTTCTGCGCACCGGTGATCTCGGCCGGGTGGATGAAGACGGCTACTTCTTCATGGTCGATCGCCTGAAGCGAATGATCAACGCCTCGGGATTCAAGGTGTGGCCGAGCGAGGTCGAGTCCCTGATGTATCAACATCCCGCCGTCCTCGAGGCCTGCGTTATCGGCACGAGCGACGCGTACCGCGGCGAGACCGTCAAGGCCCTCGTGGTGCCGCGATCCGAATGGCGCGGGCGGATCGACGAGTCGACCCTCGTCGATTGGTGCCGCCAGAACATGGCGGCGTACAAGGTGCCGAGAGTCATCGTTTTCGTCGATGCTTTGCCAAAATCCGGCAGCGGCAAGATCCAGTGGCGTGAGCTTCAGGATGGTGAAAACGCCGCCCCGTTTGAGCGAAATGCGCGGCCCTGAAAACATGGACCTGAACTACACCCCGGAAGAAGAATCATTTCGTGCGCAAGTGCGGGCCTTTTTGGCGGCCGAGCTTCCCGCCGACATTCGCGACAAAGTCAATCTGGGAAGGCGCTTGCGCAAGGACGACCCGGTGCGTTGGCAGAAAATCCTGTATCGCCGCGGCTGGGGCGCGGGCATGTGGCCGAAGCGCTTCGGCGGTGCCGGATGGAGCGTCGTCCAGCAACATATCTTCGACGAGGAGGGAGCGGCCATCGGCGCGCCGCCCCAGATTCCCTTTTCCTTGCGGATGGTCGCTCCGGTGTTGATGACGTTCGGCAACGCCGCACAACAGGAATATTACCTGCCGCGAATCGTTTCCGGCGAAGACTGGTGGTGTCAGGGATACTCCGAGCCGGGCTCGGGCTCGGATCTTGCGTCGCTGCGCACCAGCGCCCTGCGCCAGGCGGATCATTACCTCGTCAACGGGCAAAAGACCTGGAACACGCTGGGTCAGTATGCCGATTGGATCTTCTGTCTGGTGCGCACCAGCAGCGAAGCGCGCCCGCAGTTGGGTATTTCCTTTCTGCTGATCGACATGAAGACACCGGGGGTCAGCGTGCGGCCCATCATCACGGTCGAAGGCGAGCACGAAATCAACGACATCTTCTTCGACAACGTGAAAGTGCCGCTGCAGAACCGGGTGGGGGAAGAGAACAAGGGCTGGACCTATGCCAAGTTTTTGCTGGGCCACGAGCGCACCAATACTGCCGGCATCGGCAACTGCAAACGCGGCTTGAAGCGTCTCAAGAAGATCGCCGCCACTCAAACGATGAACGGCCGGCCGCTCATCGAGGATTCGCGCTTTCGCGACCGCATCGCCCAGGTGGAGCTCGAGTTGATGGCGCTCGAGATCACGAACCTGCGAGTGTTGTCGGCCGAGGCGGGCGAGTCCCGCGCACCGGGGCCCGAGGCCTCGATATTGAAGATCAAGGGCTCGGAGATCATTCAGCAAATCGCCGAGTTGCAAATGCATGCCTTGGGCCATGATGCGCTGCCGTATGTACGGGATGCACTTGAACTGGACTGGTCGCCTCCGCCGCTGCTCGCGGAGCACTACGCCGAATATGCGCCGCCGCTTTCCGGCCAGTATTTCAACCAGCGCAAGACCACGATCTACGCGGGTTCGACGGAAATCCAAAAGAACATCATATCGAAGCTGATCCTGGGTCTTTGACGGAGGGCTGCCGTGGATTTCCGTTACTCCGAAGAGCAATTGGCGCTGCAGGACACATTGCAGCGCTTCATTTCCCGCGACTATGATTTTGAGCGCCGCCGCGCGCTCGCGCGCTCACCGTTGGGATTTTCCACCGAGGCCTGGGATCGATACGCTGAACTCGGCCTGCTGGCGCTGCCCTTCCCGGAAGAATTCGGCGGGCTCGGCGGTAACGGCGTCGACATCATGGCGGTGATGGAAACGATCGGGCAGGGATTGCTGCTGGAGCCCTACCTGAGCACCGTCGTGCTGTGCGGGGGGCTGATCCGCGATGCCGCTTCCGAGCCCGTCAAGAAGTCGATGTTGCCGCAGATCGCCGCGGGCAAATTACAGATCGCACTTGCGGCCTATGAGGCCTTGGGGCGCTATACCCTCGCACATGTCGGCTGCGCCGCCACCAGTAACGGCGGCGGGTGGACGCTGTCGGGCCGCAAGGCCGTGGTGCTCGACGCGCCGTCGGCGGATTGCTTTCTAGTGTCCGCGCGCGGCACGGGTCAAGTGGCCGACGCGGATGGGATATCGCTGTTTCTGGTGAAACGCGACGCGCCGGGTCTCACGCTGTTCGCGTATCCCACGCAGTGCGGCGGGAGGGCCGCTGATCTGCAGCTTGACGATGTCGCCGTCGGGCCCGATGCCCTGATCGGCATGCCGGGGCGAGCGCTCGGCATCATTGAACGGGCGGTGGATTCCGCCATTGCCGCACTATGCGCCGAGGCCGTAGGGATAGTGACGGCGCTCAACCAGGCGACGCTGAATTACTTGAAGACCCGCAAGCAATTCGGCGTGCCCATCGGCGCCTTTCAGGCCCTGCAACACCGCATGGCGGAGATGATCATCGCCGCGGAACAGACCCGCTCGATGGCCATCATTGCAGCGGTGCACGTCGACGCCGATGATGCGGCCAAACGGCGCCGCGCGATCTCGGGCGCCAAAGCCTACGTCGGGCAGGCCGCGCGCTTCGTCGGCCAGCAGGCCGTGCAGCTGCACGGCGCCATGGGCGTCGTCGACGATGTCATCGTCAGTCACTACTTCAAACGGCTGACGATGATCGATATGAGCCTTGGCGATGCCGACTTTCACCCCACGCGGTTCAGCGAGGCCCCAGGCATGGATGCGTAGGACGCTTGGGGCCTTCACTGCAAACTCCGTCGGCTAGGCGAATATCCGTGCCGATGCCTAGGCCGAGGGCAATGTCCGCGATGAACAGTGCCGCCAGACATTACCGACGTACGGTCGAGTAATTGGGCGACTGCGAGACAGTCCCATTCGCGAGGATACTTAAGTCAAGTTCAATCAGTCTCAATAGGGTAGGAACCACATCCATGAGCGTGACGTCAACCGTCAAATCCGCCATCAAAGCCGCGGTAAATGCCTTCAAATCGGCCGCCGAAACCTCGGCCGGCGACATTTTGGATACCTTGAAGAAGGAGCACGAAGAGGTCAAATACCGTCCAATCGACCACCAGGATAATCTATGCTGAAAAAAATTCCTGCCGGTATCGGGGAGGCGCTGCGTGATCAACGTGCAGGCCTTGAACAAACGGTGTACCACCGGCTGAACCGCAGAGCGGAAATGGCGCCAATCCTCGTGCGAAGTTCCGCCTTTGACAGCGCGCAATTGATTCCGAACAGATATACCGCGGACGGTAGTGGTATTTCGCCGCCCCTAGAATGGCGCGGCGTCCCCGAGTCAGCGTCCTCCGCAGTGGTCATCGTGGAAGACGCGGATTCCCCGACGCCTCATCCCTTGGTGCATGCGATCGTGGTCAATTTGGATCCGCGCGAGTCATCACTGATCGAAGGGGCGCTCAATAGTCCCGATCATGCGGGTATCGGTCTTGACACGGGGCGAAACTCCTACTTGTCGCATTCGTGGTTGCCGCCGGATCCGCCGCCCGGTCACGGCATGCATCGGTATGTCTTTCAGGTATTCGCGCTGCAAGGTCCGGTACTGTCGGGTGGTCCGGGACGCCAAGAAGTCGTCCAGGCGATTGAGGAACGCGGCATCGCGGCAGGCTATGTCATCGGCACGTATGAGCGTGCCGAACGGGTGAAGGTCTCGGATCGTCAGGAAATTGGCGTCGACGCAACCTTTGCAATCGATCCGCCCGTTTCCGCATGATCGTACCCGCAACTGTCAGCTTAGCGCGGACTACAAATGGCGGCGGCCGATGGAGAAGCTCACCGATTTGCCGGCTCGGCGTCGCCGTGTGAGTTCGCCGAGTTACATGTGCTCGTCTCGCAAGTGACCGCCGATGGCAGCCGCGACACTCGCGATGAAGGCCCCGACCAAGAGCGAGAGCGCGGTGTAGAGCGCGGCGCTGGCGGCGGATTTACGCGCCTCGTCCGCCGCCGCCTTAGCCTTTGCAGTGGCATTTTTCAAGCTCTGAACGTAGGCATCGACCCGCTTCTGCGCCTCATCGGTGCTAATGCCCGTCCTCGACGCCACCACATTGTGGCGAAGACTGCTGCAGGTCCGTCCGGTTTTACGCCAATATACCCGGCGCGGCATTGCAAGCGGATGTCGGAGACGCCCTACGGCACTCGGCGCGGCGCTCAAGGCGTGGTAGGCGGCAATGAACTCGCGCTAGTTCGGGCACGCCTCACTCATCGCCAACCGAACGCGTCGTGCGCTCACGGTAACGACCGCGCCGACCTTCAGCAGTCCGAGCCGGGTCGTGTTCGGGCAGGCGTGTGCGAGCGCGGTGCCGGAGCGACGACAGATTCGGCAATGCCTCGAAACGCTGCAGATTGCCGCACATGGGGGCGGTACAGCTTAATGCGCTGCTGTGCGGTGTGTCTCCGCCGGTCA
>Ga0182015_10006537_pt1 | contig 11675 bp, 9 predicted proteins | sample 712P3MmetaG_FD_120478 | JGI IMG/M metagenome (GOLD analysis project Ga0182015, IMG submission 120478) | Permafrost microbial communities from Stordalen Mire, Sweden - 712P3M metaG | ecosystem: Environmental > Terrestrial > Soil > Wetlands > Permafrost | place: Sweden: Stordalen | collected...
AGCGGCAAATGGCTAATGCGATTGGCGTCGCCGGGTCGCTCGCCGGGGGCTTGCTCGAATTCGCCAAGGGCGATGGCGGCATGGTCAAGCGGCTGCATCTCGGCCGCGCGTCGGAAGCTGGGGTCATGGCGGCGAGCCTCGCCGCCGGCGGGTTCGAGGCGCCGCGTACCGTCATCGAAGGCGAGTTCGGCTTTCTCAGGGTGTTCTGCACCGAATGGGACGAGAGCCATCTGACGAAGGGTCTCGGCACCGATTTCGTGACCCTGAGCGCGGTGTTGAAGCGCTACCCGTGCCACGCGACCGCGCACCCGGCGGTGAAGGCGGTGCGCGACCTCCAGGCGGCGCACGGGTTCGCGGGGAGCGAGGTGGCCTCGATCACCATCACCGGCACGCGCCGCATGGTCGAACGCCACAACATCCTCGAGCCGCCCGATCTGATGCTGGCGCAGTATTCGATCCCGTTCTGCGTCGCACTGGCCTTGTTCCGCGAGGCGCGCGACCCCGAGAGTTACGACGAGGCCGCGCTCGCCGACCCGCAAATCCGCGCGCTCTGCCGCAAGGTCGCGCTGATCCCCGAAGCCGGCGACGGCCACGCCAACTCCCATGGGGCGCCCGGCAGCCACGTCACCGTCAGCCTCACCGACGGACGCACGTTTGGGCAACACGAGGCCGGCGGTATGCTGGAACCCGGTGAGTTGCCCGACAAATTCGCTCGCCTCACCCGCAAGGCGCGCGGCGGCATGAGCGTCGCCGGCGTCTATAAGCGGCTGATGCAGCTCGAAGACGAGGCTTCGCTCGAGTGGCTCGGGTGAGCACGGTCGGCCGGCCGCCCGCGGCTGGGCCGGTGATAAAATTTGCGAGCAATTGCGGTGACCCCGGATTAAACCGGCATCCGCGTCGAAGCCGGGATCGGGTGGTGGAACGATGTTCGCGATCAAAGGAGCTACTGTCGCAGCCGTCATGCTGACGGCGCTTGGGGTCGCATCGATGGCGGCGGCCAGCGAGTCTACCGAGCAGTGCGCGAAGGTTCAGGAGCCGCCGTTCTGCACCTGCATGGAAAACAAGCTTTCTCCCGAGGACAAGGCGGCCCTCCTGGCGCATTTGCGTCCGCTGTTCGGCGGCACCCCGGTCGATCAGAACTCCCCGGTGTTCAAGCGAGGCCAGGAGATCCTGGCGGGCGACGTGGCGATGGACTGCGTCATGTCCAAGTAAATCGCCGTGTCCGGGCGCAAGAGCCCGCAGACGAGAAGGTTTGCCTCGGTGCGCGTCCGGGCCGCCGGTGTTAGAGTGCTGGAAGGAATTGGACGACGACGCGGGAGCACGAAGATGTTCGGATTGCGCAAGAAGCTCGAAATCGCGGCGCCCGAGCAATGCCTGCCCGGCCGCGCGATCAAGATGCCGGTGCCGGCGCGCCATTTTGTCAACGGCAATCCGCTCGAAGGCCCGTACCCGGCGGGGCTGGAGATGGCGGTGTTCGGGCTCGGCTGCTTCTGGGGCGCCGAACGCAAGTTCTGGGAGGCGCCCGGCGTGTGGACGACGGCGGTCGGCTACGCCGGCGGCTCGACGCCCAACCCGACCTACGAGGAGGTGTGCAGCGGCCTCACCGGACACACCGAGGCCGTGCTCGTCGTCTTCGACCCGCAGCAGATCAGCTATGACGGGCTCCTCAAAATCTTCTGGGAAAGCCATGACCCGACCCAGGGGATGCGCCAGGGCAACGATGTCGGGACGCAGTACCGCTCTGCGATCTACACCTATTCGCCGGAGCAGCTTCGCGCCGCCCAAGCCTCGCGCGAGCGCTACGCCCCGCGCCTCAAGGGAGCCGGGCACGGCGACATCACCACGGAAATCCGCGAGGCGCCGCAATTCTACTTCGCCGAGGATTATCACCAGCAATATCTGGCGAAGAACCCGTATGGCTATTGCGGGCTCGGCGGCACGGGCGTTTCCTGCCCGGTCGGCACGACGGTGACCGCCGCCGACTGATCGCGGCCGCAGCTTGCATCGGTGGCGGTCTGGGGGGCGGGTAGCGAGAGCTCATGGCGGACGATAGCGTCACCAATCGCGCAAGCCGGCACGGCATCACCCATCTGCTGCGGGTGCTGCTGGTCGGGGTGGTGGTTCTGCCGCTGACCCTGTTCGGCGTCGCGGCATGGCTCAACTACCTGTCCGCGTTCCAACAGGCGCGGCTGCGCGTGCTCAACGCGACTGACGCCATCGACCAGCATGCGCAGAAGGTGTTCGAGACCGCAGAGCTGATCCTCGGCCAGGTCGCGGAACGGACCGAGAAAATGGATTGGGCGCAGATCGCCCAGTCGGCGGATTTGCATCAGATGCTCGCGACGCTCGGCGCGCGGCCGCGAGTGGCGGCGATTGGGCTCATCGGGCCCGACGGCGCGATTGTAGCGAGCAACCATGCCTTTCCGGCCACTCCGGCCCGACTTGCCGACCGAACTTATTTGACGGCGGAGCGAGTGGGCGCCGGGCCGCTGCTGATCGGTTCGGTGGCTCCGGGGCCGTTTAGCGGCAAGCCGGAATTCGTCGTCGCGCGCTACAGGCCCAATTCGCCGCAATCGGGTCTCGTCGGACTGATTTTCGTGTCGTTGGAGCTCGACAATTTTATCGACTACACCCAACCGGTCGTCGATTCGGGCGACTATCTGCTCGACATGGCGCGCTCGGACGGAGCGGTGCTGGTGCGTTTCCCGGGCGAGGGGCTGGCGGGGCGCGTCCTCAGCCCGAACAGCCAGTTCCGCCAGAGCATCGCGCAAAGTCCGGAGCAAGGGTCGTATGAAACCGCGTCCGAGCTCGACGGCACGCGCCGGCTGTTCTCGTACCGCAAGGTTTCCGATTACCCGATCTACGTCTCGGTCGGGCTGGCGCGCTCGGCGGTGGTCGATGGCTGGTTGCGCCTGATGGGGAGCCACTTGATCTTCGGCGTTCCGGCGATGCTGACCCTGATGGCGCTGGCCTATTTCGCCCTGCGCCGTAGCGAGGAGGCCGATCGCGCTACCGATGCGGTCCGCGCCGAGACCAAACGCCGGATAGCGGCCGAAGATACGCTGCGGCATGCCCAACGGATGGAGGCGATCGGCCACATGACCGGCGGCGTCGCGCATGATTTCAATAATTTGCTGACCGTCGTCACCGGCAATCTCGACATGATCCTGCGCGGCGCCGGCGGCGACCCGCGGGTCAAGCGGCTGGCCGAGGCGGCGCTGCGGGCGACGATGCGCGGCGAGCGGCTGACCCACCAACTGCTGATGTTTTCGCGCCGCGAGGTGCTGCGCCCCGAAACACATAACATCAATCGCCTGCTGATGGAGTTCGAGGGGCTGATGCGGCGCGCCGTCGGCGAAAGTGTCGAGGTGCTCCTCCACCTCGACCCGGGACTCGATCCGAGCCGGGTCGACCAGGTGCAGTTCGAGGCGGCGGTGCTGAATCTCGTCGTCAATGCGCGCGACGCGCTGGTCGATGGCGGCGCCATCGTCGTCGAAACCCACAACATCGTGCTCGACGATAGCTATGCGGGCGAAAACCCCGAGGTGAGGCCAGGCGCTTACGTCATGGTCGCGGTCAGCGACAAGGGCCGCGGCATCGCGGACGCCGATATGCCACGCGTCTTCGAGCCGTTTTTCACCACCAAGGACATCGGCAAGGGGTCCGGGCTCGGCCTGTCGCAGGTCTATGGCTTCGCGAAGGAGTCGAGTGGCCACGTCAAGATCTATAGCGAAGTCGGCGTCGGCACCACGGTCAAGCTGTACCTGCCGCGCTCGACCGAACGGGCGACGGAGACCGTGCGGCACGGCGTCGTGCCGCTGCGCACCGCGACGGGTGGCGAGACGGTCCTCGTCGTCGAGGACGACGAGGCGGTGCTGGCGACAGCGGTCGAGAGCCTCGATGATCTCGGGTACCGGGTACTTTTCGCGCATAACGGCCCCGATGCGCTCGAGATCATCCGGAGCGTGAATAGCATCGACATCCTGTTTTCCGACATCGTCATGCCGGGCGGCATCAACGGCGCCGAGCTGGCGGCCGAGGCCCGGCGCCTGCGGCCGTCGATCAAGGTGCTGTTGACCAGCGGCTACACCGGCGCGGCGTTGGCGAGCGAGCACGGCCTGCCCGCCGACATGCCGGTACTGGGCAAGCCCTACCGCCGCGACCAGTTGGCGGCGCAGCTGCGGGTGATCGTCGGCGGCCGTGCCTGACAATGGTCGCCGTTTCACAATGGCGCGCAAATGCGACAAAAGAGGGCACAACTATTCGTCGCCTGACGTCACATCGCTAGCGCTCGTCGATGCGGCCAGTTGTTGCGCGCAATGCCGCTCAAGGCCGCTCTGGGGGCAACCGGGGCAGCCGTTTCAGTGACAGCCCACGAGCTCGGGTTTTACCCTTTCAGTGACAGCCCACGAGTTCGGGATTTTTGGCAGAACGCTGCCAACGCCGATGATCTCGGCGCGGCAGTCGCCCCCAATGCCGCCATGCGACCGTGCCTCTCACCCGACGTAGAGTGCCGACGCCGCTGCAATACCCCCAAGAGCGATGAGGCTCGCTGCACCACCGAAGATGCAATCGGCAGCCCCGCGTGAAACGATGAACGGTCGCAACCGATCTGGGCCATCCGGTGAACACCAAACAATGGCGAAGCTCGCGGCCATACAGATAAAGGCGAGGGCGGCATGCGCGGCCTTTGAGAGTGCCACGAAGCCGTTTAGATCGAGCCCGATCAGCCCGGCGGCGATAAAGCCAAGGGCCGCTGCCATGGCGGCGCACAAGGCGGCGTGACTGAGCAGCCCGGGCGTCTCGGATCGACTAAGCGCGAAAACGGTCATTGGAGCGATCCTCTTTTGAGAACACCGATAATCGCCAGTTGTAATTAATGGATCGTTACGCACCCGAGGCTCGCAATCGGATCTCGACCCGGCGTCCTACCGCTTGATGATTCGACGGGGATTGCCGGGCATCTCAGCCTCGTGTGATCGCCGGCAGCGGGTCAATTGGCACCAACCCGGAGCCGCAGGTAGATTCCGAACCTACCCGCATCGGCCTGTAGCCGATAAGTAAGAGGCAAGCTCTTGCATAAGGGCCAAGCCCTACGAGAGCGAATCTCCCCCGATAGCTCAGAAATCTAGGCCGGGCATGTGTCGCCCCTCGACAGGTTCGCGCCCGGCCGTCTTTTCAAACTAATCCGAGCCGCTAGCATATGAGGAGTTATCGCCGGTATGACATACCCAGAGCGAAAGGCCGCGCGTAACCGGCAGCATGCTGCGTGGCTCCGCAAGACTGCAGCAGCGGTTCCCGCTTACGGCCCGCTAAAAGAAAGGCTAATACAGCTTGCTTCGCAATATGACCGGGCTGGCCAAGCACAACCCGAGCGCCGCAGTTAAAACATCGCGCCGCCGGTATCGCCCTGGTGTCAATTCATCGCGCGAGGTCACGTTCCGTCGCGTCGCCCGACGCCAGCGTGGGTTGAAAATTAGCGGAGACGCTGAGAAAAAACTGGCGGACCCGATACGATTCGAACGTACGACCCCTGCCTTCGGAGGGCAGTGCTCTATCCAGCTGAGCTACGGGTCCGCGCCGCCGACGTGATTAGCCCCAAGCGGCGCGTGGCGCAAGTCGGATGCCGCTGGGTGCGCCCGGCGGATTGACGGCGCCCGCCCGCCGTGCGCCAACGGGCTCGCTTCAGCCCCCGATCAGCCGCCGGGAGGCCAGGGGCGCTCGGCGGTGTCGGCGTCGGCGCGCGAGGGAAGCGGCGCGCGGCGTTGCAGCACCCAGGAGGCTACGTCGTCGGCGACGAGCCTGCCCTCTAGGTCGCGCAACAGCATGTGGTAGCCGTTCGGATAGTAGGCGAGGCGGTCGCGCCCGGCGCGGTTGGGCGGCAGCCGCCCGGCGAATTCCTGCACCGGCGTCCGCGGGATGACCGCGTCGTGCGCGCCATACATCAGCAGCAGCGGCGCGTCGAGCTGCGGCGCCGCCTCGATCGTCCGGTCCATCAGGTCCACCAGGCCATAGAGCGTATCGACCCGCGCCCCCTTGATCACCATCGGGTCGCGGCCCAAGGCCTGCAGCATCGGGATGTTGTCGGAAGCGAGGATATGCAGGCTCTCGCCGGTCACCACCCAGCCGGGGAACATGCGCACGCTGGTCCACAGCGCCAGGCGCGGCAGGAACTCCATCGAAGCGCGTGTCCACACCGCCGGCGCCGACAGGATGACGCCGTCGACCGGCGCCTTGTCGATGCCGGTCGCGCCGCTCGCGGCGAGGATCGCGACCGCGCCGCCCATGCTCTCGCCGAGCAGATACAGCGGCTTGCCGGGATAGGCGCGGCGCAAGAGCCCGGCGGCGGTGACCGCGTCGGTGGCGAGCGCCGCGCTGCCCGGCCACAGCATGCGGCCCGGCGCGGCGCCGAAGCCGCGCTGGTCGTAGGCATAGGTGGCGATGCCCTGCTTCGCCCACTCCGTCGCCGGGGCATCGAACGCGCGGCTGTAGTCGTTGAAGCCGTGCAGCGCGAGGATCACCGCCTTGGGCTCGCCGTTCGGCAGCCAGCGGCGCAGCGGCAGCGTCTCGGCGTCGGTGGTGGTGATGGCGGCTTCGGTGAGCGCCGGACGCGACGGGTGTGCCGGCACCGGCTGGATCGCGGCGAGCTGAACGCCGGGCGCCGCTTCGTCGCCCGCCCCCGGGGCGCAGGCGGCAAGCGCCAGCGCGAGCACGGCACACCACGCGCCGGGCACTCCCCAGCGGTGCGAAAACCGAGCGGCCGCGGGGCCGCGGAAAACTCCAGACCCCATCTTTGAAACTCCCCGGGCAACGCGTATCATTCACCCGGGCGGATGGTCAACCCGCACCTCCGCCACATCTTTGGCCAGCAATTTTGGGATCGCCCATGGTGCCGTTCGAAACCGTCGAGATCGACGAAATGGTCACCGCCTGCAGCGGCAGCGGCGACGGGCTCGGGCACCCCCGCGTCTACCTGAACCTGGCGCCATCGGGCCAGGTCGAGTGCCCCTATTGCTCGCGGCTTTTCGTCAACCGCGCGGTAGCCCGGCCCGGCGCTGGCGAGGCGGGCTATTCCAGCGTTGCGACCCCCGGCGCTCATGGCCCCGACACGGCGCGCGACGAAGACCGTCCGCCGCCGCGCCAGTCGCCGGCTTGAGGAAGAGCGCGTGAACGACATCAGCACCCTCGACGACGCCGCCGAGCACCGCCCGGCGCTCGGTCGCGACGGCGCGACCCTCGCGCCGCGCCACGTTTATCTGATCGATGGCTCGGGGTTCATTTTCCGCGCCTATCACGCGCTGCCGCCGCTGACCCGCTCCGACGGGACGCCGACCTCGGCCGTGCTCGGCTTCTCGAACATGCTTGCGAAGCTTTTGAGCGAGACCGACGCGGACCACATCGCCGTCGTCTTCGACCATTCGGGCAGCTCGTTCCGCAACCAGATCTACGACCAGTACAAGGCCAACCGCTCCGAGACGCCGCCCGACCTCATCCCGCAATTCAAGCTGGTGCGCGACGCGACCGACGCCTTCGGGGTGTGCAAGATCGACGTGCCCAATTTCGAGGCCGACGATTTGATCGCGACCTATGCCCGCGAGGCCGAGGAGGCGGGCGCCATCGTCACCATCGTCTCGTCCGACAAGGACATGATGCAGCTTGTGCGCGAGCGGGTGACGATGCTCGACCCGATCCGGAACCGGCCGATCGGCGACGCCGAGGTTCGCGAGAAATTCGGCGTCGGCCCCGACAAGGTCATCGAGGTGCAGGCGCTGTGCGGCGACAGCGTCGACAACGTGCCCGGAGTGCCTGGGATCGGCGTCAAGACCGCGGCCGAGCTCATCAACACCTATGGCGACCTCGAAAACCTGCTGGAGCACGCGCCGGAGATCAAGCAGCCGAAGCGCCGCGAGTCGCTGATCGAGCATGCGGCGAAGGCGCGGCTGTCGCGCGAGCTGGTGAAGCTCGACGACCATGTGCCGCTGCCCTGTCCGCTCGGCGACCTGGCGGTGCGGCTGATCGACCCCAACGTCCTGCTGCCCTGGCTCCGGGACATGGAGTTCCGCACCCTCGGCACGCGGATGGCGCAGCGACTCGCGGGGGCAGCGCCGACGACCGTGGAAGAGCCGGCGGCGAACGAGCCGGTCGTGCCGGACTTCGCGTCGTTCGCCGAGGAACGCAACTATGCGCTGATCGACACGTTGGAAGGCCTCGACCGTTGGATCGAGGCGGCCGCCGAAGCCGGCGCGGTGGCGATTTTCCCCGCGCCGGGACTGGCCGGGGTCGCCCTCGCGATCGGGCCCGGCCTCGCCGGTTACGTACCGCTCGCGCACCGCGCGCCCGGCGCGCAATCGAGTCTCGATTTCGGTGCCGAGCCGGGCTCCAACGCGCTGCGCGCCGAGCAGGTGCTGGCGCGCCTCAGACCGCTGCTCGAAGACCGCTTCGTGTTGAAGATCGGCCACGACATGAAGGGCGCGGCGCGACTGCTGCTGCGCCACGGCATCCGCATCGCGCCCTATGACTGCACGATGCTGATGTCGTATGTGCTCGACGGCGGCCAATACGACCACGGCATCGAGGAACTGGTCGGCCGCGTCGTCGAATACACGATGAAGCCGGCGAAGGAGCTGGTCGGCAGCGGCAAGAGCCTCATCTCGTTTGCGGAAGTCGCGGCGGAGGCGGCGCGCGACTTCGCCGCCGAGCGGGCCGACGTGGCGCTGCGCCTGCACAGCGTGCTCAAGGCGCGGCTCGTCGCCGAGCACATGGACGCGTTCTACGAGACCATCGAACGTCCGCTGGTGCCGGCGGTAGCGGCGATGGAGCATGCCGGGATCAAGGTCGATCGCGGCGCGCTGAGCGACCTTTCGACCGATTTCGCCCGCCGCATCGCCGAGATCGAGGCGGCGATCTACCGCGATGTCGGCAACGCGTTCAATATCGGCTCGCCCAAGCAACTGGGCGACGTGCTGTTCGACAAGCTCAACCTGCCCGGCGGCAAGAAGGGCAAGACCGGCGCCTACGGCACCGACGCCTCGATCCTCGAGCAGCTGCAGCCGCTGCACCCGGTGCCCGGCAGGGTGCTGGAATGGCGCCAGCTCACCAAGTTGAAATCCACCTACGCGGATGCGCTGGTGGATGAGATTGACGCCGAAGACCAGCGTGTCCACACGACTTACGCGCTCACTGTCGCGACCACCGGCCGGTTTTCCTCGAACGACCCCAATCTGCAGAACATCCCGGTGCGCACCGAGGAAGGCCGCAAGATCCGCCGCGCCTTCATCGCCGAGCCGGGGCATGTGCTGCTGTCGGCCGACTACAGTCAGATCGAGTTACGCCTCGCCGCCCATGTCGCCGACATCGCTGCGCTGAAGGACGCCTTCCTCGCCGGGCACGACATCCACGCCGCCACCGCGAGCGAGGTCTTCAACGTGCCGCTCGACCAAATGGACCCGCTCACCCGGCGGCGCGCCAAGGCGATCAATTTCGGCATTCTCTATGGCATCAGCGCGTTCGGGCTCGGCAACCAGATCGGCGTGCCGCAGGCCGAGGCGGCCGACTATATCCGGGCCTATTTCGAGCGCTTTCCCGGCATCCGCGCCTACATGGAGCGGATCAAGGCCGAATGCCGCACCGCGGGCTTCGTCGAGACGATCTTCGGCCGCAAATGCTTTATTCCCGGCATCCGCGACGCCAATCCCGCGCGCCGCATGGGCGCCGAACGCCAGGCGATCAACGCGCCGCTGCAAGGTTCGGCCGCCGACATCATCAAGCGGGCGATGGGCCGCGTGCCGGCCGCACTGGAGGCGGCGGGACTCAAGGCGCGGATGCTCTTGCAGGTGCACGACGAACTGTTGTTCGAAACGCCCGAGGACGAAGTCCAAGCGACGGCCTCGCTGGTCAAGGAAGTGATGGAGGGCGCCTGCGCGCCGCGCTGCGAGCTGTCCGTGCCGCTGGTGGTCGACACCGGTTGGGCCCGGACCTGGGACGCCGCGCATTAGGCGATGCGCGCGTCCCCGCGGCCCCTGCGGCCACAATGCGGGATCAAACCGCAAGAGCCGGGTAGAGCCCAGGCGCCGCTACCCTCATGTTGACCGCGATCTCACCAGAGGAGCGGGCCATGGGCTTTCGCATCACCGGGCTACCGCCGGAGGACTTCGCGCCGCTGTTCGCGCTGTCCGACGCTGAACTTGCCGCAAGGGGCGCGGTGCGGCGACTAGCCGACGCCGCCTACCCATGCCGCATCAGCCTTACCGATTCGGCGCCCGGGGACAAACTGATCCTCGTCAACTACGAGCACCACCCGGTCGCATCCCCTTATCGCATGCGCTTTGCCGTCTACGTCCGCGCCGGCGAGGAGCGGTTCGATGCGGTCGGCGAGATACCCGAGCAGCTACGCAGCCGCACGCTCGCGCTGCGCGCCTTCGACGCCGAGGCGATGATGGTCGGCTGGGAGCTCGTCGAGGGGTGCGAGCTCGGAGCCGCGATCGAGCGGCGCTTCGCCGACACGCGCGCGGCCTATCTGCATATCCATTTCGCGGCCCCGGGTTGCTACGCCGCGCGGGTCGACCGCGCGAGCTAAGGCACCACGTGGCGGGCCACCGCCTCGAAGATCGGGGTGGCGAGTCGGTGCGCGAGCCGCGGCAGGCCTAGCGGCTTCAAGAACATCTGCACGCACATGCGGTGCGGGAAATGCGGGCGGATCAGCGCCCGCGAGCCGCGCCGCAAGTCACGAAACACCTGCTCGGTGAAGGGCCGGCCGGGATGCCGCGCGCGATAGATGTAATCCATCGCGATGCGGCTGTCGGCGCCATCGATCATCCTGAGGCGATTCCACAGCGCCCTGACGATGCCGATTCGATGCTGACCCTCGCGCTCCTGGTATTTGCGCAGATAGCGGTAGAAATGCTTGTAGTGGCTGACCTCGTCGTCGGCGATATTCCGGGTCAGCGTCGTCAGCACCGGGTCGTCGGTCATCCGGCTCAGAGTGCGGTAATAGCTCGCCGTGCCCATTTCGACGATGCAGCGCGAGGCCATCTCGCGGGTGCGCGTCGGCTCGACCCCGTCATCGGCGCATTGCGCGATGAATTCGGGCAGGAACTCCTGGTAGACACCGTCCCAGTCGAAATCGGGCCAGGCCAGTTCAACATAGCGGCGCAGCGCCCGGCCGTGCTGCAGTTCCTCGGGCAGCCAATGCACCTCGAGCCATTGCGTGATTTCGTCGTCCTCGGCAAAATAATCGATCAGGTTCTGGGTGTAGAGATCGGTCGTCGCCTCAATGAACGACGCGGCCGCGATCAGATAAAACATTGCCTCGTTGTCGGCCACCGCCTCGTGGCGCAGCGCCGGCCAGTCGATGCTGTCGAGCGACCAGCGCGGTGGCGCCGCGCCGTCGGAAGCGATCGATCGGGTAGGGAGGCTGGTCATCGGTCAGGGGCTTTCGTACCAGCAACGGGCCTAACGCGCGTACCGCAGCCTATTTCTTCAGCGTGAAGGTAACCTCCCCGCTGTCGTCGTCAACCACGAACATTACTGGAATGTCGTGCTTGTCGAACCAGATTTTATAGTTTGTCGAACCGCTGATGTCATACTCCTTGGCGGTAGTGCTGGCGCCGTCCACGGTTACGTTGGTCTCGCCGCCACCGCTGACCTTGACCTTTTCCACTTTGCCGGTATCGACC
>Ga0182015_10006538_pt1 | contig 11674 bp, 10 predicted proteins | sample 712P3MmetaG_FD_120478 | JGI IMG/M metagenome (GOLD analysis project Ga0182015, IMG submission 120478) | Permafrost microbial communities from Stordalen Mire, Sweden - 712P3M metaG | ecosystem: Environmental > Terrestrial > Soil > Wetlands > Permafrost | place: Sweden: Stordalen | collected...
ACCCCGATTTCGCGTTGGAGTGGGCCCTGAAGGACCTCGACCTCGTTACCTCTGCTGCTGGTACTGGGGCAGCGCCGATCGCTGCCGCGATCGCCGAGCGCTGGCGGGGCCTCGTGCGCGGTGGCGCCGGTGGGCTCGATGTGAGCGCGGCCGGGCAGGGTCTCCGAGGGGATACTCCGGTCGTCCGAACATGAGTCCTCCCGCCATTCGCATGGTGGAGGACCGGGTGTCGCCGAACACGCCCGAGCAGGTTCGGACCTGAGATGAGCGCCGACCAGCCCTCTCTGGCCCCGTCGGCCGCCGACGAAGCGCGCTTTCGCGCCAACCTCCAAGGCGAGATCGACTCGGCCGCCGTCTACCGGGCTATGGCCAGCGCGGAGAAGAGCGCGCAGCTCTCGTCGGTGTACGACCGGTTGGCCGAGGTTGAGGAGCGACATCTCGGCTTCTGGGAGGAGCGACTTCGCTCCATTGGAGCCGATCCCGAGCCCCGTCGTCCCTCGTGGCGAGCCCAGACGATGGCGTTCTTGGCGCGCCGATTTGGTCCGAGGCTCGTCTTGCCCACCGTGGCGACCTTCGAGCAGGTCGACCAGGGCGACTACGACGACCAGCCCGAGACAGCGGGGACCAGCATGCGTGACCAGGAGCGCTCACACGCCCGGGTCCTGCGCTTTGTGGCCGGCGGATCGCCGCAGGGCCTCGCCGGCGAGACATTGGCCCGCTTGGAGGGACGGCACCGCGCGCCGGGCGGGAACGCCCTGCGCGCAGCGGTCCTCGGTGCCAACGACGGGCTGACGTCGAACTTGGCGTTGGTGATGGGCGTGGCCGGTGCACAGTTCAAGAGCACCGTTATCCTGATCGCCGGCCTTACCGGACTCCTGGCCGGGGCCTTCTCCATGGCCATCGGCGAGTGGGTATCGGTGCAGAGCGCTCGGGAGCTCTCCCAGCGCCAGGTTCACACCGAGGCGGCGGAGATCCGCTCTGTGCCCGACGAGGAGGAAGAGGAGCTCGCCCTCATTTACGAGGCTAAGGGCCTTCCCCAAGGAGAAGCCGAACAGGTGGCCGCGCGCCTCATGGAAGACGAGCAGGGCGCTCTGGACGCGATGGTCAGGGAGGAGCTCGGTCTGGATCCGTCCACCCTGGGCGGCTCGCCGTACTCGGCCGGTGGGTCCTCGTTCGTCCTCTTCGCGTTGGGGGCGATCATCCCTCTGGTTCCGTATTTCTTCGTGAGCGGCACGGCAGCGGTCGTGGCGGCCATCATGGCCGCGGCGTCGGGGTTGTTCGTGATCGGCGCTCTGATCTCCCTACTGACCGGGCGCAACCCCCTCTATTCGGGCTCACGCCAGCTCATCTTCGGACTCCTGGCCGCCGGTGTCACCTTTGGGCTCGGTCGTCTGATCGGCGCGGCCGTCGCCTGAGGACTGTCCTTCAACGCTGAGGTCTCCTTCGAAGAGCCGCGAGCCGAATCATCGATGGGTGTTACTCCGCGCCCACGACCTTGAAGTCCTGGTTGACGAAGACGTGGTGCGGCCAGTTCACGCCGATGTAGTGGACGTTGTACTCGCCGTTACTCAACTTCACAACGCGGTCTACGATGCCCCCCGGGTAGGCGGCAAGCGCAGCTTCGGTGGCCTTATTCGCCGCCGTTCCGCTGACGATCGTCCCCGACCCCTGACTCCAGTTCGCCGGGATCTGGCCGGCCTGCTTTGAGGTGGTCGGTGCGCCGCGCTGGAAAGGGATCACCTTTGCCGCCGTGGAAGCCGTACTTTCGCCGCCAGTCGTTTGCACTATGACCTGCGCGGCCTTGATGGTCGTTCCACTGGTCGTCCCGAGGACGAGGACTCTTTTGCCCTTTGTGATGGCGCTCGCCGAGATCGAGCTCGTCCCCCTCTTGTATTTCGTGGAGGAGGCCTCATCGATGGTCACCTTCTGACCCGCTGATGTCGTGAGCGTGAAGCTCGTCGTGGACACGCTGCCGACCGTGCCGGATGCGCCCCCTGCGGCCGGTCCAGATCGCGCGTTGGATCCGCGACCGCCAGCTCCGGGACCGCCCGCGGGGTGACTGCCGGACACGGGTTGTGCTGCCGATGCCGAGGGGGAAGTGGCGAGACCGGCCGATAGTCCGATTGCCGGACCGATCGCCGCAGCGGCCAACAACAATCGCCGTATCCTTGGCCGGCGTTGCTGCTTGGCCCTGGTCATCGCCGCCGGCCGGTGTGCCGAAGATGCAGGCGGGGGAGGCACCGCAGCGCCACCGCCTGAACTCCCAGCGGCGGGCGGCCTTGATGTTGTTTTCGATACCTGGCGTGTCGGAAGGATCTCGTGGGGGGTTGTCTGGTTGTAATCGGCCATGATTCGCTTCTGTTACTCATGCAGCTTTCTCCTACAGAGAGTGCCAGCCGTTCGTGTGAGATCCCTGTAGGCGGCCTGTGGCGTCGATAGGTCTTCGCTACACATCACCGTGGCGCGCTCTGCGCAACCGACGTGCACAATCTCGAAGGTGCCGTCCCCCGATTTTCCACAACGGGTCTGACCCGCTGGCGGTACTGGGAAGGCCGGGCGTCGGCTGTTCGGCCGTTGCCCGGATCCGCGACCATCCCCGGCAGCCTTACTGCCGTAGCGCGGGAGATTGTGTCAACCTCTTCGCCCCGGCTGACGTGAAGGAGATTGTGAGGAAAGGTGGGCACGGTGCCGGCGTGTCCAAGCGCGGCACCGCAGCCAATTGCCGCCCTCCGCAGTCGGTCCTGGACGAGCGAGCCCAAGGGCGCATCAGCCAAGCGGGACGACACCGCCGCAGGCGTCGCCGCTTCTCGTGGTCCGCCGGTGTCGTGACCACCCTTGCGGTGCTCCTCGTCGGGGCCCAGGCAGTGACCGGGAGTTCCCCGGTCGGCGCGGCACGTCAGGGGGCCCGATCATCGGGGGACGGCCTTACGTCGACCAGGGTTACGACCAGGGCACAGGCCTACGCCAGCACGAAATGGGCGACGCCGGCACTCCTCTCGGGGGTGTCGTGCACGGGGTCCACGTGCGTCGCGGTCGGCACTTCGGGCGCGAGCGCGGGGAACGGCAGCGAGACTTCGCCCACCGGTGGGATGGGACAGGTGCTGACCTCTCGCACTGGCGGCGCGACATGGGTTCCGGGCTCGGTACCCGCCGGAGTGAGGGACCTCGTCGACGTGATCTGCGTCACCGAGTCGGACTGCATTGCCGTCGGACAGGGAACGGGGGGCAGCACCCACTCTGCCGTGGCGTTGCTCTCGGAGAACGCAGGCGCCTCGTGGGAAGAGCCGACGGTGCCCGGTTCCACGCTCCCCCTTGACGCGGTGTCGTGCCAGTCGGCCGTTGTCTGTGCGGCGATCGGCGAATGGCCGGTGGCCGCCTCTCGGGGTTCGGCCGGAATGGCGGCGGTATTCAGCACAGACGGCGGTCGGACGTGGTCGGCGGCCGGAATACCCCCGGCCATCGCCGGACTTTCCACCATCTCGTGTACCTCGAGCGGCTTCTGTCTCGCTGGGGGCGAGGGGTTCGGTACCGATGCCGCCACGGGGAACGTCCCCCAGGTGATCGTGGCAAGTTCCGATGGCGGAGCCCGCTGGTCCCAGGTCGCCGTCCCAACCGGGTACTTCCTCCTTGGTCATGTCCGTTCGAGCATCACCATCAGCTCCATCCACTGCACGACCGGTGCGCAGTGCATCCTCACGGGGCTATTCGCCGGGACCAAGTCCGGTGACGCCTTTTTCACCACCAACGGCGGCTCCTCGTGGGAGGAGGCACCCGGCTGGCAGAGCGCGACCGGCGACGGTCCGGGCGCTCCCTCCTCTGTGTCGTGCCCGAGTCCGACGATCTGCCTCGCGGTGGCGATGGATTTCTCGTTCCCCCAGGCGAACCTCCTCATCAGTCACGATGGCGGGGCATCGTGGAGCCCCCTGGTGGGTCCATCTGGGCAGACGCACGGGAGTGGTCCCGCGGAAATTCAAGAAAGCTTCCTGTCGCTCGTGGCGCTGTCGTGCCCCTCCTTCTCGGACTGCGTGGTGGTCGGCCAGGGCCAGTCGGATTGGCTGTTCGCTGCGGCGACCAGTGATGCCGGGACGACCTGGTCGCCGTCGCAGATCCCCGTGCCCCTCGGAGGTCTGCACGGCGTCTCGTGCTGGAACGCCCGGGCGTGCCTGGCCGTGGGGATCTCGGCCACTCGTTACGGCGCCGCCTTGTCCACTACGGACGGCGGCAGCGTCTGGCGCTCTCTCCCTGTCCCGCCGGGCATGCCTCCCCTGGCTGCGGTGGCCTGCCCGGCACCGCGGCAGTGCATCGCGGTCGGCAGCAATTGGCTGACATCGCAGTCACTCTCCGTCTCGACCGACGATGCCGGGACGACCTGGCGATCGACTCCTTTTGCGGCTGGCACTGTGGTCAGCGCCCTTGCCTGCCCCACCCCGACGGCGTGTTGGGTCGCCGGAGCCAGTGGTGGGCCCTTCGGGCGGGGGTTTCTGGCCTTCAGCCACGACTCGGGCCGAACCTGGCGGCGGGCGACGTTGCCCGCCGGGGTGCCCGGCATCGCCGCTCTCAGCTGCACCGCGCCGTCCCACTGCCTCGCCGTGAGTTCCGACGCCGAAGGGGCGTCCGCAGCGCAACAGGGCGTGGTGGTGCTCCGCCTCTTTGCGGACGCGCCCATCGGACGTTGGCAACGGGTCGGGACGATCGGGCCGTTGTTGGCACCCCTTGGACCTGGAGACTCGACCGCCGGCAGTCCGGATCTCCTGAGCTGCAGAAGCTCCAGCCGGTGTCTTCTGGCCACCGTGGCGCGATTGGGGCCCGCACCGGCGTGGCGAGGTCGTGTCGTGGCAACCACCGATGGTGGCCGCACCTGGAAGGTGGCAGGGAGGTCCCCGGACAACTACCAGGGTCTGGCCGGCATCGCCTGTCCCCGGACTGACGAGTGCATCGGGGTCGGCGGTGGTGCACCGAATCGGGGAGCGGGGATCATTACGACGAGCGGGACCGGAGCAGCGCCAGCGGTCCAAGCCATCCCCAACGGCGTCGGCAACCTCTACGGGATCACCTGCACAAGCGACCAGCGGTGCATCACGGTTGGCACCTCTGTCGGTGCCGCCGCCCTTCTCGTGACCAATGATCACGGCCAGACGTGGGACCCCGTGATCCTGCCCGCTTGGGCGGAGGGCGTGTCGTCTTCCTCCGGCTGAACGGATTCCACCATCGGACTCAGCGTCTGGTGCGAGCCCCACTCATCCCTTGGGCGGCGCAACCAGGATCGTGGCATCGGCTTCCGCAATATCGAGGTCCACATTGACCTGGCTGTGGCCGTGGAAGCTCACCTCGCTCGTGATCCCCGCGTCGTTCCATACCAGAAGGTCATGTCCCGTGAGCAACTCGATTTCGCCGGGACCGCGAGATGAATCGGAGCACTGGTACAACGTCGCCGCACTCCCATGCACCCGGATCGTTGTGGCGACCTTCATCGGTGTGCAGTAGCGAGGCACGGGAGGAACATGCTTGCCGGTCTCATGCCGCAGGTAGCCCCCAAGGTCTGGCCCGGCCATGAACACGAAGTGTCCGAGCGGCCCGCCGTTGACTGAAGGCTCGGGAACAACGGTCCCGTTGTATTGCTGAAAGGTCACGCCAACGTAACCAGCAGGTACCTGGAAGTTCGATTGGCTCAGCAGGAAGATATCGCCAGTCACTTGCATTGCCGCCGGTCCACATGCCGTCTCCCCGAGCGTTCCGAGGCACGACGCAGCGGATGACGTCGGCGCTACCGGTATCGGAACCGGGAGGAGGCCGGGACAGGGCGCTCGCCTTTTCAGATGGTCGGCCAACCTCTCGCAATCGGCCCGCTGGCTGGCGGTGATCGGAACCAGCGGAACCCCATCTATCACTTCTGCCCTGGGGTTCACAGTGGTCGGTGGGACCTTCGCCGCTGCGAGGGGAGCCAGCAATGGACCCACTCCGAAAGTGAGGAGAACGGCTATGGAGAGGGTCCCGACAGCGCGCCGAGGGAACAATGCCCCCACACGTCGCATGGGGGCTAGTCAACCCCAGGCGGTGTTCTTGAGAGACCTGACTCGAAGGCACGACGCAGGAGAGGCCCGTACAACTCGGAATCCGCGATGACCGACGCCGAGCACATCGCCACACCCGGCGCCGGGAAGAAAGACCATTCCCGAGCAACCGAGAGTACGAATATTGTGGCGTGCACTCGAGCAGGGCTGACTTGGTACGTGTCGATCATCTCTTCGGCGACCACCTTTGCATCGCGCCCGTGGGACCTATGGCCTGCCGCGAACGTTCGCCCATGGCTCCACCAACCGAGTGCCGCCCGATTGGCTTGTCGGGCCGCGAGTTGAAGTGATGGAACGTCCATCAGGCTTGCAAACGCCGGTGGGTCGAAGACCGCCTCGCGGGCCTGCAATCGGGCCCCTCGTTCGTTGGCGTCTGTCTGCCTTCCATAGGGAGGCAGATGGCTTGTTGTGCAGTCCAGGCGTACGATTCGTCTCCACCAACGGAGCCATGCGTCGGAAGCGTCAGCCAGATCTCGAGGGTCAAGCGAAGTTTCAGCTTCGATGATCCCACCGGCGAGAGGTGGGGGATTGTCTGCGTCTGCTGGTGGTATCAGCCGACACGCATCACGTACGTAGAGGACGGCATGTTCCATCTGCCCCCCACCGACAGTGACGCTCCACGACTCGGACCCAGCCGTCTTCATCACGCTAAGCCTGCCCCAACATGATGATGGAATCCATGCACGCTCTCTCTCACCCGAGTGGTGGCCGCCCGAAGGGCCCGCCCGATCCGTGCACGCTGCCACCGTAGGAGCGTGCCGATCGCATGGCGCCGGTCAGCGCCGGGTCCGTGCGCAGCCAGATCATGGCGGCCTCGCCCAAGAGCGTGAGCCCCAGGCTCAAGAGAATAGAGCTGCTCAGTGCTGCCGACGTGCCGCCGGCCAGCACTCCGCCGGCATCGAGTGCCAACTTGGCCACGACATTGACGACCAGGATCACGACCGATGCCGTACCCCAGCTCATCCAGGGCGACCCGTTCACCGTCGTCAGCCTGTCCATTCGACCCTGCAGGAGGCCGAGTGCGAAGGAGATGACCGCGCCGGCCACCACCACGGCGACATCGGCGGTGTTGCCTTTGGCGTGCGAGACATTTTGCACGCCGAGCAGACTGACGACGAGCGGAAGCAATAGGAGCTTCTTCGGTGTCGGGACCGCCTGGCCTCTGATTCGCTTGGCCAGGACGAAGACCACGAGTGCAATGGTGATGCAGATGGTGGTGACGTTCATCTCAGACCGCCAGCTCGTGCGCGGACTGGTGGCGCACCTGCGACCGGCCGAGGAGCACGCCCAGGCCGGTCAGGATGATTTCGAGGGTTGCACCGTTGCCGGCTGTGGCTACATGCTGCACGAATAGCGGAATGATGCCCGCGGCCATCAAAAGGGGCCGCATTATACGGAAGGTGCTGATTTTGCGGCGCCCGAGATCAGCTTCGAGCACCGCGAACAGCACGGCGATATTTACGATCAGCACATCTATGGGCATGGTGGCGTACTTTCGTGTGGGGTATCCGTCCACCGTCACATGGGAGGGGGCCGTGACGAATCCAGCCGTGGGTGGTTCGTAGGTGGTTTCCTCGTTCCCTCTCCACCCCTGGGTGGAGAGGGGCGCACGAAGCCCCGTCAGAGGGCCATTGCGCCCCATCCGGACGCAGGGAGGTCGGCGGGCACCGGCGACCACGAGTTCGGGGTGTGCGCATTGCGCGAACCCCGTGATGACGGTGCGAATCAGGAAGGCGAGACACGACGATGCCCGTGACCCGTCATGATGGTCGGATGGACACCCGCGACCGTCTCTTGCCTCTCGTGGGCGCCTGCAACTTTCGGGACCTGGGTGGCTACCCGACCGTTGACGGACGCACCACCCGATGGGGTCGGCTCTTTCGCAGTGACGCCCTTCATGAACTGACGGAGGACGATCTGCGATTGCTCCACGAGGTCGGTCTGGCCCATGTGATCGACCTTCGCACCCGCTCCGAGGTGGAGCGGAGTGGCCGAGGCCTGCTGGGCGAAGCCCCGATAGCGTATCTGCATGCCTCGGTACTCCAGGAGGAGGGAGGAGAATCCGCGGCCAACCCCGCTCCATCGGAAGATGATCCGGCCGAGCGCTACCTGTGGTACCTCGAGGTTGGCCGTTCCGCCCTCGCGCAATCACTCGAGGTGGTGGCCGACCCCAAGAACCATCCGACGGTCTTTCATTGCGCTGCCGGCAAGGATCGTACCGGAGTCCTTGCCGCCTTGGTCCTCGACATCTTGGGCGTGGAACATTCGATGATCGTTGCTGACTACGCCATCACCGCAACACGAATGCACCTCATTTTGGATCGCCTGCGCCGCGATCCGTTGTGGGGTGAGCGGGTGGCTGAGATTCCGCCGGAGCGTGTTCACGCAGCGCCGGAAACGATGGAAACCTTTCTCGTCCTTCTCTATGAACGCCACGGGGGAGCACGTGAATGGGCTTTGGCGGCCGGTGTACCAGCGGAGAGCCTGCAAACCATGAGTGCGCAGTTGGTCATCGACTGACGCGTCGTCGCCTCGTCGCGTCTCCCGGGGTGCACCAGCGATCCCCACGCGTGCCGGAAAGGTCATCTGGGTTGCACGGCGGTGGCCAATCGGTGGCAAACGAGCAGAACGGGGGTTGACGAGCGCCAGAAAAGCCCTAGATCCTGGTTAATTTACTGATGCGTAACCTACCGTTGTCGACGATGGGAAAGAGCCACGTCGCCGACGCATTTCGCTTCAGAGACGACACGAAGGGGTGGACGATGCCCCGCGTTCTGGCCGATGACTCCTATCCGAAAATGGGCAGCCGCCGGGCGGGACGCCGCGATGCTCTGCTGGGCGCAGGTCTGGTTGGTTCCCTCCCAGTGGCGATGCTCTCCACCTTCTGGCTGTTGTCTCCGGTGTCTCATTCCATCTTCTGGGCGTTGGGACTCGAGCTCGCTGCGAGTGCGACCGCCCTCGGGTTGCTCTCGCTCCCCTGGTCCCGATTATCCGCACGCTGGCTGCTGGTCTTTCCGGCAATTGTGGCGGTTACCTTGATCGGCTCGGCGAGCATTGACCGAGCTATTGCCAGCAATTACCTCGGGTTCATCACCCTCTCGTTTCTCTACATCGGGCTCACGCAGTCGCGCCTCGTGCCGCTGCTTGCCCTGCCCATTGCAGGCCCCGTCTATCTGCTGTCCGAAGTGCGCGTGACGCCGGCCATTGACGTACGGCTCGGGATTGCGCTCATCATCTGGCTACTGGTCGGAGAGGTGATGGCGGATCGCAGTGCACGGAGTCGCAAGCAGACCGATCTGCTTGCCGCACAGGTCAGTCAAGACGGCCTGACTGGATTGATGAGCCGGCTCGGGCTATTCCGTGAGATCCATCGGGCTCTCAATGAACTCGATGCGATGGAAGGCGATTCCTTTCTCTTCTTGCTGGACATCGACGGCTTCAAGAGCGTGAACGACACATTTGGCCACCCGGTCGGGGATGAGATCCTCATCGCGTTTGCCCAGCGCATCCGCGACACCATCCGCTCCATCGATGTGGCTGCCCGCCTCGGCGGCGACGAATTCGCCGTCCTGATCAGGGCAGCGAACTCGGGCATCGCGAGGTCACTGGGAGCGCGCCTCGTGGCTGCCGCGGCGGAACCATTCGACCTGCCAACGGGACGGGTCATCGTGACCGCCAGCGAAGGCATCGTCCAATTGACCCAAGAAAAGGGCACCGCGGACATCCTGCGGGACGCGGATGTCGCCATGTACGAGGCGAAGTCGAACGGCAGGAACCGCCTCGCATTCTTCGAGCCAATATTGCAACAGCAGGTTGCCAGCCGATCTCGATTGGAAGCTGAGCTCCACAACGCCATAGAGAAGGAGGAGTTCGTTCTTCATTGGCAGCCGACCGTCCATATCGGCACCGGGAGAACGGTCGGCGTGGAGGCCCTTCTTCGTTGGCGTCATCCAACCCGGGGAATGTTGTTCCCGGTCGATTTCATCAACGTCGCAGAAGATACCGGTCTGATCGTTCGGCTGGGGAGATGGGTGCTCGAGCAAGCATGCCGGCAAGGCAGCGCGTGGCAGCCGATAGATCTCGGCCGTCAGCTCACGATTTCAGTCAACGTGTCGCCTCATCAAATCATCGACGGTCACCTCTGCGGATACGTGCGCAACGCGTTGGCGGAATCCGGACTGCCGGCTACAGCGCTCATCTTGGAGATCACAGAGAGAACGCTCATGGTGAACTCACCTTCGATTCATCAACAATTGGACGAGCTGAAACAAATCGGTGCTCGGCTTGCCATCGACGATTTCGGCACCGGGTATTCGTCCCTCGCGTATCTGCGCTCGTTTCCCATCGATATCGTCAAAATTGATCAATCCTTCGTCGCATCATTGGACGAAGACGAGCGGGCAGTTGCCCTGGTGCGTTCCATTGTTTCGATCGCCGAGGCTCTTGGCCTCGATACCGTGGCTGAAGGGGTCGAAACTCCCTCCCAGCTCGCGTCACTTCGCCGATTGGGTTGCCAGGTCGCTCAGGGTCACTTGTACAGCCCTGCGCTCTCGGCGGAAGCTCTCATCCACTACCTGCACACAGGGGAGACGGTGGTACCAGCGCCGCTGTAGCCGACCCTTCTCGAGGTCGGCACCTGCTCGCTGAGTCGGCGGTCGGGACCGCCGGTCTCACTCGAGGACGATTTCGATCTGTCGCCTCAGGATCGTGCCGTCGCGAAGGGTGAGGCGACCGAAACTCCGGTGCGGTTGGGACCGGCGCTGGGTGGGCGACCCGGGGTTGAAGAGGATCTGGCCGTGGATACCCAACTCGTTGACCGGGATGTGACTGTGCCCGAACACGACCAGCTGCGCACCCGGGAACCGACGATGGAGCCGATTGGCGCGCCCTTTCGTCGCTCCGCTGTCGTGGACCAGGGCGATCGACACGTCTGCAAGCTCGAGGAGCTGGTGATCCGGCAGCATTCCTGCCAGGTCGCGGTCATTGTTCCCGAGCACGGCAACGATCTCCGTGATGGAACGCAGCTCCTCGAGGGCCTGGAGCGACGTGATGTCGCCGGCGTGGAGCACGACGTCCGCTTCCGCCACGGACCGGAGCACCTGATCGCCGAGGGCGTCGAGCCCCCGAGGAAGATGGCTGTCCGAGAGGACTATCACCTCCACCGTCGCCCCATGCCGTCGCAAGACATCAGGCAATGTCCGGCCCCCTAGTGATCGGGCGTCAGGGGCAGGAACTGATCCGTGAAAGTCGTCAGATCGTCAATCTGGGCCGAAGGCTCCGTTCGGCTGGCGCCGTGAATCCGTGACACTCACACCCCCGCGTGAACCAGCACGTGGCATAGACCTGTGCGCAATGTGTGTTGCGGGATGCTAGTTCCCGGCGAGCCGCCACTGTCAATGGCGCGACGGCTCGAGCGGTCAGGGCGAACCCGGGCGCGCCCGAGGCCCGTGTTTCACGTGGTCGCCCCGGCACGCGGACTTTCGGAGATCGGGATCGTCACCCCGCCTGTTGCAGGAGGTCCACGTCGAATCCGAAGACCCGCGCCGCGGTCCCGCAGACCATGGCCGCCCGTTCAACCTCGGGGACGCCGTTGAATTGCTCGG
>Ga0182015_10006539_pt1 | contig 11674 bp, 12 predicted proteins | sample 712P3MmetaG_FD_120478 | JGI IMG/M metagenome (GOLD analysis project Ga0182015, IMG submission 120478) | Permafrost microbial communities from Stordalen Mire, Sweden - 712P3M metaG | ecosystem: Environmental > Terrestrial > Soil > Wetlands > Permafrost | place: Sweden: Stordalen | collected...
GTCCGCGGTTCGCGACGTCTACCGCGACGCCATCGATTCAACGCTGAAGCGCTGTACTCCACTGCATTTCAGCGAGGGCATGAGCGGTGCTGTGGCTGGCCGCCCGATCGCTGCCCGCTTCGTGGACAATAGGACAATCGACAACGGCAAAGACCTGCAATGATCGCGCCGTCGACTGATGCTTCAGCCTTCGGCTCAAATGACTGCTGCGGGTCAATCACTACACATTCACGGTGTCCGCGCGACTTCCGCTTAACCCCAAATTACAGACATATCGCTGCGTCGCAATAAGTGACGTTATGGGCCATTAAGAGACTTGCCGCACGGCTCCTCGGAAAAACTTTCGCCCAAATGGCCATGCAAGAAAGCGCGATGGGATCGTCAAATCCCTCCAAGGCAGACTGCGCGATGTACCTCATTCCGCATCGGTTTTTTGCATCAGGAACCGGCGCCGTCCATGTGTCGGGCGGCGCTGAGCCCCGGGCCCAACGGCGGCCCGGTCGCAGTGATCGCCGCGCTTTGACGTTCTCGCGCCGCATGAAAAAACGTCGGGCCCGCAATGGCATTGAGGTTTAGTGATTTCGGTTAGTAAAACCCAAGGCTAAGGGTGGAGCGTCCGCCTGCAGCTTTGAGGGTTCCGCTCAAATCGCCGGTCGTAACGAGCTTAAGTCACCTTTTGCCCACCGCGGCGATGATGGGTAATCACGCCTGTAAATAATGGAAAAACAAGCCGCGTCAGCGACATAAACAGGCTGCGGCGAGGCGCACGCACTTGCCCTCCCGGGTGTCGTCAATTGCCTCTTGACGCCCGCTGCGATTTGCGGTTTCTTGTTTAGTAATAAGCAAAAGTGAACATCGCGCCTGGAGGCTACGACAAGGACGGTCACGGCGGGGCCCGCAGTTCAGCCCATTCCTCTCCTTGTAACAGCAGCCTCAGCCCATTCGGGCTTCGATGCTCGCGTCGTCTCCGGCCGAGGGCGCTCCGGATACGAAAGAGGGAATGCATCAAGAGAGGAAAGCACATGCGAAAATCTGCCAGTGGAAGATGGTCGAAGTGGGCGGGCGGCGCGCTCGCACTCTTCGCCGGTGTTGCGTTAACAGCGGTAGCGGTCCAGCCGGCCGCAGCGCAGAGCAAACAACTCACCTTGTGCTGGGCAGCGTGGGATCCGGCCAACGCGTTGGTCGAGCTCGGCAAAGACTTCACCAAGGAAAGCGGCATCGAGATGAAGTACGAGTTCGTCCCGTGGACGAGCTATGCCGACCGCTTTCTCAACGAACTCAATTCGCACGGCAAACTGTGTGATCTGATCATCGGCGACAGCCAGTGGATCGGCGGCGCTGCTGAAAATCATTGGTACGTCAAGCTGAACGACTTCTTCGCCAGAGAACACATCACGATGGCTGATTTCGTGCCGGCCACCGTGCTCGGCTATTCGGAATGGCCCAAAAACACGCCGAATTACTGGGCGCTGCCGGCCATGGCCGACGCGGTCGGCTGGACCTATCGCAAGGACTGGTTCGCGCGGCCGGAGATTCAGGCCGAGTTCAAGAAGAAATACGCTCGCGATCTCGCGCCGCCGAAAACCTACGAAGAGCTTAAGCAGATCGCCGAGTTCTTCCAGGGTCGCGAGATCGACGGCAAGAAAGTCTATGGCGCCTACATCTTCACCGAGCGCGGCTCGGAAGGCATCACTATGGGCGTCACCAACGTGCTCTACAATTACGGCTTCGAATACGACAACCCGAAGAAGCCGTATCAGATGCAGGGCTTCGTCAACTCGCCTGAGGCCGTCAAGGGGCTCGAGTTCTACAAGGCGCTTTACAAGTGCTGCACGGCTCCGGGCATGACCAACGCCTACATGCAGGAAGGCCTCGATGCGTTCAAATCGGGCCAGGTGGCGATGCAGATGAACTGGTTCGCCTTCTTCCCCGGCCTCTACAAAGACCCCAATGTCGGCGGCGACAAGATCGGGTTCTTCGTCAATCCGGCCGGCCCGCAGGGTCACTTCACGCAGCTTGGCGGCCAGGGCATCTCCGTCGTGGCCACCTCCGACCACCAGGACGATGCACTGCGCTACATCAAGTGGTTTGCCCAACCGAAGGTGCAGCAGAAATGGTGGGAAATCGGCGGCTATTCGGCGCTCAAGGCCGTTGTGGACGCGCCCGGCTTCCCCAAGAGTGCGCCGTTCGCTCCGCAGTTCCTCGAGTCGATGGGAATCGTGAAGGACTTCTGGGCGGAACCGTCCTATGCGCAGCTCCTCCTCGACATGCAGAAGCGGGTGCATGACTACGTCGTCGCCGATAAGGGCACGGCGCAGCAAGCGCTCGACCAGCTGGTCAAGGATTGGACGAAGGTGTTCAAGGAGCAGGGCAAAGCGGTCGCGTCCGAGTAAGCCGCACTTTGCTGGATCGACGCTCCGCAAAAGGTCTCCCCGGTGCTATCGTCCGGGGAGACCATTTCAGCAGCCGCGATGAGCGCAATCATCCATCCCGACGCCCCCGTCGACCGCATTGGCGCGCAGACAACTTTCCGTGTCGCCAGGCGCGTCCACGGCCTGTCAGATCGCAACATTGCCTGGCTGTTCGTCACTCCGACGATTGCGCTCCTGCTCGCGATCAACATTTTTCCGTTGGTCTGGATGATCAGGCTATCGTTCACCAGCCTCAACCTGAGCATGTCCTATCTGCCGCTGCGTTTCGTCGGCTTGGATAACTACGCCGACATCCTCAGCGACGAGGATCTCTGGGTTCGCCTGCAGACAACCGCGCAGTTTGTCATCTCCACGGTGGTGTTGCAGGTCATCATCGGCTTTGGCCTGGCACTATTGATCAACCGCCAATTCCGTTCGCACAGTTTCTGGACCACCATCATCCTGCTGCCGATGATGCTGTCGCCGGCGGTGGTCGGCAACTTCTGGACGCTGCTGCTGCAGCCGCAGATCGGTCCGTTCAATTATGTGATCAGTCTGCTCACTGGCCTGCCGCCGAGCTCGTTCAGCATGACCGGCGAGGTGGCGCTGGCGCCGTGGACGATCGTGCTCGTCGATACCTGGATGTGGGCGCCCTATGTGATGTTGATCTGCCTTGCCGGGCTTCGCTCGATTCCGGATTATATCTATGAGGCTGCCGAAGTTGACCGCGCTTCGGCCTGGCGGCAATTCTGGTCGATCACGCTGCCGATGGTCACGCCGTTTTTGATGTTGGCGGTGCTGTTCCGCGCTATCGAAAACTTCAAGATGTTCGACATGGTCAATTTGCTGACCTCGGGCGGACCGGGATCGACCACGGAGCTCGTCTCCATCACTTTGAAGCGTTTGGCCTTCGAGAAATGGCGCACCGGCTATTCCTCGGCCCTCGCCATCATCCTGTTCGTCACCGTCTTCGGGGCAGCGAACATCTACGTCAAAGCGCTCAACCGGGTGAAGCAGCGATGACGGCCGCCGCCAGATCCACCGCCCACTCGATCGTCGAGGCCTCGCCGCGGGTGAAGACCGTCGCCGGGGCTGTCGTCGTGCTCTATGCCCTCATTGCGATTTTGCCGCTGTTATGGATCGCGGCGACCGCCTTCAAATCGCAAAGCGACGCTATCGCCTATCCGCCCAAGGTGATTTTCCAGCCGACGCTCGAGGGTTACGTCAATCTGTTCACCGTTCGCACGCGGCAAACGCCGGATTTCATCGCCAGACTGCCGCCGGCCATGACCTGGTACGACAAGCTCGTGCGCAAGCATGACATGGTGATCGCCGGTCCCTCAAAGGTCGTTCCGCGGTTCATCAATTCGCTGGTCATCGGCTTCGGCTCGACGTTTCTGGCGGTGCTGCTGGGCACGCTCGCGGCCTACGCCTTTTCGCGGTTTCGTATTCCGTTGGCCGACGATTTGCTGTTCTTCATCCTGTCGACGCGGATGATGCCGCCCGTGGCCGTCGCCATTCCGATTTATCTGATGTACCGGCAGCTCAATCTCACCGATACCTGGACCGGAATGATCCTCCTCTACACGGCGGTCAACGTTTCGCTCGCCGTGTGGCTGCTGAAAGGATTCATCGACGAGATACCACGTGAATATGAGGAAGCCGCGCTGGTCGACGGCTATACGCGCCTGCAGGCGCTGCGCAAGGTCGTGCTGCCACAGGCGGTAACCGGCATTGCCGCGACGGCGATCTTCTGTCTGATCTTCTCATGGAACGAATATGCCTTCGCTGTCCTCTTGACCAGCGGCGACGCGCAGACCATGCCGCCCTTCATTCCATTCATCATCGGCGAAGGGGGCCAGGATTGGCCGGCGGTTGCCGCGGCCACCACGCTTTTCGTCATCCCCATCGTCTTATTCACGATCGTACTGCGGCGGCATTTGCTGCGCGGCATCACCTTCGGGGCGGTGCGCAAATGAGCACCGACACGATCAGCACCGGCGGACTTGGCCGCTGGTTTCGCCGCGGACCGTGGGAAAGCGTGGCCATGGTGTTTATAACCGTGGGTATCGTGATGCTGGTGCAACCGTGGTCGATCCATCTCTACGGCTATTCGTTCGTGACCATCCTCGCCGGCACGCTTGGTTTTGTCGCCGTGAGCCACTTTCCGGCATAGGGACAGCGCATGGCACAAATCCGGGTGGAAAATCTGCGCAAATCGTTCGACCAGTTTACCGCGGTGCAGGATTCGAATTTCACCGTCGAGAACGGCAGCTTCTTTGCGTTGCTCGGGCCTTCGGGCTGCGGCAAGACCACCACCTTGCGCATGATCGCCGGCCTCGAACTGCCGACCGACGGGCGCATCCTGCTCGACGGTGAGGACGTTACCTTCCGCCGCGCCGCGGCGCGCGACATCGCCTTCGTCTTCCAGCTGTTCGCGCTCTACCCGCACATGAACGTCGCGCAGAACATCGGGTTTCCGCTCAAATGCCAAGGGATGCCGCGCGACGAGATTCGCGATCGGATCACCGAGACCGCGCGGTTGTTGCGCATCGAACATCTGCTGTCGAGCAAGACCTCGAAATTATCCGGCGGCGATCGGCAGCGCGTCGCCTTGGGGCGCGCCATGGTGCGGCGTCCGAAGGCGTTCCTGATGGATGAGCCGCTCGGCGCGCTCGACGCCGAGTTCCGCCAGCTGATGTGCGGCGAGTTGCGCGAGCTGCACGATCGCATCTCGGCCACCACGGTCTATGTCACCCACGATCAGCATGAAGCGATGTCGATGGCGGACCGCATTGCGGTAATGAACGCTGGCAGGGTGGAACAGATCGGAACACCGCAGGAGGTCTACGATCGGCCCGCCAGCATGTTCGTCGCCGACTTCATCGGCTCGCCGCCGATGAACTTCCTGCAGTTCGAAAGCGGTCTTCGATCGGGCGACCAGGCCGTCAAATTCCGCGACGTTAGTATTGTCGTGCCGGAGATCCGCGAGGAGCGTGCCGTGGGACCGCTGGTGCTGGGCGTGCGTCCCGAGCACATTCGTTTCTCGGACGCAGCGCCGCTACGCGGCCGCGTCTTTGGCGCCGAGTATCTTGGCACGACGCAGATCGTCACCGTCGAAACCGAGCAGGGGCGTGTCAAGGCGCGATTGCCGTCAAGCGTGCCGGTGCAGGTCGGCGAGATCGTTGGGCTCTCATTCCGGTCCGATCGCCTGGCGTTGTTCGACGCGGAAAGCGGATCCGCAATCCGGACTGCAAGCCATGGAGGCGCGGGCCGTGGCTAATGTCGCTCTCCGGCATATCAGCAAGAGTTTCGGCCAAACGCACGCGGTACGCGACCTGTCGCTCGTCATCGATGATGGCGAGTTCGTCGTGCTGCTGGGGCCGAGCGGCGCCGGAAAGACAACGACGCTGCGATTGATCGCCGGTCTGGAGCATCCCGATCAGGGCTCGATTACCATCAACGGACGAGACGTGACGCGCGATCCGCCGGGGACGCGGGATATTGCCTTCGTCTTCCAGCAATATTCGCTCTATCCGCATCTGACCGTTTATGACAATCTTGCATTCCCGCTGCGATCGCCTGCCCATCGCATCCCTGAGCCTGCCATCCGCAAGCGTGTCGAGCAGACGGCGGAGCTGTTGCACATCTCCGGCAAACTTGGGAATCGGGCGACGCGGTTGTCCGGCGGTGAAATGCAGCGTGTCGCCATCGGGCGCGCTTTGGTTCGCGATCCCGCGATCTATCTCATGGACGAGCCGCTGTCGTCACTCGACGCCAAACTGCGCGCTGAGCTGCGTCTTGAGCTCAAAAGGATCCAGGTCGAACTCGGTTCGACGATTCTTTACGTGACGCACGATCAAGTCGAGGCCATGACGATGGCCTCGCGAATCGGGGTCATCAAGGACGGCGAACTCCTTCAGCTCGGAACGCCGCGGGAGATTTACGAGAATCCGGGCGACCGTTATGTCGCCAGTCGCCTCGGCACCCCGCAAATCAATTTTCTTCCCGCAAAGCTCATTCCCGAAGCGGCAATGCCGTCCGGCACGGACACGATCGGCATCCGCACTGAGCACCTGCAGATTGCCAAAGCAAACGGCGGTGGGATCGTGGGCAGGGTGCACCGCGTCGAGCATCTCGGCGACCAGAATCACGTTCATATCGAGTATCGGGGCCAAATGCTGGTGACGCTCGCCGATCCGCATCAGCCGCTCCAAGCCGGTCAAGACGTCGAACTCCGTCTTCTTCATCCGCTGTACTTCGATGCCGTGGGACGACGCATCCCGGCGACGGTTCATTGAGGATCAGATCGATGCCCCTGCAACCCGAAACACTGAAGTCGTTGGTAAAGGCGGCTGCTGAGCAAGTCATCGCCAGCGCGCCGGAGCTGACCGCGCTCGATCAGGCCATCGGCGATGGCGACCACGGCAGCAATATGAAGCGAGGATTCGAGGCGGTATTGGGTAAGCTCGATACGATTGGCGCGCAGCCGCTCGACGAGGCGTTCAAAACCATCGGCAAGACGCTGGTAATGACCGTCGGCGGCGCCTCCGGACCGCTTTATGGCAGCTTCTTTCTGGCGGTTGGCGAAGCGCTGCGCGGCAAACAGCTACCCGACGATCTCGCGGACGTCTTCGGTTGCGGAGTTGGTGCCGTGAGCGTGCGTGGTCGTTCCCAGGCCGGCGAAAAGACCATGCTCGACGTTCTGTTGCCGGTGCTGGAAACATTGAGAGCGGAGGCAGCGCGTCCCGATCTGATCGAGCTGGTTCGCGCAACCGCAACTAAAGCGGTCGCGCGGACGGTGCCGATGCAGGCCACCAAGGGCCGGGCGTCGTTTCTCGGTGCGCGCAGCGTTGGGCACGTCGATCCCGGCGCGCGCTCAAGCTGCGTTCTGGTGCATGCCGTCTGCAACAGCTTGGAGGCACGGCAATGAACGACATGGTCGGAATCGTCATCGTGTCGCATTCCAAGGACATCGCCAAAGGCACCGCCGACATGGTGCGGCAAATGGTCGGCAACGAGGTCAAGGTAGCGTTCTGCGGCGGAGACCCCGACGGGGGGCTCGGCACCAACGTGTCCTTGATCATTGACGCCATCAATAACGCCTGGTCGCCCAAAGGGGTTGCGATCCTGGTCGACCTCGGCGGCGCCGAGACGAACAGCGAGATGGCCGTCGAGATGTTGCAACCGGAACGGCAGAATTTGGTCGTCGTGTGTAACGCGCCGATCGTCGAGGGAGCCGTCATGGCGGCAACCGAAGCGGCGAGCGGCAGCACGCTCGAGCAGGTCAGAGCCGTAGCCGAGGAACTTTCCGCTGGATAAGTCGTGAGCACCAGATCGATGAACCAAGGAATGCATTGATGTTGGAAACCCGCCAGCCGAACGGCCAGGTCATCACCGGCAGCGTACAGCTGATTCACGCTGCGGGTATGCATGCCCGTCCAGCGGTCAAGCTGACCAAGCTCGCCAAGAAATTTAAGGCGCAGATTTCGGTCCGGGCGTCCGACACTGCCGACTGGATCAACGCCAAAAGCGTCGCCAAGATCATGGCGCTGCGGGCGGCGCGCGACAGCATCATCGAGATCGAGGCGTCGGGAGAGGACGCCGAGGCTGCCGTTGCGGCATTGATTGATCTCGTTGCCACCGATTTTCCGGATACCGGTCAATGAACATGCGAGCGGAAATCGCGAGGCTGGCATACGGAGGGCGAACGGCCTCGATCGGTTTTGCGCATGGGCCGTTCGTTCGCGTCGACGCTGCGACAAATGCTGCGCGCGCGGTCGGCGCGCCCAAGGAGGAGGAACGCGCGCTTCGCGCGGCGCTCATCTCCGCCGGCCGGCAGATCGCCGCGCTGGCCAGTGTCGCTGGCGGCGAGGCCGCGCAGATCCTGGAATTTCAAGTTGCTTTGCTGGACGATGAGGATTTTCTCGATCCGATCTTTGCGGCAATTCTTGCGGGGACGCCGGCGGATGCGGCTTGGTTGGCTGCTCTCGACGAACAGACCGCGGATTATAATTCCGCGCCCGACGAGTATCTGCAAGCACGATCCTCCGATTTGATGGATCTGCGCGATCGCGTCATCCGAACGTTGCGCGGTGGGGAGAATGCCGCTCCTAACATTCCAGGAGGTGCGGTGATCTGCGCCGACGATCTGCCACCTTCGCAATTTTTAGAGATTGACTGGTCGCGAGGCGGCGGTCTGGCGCTGCTTCGCGGTAGTCCTACGAGCCACGTCGCGATGTTGGCGCGGGCTCGCGGTATTCCTATGGTCGTGCAACTCGGGTCGGTATCTGCAGAGGCCGAAACAGCGCTGCTTGACGGCGAGGGCGCGACGCTCGAACTCGATCCGAGCGCGGAGCAGGTTGGCCTGTTCGAAAGACGGCGGGACGTCCACCGCAAGCACCGCGCGTCCGCGCGTGCACTTCTGCGCCGGCCGGCGGCGTCGTGGGGCGGCGAGAAAATTCGCCTTCTCATCAATGTCCAGCGCGTCGAGGACCTCGACCATGCGGATGCGCAATATGCGGACGGCATCGGTCTGATGCGCACCGAGTTCCTGTTCGGAGGACAAGCCGGATTGCCGGACGAGGAAACCCAATACCGCGCCTATGACGCGGTGCTGCGCTGGGCCGGCAAGCGTCCGGTGACGATCCGGACATTCGATGCGGGCGGCGACAAGCCGGTCCCTGGATTTACCAAGAAGGGCGAGGCCAATCCTTTCCTCGGTGTGCGCGGCTTGCGGCTATGCCTGGCGCGGCCTGACGTTTTTGCCGTTCAGCTACGCGCGCTGGCGCGCGCCGCCTTACACGGCAATCTTAAAGTCATGTTTCCCATGGTAACGACGCCGGAAGAGCTGGAAGCGGGGCGCAACTTATTTGCCGATGTTGTCGGGAAGCTGCGGGTCGAAGGAGTTGCTGCGGCGCTTCCGGAGATTGGAATCATGGTCGAAGTGCCCGCCGCGGCTTTGACGATCGGCCGTTTCAAGGCATCGTTCTTTTCGATCGGCTCGAACGATCTCGCTCAATATGTGACGGCTTGCGACCGCACCAACGGCGCGCTTGCCAAATTGATCGATCCGCTCAATCCGGCGGTGCTCGAACTCATCGGTCGGACGGCCGAATACGGCAAGCGCGCGGGGATCAGCGTCAGTCTCTGCGGCGATATGGCTGGCGATCCGCGCTGCATTCCGGCGCTTCTGTCGTCCGGCGTGCGGGAACTTTCAGTCAATCCTTCGGCGCTGGCCCAGGTCAAGCAGACGATCGACGGATTGAGCCGCGGAGATAGTCGTGACTGAAGCGGTACTCGACGAAGCCGGAGAGGTGAGTGCGGTCGCCGAATACAAGCGTGTATTCAAGCAAGTCTTGGACTCAAGACCGTCCGGCATGCGCATCAGGCTCGCGCATGCGATGGGCAAAAACCGCAGCTTCGTCAGCCAAATATCGAATCCTTCTTATCCCATCCCGATACCGGTCCAGCACCTCAATACGATTTTCGACGTCTGTCATTTCCCGCCGCAAGCCAAAGCCGCGTTTCTTCGGGCCTATACGCGCGCGCACCCGCGCAGGAAGGGCCGGCTGACTGAAATTCCCCACGAGCGGATACTTGCACTCCATTTGCCGGATCTCGGCAGCAGCAAACGAAACGGGCGGCTCGACGCGCTGATGCAGGAATTTGCGCGCCGGTTGGTCGCGATCCTGCAAGATGAGAAGTGAGACCGGAAAATCAGGCCCTGCTGGGATAGGAGCATGAAAAAATTTATCAATTCCGTCGATACGATGCTGGCGGAAAGTCTCGATGGCTTCGCCGCCGCCCACGCCGACATCGTGCTGCTCGGCCCCGAGCGCAAGTTTGTGCGCCGTCGCACCCCGAATGCGAACAAAGTCGCGCTGATTTCCGGCGGCGGCAGCGGCCATGAGCCGCTGCACGCCGGTTTCGTAGGCATAGGGATGCTCGACGCCGCGTGCCCCGGGCAGATTTTTACTTCGCCTACTCCAGATCAAGTCGTTGAAGCGGCTGCGGCCGTCGGCGGCAAGGCCGGCGTGCTCTTCATCGTGAAGAACTATGCGGGCGATCGCATGAATTTCGAGATGGCCGCGGAAATCTTCGATGGGCCGGCGGCGACGGTCATGACCAACGACGATGTGGCTGTGGAAAAATCAACCTATAGCAGTGGGCGCCGCGGCGTGGCCGGCACACTAGTCGTTGAGAAAATCGTCGGCGCAGCGGCCGAGCAAGGCATGGATCTCAACGCGTGCACCGCGCTTGGCGCCGAGGTCAATGAAAAGACGCGCTCGCTCGGCGTCGCATTGACGAGTTGCACGGTTCCTGCCGCCGGGACTCCGACATTCACGCTCGGCGCCGACGAGATGGAGATGGGAGTGGGCATCCACGGCGAACCCGGCCGCGAGAGAGTAAGCCTAGTCAGCGCGGATGCGGTCGCCGAACAGATGGTCAACGCGATCGTGACCGACTTCGATCATCACGCTTCGGGCAATGTTCTGTTGTTCGTCAACGGCTTCGGCGGCACGCCGGCAATCGAACTCTATCTCATGTACAACGCGGCGCGGCGTCTCCTGGAAAAGCGCAGCTTTGCCGTCGCCCGTTCGCTCGTCGGCTCCTACGTCACCTCGCTCGAAATGGCCGGGTGCTCCATCTCCGTGACCCAGCTCGACGCCAAACTTACTGCGCTCTGGGACGATCACGTGCACACGGCCGCGCTAAGGTGGTAACGACCCCCTGCACGTGCGGCCGGAGATGAGGTTGGCGGCGGTCTGCTTCGGTCAAAGGCGGAAGTCGCCTTTCTTAATTTCAATATCCGCTTTGCATTCAAAAGCAGAACTCGAACCGGTCTCCGTGCGCGCCAACCAAGTCTCCCCTAACGGAATTCGGATATTGAAAATTCGCGACCGGAGACTGCCAGCCAAATAAGCCAAATACGGACGGCGATAAACGTTGTTTCTGGCCGCAGAGACACGCGAGCGCTCTTTAACGCGCGGAAGTCTCGCACGTTTTCCGATAAATTGGATATGCCTTACAGAGACGGCACTGGCTGGCTGAGGACGCAGTCAGCTGCTAACCCGTCTCCGCTCCAATTTCCCTGCTAACAGGGAAATAAACAGGGAATTTCGCAGAATTAGGCCCCTCGCCGCGATCTCTGTGCCCGGTCACCGCGCAAATTCAATCGCTTGCGCAAAAATTCCCTATGCAAGAGAACAGGGAATTTTCAAATCGATTGCAGGGAAGATTTCTCGACGAACAGGGAAGTA
>Ga0182015_10006541_pt1 | contig 11667 bp, 7 predicted proteins | sample 712P3MmetaG_FD_120478 | JGI IMG/M metagenome (GOLD analysis project Ga0182015, IMG submission 120478) | Permafrost microbial communities from Stordalen Mire, Sweden - 712P3M metaG | ecosystem: Environmental > Terrestrial > Soil > Wetlands > Permafrost | place: Sweden: Stordalen | collected...
CCGACCACCACTACATCGTGCCCCGCGGGGACGACTCGGTCTTCGACGCCATCGCCCAAGCCGGGCGTGAGGTAGGGGTCCGGCTGCACCTGTCGCGTGGCTCGATGGACCTCGGCCAGAGCCAGGGGGGCCTTCCTCCCGACGACGTCGTGGAGCGCACCGACGACATCTTGGCCTCGACTGAGGCCGTGGTCGCCCGCTTGCACGACGGGGACATGGTGAGCGTCGTTGTCGCCCCGTGCAGCCCTTTCTCGGTGACGTCAGAGCTCATGGTCCGCTCGGCCGATCTGGCCCGCGGTCTCGGCCTCAGGCTTCACACCCACCTCGCTGAGACTCTCGCCGAAGAGCGGGACTGCCTGGCCCGCTTCGGTGCCCGCCCCCTCGATGTCGTCGAGGAGCTCGGCTGGCTCGGCCCAGATGTCTGGTACGCGCACGGCGTCCATTTCAACGCCGATGAGGTCGCCCGCATCGGGGCTGCCGGCGCCGGTATCGCGCACTGCCCGAGCTCGAATGCCCGCCTGGGCTCTGGGTTCTGCCCTGTGCCCGATCTCCTCCTTGCCGGTGCCCCGGTCGGCCTCGGAGTGGACGGGGTTGCCTCGAACGAGGGCGGCGACCTTTTGCCCGAGTTGAAACAGGCGCTGTTCGTCGCCCGGCTGCGCACCGGGCGGGCTGACGCGCTCACACCGAGCGAGGCTCTGGAGCTCGCCACATCGGGAGGCGGCCGCTGCCTCGGCCGCCCCGACCTCGGGCGCCTGGAGGTGGGGGCCCCGGCCGACATCGCCGTCTGGCCGGCCGACGACATCGCCGACATCGCCGACGCGGTGGCGGGCCTGGTCCTCGGGCCTTCTCGGCGCGTGGCGCACCTTCTCGTCGGCGGGAGAGCCGTTGTCAGCGACGGCGTGCTCGTGGGTCTCGATGTCCGGGCCGCGCATGCAGAGCTCGCGACGAGGGCTCGCCGGCTTTGGGATTGAGACACGCACAAGTGCACAATGGCTTGTAATGTGAGGTCGAAGGACCCTACCTCTGTGTGCCTTGGCCCGGCAGGATGGCTGGTGCAGGCATATATAGCGCCCTAAAACAGGGCGCGCGAGGCCGCCGATCAGCTAGACGAAAGGGGATAGCGACATGAGGAGTTTCCTCGGTCGAGACATCTTGTCCTTGAAGGACATGGAGCGAGAGGAGTACTTCCAGATCTTCTCTGTAGCCGATCGGTTGAAGCCGTTCGCCTCCGAACGACGCAATGGTGACCTGCTCAAGCACAAGACGCTCCTGACGGCGTTCTACCAGCCGAGCACGCGGACACGCCTTGCGACCGAAGCCGCCATGCACCGCCTCGGCGGGCACGTGCTGGGCTTCTCGGACGCCAAGATGACCCGTGCCGGTGACTTCTACCAGGAGACGATCAAAGACACCGTCCACATGCTCGAGTACTACGGCGATGTCATCGCCATGCGCCACTTCCAGCAGGGCGCCCCGCAAGAGGCTGCCAAGTGGGCTTCGGTCCCGGTCATCAACTGCGGCGATGGCTGGGGCGAGCACCCCACCCAGGTCCTCACCGACCTCTACACGATCTGGCAGCAAAAGGGCCACCTCGATGGTCTGAAGGTTCTCTGCGTCGGCGACATGCGCATGCGCACGATGCACTCGATCCTCTACGCGTTCTCGCAGTTCGACGTCGAGGCCTTCGTGGTCGGCCCGCCGGACATGTCGCTTCTCGACGAGTTCAAGGTCGAGCTGGACCAGATCAACGTGCAGTACAGGGAGATGGACAGCGTCGCCAGCTGCATCGCGGATGCGGACGTCATCTACATGGAGCCGGTCGTGCAGGCCGACTACACGGTCTCGCGCGACGAGGCCACCGAGGACAAGGGCCTCACGCCTGTCGCCTACCGCGTCACCCGTGAGCTGCTCCGGGAGAAGGCAAAGAGCGACGCCATCATCTTGCACTCGCTTCCCCGCATGGACGAGCTGCCCCCTGACGTGGACAGCACCCGTCACGCCCGCTACTGGGTCGAGGCCTTCAACGGCGTCGTCATGCGCATGGCGCTCTTGTCGCTCATCCTCGGCGCGATCGAGTAGGAGGAGCCATGCAGACCCATCTTCGTGGCCGGGACGTGATCACGCTCCAGGACTTCACCAAAGACGAGCTCGACACCTTCCTCGACATCGCCTTCGCCCTAAAGCGCGCCCGCGCGCTCGGCGAGCCCCATGCCTATTTGCGCGACAAGGTGCTCGCGATGCTCTTTTTCTTCTCGAGCACCCGCACCCGCACCTCGTTCGAGGCAGGCATGGCCCAGCTCGGCGGCCATGCCCAGTTCATCGAGTCCAAGACGACCCAGATCGCCCACGGCGACACGGCCAAGGAGATCGGCGAGATCCTGGGCCGTTACAACGACGGCATCGCCATCCGCCAGTGTGACTGGGGTACGGGCAACAAGTACCTGCGTGACGTGGCCGAGGCCAGTCGGGTGCCCGTTTTGAACATGCAGTGCGACGTCTATCACCCGCACCAGGCGCTCGCTGACATCATGACGATCATCGAGCACTTCGGCGACCCGCGCGGAAAGACGGCGACGGTCAGCTGGGCACGCTCGGCGAGCTACTCCAAGCCCGTCAGTGTCGCCCAGAGCCTCGTCCTGCTCCTTCCCCGGTTCGGGATGAACCTGCGCCTCGTGCACCCGCCGGAGTTCAAGCTCATGCCCGAGATCGTCGAGCAGGGCCGCGAGAACGCCCGCAAGGCCCATGCGAGCTTCGAGATCATGGACGATTTCGACGAGGGCTTCAAGGGCACCGACGTTATCTACGCGAAGAGCTGGGGCGCGATGTTGACAACCCAGGACCCAGCAGAGGACAAGGCCCTCATCGACAAGTACGAAACCTGGATCACCGACGAGAAGCGCATGGCGCTCACCCACGACGACGCCATCTACATGCACCCGTTGCCAGCGGACCGCAACGTGGAAGTCGCGGACGCGGTGATCGACGGCCCCAAGTCGATCGTCTACGACCAGGCAGAAAATCGCCTTCACGCCCAAAAGGCCGTGATGGCGCTGACGATGAGCTGACGGAGGCGGAAATGAATCTCTTCAACACACCCGGGACTGCTGTTGTGGCCATCGGCGGCAACTCGCTCATCAAGGACAAAAAGCACGAGTCGGTCGAGGACCAGTACATCGCCGCCCAGGAGACCTGCCACCACATCGTCGCCATGATCCGTGAGGGCTGGAACGTGGCCATCAGCCATGGCAACGGGCCGCAGGTCGGTTTCATCCTGCGGCGTTCGGAGCTGGCCGCCCACGAGATGCACGAGGTCCCGCTGGATGTCTGCGGGGCGGACAGCCAGGGCGCCATCGGCTATGCCTTGCAGCAGAACCTGTGCAACGAGTTCCGTCGCCTCGGCATGGACCGGCAAGCGGCAACTGTCATCTGCCAGACAGAGGTGGCAGCTGACGACCCGGCCTTCAGGAACCCGAGCAAGCCCATCGGCGGCTTCATGGACGAGGCTCAGGCCGAGCGGCGCCGCAAGGAAGGCTGGGACATCGTCAATGACGCCAACCGGGGATTCCGCAGGGTCGTGGCCTCGCCACAGCCGTTGCGCATCGTCGAGCTGCCGGCGATCCGGGCGCTTATCGCGGCCGGCGTCGTCGTCGTCACAGTCGGTGGCGGCGGGATCCCGGTTGTCGCGGACCCAGATGGCGACCTGCACGGCGTGGCCGCAGTCATCGACAAGGACCTCGCCTCGGCCCTGTTGGCCAACAACTTGGGGGCAGACCTTCTCATCATCTCGACCGCGGTCGAGCAGGTGGCGCTGAACTTCGGCACACCGGAGGAGACCCAGGTCGACCACATGACTTTGTCGGAGGCGAAGGCCCATCTCGCCGAGGGTGTGCACTTTGCAAAAGGCAGCATGGCTCCGAAGATCCAGGCGGTCGTGAACTACCTGTCCAACGGTGGGACAACCGCGATCGTCACGAACCCGGAGAACGTTGCCCGGGCGCTTCACGGCGAGACCGGGACGCTGTTCACCCAGGACTAGCGGTTCGGCGCTTTAGTGCAGGGCCAGGGGTTTGCTCGGTATTTCGAGCCGAGCGTCAAGGCGGACCCGGTACTGTGGACCTTGGGTACACCTCGGTCTGCAGAGCACCGGGCCGCCTCGGCGATAAGGGGACGGGCAGGCGATGACGCAGTTCATGTTGAACGGACGACCAGTCGAGGTCGGCGAGCACCCGAGCTTGCTCGCGGCGCTTCGCGAGGAGCTGGACGTCACCTCGCCTAAAGACGGTTGCTCGCCCTCGGGCCAGTGTGGGTGCTGCACCGTGTTGATTGACGGTAAAGCGTCGGTGAGCTGCCAGATCTCTCTCGACAAGATCGCCGGTAAGTCGATCACGACGCTGGAAGGGTTCGACCCGGCCGAGCGCGAGCGCTTCGCGGCCGCCTTTGCCTCCACAGGTGCGCTGCAATGCGGCTTTTGCACCCCCGGCATCTTGGTCAGGGTGAAGGCGCTCATCGACAAGAAGGGCTCCGCGCTCACCCGCGACGAGGCGGCGCGCTTTCTTGGTGCTCACTTGTGCAGGTGCACGGGCTACAGCAAGATCCTCGACGCAGTCGAGGTGCTTGCCCGCGGTGAGACGCCCGAGGCCTGTCTGCCGACCGGTCTCGGGACGCGAGGTGCGAGGTACCAGGGAGTCGAGCTCGCGCTGGGCGATCGGGACTACGTGGACGACTTGAGAGTCCCCGGCATGTTGCACGGGGCTCTTCGCCTCGCCGACTACGCGAGGGCCGACGTGTTAAAGATCGACACCTCGGCGGCACTTGCCGTGCCCGGCGTCGAGGCGGTGTTCACCGCCGCCGACCTGCCCGGCGACCTCCGCGTCGGGATCATCTACACTGACTGGCCGGTCTTCATACCTGAAGGCGGCCGTACCTCGTATCTCGGAGACGTGCTCGCCATCGTCGTGGCCGACTCCAGGCAGACCGCCAGGGAGGCGGTCAAGCTCGTCGAGGTCTCCTACCGCCCGCTGCGGCCGCTGACAGATGCCATCGCGGCCATCGACGATCCCGAGAACGCCGTGTGGGAGCTCGAGGGCAACATTTTGTCCCGCTCGGTCTACAAGCGCGGCGATGTCGACGCCGCCCTCGCGGCCTCGGCCCACACCGTGCACGAAGTCTTCCAGACCCAACGGGTCGAGCACGCCTTTTTGGAACCGGAGTCGACACTGGCCGTGCCCGGCCCAGAGGGGACCTTGAAGGTCTACTCGGGCGGCCAAGGGGTCTGGGACGACCGCAACCAGATCGCGGCGTTGCTTGCCATCGAGGCGCAAAAGATCGTCGTCGAGCTGGTGTCCAACGGAGGCGCCTTCGGCGGCAAAGAGGACATGTCGAACCAGGGCCAGACCGCCCTTGCCGCCTTCTTGCTGCAGCGGCCGGTGAAGTGCACCTTGTCGCGCGAAGAGTCGTTCTTCATGCATCCAAAGCGCCATCCGATCCGGATGGAGTACTGGGTCGGCTGTGACGACGACGGCATGCTCACCGCCTTGAAGGCCCGCATGATCGGTGACTCCGGACCGTACGCGTCGGTCGGCATGAAGGTCCTCGAACGCGCCGCCGGGCATGCGTCAGGGCCCTACCGGCTGCCGACGATCGACGTCGAGGCGATCGCCGTGCGGACCAACAACTCGGTTTGCGGGGCCTTCCGCGGCTTTGGCGCCAACCAGGCCCAGTTCGCCATGGAGGGCGCGCTCGACCGTCTCGCCTGTGAGATCGGCCTCGACCCGTGGCAGATGCGGTACCGCAACGCCGTCACCCCGGGCGTTGTCTGGGGTCCGGGTCAGGTCATGGACGACGGCTCGCTCGGCGCGAAGCTGTGCCTGGAGGCGATCAAGCCCGCCTACGACCAAGCCGTCAAGGACAACAAGGCCGTGGGCCTGGGCTTTGGTCTAAAGAACTCCGGCCTCGGCAACGGCTTTGTCGAGATCATCAAGGCGATCGTCAGGTTCTCCGAGGACGGAGAGGTGGAGGTCCGTCACTGCTGGACCGAGATGGGCCAAGGCGTCCACACCGTCGCCCTCCAGGTCGCCGTCGAGGAGCTGGGAGTCGACCCGCGCCGCGTCCGGGTCGTGGTCGACACGACGCGTGAGCTCGGGGCTGGGCAGACGACCGGTTCGCGCGGGACGATAATGGGCGCGGGCGCCGTCTCGGACGCCTGCCGGCGGGCGCTCGCTGACGGGTGCCGCCCAGGCGTCGACTACGAGGGCGAGTACAGGGTCGACTGGACCAATTCGCTCGACGAGGGCCTCGAGAACCCGATCATCCACGCCGTGTTCTCATTTGCGGCCCAGCTCGTGGTCTTCGACCGCGAGACAGCCAAGATCGACAAGGTTGTCGCCGTCCACGACGTGGGGCGAGCCGTCAACCCCTTGCTCTGCGAGGGCCAGATCGAAGGGGCCGTCCACATGGGCCTCGGCTACGCCCTCTCCGAGGACTTCCCCTGTGACGAGGAGGGGCGGCCGGTCAACATGACCCTTCGCAGCCTCGGGATCATCCGGGCCAAGGACGTGCCCAAGATCGAGACGATCCTTGTCGAGGCGCCGCAGCCACGTTCTCCTTACGGCATAAAGGGTGTGGGTGAGATCGGCCTCGTCCCTACCGCGGGAGCTGTCGCGGGCGCCCTCCACAGCCTCGATGGCCTCTGGCGCACGGCGCTGCCGATGCACATGCCTGTCGGCGCCGCCGCCGCAGCCGAGGAATGACGCCTGCGATGGCCCCTGGCTCGGGCCTCGAGCCGGAACCTTCCGTGACCAGAGGGCTCGTGTGCGGCCATCACCACCTTTACTCCACGCTCGCCCGCGGGATGCCCGCGCCGCCCCGCACGCCGCGCAATTTCTCCGAGATCCTCGAGCTCGTTTGGTGGCGGCTCGACTGTGCCCTGGACCTCGAGATGATCAAGTGGTCGGCGATGCTGGGGGCGCTCGAGGCCCTCGAGCGGGGAACGACCGCGATCGTCGACCATCACGCCTCCCCGAATGCCATCGAGGGCTCGCTCAGCGTCATCGCGGACGCCTGTGCCGAGGTCGGCGTGCGTTCGCGTTGCTGCTACGAGGTCACCGACCGCAACGGCCCCGAGCAGATGCGCGCCGGGCTTGTCGAGAACGAGCGCTTCTTGCGCTCGGGCGGGCAGGGCTTCGTCGGGGCCCATGCCTGTTTCACCCTTTCTGAGGGCTCCCTCGAAGCCGTGGCTGGTCTGGCGTCGGACCTCGGCGCGGGCGTGCACATCCACGTCAGCGAGGACCGTGTCGACAAGGGCGCGGGGGAGCGGCTCGAGGCCCTGGCCCGAGACGACTGGCTGCTGGCCCATTGCGTGCACCTCGACCGGCCCCTTGCCGGGACGGTGGCCCACAACCCGCGTTCGAACATGAACAACGCCGTCGGCTATGCGCGCCCGGTGCGCTTTGCGAACAAGGTCGTGCTCGGGACCGACGGCATCGGCGGGGACATGCTTGAGGAGTTCCGCATCGGCTATGTGCGTGCGAGAGAGAACGACGTGACCGCGACCCCGCAGACCGCCTGGAGCTGGCTCGAGGCCGGTACCGCTCTCGTGCCGGAGGCGGCCGCGGACCGGGTCCGGTGGAGCTACGAGCCCCTCGATCCCTGGCACCTCGCCTTTACCCCAGGCGTGCGGCCGCTCGAGGTCGTAGTGGACGGCGAGGTCGTCTTAAAAGACGGCGTCGCGACGCGCGTCGACCCGTTCGAGGTGCGGGCGCGGGCCCACGAGCAGGCGGAAAGGCTCTGGGCGCGTCTTTGAGCCGGGGCGAGAAGGGCTCTTCGAGCTGACCGGCGGCCCCTTGGGCTGAGCTGTGGCGCCCAGAGCTCGGTAGCTCGGCTGGCTAGGCCGTCCAGTCGGCGAAGGCGTCGATCATGGCGTGGACGTCGGCGCCGAGCGGGTACAGGATCGGGCAGGTGCACCCCCGGTGCACGTACTCGGCCACCTTCTCCTTGCACTCGGCGGCGGTGCCGGAGGCCGTGATCATCTGCACGACATCGTCGGGCACGAGCTTGGAGGCGGCTTCGACCTCTTCGGCGGTCGCAGGCCAGGTGAGCACCTTGGAGATGTCCTCCAGCAATGACTCGGGGACGCCGGATGCCTTCATGATATGGGGCTGCTGGCCGAGGTACTGGGTCACGAGCAGGCGGGCGGCGTCCAAGGCCGCGCCTCTGTCCTCGTCGAGCGAGCAGACCACGAGCTGGGGACGGTCGAGGTCGGTGGCCGAGCGTCCCACCTTGTGGGCCCCGCGTTCGAGGTGGTCCATCGCCATGTCGTTGTAGACCGGCGAGACCAGGTAGTTGAGGACGACCCCGTCCGCGATCTCCCCGGCCAGCTCCATCATCTGCATCCCGGTGGCGCCGAGGTATATGGGGACGTCCTTCGGCCGGCGCTCTTGGTGCACATAGTCGAGCTCGACACCGTCGAGGTGGACGAACTCGCCGTCGTAGGTGACGGTCTCATCCGCGAGCAGTGCCCGCACCGCCTCGATGGTCTCGCGCATCGCCACGAGGGGCTTGGTGCGCTTGATGCCCACCTTGGCTGCGAGCGGGTCCCACCAGGCGCCGATGCCGAGGATGACCCTGCCGGGGGCTAGGTCGTCGAGGGTCGAGAAGGTAGAGGCCAACAGTGCCGGGTTTCGCGTCCAGTTGTTGACGACCCCGGAGCCCACCTGGATGCGCTCTGTGACGGCGAGGAACGATGCCATGGGCACGGTCGCCTCCCGGACGAGCCGGCTCTCGGCTTGCCATATCGCATGGAATCCCTTGGACTCCGCGTAGCGCGCTATCTCCATGCCCTCCCGGATGGCGTGAGCGTCTTGCAGGTAGACGGCGACCTCGGTACTCATGACAACGCCTCCGCGATGGTTTTGCTTGGGGATCGTTTGCCGCCCTCGGTGCCGGCGAGAGCGATGTCCTCGGGGCGGACCGGGGCCCGATTGAGCTCGAGGCCGGTGGCGGCGCGTATGGCGGCGACGATGGCGGAGGCCGAGGAGACCAAAGGAGGCTCGCCGGCACCTTTGGCGCCCATAGGCGAGCCCGGCTCGGGCTCTTCGATCAAGGCTGCGATGTGAACCGGCGGCATGTCGAGAGCCGTCGGGATGACGTAGTCGGTGAAGGAGGGATTGCGGACCCGGCCGTGGTCGAGGACTATCTCCTCCATCACCGCGAGCCCGACGCCCTGGGCGATGCCGCCTTCTAGCTGGCCGACGAGCTGCACTGGGTTGAGGACGCGCCCGACGTCCTGGGAGGTGGTGATATCGACGACGCGCACGAGGCCGAGATCGAGGTCGACGTCGACCACGGCCCGATGGGCGGCGAAGGCGAACGAGACGTTGGAGTCCCCCTGGCCGTCCTCGTCCAGCTCGACGGTAGGAGCGTGCCGGTAGATGACGGTCTCCTCGAGCACCTCGCCCGGGGTTGCGGCTGCGATGGGGAGGTCGATCTCCCCATTGAGCGATACGACCCTGCCTTCGATGATCTCGAGGACCTCCTTGGCGACGCCGTGTTTGGCCGAGACCGACTGAAAGAGCCGCTCTCTCACAGCCAGACAGGCCGCCTGCACCGCCCCGCCGGACATCCAAGTCTGCCGGCTGGCTGAGGTCGAGCCCGCAGAGGCGATGCCGACCGTGCCCACGGGCGCCAAGATGACGTCGTCGACGCCGAGCACGTCCCGGGTTATCTGCTGGGCGAGGGTCACGAACCCCTGGCCGACCTCCACGGCGGCACAGGTGATCGTGGCGACGCCGTCCTCCAGCCGGCAGCGGGCTTCGGAGTAGTCGTCGTAGCCGCCCGAGAACATGAGGTTCTTGATCCCGACGGCAAAGCCGACGCCCCGGCGCACGCGGCCGCGCTCCGCGGTGCGTCCCGTTCCCCCGGGGAGCAGGAGCTCGTCGACGGTCGCGGGGTCACCGGTGGGCAGGGGAGCCCCGGCGCAGGTGCGTATGACCTCAGCGACAGGGGCGGCGCCGCGCAGCACCTGCCCGGTTATGAGGGCGTCGCCCGGCTGGAGGGCGTTCTTGAGCCGCAGCTCGATCGGGTCGAGGCCGAGCACGACAGCCAGCTTGTCCATCTGGGCCTCGTAGGCAAAGTTGGCCTGGGTGGCACCAAAGCCCCGCATGGCGCCGCACGGCGGGTTGTTGGTCCGCGCCGTGACCGCCTCGACGAGAGCGTTCGGGACCCTGTAGGGCCCAGGGGCAAAGCAGGCCGCGTTCACCGTGACCGCCAGCGAGGACGACTGATAGGCGCCCCCGTCCAAGACGATGCGCGCCTCGAGCTTGACGAGCCGCCCGTCGGCATCGGCGTGGTGCCGGTACCACATGTAGGCGGGGTGCCTGTGGACGTGGCCGAGGAAGGACTCCTCGCGGTCGTAGACGATTTTCACCGGGCGCTTGGTACGCAGGGCCAAAAGCGAGATCTGCACCTGCATGCTCAGGTCCTCGCGGGCCCCGAAGGCTCCCCCGACCCCGGACAGGTGCACCCTGACCTTGTCGAGGGGCAGCGCCAGGCAGGCCGCCATCTGGTCCTGGTCGATGTGCAGCCACTGGGTGGCGACGTACAGGTCGACGCCTCCGTCCTCGGCCGGGATGGCGAGGCCCGACTCCGGGCCGAGTGGCGCCTGGTCCTGCATTCCGGTCTCGTAGTAACCCTCGACGATGACCGCGCCGGTGGCGTGCGGATCGCCGTGGCGGATCTTTTGGCGGTACAAGACGTTGCCGAGCGGGTGGATCGGCTCAGCGTCGATCGCGGCCATCGGGTCGGTGAGCGCTTCGGTGGGCTCGTAGTCGACGATGATCGCGGCTGCCGCCCGCCGGGCCGTTTCGGGGTGGTCAGCGGCCACTGCCGCCACCGCCTCGCCCTGGTAGCGCACGACATCGGAGGCAAAGACGGGCTGATCGGGGTAGTCGAGCCCGTAGGTCTTTCGGCCGGGAACGTCCTCATTGGTGAGCACGGCCTTGACGCCCGGGATCCGCAAGGCGGCGGAGGTGTCAATCCTCAAGATGACCGCCGCGGGGTGAGGCGAGCGGAGGATGTGGCCCCAGAGCATTCCCTCTGCGAACAGGTCGGAGGAGAAGGCGAACTGGCCGCGGACCTTCGGTATCCCGTCTGGCCGGGCCACGCTCTCGCCCAGCCGGCCGCGACTTGCCGTAAGTGTCGTGCTCATCGCAGACGCGCCTGTTGGACCGAGCGCACCGCGGCCAGGATGCGGCCGTAGCCGGTGCAGCGGCACAGGTTGCCCGAGACGGCCTCGCGGATCTCGAGCTCGGTCGGCTCTGGGTTGCGAGAGAGCAGGTCGTGCACGCTCACGATGAACCCCGGCGTGCAGAATCCGCACTGGACGCCACCTTCGGCGAGGAAGGCCGCCTGGATGTCTGAGACACCGTCGTCTCGGGGGGAGAGCCCTTCGACAGTCACGATCTCGGCCCCGAGGGCGCTCGCCGCCAGCACCAGGCACGAGCAGACGAGCCGGCCGTCGAGGAGAACCGAGCAGGAGCCACATTCGCCCTGGATGCAGGCGTTCTTCGAACCGGGTAGGCCGAGGCGCTCGCGCAGCACGTAAAGGAGGCTCTCGCCGAGCCACGCTTCTGTCACGTCGTGGACGACGCCGTTGACCTTCAGCTGGTAGTC
>Ga0182015_10006542_pt1 | contig 11666 bp, 14 predicted proteins | sample 712P3MmetaG_FD_120478 | JGI IMG/M metagenome (GOLD analysis project Ga0182015, IMG submission 120478) | Permafrost microbial communities from Stordalen Mire, Sweden - 712P3M metaG | ecosystem: Environmental > Terrestrial > Soil > Wetlands > Permafrost | place: Sweden: Stordalen | collected...
AAGTAATATTGCCTGTTGCTATACGTGGGATACGAAAGAGAACAGCGCCTCGCAATCGGGGGACGCAGTAGCAGTTAGACACGTGGGGGACTGAGATGTAGGATTCACTAGTATTTACTCCACTTTGGTTCTTTACCGACGTGGGGTAATTAGTTCACGTCAAGACTCTTCCAGTCTTATGACTGGTCATCGGGTTCAAGACGATCAAGGCGGTCATTCCGGGTGGGGGATGGGTGTGTTACAATGCATATGAAGATCGAGCTAGAAAACTTAATCTCAAAGAAATCATATTTTCAGTTGCAGGTACGTGACGGGATATTTTGGTGCTGTAACTTGAAACACCGGGTTCGCAGATCGGTTCTACGGACCGACGGGGGCTGAGCGCTTGTGCAGTAGAGCAGGCCGAGCACCATTCGAGCTCGAGTGGCAAACGGCATCGGGAACAACGGGGGCAACAAGTCGGAACAGTAGACAACTCTGGAATAATCTCGAATTAGATATAGCTGTTTTGCAATAAAACTCTAAAACACCAGTGGTGGGATGAATTGAAAGAAGCTTCCCAGGAGTATTTTCGAAACATGGCGCCAACGCCGCCAAATATAATTTTGGGTCATTTGCCTGAACCTTAAAACATGTGCCGAGATAGAAAGCATTGACCAGTTGAGACGGGTTTTGAGATACGTATTTTGCGGTAGCAACCGCGAATCGACCCAAGATGGTTAAAGTAGAGTAAATTTTCGGGATGACCTCAACTCGGCGCGGCTGACAGGAAGAATTCCTTCCGACGGAAACCGTTCGATGGAGCGGTCTTGCAGCCTTGCTCGAGAGAGTGAATGCAGTCTCCGATGCGATAAGGAATTAGATCATACTTCCCCAAATAACCCAATGATCTGTTTCATCTGCATTGCGAAGTTGGGCGGAGGTTTGGCAGTTGCATCGGAACGGAACGGCATGTGCGATTGATACACTTCTCTGGACCGGAGACGCCGAATAATTGCGACGGAGACATGTGGTTCCCTTGATGGCTGAAACATTGTCCGTGAGTTTATCGCTCCGAAATTAACGATCGGTTGGACTTAATTCCACGGAAGGGGTTTTAAGTGTTTGATGCATAATGGGAGGGGGCTGTGAGAGATAGGAAAGGACCTCGTTTAATTGCAGGGGCTGGACAAAAAAAGATCTCGAGAAGTAGAGATCGAGAAAAGCTGGAAATAGAATTAGACTTCGCAATTTAGTTCGACGAACCTTGTGAAACAAAGGAACTTGAATCAATAGCTGTGATTGTCAAGTGTTGTTGTTATTATCCCCGCAATTGACGGGCGGTCAAAGTTTGACAATGTTCACGAGCGATCCGTTATCCTGGCATTCGTCATGAGCTGCATATTCCTTGTTGCCTGATCTTCTGAGACTTGACACCCTCCATCGTGATTGATAGCGTTTTTAATTTTTATATGCAACCGACAGCGTCAAACTCGGAAGTCAATTTCCCGCGACGGGTAGGGCACTGGCCGCTGGCGTTTTATGTGTGGAGGTGGACCAATCAGCGTGCAGGGCTTAGCGTTCCCTTCGTCCGAAGCGTGCTGGATCTCGATTGGGTAGAACTATCTTGTAACGGTTGCTGGGGCAAAAGTTTTCTCCAGCATTTCCAGATGTGTGGAGAGAATAGAAACTAGTCAAATTAAGCGATTGTGATGAGTCCAAAGTATCGTCTTCCCACTTGAGATCAGTTATATGAAGTCAGAGGATTTTGTTGGGGGGGGTGTTTGCGCTGGAGTGGGAGATGGTGCAGCAGCTGGTGCAAAACTGTGGAGGCGCTGTAGGGAAATTGGGTGCAGGTGTCACGTATGAAATTTTTATTAAATCCAGTTAATATTATTTGCTAGCCTGGAACTGTAGCTTCTATCGTTCTCTCCCAATTAATCCCGACATCACCCATCTTGTCCAATTCACACAAACTCAAAGTATATAGGGTCACGATCTTTCCCCTTCCACCCTCACCTCCCCCCCTCCAAATATTATTTTCCACAATAATTCATCCTATCGTTTTAACGGCTTCGTTTCTTCAAAACCTTAGACTCCCAGTCTCCGAAAAGTCAAAAGTCGGTTATTCTCTTCACCTCAGACAACCATGCCTGACGGCTCACAATCATGGTAATTCCCCTCCCCGCATTTCCTACCCCGTGCCGCCTTTTCCGCCTAGTCCCACGACGATGCTGACTGTGCTAGGAAAATCATCAAGACAAGCGCACACTCCTCGGGCAGGATAGCCCAGGCATGCGACCGCTGTCGATCAAAGAAGATCAAGTGCGACGGAAAGCTACCCCAGGTAAATATAGCCTTACCCCACAAAAGTGGAAAATGGTCATGAGGACTAATTGTGTGAATAGTGCACTCAATGTATCAATGTCGGATTCGAATGTAAGACATCGGACAAACTCAGCAGACGAGCCTTCCCGCGCGGATACACCGAAACTCTGGAGCAGCGAGTGCGGACATTGGAAAAGGAGTTGCGTGACGCCACCAATTTACTGGACGCCAAGTCGAAGCAACTCAACGAAGTCCCACTATGTGGCAAGGACAAAGATGGATCAAAGACAAGTCTCAAGGCACGATTACCATGTGAGAGCGACGATGAGATTGTCATCGACGATGTTTATCGATTACTCTCCCGAAATGAAGTCATGAACGGATCCTTCCTCGGAAGCTCAAGCGGACGATCTTTCTTTGGTATTCATCCCCTTATCCATATTCTTACTGTAGAACTCTTCAAACGACGACTGCAAATAGCAAAGAACGTCTGCATCGAATTCGACGATGTCCTTCCATTTTTCAAACAATCCCCCAACGACGGCGTAGAAGACGACGCTGACCTCACCGACTCAAACACATCTTTTGCCCTCCCATCCAAATCCTCAGCCGAAAAACTGGTCCAATCATTCTTCAATACCTGGCACCCTCTATTCCCCGTGCTTCATCGACCATCCTTCCAATGGGACTTTGAAGCAATGTACACTGAAAAAGCCTCCAAAGACCCGGCTCATTTTGCACAAATGTGGCTTGTTTTGGCCATTTCCGCTAGGGATGCCGCACAAAAGGTATATTCTTCAGAAATCCGGATCTAATAGCTAGGGAATTGATCCTGCTGCTGATCATACCAAGTTCTGGCTTCGAGCTCGTTATTTCCTTCGCCAATTGCAATGGAAATCATCGGTTCATGGCTTGAAAGCTCTCATTCTTGCTCAACTTTATGCGTTTGGCGAAGAAAATTACGACTTGGTATGGCATTACAAGACTCTGGCCGTTGGCTGGGCCTTGAAACACGGTCTCCATCGTTCACAGAAAAAGATGAAGCTCGGACCATTGACAACCGAAATGCGCAAACGCGTATTCTGGTCGCAATATGTTCTCGATACATTCTCAAGCGCGATTGTGGGCTTACCGAAATTATTGGATGATGCTCAAATCGACACAGAGTTCCCAGCTGACTTGTACTCCCTATTTTCTTACAATTCTAATGACAGGGATGATGATTATGTGACTGAGATGGGGTTCCTTCCAACGCCTCCCGGTAACTTCTCCATCATGTCGGCTGCTCTCGCAATCTTCCGAGCGTCCAAGATCCTTTCCCGACTTCTTTCCCAAGTTTATTCGCCTTCACGCGTTTCGCTTTCCACCATTCAATCCATCGAGAATGATCTCAATGACTGGCGAAATGGTCTCCCAAGTTACTTGCGGGTCGATCTACCCAATTGTGTACCTACTTCAACGAATTACCACACCCATGCTCCGATGTTGCTTCTCGTTCACCATTGGATCCGGACTCTTATCCATCGACCTGTCTTGGCAAGCACCTTGCTCAAGAAAGATGAAACGATGAAAGCCACGGTCAACCTCGCTGAGAGTTCTCGCGCCGTCATCGCAATCTTGTCTGCCATGAGCGACAAGAAAGTCGCCCTGAATATGTGTCTATCCGCCGATATGGCACTCTGTTCTAGTTGCATTTCTGTAGCCCCCCAATTCTCTTCATTGCTTACTTTAGATCATGGAAATTGCGCTTGTTTATGACAAATCAGGCCAGATCGACGAGACAGGAGCCAAATCAATTGAAACGGCCCTGAACAGCCTACGACAACCCCACACAGTCTCCAACCGCAAACTCCTCGAAAAACGAATCCGTATCCTCGACCAAAGCTTCTCCGCAATCCCCATCCGATCCCAACACCTCCCTCCTAAACTTGATACCCGCAACCTCTTTGCCCACCATCGAAGTCTCTCGGACCCCCATAGAAGTCTATCTCCCGCCACCACCGTCTCCACCTCTGGATGGACGCCTATCCCCACCAGCGCAGTCACATCCAATCCAACCTTCGATTTCAATTTCATGCGCACAGGACGGATATCAACTGCCAGTGTCACTGAATCCGTTGCTTCATTTGATCCTTCTTCCGCGTGGACTCCCGCCAATTTCAACGACCGTTTCTCCACCTCTCCGGAGATAGAAACGTCCAAAAACGATATCTTGGAAGCCTTTTTATCGACTATTGCAGACGATCCTTATCCTCCGTCTCATTCCCTCGAAAGTTCTGCAATGTTCTCCATGCATGGAGAATCACCGACCCAACCAGGCATGATTGTGCCCACCATCTTCGACTGGAGTAACCCTTCCTCCTTCTCCGATGAAGACAACGAAAGTAAAACGGTTTTCGGAACTTCACCCAGCGATGTCTCCCCAACGACCTATGCGCCAATGTTTTTAGGCTCGTTCTGTTCGTCTGAGGAGACGAGTCCGGAAGCGAAATCGTTTGGAAGTTATAAACCTGAGGTGTACGGATTTAAAGATGCGAATTCGGTAGGGGGCGGAAGTTTTAGTGCAGAAGGAGACGGGAATAGTCATATTCATACGGCGCCGAATTTGTTTTCAGAGGAAAGTGGGTGGGCTGTTTGAGAGTGTTTGATTTGTGTTGCTTGTTGGCTGGTTTTCACGCAAGGTTTGAGTTTCTGGAAATGTACAGTAATGGAACTTCAAACGACTGAATTATTTTCAGAAGTAGTTTGAGTGTTATTAATAGACTATCTTGCTTTGAAAATCGCAGTCTTATTATGTCAAGTGCCTCCACTATTACCAACGTTCGCCGTGCTCTTGGCAATGCCTTTGATCACGTTCTCTTCATTAATGTGTGCCAACGCTTGCCAAAGTTTGATAGGTACAATTGGTGTCGATTCGTCGATCATCATCTGACAATTATTTTTGTATACCATTTGCAGGCTTGCAGCACATGTGTTAAAGCGTTTCGAACCGAGTCAAGATCTCGCCTGATAAGTTATTATCTATGGGAATAGACTATTCCTAATGTTAAATTTGTATATCATCAGATATCTTGCACACTAGGGTTTTACGAAGCAAAGCTCAGAAAGTTCAAGCCAATTGTGTGAAATCTTTACTTTGCGGACCCTTCCTGAGAGTATGACGTCTGCCCGAAACATACAGCGCAATAAAGTTTCGTTCAGCTTAAATATCGAATACGTGGTGCACATGCGGCTAACCAAGTTCATGATCAAACAGGTTCCGTACTTCCAAAATCTGTTCGCTGATGTCTCTTGATGGCGGCAAGGATTTGATGCGCAAACTCCGAGTTGTATATCGCCACATTGACTTCGCCGCTAGTACATGCGCTTGCCCGATCCAGATTGCCCGATCCCACAAGTACCAATGCCTCGTCCACAACCATAAACTTGATGTGACTCTTGTCACCATCCACCACAAACGCCTGAGTTTCGTCACTCTTGAACCATTGAACATTGAGGCTCGTCTCTGGTCGTCGGAGAGCCCACCGTTGTAACAATGTGACGCAGCACTTAGTTGTACTCCAGCCGGTGACAATGGATTCGAGAACCATCATATTCTTTGGGATGCAGATTGTGACTTTGATGTTTTTTAAAAGAGCGTTTTTGAGTGCTTTGATGATCGCACGGGAGTTGAGATTTGGGGTTTGGATGAAGATGGTTCGACGAGCGCCACGAATGGATTCTATTTGAAATAACGTCGGGGTAGCGCGGATTGGAGCGAAGGGAAGACATCCAGAACGAGACGATCCGCAAGCGAGGAACGCTACTGGAAGAGTCGAGGACTGAAGTGTGTAATGTAAAGTGGGATATAGGTCGCGGAGAGTAGTTTGAATTGGATGAGAGGCGATATCTCGAGAAGGAATGGCCCCCCTTTTGGGATGATAATAGTAGAAGAAATACTGCAAGAAACGTTGGACAATATCGCCTTCTAGTCGTACTGCTAGCTCATACCAGTTCTCCCCTTTTGTCAGACGAGTCATGGAGCGAAATACATGAAATGTTGCTGCTAGGTAATACAACGACCTCGCGATCGATGATGACGAATTTCGCATGCATTACACCGAAAGGTTTTTTGAATCGACTCAACACAGTGAGATCGAGAGAATCGAGGATGCTTGCATTCGGCAACCCAAGCTTTTCCCACGTGTCGGATTTCCATTTCCGGACGCCTTTGAAACTCAGAAATTTTTGTGCGAACGAGTACGAAGAAAACAGGATGCGAACAGCGACACGACGTCCATCTTGTCTCGCGCGATTATTGAGCGTGACCAGGGCGTCATGTAGATTGAACAGAGAAAGAGAGGGAGCCCAGAAACAAGTTGAAAAGAGGACTTCGTCACGAGCCTGTGTGAGAAGGTCAGTGAGGTACCGCGTGGTCACCAGTCCGTTGCCGATAACGAGTTCCGTCACGCAGCCAGTGGCTTGTATCTGACCAACCCTCCCGACGGTTCCAATTGCCGCTAACGTCTCGTCAAACATAGAATTTGGAGAGTCTCGGGCCGTCATCAGGATACAGGCGAATGAAAGGGCAGACTTGACTTAGACGAACAGATTGCCTCTCCGGACCCTGAATATGTCAAGTCTCAAGCCGACACTCCACACGATTTGACCAGCTGCATAAAGCCCAATGGCTGCGGTGAAACTTTGATACTGTCCGGAAACTGCAAGTAAACAACGGGATGGGGTGCTTGCCGACGGGATACGTTCTATGGCGGCCAAACGGGTGGCGTCGCTTGGACCAACCAACGAAAAATCCCCGATCGTCGCAGCCCCGCCGATCTTGTGGTAATGGCTTCTGGCCACTAAAACTCCCCCAAATGCGGCGTCCGCCCACGTCAATCCGTATATACCTCCATCTCTTATAGCTCGATCATCACTCCCTCGCAAATTTCATTGTTATATATGACGTCCAGGCCGTGAGCTTCACCAGGAAAATGAGCGACCTTCAGCCGTCGCTGGAAAACAAATTGGGAGCATGGATTGCGCTGTACGGGGCGGCGATGATATTTATCGGATTACGAATATTTTCGCGTCTGCATATTTTCGGATCCTTGACGATTGATGACTGGCTTATGATTGCGGCCGGGATCGCCTACACGGGATCAATGATAACGGAGGTCTTTATATATCTCGCGCTAACGAGTTTCAATATTGTCGGATACATCAAGGTATCCATCTGAACGTGTAAAGACTGAGTCAAGGGGGCATTCGCGTTATATTTCACGGTCGTGTTGACAATGTGGCTCATCAAGTTCTCGGTTTGGTGTTTTATGAAGAGACTCATGCATGGGAGACGGATGAATCTGTTTGCAAATGTGGTTTTCGTCATCCTGGTAGTGAGCTTCATTGCATTGAACGTGTTCAATCTGAGTTGGTGTGCCCCAATTCAGTCAATTTGGGACATCGGCCCGAACGGTAGGTCTGTTTAATACGAAGCTCATATCAGGTTGTGCGGTCAAAGTCGAGGCAATAGTCATTTTCGATGGTGCTCTGAATACGTTCACTGACGTTCTCTGTAGAATCTGCACAACTGGCGATGCTAATAGCAGTGATAATCCTCCCATTACCTCTGATATGGAAAGTTCAACTTCCATTGGTTTGTCCACTTTCCACGCCATTAACGGTTAGTCCACCAAACTGTCTCTTACCGGCCTCTTCGCCCTGGGATTCCTTGTGGTTGCCGCAAATATCGTATCCTGCTATATAGGCGTACAGAAAGATTTCCTCTCGAGCGCCAATTTCACCATCTGGTGCAACGTCTCATTAACCGCGGCCGCGGCCGTGGCGTGTGCGCCGCAAATCCGAACACTCTTCCTCAAGCGATTCAGACAACTGAAACCTGAACGGGAAGCAGGTCAAGACAGCATCATGACGACTCAAGATGAACGGCGGCAGAGTTCTCCTGACATTCTGCAGGGAACAGTTGGAAGTGAGAAACGGAGTAAGCACACACCATTAATTTTGTCAAATAAATTTTTATCTGGAGATGGAAAGGTTGGAGTCGGAGATGTGCGGCTAAGTAAGAATAGATCAAGCGGAGAGCACGAAATTGTATAGTTTGTACGGCAGATTACCATTGCGAGCGGCATCGCAGGGACTTTTGGAGTTTGTAAACTAGTAATCTAATAGACTTGGGGTTCGTAATCACCAATCTTGTCCCATCAATTGAAGATGAAGCAACTCATGCATTATTACTATCAGATGAGACACAAGCACATCTACCAGATACTAATACAAACTCCTAACCAAATCTTGAAAGAATGTTTCATAAAAACCCACACACATCAGCCCCCCTCTGCACCAAAAACCCGTCAAAAATTTCCCGCCAACAATCAGAGTAGGGCCACACACATACAACAAAGCCAAATAAACAAAAAGTGGAGGAAAAAAGCACCAGCGTTAGAGAATCCCGCTCAAAACGCCCTATGGAACAGAAATAAAGAAAACCGACATCTCCAGGATATTCCGTGTCACTGCATACCAATTCCCTTTGCTCCCTACTCTGCATCGCCAGGCCAAAAAAAAAAATGAATACTGTTTTCGTAGTGTGGTGGAAGTGATTCCATTATAATGTGATTTTGGTAATGATATTTTTGCGGATATGAATAATGAATTTAGAGAAGACCGCAGTCTCGGAGGTTGGATTGGATAATGATGTCTATATGTCAGTGGTCATTTTGGAGGAGATATACCGTTTACAGCTGCCATAACGAACCGGATTTGAGTGGTGTCTGTAGCGCAGGTGAAATGTGTGTATATCTAGTAGAGTTAGCTGGTTCAAGATTGTTGGAGTACTTGTTTAACTTCGGATTGGTTAAGGGATACAAATCGATTGAGAATGTAATCACACGCAGCATTGTAATCATCACCACCTGCGATCAGCGATGCCACATGACAGGCATACCTTCATAGTCTGGGAAATAATTGCGCATTGGACTTAGTGGCAATTTCTCTCTGAACCGATCGATTTTGTTCAAGAATAGAATGATACTCGTCTTGACAAACCATCGACTATTGCAGATACTGTCAAACAGAGTCAACGCCTCTTGCATTCGATTCACAGTCTCGTCTTCCAGTAAGAGTTGATCGTATTCGCTAATGGCCACGAGGAAGAGGATGGTGGTGACATTTTCGAAACAATGGATCCATTTCTTTCGTTCGGAACGTTGACCTCCGACGTCAAACATGCGATATGTTAGGTCGCCAATGATGAATGTTGTTTCTGTGATACCGGTGGTCTTGACACGCGAGCGCAACACGTCTTGATCGGTGGGGAGATAATTTGGCTGTGCAATTCGATCGATAGAGTCGAAGTAGCTACAATTAGCTTTCGGTCCGTCAGAGGGGGAGAGTTACTATTTCGCAGAATCGTTGAGTTGGAATTCGCGACTTCGTCGGAAACAGTCTTGTACACCCCGGTCGCTCCATAGGCTTTTGATTGCGACGCCGACTTCGGGTGGTAAACTACTTCCTTCAATCTGACTTGGTTGCAAAAAGACTGTTTGGACATGATATTCATTTCGTGGTTCATCGAGAGGGATTTCCATTTGTTCCATGGCCTCGAGGATGACTCGCATGGACTGGACCGTATTTGAGTAGACGATTTCTTTGAAGGATTCTCGCTCATCGGGTGAATATCCACCCTCATGGATGAGTTTCATCTGTTTCAATATCGTACTTTTTCCTCTGCACCACGTTAGCCATCATCTCTATAGACAGGAGGGAATACGATTCTCCGGCACCGAGCAGGAGCATTTTGATTTCATTACGCAATTGCATGCGATCCTTTTTCAGTTGATTTTCAATTTCCTCATTCCTCTGCTTCCCCGCCTTGTCTTCTGTGCTCATTCCACAACCCATCTTGATAAATGACTTGTCCCGACACGGACTTGATTGGTATACTGAAAATGTGGATGTAGTCGTTCGAGGAGGGGGATACGAAGTCGGACGGAATGACTTTTTCGTCCGCTCACGGAAGCTTAAAAGACTAGCAAACGTCAGTCGGATGAACGAGAAATGAACAGAAAAAGGATTGCAGACTCTGCACTCTGAAACAAAGGAATAGAAGAGAGCAATTTGGAAGGTTTGATTGCAACCCGCCACCTTCAGTGTTTTGGGTACGTCCGCAAGACGGCAGAGAGTATAAGGGAGAGGGGGGTTATAGAGAACAAAGAAACGTACCTTCAGAACCGGATAGACCAATGAGAGAAGCGGGACCGAACTAAAGCAGCAAAAGAACAGCGCCGAATTGGGGATTGCCGGTGATATCCAAACTTAGTTCTACAGCTGTGTTCTTGGAGAGAATATCTTGATAGACCCCCACCGTCGATGGTTATTCAAGGTTTTGGCTGCTAACCGACTTTGGTGTTTCGTCAATTGTTCGATTTTTATTGAGGCCGGGTTAGGTAGTTCGCTAGGGGAAAAAGGGCGGATTATTTTAGCAGTCAAAGGGAAAGTTTTGTGTGTGTGTGTGTGCGTTTCTGCAGAATGGGGTGGGTGGGCGAAAACGGTATTTCGCCCAGTTAATACGGGATAATTTCGATCCACCTCTTACATCGCTTGTCTTACCATCCTCCAATTTAACGATTAGCCAATCATCGGAGGTATCCTCACATAAGCTTGCAGTCTCCTTAAAGCCCCATTTAATTTTACTCCCCCGATCCCGTCTGTTCCGCCACCAGTCAACTTTCGGACCTTGCCATTGTGGGGCGCAGTCAATTTTAGCCCCTACCCTGTCGTGCCAAATACCCCTGGCAAAATGTCGCTTTATTAAAAGGGGTCTTTTTCGTTGCGCACGATAACCTTAAACGGCAGCGAACAATCAGTCGATTGCGTTCTCCTCCTTGAAACGTGTGATGTTCGTTTCGTCCACGGTTTGGTCGAGACAGTGACGCCGTCTTTAGAAAGCGGCCAAAGCGTTCGCAGGTACCCAATCATGCTGCAAGGCCGGTGCACAGGCCTCTGCACAACTGCGTTTGTCATCGGAACGAATACCCTGGTTACGGATCATGTGCAAATGGCTCCATACATGATACGTCCGGCATTTGGGTCGGGGATCGGTGCAAGAAAGGTCGCGCTCGGGGCGCTTTAAAGGGAGTTTGAAAGTGGGGATGGCTTAAAATTTTCTACATTCAACGTATCCAATTGCCGTGTTCATGTGCTTTCAGAAGATGTTCTCCAAATTTTGGCGAACCCCTGTGACCAATCGTTGAGATAGACAACCCTGGGCCTCTTGTCTACGAATCTTTCGAGTTCGCGTTCAGAATAATTACCCGAAGTTGATCTGTCCCACATTGCGAGAGTATTAAATACAGACAATC
>Ga0182015_10006545_pt1 | contig 11664 bp, 19 predicted proteins | sample 712P3MmetaG_FD_120478 | JGI IMG/M metagenome (GOLD analysis project Ga0182015, IMG submission 120478) | Permafrost microbial communities from Stordalen Mire, Sweden - 712P3M metaG | ecosystem: Environmental > Terrestrial > Soil > Wetlands > Permafrost | place: Sweden: Stordalen | collected...
CATCCCTGTTCGAATCAGTGTTCGAAAAGGTTCAGCCTCGAAAGTGGCCGGGTTTTACGCCGCCACGCAGCCGCATAATGCCGCCGCTCCGTGGCCTACTATTGCTCCGCCGCGTACAACTTCGCCCCCTTCGAGCGCGTTCACCTCGTCGGGGGTCAGCCTCAGCAGGCCGTCGCGCGTGTCAGCCACCAGCTTCTGTAGAGCGGCGTAGTCATGCGGCGGCATCTCACCAGGTAGCGCGAACTGGCCGCGCTGCACGCCCTCGATCGCGCCAAGCGAATGGTGCGCAACGGACACGATCTGAAAGCGGAACGGCAGCATGTCCCCATACAGCCGGGTCTCGACAATCTCGCTCGGATCCGTGTTGTTGTCCCGGCAATGGTCAAGGCCACGCTGTAGAAAGCCCGCGACGCCGCCCAGCGTTTGCAGGAAGGACGCCACGCTCAAATCATAAAGTGAAATCGCCATCGCTCGACTTGCCTCTCGGTTTGGTCATTGTCGGCGTCACTTGATCGCGGAGCTCCTCAAACATTGACACGCCGCGGGAGCGAATTGGGTACCGCCGGTTCGTCCGACAGTGATCCAACACGGGCTGTGGCTCTATTTCCGATTCACACCAACGCCGGCGTTCATTCCCGTGTCTCGCGTCGATCTGACGCAACTCTGGCGCGAGAAACTATCAGGAGCGAGCCATCCAAGCGGCCAACTGCCGGATTTAGGATTATAGAGCAGCGTGGGTCTAAATTTGGCCCCCAATGGGAATGATGCGCCTCAGCCCCGGCCCCGGTCCCCATATCGGAGTGGCCCCTCCTCGGCCGGTACAATTATCTTTCCGATTGGCCAGAGAGCCAGTCCAGCCAGTTTCACATGCGCCCAGGCAAAAGGAATGCCGATGACGGTAACGGCAAGGATAAGTGCTGTGATGAGATGGCCGAGTGCTAGCCACCACCCGGCGAGCACGAGCCACACGAGATTGCCGACAACGCCGAGCGGTCCGGTGCCGATGTCCTCACGGCCAGAATAGACGGCGCGCGACACCACCTTCTGACCGAACGGGAGCAGCGTGTAGGCCGCGATGTTAAATGCGGCCCGCGTCCATGGCAACCCGATGATAGTGATCGCCATGAAGATCGCGGCGATCACCCAGCCGGCTGCCATCCATAGGCCGCCGAAAAGGATCCACAGAAGGTTGAGCAAAAACGAGAAGGCGGACATGGCATTCCTTCGCGACTTGGGGACGATGGGCCTTTCCTGGGCGCTCTCATGAAGATTCAGCCCGGCCCAGAAATGGATACTGAGGTGCCCGTCCGCCAGCTTTCGTTCCCGCCGACACCGGCAGCCGCATCGACGTGAGGCGTTGGATTGTCCCGGCGCAAGGACGTGCTGAGCTTCTTCGCCCAATTGCCCAAATGCCTTGTTGGCCTTAGGTCCTGCGGCTCAGCCCATCATTGGGCGCACGAGCTGATCAAGCTCGGCCATGACGCGCGGATGATGCCGCCGGCCTTTGTAAAACCTTATGTGCGCAGGCAGAAGAATGACGCGGCCGACGCCGCCGGGATCTGCGAAGCGGTGACAAGGCCTTCGATGCGCTTTGTCGGCGTGCGCACGCTGGAGAACCAGGCGGTGCTCATGCATCACAAGGCGCGCGAAATGCTGGTGGCGCAACGCACGCAACTGATCAACGCGCTTCGCGGGCATCTGGCCGAGATTGGGTCATCGCGGCGCAGGGGCCCAAAGGCGCCCGCGAATTGGCGGGGGCCATCAAGCCAGAAGGCGACGACGACGATTCCCGCCTGCGCGCGCACGGCGCTCGCCCCGCTCGTGCGTCAACTGCATGCTCTGGATCAGGAGATCGCGCGCAGCGATCGAACCATCGCTGCGATGGCTCGAGACGACGAAATGGCGCGCCGCCTGATGACCATTCCCGGCTTGGCGCCATCGTCTCGGCAACGATCCTTGTCTTTTCTTCGTGTCCGACGACGGCAGCGAATACGTCATCGTAACACTCACTGCAGCGAGACGGTTACCGGCACGCTGGCGAGCCAAGGACCTCCTCGCCATCCAAATCGCGAGCGCTTATTTCTAACATTACTTGATGCGACGGCCCCGGAAGAATCCCTCGTTGGTAGTGTTTTGTTTGATATTCGCCGTTTCCCCCTGCTCAGAAGTGTTCCTAGGTTCTTCATGCTTCAAGGATGTGTCCTTGGCAATCTTTGGGTCACTGCCGCCCGGGCCCTTGGGCGACCGGTTAGCAGGAGGAACTGGCGGCATATGGCTGCTCATGAGTTTGCTCCTGAGTGCTCGCATAAGAACGAATTGCCCCTCAAGCGAGCGTTTCACCCTAACAACGTTTCATCCGTCTAGATGTTCCCTTCAGGAGAGTTTTCACTCCCGCTAATGTGACAAAGCCAGCACGGCTCGTTGGGGCGCGGCATCAAGGCCGAGCGGCGCGACGGCGTGGGCTCGAGCAGGAGTTCAACTCCCTCGACGCGCAGCGCGAAGCATGTGAGGGCTACGTCATGAGCCAGCGTCATGGCGGATGGATCGCGCTCCCCGAAATGGACGACGACGGAGGCCTCGCCCGGCCCTGCAGCGGCTTCTGATGGCATCGGGGCAGATCACCATGCGAAAGGTCAACGGCTGGCAAAGCCTCGCCGACAAGCCTTCCTATCAACTCCTTGACCTCGCCGCTTGATCGGCTAAATTGATGGAACCTCGGAATGCGTCGTCAAATTCCGACACGATTCGCGACGGCACCCAGATTGGCGCGATCTTCGACGCACGATTGGCGCAGTCCTATTGCTGCTTGTCTTGATTGCCATGCGGAGGATGACTCGATGCGTGTGCTTATCGCCCTCCTAGTGATTGCTTATCTTGTCGGCGTTGGTGTTGCGCTAGCGCCCACCATCAAAGCAAACTGGAGCACCGGCCCAGCGTCGCAATTCGTGGAGAGTGTTGCGACGGAACTGTCGAGAGCGTTGTCTTGGCCGGCGACGGTATATCGCAGCATTGCAGAGAAGCCCAGTGCTCCCGAGAAGCGAAGTGCGCCCGAGTAGCTTGAAACGAGAGTTAGACATTCATTTCGTACGTGCCCCAGCCCGGTGTCAGGCACCGGGTGAATGTTGGTGGATCGCAAGCCGATCCGACGGCTGGCGGTAATATCAATATGTTATATGGCTGGGGGACCTGCATTCGAACCGGGATTAACGGAGTCAGAGTCGCTTCCCCGGGCACAAGCGGATCGTTCTTTCCGGTGAGACTTTCATAGCGTCGGTTCAAATCGAAGAAGCCAAGCTGTCCCATGCCAACCTCTCGCGCTCAGTGCATGAGAAATCTTGCCGCAGGATTGCTGCATACTCAGTGGGGGTCAGAACTTCCATCGGAACCTCAGTGTCCCATTTGCCGGATGCGGGCAAAGAGCAGCTGCATGACCTGCCGGCCTGCTTCCTCGATGACCTTCGTCTGCTCCGGCACATTCCCGCGATCTTCGAAGAGCTGGACCATTCCCAACAGCAATTGCGTGGCCTTGGAATCGCCTGACGCTCCCGTATTCGCGAGCTGCGTGGTCATTGCTTCGAGCTTGGTGATCGTCTTGCGTCGTCCGTTCTGGGTGACAACCACCGGCTCGTTCAACGCCGCCATGATGAGTGTCGCCAAGTTCTTCGAGCCCCTAGCGCGGCCGTTCGGATTGCCTGACTGGCCCTTCTTGAACTGAGTTTGCCGCGGCGGTTTGCGGTAGCCGACCGCATAGTCCCGCTTGCGATCATTGGACATCGTGCTCCTCCGCGTCTGCTTCGAGACTGCTGAAGCTTCGGCCGGTTGCTGCGTGGCGGGCGCTGTCGCCGGTGAAGGCCTGCCAACGCCGGATGACGGTGACGTACACCGGATCGATTTCCAGTCCAAAGCAGCGTCGCCCGGTGCGTTCGGCGGCGATGATCGTGGTACCACTGCCCAGGAAACCGTCGAGCACCACCTCGCCACGCTCGGAGCAGTCCAGGATAGCGTCGGCGACCATGGCGACCGGTTTCACGGTCGGATGCAGCGCCAACAGGTTGCCGTCATCGGTCCCACGACCGAACGAATTGGCGCGCCGGTAGGACCAGACGCTGCTGCGGTGCCGTCCATGTCGGCCGAGTTGGATGTTGTTCCGATGCGACCCACGGCCGTGTTTGAACACGAATACCAGTTCATGCTGGCTGCGATAGAACGAGCCCATGCCGGCGTTGTGCTTCCTGCGGTATCTTGCCAATCGTTACGGGAGCGCACCTTATTGGCCACCGGACCTTGAAGCGCGCACGCAGATCGACAAATGGGCCGAGTGGTCCAAGATCAACGTCGCATTAAATTTCACTGGGCCAATAGTCTGGCGCGTGGTGCATACCGCTCCGCAGGATCGAGACGAGGCCGCTATCGAGCGGGCGATCGGTATTCTCGGCAATAAACGCGATATCGCCGAAACCCAGCTCGGTTGCCACGCCTATCTCGCCGGCGATAAGTTCACTTTCGCGGACATCCAGTTCGGTCATCTGTCTTATCGCTATTTCGATATTGCGATAGATCGCCCCGAGCGTCCCGTCCGGCAGCGCTATTGCGACAGGCTGACCGAGCGACCTGAATTCAGTGAGCACGTTATGGTGTCTCATGAGGGAATTGAGGGTAAGGTGACCCAATAGCCGATAGTTTCCATTGCCTTCCGCGTAGCCAGTCCGTTCAACGCTCCTAAAGTCATTTCACCGTGCCAAAATCCCGTTTGGATGCTACGGGCGAGCAGTTGCCCGAGCAACATGGGTCCCCCCGTTGTTGCCCTTGGGATTGAGCATGTTCTTCGATGGCGGCAACCGGACATGTCTTGGCCAAAAGGCAAAACGCGGGCCGCCGGTCATCATTCTTCGACTTGTTGGCCCGCCGGGACGAGCACTTTGGCCTCGTTTGCATTATGGGCCTGCTGCGCCATTGGAGGCAATGGCCGGATTTCGCCGGCCGCTCTCCGGCGCGCCGCCCACGTCTTGCGGTCAAGCTGAAACCGGTCGCAGTGATGCAGGCCGCCGCGCGCGGGCAGAAAGTCGAGGCCGTTATCCACGAAGGCAAAGCCGGTTTTTTCGAGTACACGCCTCGAGGCAACGTTGTCGGCGCGCGAGTTGGCAAGAATCCGGTTCGCCCGGGTGAGACCGAAGACCGTGTCGGCGAGCGCCTTGACGGCTTCGCTCGCAAACCCTTTGCCGCACATCTGCGGCGCGACAACGTAGCCGAACTCGATGTCCCACTCCGCGGCCAGTGTTGCGCTAAGGAGACCTATCGTTTGGCGCGCGCCGCATTTTTGGGTCATCGCCAGGACGATCGCCGTTCCGCTGGCGTTGCCGGTACGCGCCCTCATGATGGAACGCTCCGCCTCGCCTGGCGGGTAGGGATGCGGAATCGTCGCGGTCATGCGCGCGACTTCGGCCAAGCTAGCGAAACTCGTGATCGCAGGTGCGTCGGAGGCGCGCGGCCAGCGCAACCAAAGCCGCTTGGTTTCGATGCGGAAGATGTCGTCGGCGGTCAAATCCGGGAACATGCGGGCTCCGGCCCTCATGCGAGGTGTCAAATCAAAACAAAAAGCGATGGCTCCCATCTCCCCTTCAAAACCCGTTTCGGGTTTTCCGGACTTTCCTCCCGAATTTCAGGAGCTGTTCACGCGTTCGTGAAAACCAAGTCCGCCGGGTCCAGGGGAGCAGGTGGAGGTTTTCGGGCCTCCACCCTTATTCTGCAACCTTTGCTTGTGGCGAAGGCTTTACCGAAATGTATGCGCGTCCAGCTTTGGTCTGGAACGCGACTTTTCCTTCGATCAAAGCATATAACGTATGATCGGTGCCTAATCCGACATTCGCGCCCGGATGCCATGTGGTGCCACGTTGGCGCACAATGATGTTTCCGCCAGCGACCGCCTCGCCGCCGAATTTCTTCACGCCTAGGCGGCGGCCTTTGGAATCGCGGCCGTTGCGGGACGAACCGCCTGCTTTTTTATGTGCCATAGATCTTGCTCCTAATATTATAAGCACGAAATGTGCCACATGATGCTTTCCCGCATCGCAATTGAACTCGACGCACGCCCCAAGCGGACGAATGCAAATTTATGCCGGTGGGCCGGTATCGACGGACGATTCGACGCCGCCGGCCAAAAGCCCAGTAATCCGAACCAGGGTTAAATCCTGGCGATGGCCCCGCTTACGCTTGGAGTTCTTCCGCCGCCGCTTCTTGAAGGAAATAGCCTTCGGCCCGCGCATCTGTTCGACAATCTGGCCCGTGACGCTGGCGCCTTCGATAAAAGGTGTTCCCAAAGCTGGTTCGCCGTCTTCGGACAACATGAGCACATGATCGAATGCCACGCTGTCGCCGGGTTCGCCGGCAAGCGTCATGACGGTGATCGTGTCCCCAGCGGCGATGCGATATTGTTTGCCGCCGGTTTTGATGATTGCGAACAACTTGACTTCCCTCGTATTCCCTCCGGCCCGCGGTGGCGAAGCATCTTCATTGCGGCGTTCGCCTTTGGCAGGCCGCCGGCAGGAGGAATTCCCTCGCCAAGGCCCAAGTTTTGTCGGCTAGCGAACCTCGCAACCGTTAAGCGGCGGCCCATCCGGAGACGACGAATCACTGCGTAAATAAAAGGTATCGTCCGTCCATCTTCGTTGCGCAATAACGCGCCTCCATGGAAAGGCTTAGTTCATTGCCAAAACAATGACGGCCGCCCAAGACGAGCGGCCGACTCGGCGTTCCATCTCGGCGTCCTCTACAAAGCTTGACTCCGGTTGTCAACCATCTGTGCTGGCGGGTAAGGGCAAAATAGAAATGTCCCCATTCTGCACAATTATTCATCAATCCATGAGTACGGATACGTTCATGCGGCGTATTTTAGAGAGGTTTTCTGATGGAAGGACCGGATTTTTCCGGGATCGCATTGCAGCCGGCGCACGGATGATCGAACCTTGCGGTTGAGGTCGTCCTTGCCAGTGATCGCCATGCAACCGGCAGTGTCGGCTTCGAGATGTTTCCGGACAAGCCTGTCTTTGTTGCGATCGGGCGAACAGGGCGGCAGAGAATCAAGCCGCAATTTGCCGCTCAGAGTTTCAACGAAGGCTTGCGTCTTTGTCGCGCGAGACGCGGGATCACGATCGACGAAGCGAGAGCTTCGCGCCTCGCCTCACCGTGCATCAAGCCCAAATGGTCTCAACTCAGTGCACGATCTACCCATCGCTAGATCATCAAAGACGTGGCCGCGTCGGCTGCCTTGCGATACGCCAGCTCTAAATCGTCTGATTGTAAGCGCCGACTTCAGGGTTCTCTCGCAAGATCGCATCGATCGCCTTGAACATCTCCCGCATCCTTGCTTCCGAGACAGGGCTCTCGACGACAACCACGAGCTCGGGCTTGTTCGAGGAGGCGCGAACCAGCCCCCAGGTTCCGTCTTCCGTGGTCACGCGCACACCATTGACGGTGACAAGATCGCGAATTTTTTGGCGCGTGAATAGTTCGCCCTTTGCCTGCATCGCCTTGAGACGTACGGTTACCTTCTCGGCAACGCCATATTTTTTTTCGTCGTCGCAATGCGGCGACATGGTCGGCGACCCCCACGTCTGGGGCAATTGCGCGTAAAGCTCGGCCATCGACTTGCCCGGATTGCGGTCAAGCATATCGACGATATGGATGGCGGTGACAATTCCATCGTCATAGCCGCGCCCGATCGGGGCATTGAAAAAGAAATGCCCGGATTTTTCGAAGCCTGCCAGCGCCTTTAGCTCCGTCACCCGCCGTTTCATGTAGGAATGCCCCGTCTTCCAATAATCGGCCTTGGCGCCTTGCGCGAGAAGCTGCGGATCGGTTGCGAAAAGGCCGGTGGACTTGACGTCGACAACGAAAGTGGATCCAGGGTGGAGTTTTGAGAGGTCCCGCGCGAGCAGGACACCAATTTTATCGGCAAAAATTACCTCGCCGCGATTGTCGACAAAGCCGCAGCGGTCGCCATCGCCGTCGAATCCAACGGCCACATCGGCGCTGCTTTCGCGCACTTTGTCCGCCATCGCATGCAGCATATGAAGATCTTCGGGATTCGGATTATAGTTCGGAAAGGTGAAATCGAGATTGGTATCGAGCGGGACGACTTCGCAGCCGAGCATCTCCAATACCTTTGGCGCGAAGGCCCCGGCGGTGCCATTGCCGCACGCGGCAACGACCTTCAGCTTGCGCGAAATTTTCGGCCGTTTGATCAAGTCGGCAATATAGCGCGCCGGGTAATCCTCGACGAAACGATAAGAGCCGCCATCCGCATAGCGGAATTTTCCTTGAAGAACGATGTCCTTCACGCGGCCCATTTCGTCTGGGCCAAATGTAACCGGCCGCTGTGCGCCCATTTTCACCCCGGTCCAGCCATTCTCATTATGGGAGGCGGTCACCATGGCCACCGCCGCAATGTCGAGGTCGAATTGCGCGAAATAGGTCATCGGCGTAAGCGCAAGCCCGATATCGTGAACTTTTATGCCCGCCGCCATCAGGCCAGCCGTGAGCGCATATTTGATCGAAGCCGAATAGGCGCGAAAATCATGACCAGTTACAACTTCTGGCTTGACACCCAAATCATGGATGAGCGTGCCGAGGCCTAGCCCCAAGGCCTGGACGCCCATGAGATTGATCTCCTGTTCGAACAGCCAGCGCGCGTCATATTCGCGAAAGCCGGTCGCCTTCACCATCGGTGAGCTTTCATAGGCGTAGGTATTGGTCTCTAAGTGCGCCACGGGCTTGGGAAACATGGGGTGTCCTTGGGTATTGGGGCCGATAGACGAAACACCTTCGCCTGCGCGGGCCGTTCAAGAACCGCGCCAAAAATACTTCGACGCGGGCTTGCGACGCGTCTATGGTTGCTTGGCGATGATCTTATCCTTGATCGCGGCGTAGACAGCGGGTGAAATGATTTTCTTTTGCACCAGCTCATCCTTGCCCTTGTAGGGACGGTTCTTGATAATGGCGGCGGCGCGGACATCGCCGACCCCTTTGAGCGCGCGCAGCTCCTCCTCGGTTGCCGTATTGATGTCGATGAGCTGCGCGGGTGCGGAAATTGTGGCTGGCTTAGGCGCGGTGGGCTTGGCTGCTGGCGCCGGACTGGCCTTGCCAGGGGCGGCAGGCTGAACTGCCTGAGCGAAACTGGGCGTCGCAAAAGCGGCGGCCGCGCATAGGCAAACTGCAAGGATTGTCTTTTTCGGGTTTCTCATGGCGTTTCCTTTTCTGGTAAGGCCGGCCTGAACCGGCTCACCCTGGCAAGAGTGTCCGTAAAACCACCGGGGCGTCAACCAGACCCTGTTCGCCTTCGGCCGAAGCATATTATCCAGGACAATCATCGCCGCGTTGGCGAAGCGAACTGTTGGGGAGCCGGTCCGGCGGCGGAAATCCGGGCGAATGCCGCAGCGGTGAGAGCGGTTGCGAAGACGGGGACGAGGACACAGCAGCTGCATCCTCGCTTGCTGTCAGGGGGCCACCTCCAGCCGTCCTTTCATGCCCGGATGGAAACGGCAAAAATAGTCCACGACGCCGGCCCGTTTCAAAATCGCCCGGCCCTTGGCGCCAGCCGGGAGATCGACGTCGAAGCTCCCGTCCGCGGCGGTCGCGGCATTCCGGAAGATGTCGGCATTCACCCACTCGACGGTGTTGTTCACATGCAGCGCCTTGGGCGCGGGTCCAAACGCCAGCTTGTCGATTACGATCTCGTGAACCCGAGGCTCGGCTCCTGGCGAGGGAGAGCCTGACGCGAGAACAGAGAACGCCAGCACTCCTCCCGCCAGGATATTCACTCGAACCATCATTAAGAGTGCTACTGCAGCTCGCTTACGAGTTTTTGGGCGTGCTTTTCATGCTCCTTGAAGAGTTTGAGACCAGTTTGCAGCAAGCTCTTGAGGTCTTCGTTCTGGGCGTCGGGGATCAGCGTCTTTTCCAGCGCCCCATTGACGGTTTGGTGGTAGGTCACTTCGTTCTCGGCGTAAGCCTTGTCGAAGTCCGCTCCGCTCAAGATCGACAGCTCTTCCCGCTTTTTGGACGCCGCATCTTCCATGGATTTGCTGGTGGCGTTATCCTCTGGCTTTACCTTCAGCTTATCGAGCAACGCGAGGGCCTTCTTGTTTACTGCTTCGTGATCTCTGACCATCTCCTCTGCGAAGCCTTTGATATCCTTGTTGTGACTCTTGTCCAGCGCCTGCTTGGCGGCTTCAATGTCGATCTGCCCCGCCGTATAGGCGATATGGGCAATTTGCGGATCGGTTGGTTTTCCCGCGCCCTGAGCGATGGCGCTCATGCCGGCAAAGCACAAGATTGAAACGAAGAGCGAAGTGCCGAAGCGAAACATGATATTTTCCTCCCTGACTGAAAATCCCGCTACCGCGGGCCCTGACGATCATTGGACGCGCCAGGAGATAAACCCGTACCCCTCACATGACCGGAGATCGGACGTTCAGATTGGCTCCATTTGGCCTTTTTGGCAAGCCGAGCGCCCAGCGCCATTCGCAAGGCCCACTGCGTGAGCCAACCTCATTCCGCCACGGCCCGCAAGTCGGCCTGCTGGGCCAACCAGCGCTCGGCCTCGATCGCCGCCATGCAGCCAAGACCGGCCGCGGTCACCGCCTGGCGGTAGATGTCGTCGGCGACATCGCCTGCCGCGAATACGCCGGGCACGCTCGTCGCGGTCGAGAAAGGCGCAGTCTCGATGTAACCATTCGGCTTGATCGCGAGCTGACCCCTGAAAAGACCGGATGCCGGCTCGTGTCCGATGGCGACGAAAACGCCATCGGCCTCAACCTCGCGCAAGCTCTCCGTCTTAACATGCCTCAAGGAAACGTGGGTAACGCCCGGAGGTTTGTCCGTGCCATGGATTTCATCGACAACGTGATCGAAGATCAGTTCGACATTCGGCTGCTTGAATAGCCGCTCCTGGAGGATGCGTTCGGCGCGAAACGAATCGCGCCGGTGCACAAGAGTGACCTTGGCTACGATGTGGCTCAGATACAAAGCCTCCTCGAATGCCGTATTGCCGCCGCCGACGACGACAACGGGCTTGCCGCGAAAAAAAAACCCATCGCAGGTCGCGCAGGCCGATACGCCATAACCTTTAAACTTCGCTTCCGAAGGGATGCCGAGCCATCTCGCCCTGGCGCCTGTCGCAACGACCAGAGTGTCGCAAGTGTACCCCGCGCCGCTGTCGCCTTGGAGCTGGAACGGGCGCTGGCCAAGCTCGACTTCGACAATATGATCGGCGATCATCCGCGCGCCCACATGTTCGGCCTGCGCCTTCATTTGGTCCATGAGCCAAGGACCCTGGACCGCCGCGGCAAAGCCTGGATAATTCTCGACGTCGGTGGTGACCGCCAGCTGGCCGCCGGGCTCGAAGCCAGAGATCAGTATCGGCTCCAGCATCGCGCGCGCGGCATAGATCGCGGCGGTATAACCGGCGGGTCCCGATCCAATGATGATAATTTTGACATGTGAAGGGTCCGCGGACCGAAGAGTTGCCAACATGGAGCTCCTTGTGCGATGGAGAGCGCGGCACCCATTTGCGCCTGCCCATTCCATATAATGCCCCTGCGCCTTGCGAACCCGAAAATCAGCCGGATTGACGATGCGGGAGTTGAAGGAGACCGAAGCGGCGTGGAG
>Ga0182015_10006546_pt1 | contig 11664 bp, 13 predicted proteins | sample 712P3MmetaG_FD_120478 | JGI IMG/M metagenome (GOLD analysis project Ga0182015, IMG submission 120478) | Permafrost microbial communities from Stordalen Mire, Sweden - 712P3M metaG | ecosystem: Environmental > Terrestrial > Soil > Wetlands > Permafrost | place: Sweden: Stordalen | collected...
AAGGAGCCCGCGCAATGGATGATCGTGTCGATACCCGACGCCGCGCCGTCGACCCCCTCGCCGGTGAGCAGATCACCCCTCACGTAGATCACGCCATCCTCGGATGCGTGGCCGCGCCGGCTGAGCACGCGGACCTCGCGCCCAGCGCCGTGCAGATCCGCAACGACGCGACGGCCGAGCGTCCCGCTCCCACCGGTGACCAGGATTGGTGCCGTCATGACGAGCCTCCTCACATCGCAATTCGGGCGCAACCGGCACCGGATGAGATCCTGCGGTCACATCTGGTGGGTTTCGCGGGTCACTGCTATGACACGCCGTGATGAGGGAATGTGACCGATGAACGAGAACGAGTGGCTGGCGGAACGATTCGAGGCCGAGCGGAGCCACCTGCGCGCCGTAGCTTTCCGGATGCTCGGATCGCTGAGCGAGGCGGACGATGCCGTCCAGGAGTCCTGGCTTCGGCTGAGCCGCTCCGGCGCCGGCGGCGTCGACAACCTGGGCGGTTGGCTGACCACGATCGTGGCTCGGGTCTGCTTGAACATGCTCCGGACCCGGAACTCGCGCCGGGAGGAGTCGCTCGACGCCCGGGCGCCGGGGTTCGCCTTCGTCGACGCGGCCGGGACCGATCCCGAGCACGAGGCGGTGATCGCCGACTCGGTCGGGTTGGCGCTGCTCGTCGTGCTCGAGACGCTCTCTCCGGCGGAACGACTCGCCTTCGTCCTCCACGACACATTCGCCGTCCCCTTCGACGAGATCGCGCCCATCGTCGGGCGGACCTCCGCCGCGGCACGCCAGCTGGCGAGCCGCGCACGCCGGCGTGTCCGCGGGTCGGCGGTGGTGCCGGCTGTGGACCTCGCCCGCCAACGCAAGGTCGTCGACGCGTTCATCGCGGCCTCGCGAAGCGGTGATATGAAGGCCCTGCTTGCGGTCCTCGACCCGGACGTCGTGCTCCGGGTCGACGCCGCCGCCGTGCCTCAGGGTTCGTCGAGGGAGCTGCGCGGTGCGGCCACGGTCGCCCAGGGCGCGCTCGCATTCTCGGCGCGCTCACGGTTCGCCCAACCGGCGCTCGTGAACGGGGCGGTTGGCGTGGTCATGGCTCCGCGAGGGCGTCTTTTCGGCGTCGGGGTGCTGACCATCCGGGCGGATCGAATCCTGGTAATGGACCTGGTTGCGGACCCCGATCGCCTGGCACGCATCGAACTGGCCGTTCTCGCGGATTGAGGTCATCGGGGCTCGCTGTCATACAGTGCCGCTCACGGAGGTAGGACTTGACGGGTTCACGGGCGTGGCGCCTCGCGTGGTGCGCCGCGGGTCTGCTGCTGGTGGGGTGCGCAAGCGCTGCCGCTCAGACGTCGACAGCCTCCTCGACCTACCTCCAGCAGTACGCAAGCGCTGGAGGGGCGCTCGACACTGCCACGACCACATGGGACACGCTTGGCAAGGGCCTGGTCACCACGGGGACGAACACCGTTGCCAACGAAGCACCTATTGACGCGGCGTATGCGCGGGCTCTCGACACATTCAGCAACGCGCTCCTGGCCATCCAGTTCCCCGCGTCGACCAGGAACGACGTCCACAACCTGGTGAACGCCGCCGGCGCCGTGCGTAACGACCTTGCCGGGGTCGCCAGCGGCGCCGTGTCGACAACCCAGTTCGTCAACGACGAGGCCAACCTGCAGAACGCGATCAACATCGTCCAGCACGAGCTGGGGCTGGAGTCGAGCACGCCGATCGCGGGGGCCTGACGCAGGGAAACGTCAGCCGGCCCGTCGTGATGGCGATGACTGCGTGGAATGCCGGTTCGTGCCGGTGAGCTTGTTCGCGATCGATCGGTCCGAGGCCGCTAGAGCAGCTGGTGGAGGGCGAACGCAACGCCGAAGACCACGACGACGGTGCGCAGCACCACCGGGTGCAGGCGCCTCGCCAGGCTCACACCGATGAAGCCTCCGACCGCGCTTGTCGGCACCATGACCAGCACGGCGATCCACGAGACCGGCCCGAAGAATGCGAAATACACCGCCGCGACGACGTTGATGATCAGTGACAGCATGCCCTTGAGCGCGTTGATGCTCTGCAGGTCATCGCGGATAAAAAGGCCGAGCACCGCAAGCAACATCACTCCCAGACCCGCACCGAAGAACGCTCCGTAGACTCCGCCGAGGAACTGCGCGACGACGAGGACTGGCGAACGATGCTGCTGCTCGGCAGGGCGGCTCTGGCTGATACGCGCGGTGAACACCGGCTGGAGCAACAGCAGCGCGCAGGCGAGCAGGATCAACCATGGCACGACTGCAGCGAACACGTGGTTCGACGTTCGCGTCAGCAGGATCGCACCGACCACCGCCCCCACGATGCTGATTGGTGCCAGGAAGCGAATGCGGTCTCGCTGCACGCGGAGCTCGGTCCGATACGCGACGCTGCCTCCCGCATAGCCGGGAAACATTCCGATCGTGTTGGTGACGTTCGCTGTCAGGGCCGGAAAGCCGAGCAGGAGCAGCGCCGGAAATGACACGAGCGTGCCTCCCCCGGCGACTGCGTTCACCGCACCGGCGATCAGCGCCGCGACGGCAACCAGGAGCAGATGGACTGCATCGAGGTGCATCACTGATTGCCGGCCCGGCGATGACGCTGCGGGCCGGCACTTCGCGTTGAAGACAAGTCGGAACTACGCGCTCGCGGCGCTCATCGGTTGCGCGTGCCGCGCTCGAGTTGCTCCCGACGCATGCGCTCGAGCTCGAGAAGCCGGAATCCACGCCGCGGTGGCGGCAACTCGTTGACCTGGACACCGGTCGGCGCCTTATCCGGAGCCGTCGGCGGCGCATCGAAGCGCCGGATCGCGGAGCCTCGTACCGAGAGCCCCATGGCCACGGAGAGACGGTCACGAGCGGTGAGCATCATCGAGGTTTCCTCAAGCCGGAATACGAGAGAACGACCCGACGTCCGAGGGCCCTCAACGATAGCACCGCTTTCGAGTGGCGGCCGGCCCCGAGTTGACAGCCTGGCCAAGGGCGGGAGCAAAATACCAGCCGTGCAAGACACCCGCCGTGATGCGTCGAATGAGGGCCATGCCTTTCGGTGTGCTCACTGCGGTGCGACCCGGCTCATCCCGCTGACCGTCCAACACCCGCGAGGCGAGTACCGTCGGATGCAGCGAATGAGCCGTCCGGTTCGCGCCGAGCTGAAGTGCATCGCTTGTGGCCACCGCCACGTCGCTCCTCCGAGCGTCCTTCTCGCGAGCTGACCGGGGGTCGGAGGGGATCCCGTCGGAGGCTTCAACCGGGATGTTCGGTCCGTGCCGCACACGGACGGAGACCCCGGCTCCGGCTTCAAACGGACTTTTGCGAACGTGCCGCGGCGGACGGAGGAGACCCCGGCGTCCAGCTTCAAACCGGACTATTCAGCCTCCGCCGGGGTCTCCTCCGTCCTCGGCTCAGCTTCAAACTGGACCAGTCAGCCTCCGCCGGGGTCATCCGTCCGCCACAGCACGGGCGCAAAGTCCGGTTTGCAAGCCGGAGCCGGAACCCCTCGGGCCGCCGTTTTCAGCGCGCGACGAGCTGCACCAGGCCGATGACGTTACCGGCTGGGTCGCGGACGGTCGCCAGGAGACGGTCGGGACCGTCGGGGGTCGGATGCTCGAGCACCTCGCCGCCGTATGCCCGGACCGTCTTCATGGCCTGGTTCATGCTGTCGACGTTCAGCCACGGCAGCAGGCCGGCATCACGCGCGGGCGGCCGGTCGGTCACCCACTGGCCGATAAGGCCGGGCGCATCGAATCCGGGATGCGGGTGCTCGATATGCCAGCCGAAGACGCGCGCATAGAACTCCGCTGATCGCTGCACGTTTGTCGCCGGGATCTGGAGGTACGAGAGCTGCCCCTGGGCCGGTCGCAGCGACTGGTCGAAGGTTTCAGGTTCGTCGGCTGGCATCACCCAGAGCATGCCACCACCGCGTGACACAGCCCGCCGTGTCGGCCAACCGCGCTCTCTTCTGAACAAGCTTGTGACCGCAAGCCTGTGACGGCTTGTCCTCAGGGAGCGAGATGGTCCAGCGCGTCGGGCAGGGGCAGCGCGATCCATCCCTCGCTGCGCGCATTGGCCGACATCTCGTCGTAGTCCTCGTTGCACAAGCCGCGCGCTTTCGCGTGTGCGACAAGCGCTGCGATGAGCGCATCCAGCTCGTGGTCGTTCTCTCGGATCCGTCCCCAGTCCTCGTCGCGCGTCGCGACGAGCCACGGTGCCCGTGCTCGCAGCTGGTCGACCAGGGCGTGTCGTGTCTCGCGACGGTCAGGCAGCGCGCCCTTGTACCGCCGATATGGTAGCCCCCAGACGAACAGCGCCGCGGCGGGATACACCTCGATCACCTTGCCGGCACCGCTTCGGTCCACCGGTCCGAGCACTCGCGCCATGCGCATGGCCGGGATCGCGATGAGATTCGTCGACACGCTCATCGGGTGGCATCTTGCCTCGGGCTCACCGGGCCGGCGCGCCTGACTCGTGACCCATCGATCGGTCTCGCGAAGGCGCAGCGAGGCCATCCCCGCCGCGTCGACCTCGGCCGTCCACTTCTCACCCCGGTGGTGGCTGCTGACCGACTCCACGAACGCGCTCGGCCAGCCCAGCGGGATGTCGACCCCGACCCGGTCGCCGCTCTCGACGCACCGGCGTATCTCCCCATCGCCGGCACCACGCGGCCCAAGCGGCTCGATCCGTGCCTGGTTGCCGCCCCAGCGGATCGAGCAAATGGCCGTTCGAGCGTCCTGGCTGGCCACGTCGATTCCCACGCTCAGCACGTCGTGGGCACCGTACTCCGGTCAGAATGGGTCGGTGGCATCCGAGAAGTTCACCGTGCAGCGGGGCACCGCCACCCTCGCGGGCGAGCGCTGGGCCGGTGACGGGCAACCCGTCGTGCTCCTGCACGCGGGTGTCGCCGACCGCCGGTCCTGGCATGCGGTGGCCGAGGCGCTCCAGCCCGCGAAAGGCGTCGTCGCATACGACATGCGCGGCTACGGCGAGACGTCGGGCGCCACCTACGGCTTCACGCACCTCGATGACCTCAACGCCGTGCTCGACCAGGTGGCAACCGGACCGGTGTGGCTTGTGGGGAGCTCGATGGGCGGGGAGATCGCGATCGATGCCGCGCTGGCGTCGCCGGAACGCGTCGCCGGCCTGGTGCTGCTCGCCCCGTCGGTAAGCGGTGCACCCGAACCGAGCGTCTTCGACGCCGACACCGACCGGCTGGTGCGCATGTGGGAGGCGGCGCAGACGTCAGGGGAGGTCGACGAGCTCAACCGCGTGGAGATGTGGCTCTGGCTGGACGGACCCTCATCGGCCGAGGGACGCGTGGCCGGCCCGGCTCGAGATCTCGCGCTGGCCATGAACGCCATCGCGCTGAAGAACGAGCTCCCTGAGGAATCGGGCAAGAGCGGCCTTACAGCATGGTCACGGCTTGAGGAGATCACCGTGCCCGTCACTGTCGCCTGCGGCAACCTCGATATGCCATTCATCGTGGCGCGATCCAAGGAGCTCGCCGACTGGCTGCCGCAGTCGCGGTTTGAAATGCTCGAGGGAATGGCGCACCTCCCCTATCTCGAGCAGCCGGCGGTGGTCGCGGAGTTGATCAACTCGTCGATCCGGTGATCACGATCCCGGCGTGATCGTCACGTACGTCGCGATCGCAATCCCGGTCGTGGTGGTGGCGAGGATGTCGTAGCGCGTCGCGCCCGGAGGCACGGTGGCGTCCGCGACAAAATGTCCGATCGGATCGAGCCTGCGGCTGACAAGGATCGTCGGAGTCCCGCCTGGGGGCGTCATCCCGATGGTCACCGACGCGATGTGGATCTCGCTCGTCTCGTTCGAGTTCGTGAAGAACGTGACGTGAAACTCGTCCGCACCCGCCTTGTCAGGGTCGAGATAGACCTGAGCAAGCCAGCCGGCTTGCAGCTGGATCGAGTAGAGCGTCGGCAGGCCGGCGAATCGTGCCGCCGTCACATACGGCGCCGGGGTGATCGTGGTCAGCTGCAGGTGCACCTCTGTGGAGCTGTCTGCGTTTTCGATGATCGCGGCGACCTCCCAGATGCCGGCGACCGCGAGGTTGCCTCCACGAGCGGCAAACGTGCCGCTGGGCTGGCGCTTGAGCGTGAGCGTCGATTCGCCGAGCTGGGGTCTGAGCGGTTGCGTGAATTCGAGCTGGATGGAGCTGGCGTGCACGATCGCGCCGCTGTCGTAGTTGGTGACGCGGAGCGTGAATTCGTTGAAGCCCGCAGAGCCGGGCGACACGGTGAGACGCACTTTGACCGTGGTGGCGAAGTCGCTGCCGGTCACCACGAGCTGGCTGGCTCGCACCGCGGCCGTGGACTGCGTCGACGCTAAGGGCGGCGCAACATTCACAAGAGTCGCTGCGACCAGCACCACGGCGATTCCGATGACGACTTCGGTGGACCCGGCTCTGCGCAGGCCGCGTAAGACCGTCGACGCGTGCGGCACATTGCCGTAGCGATTGACGGCCCCAAGCCCGGCAAGCACGACGAACAGCGCCACTTTGACGAGCACGAGAATCCCGAAGGCACTTCCGAAGAGCTGTCCAATCGAGCCGATCTCGATGACCGCGCGAAAGGTGCCGGTCAACGCGACGATCACGATCGCAATCCCGGCCGTTGTCGAGAAGCGGCGGACTGCGGCGCCCTTGACCTCGGACGGCGCACCGCGCACGGCGAGGATGAGCACAAGGAGTCCGCCGAGCCACACGCCGCCGGCGACGATGTGTGCCCACTGGATCAGGAGGTTGACGGCCACCGGCGCCTGGGCGCCCGCATGGCTCGACGCAACGTCCACCCACATGGACGCTGCTGCACCGATCCCCGCCACCAGTACGCCGAGGCGCGACAGGCCACCGGCAAGGAACCAGGCGACCGCGATCGCGATGCCTGTCGCAACGATCGCGATGATGCGCTCGATCGCGGTCATCCCAAGTGAGGTCGCGAACAGTGCGCTGAACGTGATGCCCGCCGCCTCGCGCTGCGCCTCGATGATGCCGGCGACACCAAGGGCGGCGATCACCCATGCCGCCACGAGCATGCGCTTCGTGAAACCGGGCACCGCACGCAACGCGATCAAGCACGTTGACGCGACCCCGACGATCGCCATCAAACCGATGAAGAACAGCCATCGAGCAACGACCGCGAGGATCGATGGCGGCGGTGACACCACGGACTTTGCGGCGTGAGCGTTGGCGCTCGTGGCCGATTCACCGACGCCAAAGGCGTACGCGCCGGTTGCCAGGTGGCCGTCAATCTCGGACACCGTCTTCCACGTCACCGTGTACACACCGTTGCCGATGGGCTTGAGCGGCACCTCGAGCTCGAGGGGCAGACCGGGGACGGCCACCGTTGGGCCGGCGTCGACGCTGACCCCGGAGCTGTTGACGACCGTGATGCTGGACAGACGGGGGTCCGGTGGCTCTCCGAACGTGATCTCCACGACCTTCGGCGCCGTCTGCACCTCCGCACCCTCGGGTGGAACGGCGCTCTGCGGGAGCGCGTGTGCGGCCACCGTCAACGGCAGTCCGATCGCTGCCCCGACAGCCAGCGTGAGCGCGACGGCGAATGCCGGCCTGGCGCGCATGCGCTACGTGCTCCGGCGGCGCAACCCGATCGCCAGATTGACCGCGCTCAGCAACACCGCAACCACGATCGCGACGATCGCGAGAACGATTGCAAGCGACTCGCGGGACTTGGCGTTGCTTGCGGCTGTGGCGGCGGATTGCGCGCTCGCGAGCGCAGTTTCCGCGCGCTGATTCACGGCATCGACCTTGGTCGCGATGGCAGCGACCGCGGGCACCGCAACGGGAAACTCGACAGCGCTGGAATCAGCGACCGAATCGAACGTCGCCGGCCCTGACGTCACCGTCTTATCGATCGGTGTCCCGTTGATGCTGCCGAAGATGTGGAAGGTATACGCGCCTACCACAGTTGGGATCAACGCGTAGTCGTACTCGTCGAGCCGGCCGTTGCCGGTGTCGGAATCGTACGCGGGTGCCGGGCAGAACGGGCTGCTCGTCGTGGTCCCGACAGTTACCGTGACCTGGAAGTCGGGATGTGTGCAATCCTGGTTGAGGGTGCTCACCGGCGTGCCTTTCGGATTGTTCGCCGAGGCGATGTCGATGAACACCTGGATCGCGTTCTCTTCGCCGACGAACGTGTCGGTGCCGGATGCCGGCTCGCTCTGCCATCCGATGGCAACCCGATATTCACCGGCCGTGAAAACGTAGTGCGCTGATGCGACGGCGACGGACGTCGCCAGTGCCATGAGCATGCCCGCGACGACGGCGCATGCACGAAGGCTGAGCTTCCACACGTGATATCTCCTCGTTGATGAGCGATCGAAGGTGAGCCGAAGCTCACGGACGCCGATCAGACAGCGAGAAGCGGCGGCGGTGGCCTTCGCCAGAGGTGCCGTCCAATCCGCTCGAGGGGCGAGACTGAGCGGGCTACCGGCAAACGGAGGACAGCGGCGGCGGTGCGGCAGCGCCCGACGATGGCTCGCAGCAGTGCCTCGACGCGTTCGACTACCACCTCGCGCCGGTGCAGCAGCACCTGGCAGATGCGGACGATACCGGCGAGCAGCAGCGATACATAGAGGTGCACGAGCGGCGCCGCCCAGTGGACCCCGGTGATCGCACCGAGCCCCGGCGCGCGCTGGGACGTCGCAAGCGCTTCGACGTTCTCCTGGACAACGTACAGGGTGATCTGCGCCGCCGCCAATGGCAGCCAGATCGCGAGCAGCCGCGTTCCCGGATTCGACCGTATGGGTCGCGCGGCGGGGGCATGCGCCGAGCGCCCGCGCCAGATGCGACGCACACCTGCGCCGGCCCGGTCGAGGCGGTCGTTCAGCGCCTGCCATGCCCGCGCCAGGCGGAAGGCGAAGACGGCACTCAGCACCAGGAGCACTGCGGCGACGGGGAGCATGTACACGTGCGCCGGATTGGTCATCGACGCAACGACACCGGCGGATCCCCACACCCTGAGGTACTCGAGCGTATGGCCGATAAAGAGCCCAACGAGCGCCAGAAGCACGCTGCCTGGCGCGGCAAACCGCATACGCCGGTTGGGGATCACGCGGGGAGCATACGCTCGCCCACCACGCAGGTCCCAGGCGCGGGTCGGGCGAGGCATAATTGGCGCCGCGCTGGCCGCGACCCTCGCTGGCGGGAGGATCAGACCGTCAAACCGGGCGCGAACGAGGTCTGTGGATGAAACCATCGGGGAGCCTCGGAGGGATCACTCGGTCCAAGCGCGGGCAGGCGCTGATCGTGGTGCTGGCACTCGCGGGCGGCCTCGGCATCGGCGCTCTGATGTCGGTCGCGATGCATCAGCGGGCATCGACAACCGCAGCCCAGGTAAGCCTCACGCCTTCGTCGAACGTGATCGGCGCCCCGCTGACGCGCCAGACGACTCCCCCTCTGACCGGGCTCGTCGACCAGAACGGCCAGACAGTTTCGCTTGCGGATGAGAAGGGCCATGTGGTCCTCCTGGCGTTCATGGACCCGCTCTGCGTCAACCTCTGCCCGATCCTCGGTCGTGACATCGTCGCCGTCGAGCAGGCGCTCCCCAAGACGATCAAGCCGGTCCTGCTGATCGTGAGCGTGATGCCCGACCGCACCGCCGCCGATGTGAAGGACTTCATCAAGACGAACCTCACGACCCAGTGGGATCCCGGCTGGCACTGGCTGCTCGGCCCCGACGCGTCCCTCAAGATCACGTGGCTGCAATGGGGGGAGCCGCTCGAGCCGCCAAAGACGAACTACCTCGATGTCATTGACCCGCAGGGATACGTGCGCGTCGTGTACCCCGCGCCGCTCTTCGTCAGTGACGTCGTCCACGCCATCACCGTGGTGTCGACCGAGTAGCACCGCGGTGCCCGAGACCGCAATCGCGAGGCGTGGTTGAGAAGAAGCCAGCTTTTGCGCTAAGGTCGCGGCTCATGCCGACGTACAAGATGGGTCAGGCCGCGGAGCTGCTCGGCGTCAGCGTGGACACGGTTCGACGCTGGGCCGACGCCGGCCGCATCGAGACGCTTCGCACCGAGGGCAGACACCGCCTGCTTGACGGTGCCGCGCTCGCACGATTCGCTGTCGAGCTGGCGAGCAATCAGCCGGCCCTGCCGGTGACTGAGTCCGCACGCAATCACTTCCGAGGACTGGTCACGGATGTCACGACCGACGGGGTGATGGCCCACGTCAAGCTCCAGGCCGGACCATTCCGGATCAGCTCGCTGATCAGTAGCGAGGCGGTCGCTGAGCTCGGGCTGGAGCCGGGCATGCTCGCGGTCGCCTCCGTCAAGGCCACAAACGTGGTCATCGAGATGCCTCCATCCTCAGACACACAGGCGAGGAAGTGATGCAGCTCCGTTTCCGCCCCGTGATGATCACTGCCACCGCGGCTCTGGCACTTGCCGCATGTGGCAGCTCGAGCACGCCGGCCGCGTCATCGTCACCCGATCCGTTCAGCGGGAACCTGACCGTGTTTGCCGCGTCGTCGCTGACCAACGCGTTCAACACGGCGGAGAAGGGCCTGGAGGTGGACAACCCAGGCTTCACGGGGACGTACTCGTTCGCCGGCTCGCAGGACCTCGTGACCGAGATCATCAGCGGTGCCCCGGCCGACGTCATCGCGACAGCCAACACCGACACCATGGCGCAGCTCACCGCCAAGGGGCTGGTCGAGACGCCTCAGGCCTTCTGCCAGAACAAGCTCGAGATCGCCGTCGCGCCGGGCAACCCCTTGAACATTAAAACGCTCGCCGACCTCAACAACCCTGGGGTCAAGCTGGTGATCGGGGATCCGAGCGTGCCGGTCGGTGAGTACGTCACGGACATCGAAGCATCGGACACGCTGACATTCCATCCTGTATCGCTGCAGCTCAGCGATGCGGCCGTGCTCGAGCAACTCGAGTCGGGCGATGCGAATGCGGCGCTCGTGTTCGTCACCGACGTGATCGGCGCGCCCGGCAAGGTGACCGGCGTGCCCATCCCGGACGCGCAGAACAAGATCGGGACCTACGAGATCGCCGCCATCAAGGCGAGCAGCAACCTGGGCGCCGCAGAGGCGTTCGTGACCTCTGCTGTCTCCGGCGATATCCAGTCCATCCTGCTATCGGCTGGATTCCTGCCGCCACCGAAGTCGTGACCAGGGGCGTCACGCGACGCCCGCTGATCGGTCTCGTCATCCCGGCGGCGGTGGCCGTTCTGTTCATCGCACTACCGCTGGTGGGACTCCTCGCCCACGTCGACTGGAGCAACCTCCCGTCGGAGCTCGTGTCGACGGACGTGCTCACCGCTCTCCGGCTCTCGCTCGAGTGCTCGGCCATCGCCGTGGTGATCGCGCTCGTCATTGGGGTACCCCTCGCCTATCTACTCGCGCGCACTTCGTTGCCAGGACGCCGGGTCTTTCGCGGACTGGTAACCCTCCCCCTGGTGCTGCCGCCCGTGGTCGGTGGCATCGCGCTGCAGACGGCGTTCGGCACCACCACCCCGATCGGCACCGTGCTCCAGCACCTCGGGATCGTTCTTCCGTTCAGCACCGCCGGCGCCGCGATTGCCGAGGCCTTCGTCGGATTCCCCTTCCTGGTGATCACCGTCGAGGCGGGCCTGCGCCAGCGCGACGATCAC
>Ga0182015_10006547_pt1 | contig 11662 bp, 9 predicted proteins | sample 712P3MmetaG_FD_120478 | JGI IMG/M metagenome (GOLD analysis project Ga0182015, IMG submission 120478) | Permafrost microbial communities from Stordalen Mire, Sweden - 712P3M metaG | ecosystem: Environmental > Terrestrial > Soil > Wetlands > Permafrost | place: Sweden: Stordalen | collected...
CCGAAGGAGTGCCCGGCGGTCCGCCGCAATCCCTCTTTTCGAGCCGCGCGCTTCTGGGCAGCGGCAACGGTCAGATGCTGCTCAAGGCCGACCGCGTGGACTACGATCTCAATACGGCGATTTCCACCGCGGTGGGAAACGTCGAGATCGACTACAACGGCCGCATCGTTCTGTCGGATCGCGTCGTCTACGACAAGAGCCACGATACCGTAACCGCCACCGGACACGTTGTCATGATGGCTCCGAATGGTGACGTCGTCTTTGCGCAGGAGGCGCGGCTGACCGACCGCATGAGAGACGGCGTCATGCGAAGTTTCGCGGCATTGATCGGTCAGAACGGGCGCCTCGTCGCGGCACATGCCACACGCGTTGCCGGCGTGCGGACCGTAGCGACGAACGGCATCTACACGCCGTGCAAGATCTGCGACAAGCCCGGCAAGCGTACGCCCGATTGGGAGGTGAAGGCGTCGCACGTCGTCTACGACGAGATCCACCACCGCATCTTCTACAAGGATGCTACCGTGGAGCTGGAGGGCATTCCCGTCCTCTACACGCCGTTTTTTTACACTGCCGACCCGACCGTCAAGCACGAGTCCGGATTTCTCATGCCCGATCTCGGCAGCAAGAGCACGCTCGGATATTTCGTCAGGGTCCCCTACTATTTCGCCTTCAGCGATTCCCAGGACCTTACGCTGGCCCCCATGGTATCGACGTTCGGCGGCGAACAGCTCCAGACGGAATATCGTCAACGCTGGGAGAACGGGGGAATGTGGCTGCAGGCGAGCTTCGCCGACGATCCGCATGCCGGCGCGACCGAGAACCTCGATCAGGTGTATGCCTCCCTGTTCGGTGCCGGTACCATTCCGGTCAACGATGTCTGGCATTTCGGCTACACCGCCGAGCTCACGTCGTATGCCAGTTATCTGCAGCGCTACAGCATCAGCGATGCCGACAGGCTCAACAACGACCTGTTCGTCGAGGCGCTGGATGGACGCAGCCGTTTCGCAATTACAGGCTATTTCTTTCAAGGCTTGCGTACGACCGACGACAACAATCTCTTTCCGGTGGTGTTGCCGCTGATCGAGTACAATTATATCCCCCAGGAGGATGTGCTCGGCGGCGATTTTCGTTTTGACGTCACCACGATCGCAATTTCGCGCAACGTGGGCGAGGACGACCAGCGGCTGACCGGCGAGATGCGATGGCGCCTGCCTTTCGTTACCGATGACGGACAACTCGTGACGATCCAGACGGACGTTCGCGGCGATCTCTATCACACGAGCGATGTGAATGCGCTGGGCGAGACCGGACTTCCCGACAGCCAATACATCACACGCGGAGCACCCTATGTTGCGCTGGATTGGCGCTGGCCCTTCCTGTCCCCGGGAGCGTGGGGAATGAGCGGACTGGTTGTTGAGCCGATCGTCCAGCTCATTGCCGCGCCCTATGGCGACAACCCTCCCGGCATCCCCAATGAGACCGGCTATGGGGTACTTCCGACGGGTTCTTTCACGACGGACTTCCAGCTGGACAGCACCGATCTCTTCAATCTTGACCGGCTTTCGGCGCACGACCTGGTGGAGAGCGGACCGAACGCGAATGTCGGCGTACGCAGCCAGGCACTGTTTCCAACGGGATCGGTCGAGTTTCTACTCGGGCAGGCTTACCGATTGAAGCCCGACCCGATCTTCGCGCCCGATTCCGGCTACGATGGGAAGACATCGGACGTCGTCGGCAGTGTCGTGGTCAATTTTCAGCCCAATCTGACTGTCAGCGATCGCATCGACGTGGACTCCGCCACGGGCACGCTCGAACGCAACGAGGCTTCGGTCGACGCGGTATACGGCCGCTCGTCGTTGGAGGTCGCATATCTGAAGCTTCCATCCGAGGAGGTGACGCTCGGACTTGGCGCCCGCCAGGAAGTGAAGGCACAGGCACTGATCGGACTCTGGGGCAATTGGCTGGCCTACGCCGCCGGACAGCGCGATCTGGTCGCAAACCAGATGATATCCGACGAATTCGGTTTCGGTTACGACGACGAGTGCCTCGGTTTTTCGCTGTCGTACGAGCGCAACTATACGGAGTTCCGGGAATTGCCGCCTTCCACCTCCGTAATTTTCCGTTTCACGCTCAGGACTTCGGAAGTTCCGGTGCAGCGGTCCGGCATTTTCCCGCAGTATCTCTATGGCGCCACGCCGCTTTGACGAACCGCCGGAAATGCTTATTGTGCCGGCGCGTGCCGGGCGCCTGAAGCATCTTGGATGCGGGGCCAGCGCCGGTGGCATGTAACACATTCCGAAGACCCAGGAATTGACCGCTCGATTAAACACAGCTGCCTTGTTCGGCGTTCTTGCGTTCGCGCTGGCGGTACCGGCGAGCCTCGGCCTGTCGCAAGCGCTTCCAGCTCCGGCAGAAACCGTTGCGTCAAATCCGCCTGTTCCACCGGCAGCGTCGAACACGCCGAGCCCGGCTAGCGCCGCCGAACTGGCGGCATCGGTCGTGCATCATGGCGATGGCGTGGCCGCCATAGTCAACGATTCCGTCATCTCCGATTACGATCTGCGCCAGCGGATGGCGCTGTTTATCGCAACTTCGGGCGTGCGGCCGTCGGGCGATGCGCTGAATGGGATCCGGGACCAGGTTCTCCAGGAGCTGGAGACCGAACAGATGCAGCTGATCGAGGCGCAGAAGGACCACATTTCCGTTTCCGCCTCCGAAGTCGACAAAACGATCAACGACATCGTCACCAGCAACCATCTTTCGACGGACCAGCTCAAATCCATCCTCGCGCAGGGCGGGGTCGACATGGCAACCCTGCGGTCGCAGATCAGCGTACAGATTGCGTGGTCCAAGCTGGTGCAGGACCAATTGGGCGACCGGGTCCACGTTTCCCCGGAGGAAGTGGACGCGGAGCTTGAAAAAGTGAAACAGAGCGCGAACAAGCCACGCTACCTCGTCAGCGAAATTTTCGAGACGGTCGACACTCCCGAACAGGACGGGAAAGTGCTGAAGGACATGACGGATCTCGATAGCCAGATCCAGCTTGGCGCGCCGTTTTCTGCCGTCGCGCGGCAGTTCAGCCAGAATCCCACCGCCGCTCAGGGCGGCGACCTGGGCTGGGTGCAGGAGGGTCAGCTTCCGGCCGAACTTGAGCTGCGGGTCAAGAGCATGAGTGTCGGCGACGTCACCGAACCCATTCATGCCGCAGGGGGGTATTACATCCTGCAATTGCGCGACAAACAGGAACCTGTGGGGACCAAGCTTCCGCAGGCGGCGCAACAAAGCGCGACTGCGCCGGGTACGCTGCCGCTCGTGCGGGTACTACTGCCGATCGGCAACAAGCCTGCGAAAGATCTGGCCGACCGCGCCATCCAGGCGGCCGGCATGCTGCGCGCCCGCATCAAGGATTGCGAACACGCGCACGATGTCGTGAGCAGAATGACCGGTGCCGTGTACATGAATCTCGGAGCGATGAAGCTCTCCGACCTGAGCGCCGACATGCAGGCTGCAATCGCAAAGACCACCCCCGGCGAAACCACGTCGCCCTTCGTCTCGGCGGCGGGTGTGGAACTGATCGTTCGTTGCGACAAGGCGCTACCCAAGGAAACGGTCATCGTCATCCCTACCCGGGACCAGATCGAGCAACAGCTCTACGAGCAGCAAATGACCGTGCTCGCCCGCCGCTATATGCGCGATCTGCGGCGCGAGGCCGATGTCGAAGTCCGCTGAAGGGAACGAGCGCTCTCCTGTTCTGATCACAATGGGCGATCCGGCCGGCGTGGGCCCCGAGGTCGCAGCGAAGGCTTGGGACGCGTTCGGCGGCCGCGTCGGCACGCGCCCGCTCAAGCTGGTGGGCGATCCCGCGATCTTCCGCACGCACGGCGAACTCGGCGACAATGCTTTTTGGCCCGCGGCTCGCCACGCGGCCAGCGAATCTCCGCAACACGCGAGCGCTAAGGCCGTCATCGGAGCGATCGACGAAGCGGTCGGCGCCGCGCTGACCGGCAGGGCCGGCGCCATCGTCACGGCCCCCATTCACAAGGCAAGTCTGCTGGAGGCCGGGTTTCCGTTCGCGGGCCATACCGAATATCTGGCTCAGCGGACTGGAGCCTCGCGCGCCGTTATGATGCTTGTCGGAGGTACGCTGCGGGTGGTGCCGCTCACCATCCATATCCCGCTCGCCGAAGTCCCTGGCGCCGTTTCCTGCAGCGCGATCGTCGAGACTGTAGAGATCGTTCTTGCCTCGCTCGCCCGCGATTTTTCGATCGAGTCCCCGCGTCTTGCGATCGCCGGCCTCAATCCGCATGCGGGCGAGAGCGGGCGACTGGGACGCGAAGACATCGAGATCGTCACTCCCGCAGCGGAGACATTGCGCGCGCGAGGCTACCTCGTTTCGGGACCTCTTCCTGCCGACACGATGTTCCACGAAGCGGCGCGCGCCCGTTACGACGCGGCATTATGCATGTATCATGACCAAGCGTTGATTCCTCTGAAAACGCTCGCGTTCTGGGAGGGCGTGAATGTGACACTGGGACTGCCGATCGTCCGCACCTCGCCTGATCACGGCACGGCGTTCGATATTGCAGGGCGCGGCACCGCCGATGCGCGCAGCATGATCGCGGCGGTTCGCATGGCGGCGGCAATGGCGGATGCGCGCGGAGCCTGACGGACTGCCGCCGCTGCGCGAGGTCATCGCGGCGCATGGCCTCAACGCCAGAAAATCGCTCGGGCAGAATTTTCTTCTCGATTTCAATCTCACGCGCAAAATCGCGCGCGCCGCGGGTCCGCTCGAAGACATGGCTGTTTACGAGGTCGGCCCCGGTCCCGGTGGACTGACGCGTGCACTTCTGGGCGAGGGTGCCGGCTGCGTGATCGTGGTCGAGCGGGACCGGCGCTGTTTGGGTGCGCTTGAAGACATCGCACGTGTCCACGCCGGCCGTCTGTTTGTCGTTTTCGCCGATGCAATGGCGTTGGACGAAGCGCAGATGTTCCGGGGATTCGAAATTGCGCGGCCGGTGCGCGTCGCCGCCAATCTTCCATACAACGTCGCCACGGCTCTGCTGGTTAAATGGCTCACTGCACCACTCTGGCCACCGTTCTGGCAAAGCCTGACGCTTATGTTCCAGCGCGAAGTGGCGCAGCGGCTCACGAGCGCGCCAGGCTCGGCCGACTACGGCCGTCTCTCGGTTCTCGCGCAATGGCGCACGCGCGCGAACATCCTTTTCGAAGTCGACCGCCGCGCCTTCACGCCTTCGCCCCGCGTGACCTCGACGCTGGTCCGAATCGAGCCGCTGGCAAAACCGCGGACGATCTCGCGGCTCGGCGATCTCGAACGGGTAACAGCTGCGGCCTTCGGCCAGCGCCGAAAAATGCTTCGTCAGAGCATGAAGCAACTCGCGCCGGATGCAGAAACGCTCATCCGCTTGGCCGGCATCGATCCGCAATCGCGTCCGCAGGATCTCGGCATCGAGCAGTTCGGCGCGCTTGCCCGTGCGTTCGCGGCGCGTGGTTGAGAGCAGCAGGCGGCCCATGCGACAATCGCGTCAACGCGCCGATCGGGAGAGACGCAATGCTGTCTGAAGCCATCGTCGCGTTCGGCGCGCCGCTTCGAACGATCGAGACGCCGACCCCGATTCCCCAAGGCGGCGAAGTGCTGTTGAAGATGCACCATGTCGGTGTCTGCCATAGCGACGTGCATATCCACGACGGCTATTTCGATCTGGGCGGAGGCAATCGCCTGCCCCTTACCCACCTCGTGTTGCCCCACACCATGGGCCACGAAATCGAAGGCGAAGTCGTGGCCGTCGGACCGGAAGCGCGAGACATCAGGACGGGCGAGAGATACGCAGTGTTTCCATGGATCGGCTGCGGCGAATGCGCCGCTTGTCGGCGCGGCGAAGAAAACCTGTGTGCCCGTCCGCGCCAGCTCGGCTGCTCTTCCGGGATTGCGGGCGGCTTCGCCAGCCATGTCTTGATTCCGCACTCGCGATATCTCCTGGACTACGGTACCACCGCACCTGGGCTCGCAGCCGCCTGCATGTGTTCGGGTCTGACGGCGTTCGGGGCCATCAAGAAGGTGGGCCCGCTTTCGGGAGACGACGGGATACTCGTCATCGGTTGCGGCGGCGTTGGCCTTATGGGGGTGGAATTCGCCAAGACGCTCACGGGAAAAGCACCCGTCGCCGCCGATATCGACGAACAGCGCCTCGCGGCGGCACAGAAGGCGGGCGCGGCGGCGGTCTATAATACGAGAGACGGCGATGCGGCAAAGACGCTCGTGGCCGACACGCGCGGAGGCGTCTTTGCGGCCGTCGATTTCGTCGGTTCGGAAGCGAGCTTCGCCTTTGCGAACGCCGCGGTCCGCAAAGGGGGGAAAATCATCGTTGTCGGGTTGTTCGGCGGCGCGATGAGCATGCCGCTGCCGATGTTCCCGCTGCGATCATTGACGGTGATGGGCTCTTTCGTCGGTTCGCTCGCCGAAGCAAAGGAGATGATGGGCTTGATGCGCGCGGGAAAGGTCGAACCCATCCCGCTCGCGATGCGAACGCTTTCGGAGGCAGGAAGAACGCTCGACGATCTGCGGCATGGTCGCATTACCGGACGCGTGGTGCTGACGCCCTGATCGTGCGAAACCGCGCGTTTATCCGCTCTCCTGCAGTCCCCTCACGAATTCGGAAAGACCGATCTGGCGCGGTCTTTTGAGGCGCTCGGCGGCCAGTATGGCAACAATATTGGCACCTGCCTCGTCGAGATTGTCGTTGACGATCACGTAATCGTATTCGGCCCAATGGCTGATCTCGTCGGCAGCCTTTGCCATGCGCGTTGCGACAACCTCGTCCGCGTCCTGGGCGCGAACTTTCAGGCGCCGCTCCAGTTCGGGGTGGGACGGCGGCAGCACGAAGATGCTGACGAGATCCTCGCGTGCCTGCTCCTTCAGCTGCTGGGTGCCCTGCCAGTCGATGTCGAACAGCACATCGCAACCACGGCCGAGCGCCTCCATCACAGGAGTCTTCGGCGTCCCGTAACGGTGGTCGAACACCACGGCGTACTCCAGGAATTGACTGTCGCGGACCGCGAGGTCGAACGCGTCTGTGGTGACGAAGACGTAATCGACGCCCTCGCGCTCGCCGGCGCGGATTTTGCGGGTTGTCATGGACACCGACATCGCAAGATTTGCATCGCTCGCCAGCAACCGGCGCGACAACGTGGTCTTGCCCGCGCCGGACGGCGACGAAAGAACCAGCATCAGTCCCCTTCGGGCGATTGCAGTCATTCCACGTTCTGCGCCTGCTCGCGGAACTGATCGATCGCTGCCTTGATGGCAAGACCGAGACGCGTCAATGCGATGTCGGAAGATTTGGAGCAAAGCGTGTTGGCTTCGCGATGCAGTTCCTGGGAAAGAAAATCGAGTTTGCGTCCTACCGCGTCGCCAGAGGCGATGAGCCGATGCGCTTCCTGTACATGCGCCTGCAGACGGTCGAGTTCCTCGCGGACATCCGCTCTCGCGGCAAGCAACGCAATCTCCTGCGCAATACGCTCTTCCCCGGGAACAGCGGAGTCGAGCAGATCGCCCAACTGGGCGCGCAGTTTGTCGCGGATGGCCGCCGGCTGAGCGGTCGCGGCGCGCCGCGCGTCTTCAGTGAGCCGGGCGATCTCGTCGGCCGTGCGCACGAGCAGGGCAGCGAGCTTTGCGCCTTCCGCGGCGCGCGCACGCGCGAGAGCATCGAAGGCGCGCGATAATGTTTCCAGCACTGCTGCGTCGCGCGCCGCACGCGCGGGCGCGTCGGCAGCCAGCGTTTCCTCCTGCACGATGACACCTTTCAACGCGAGGATTCCATCGACGCGTGCCGGTGCGAGTCCGGTGGTTGCGGCAATCTCGTTAGCCAGCTTTACGGCGTGGCCCAACACAACCGCATCGATCCGAAAACCTCGCGAACAGTCCTGCGGTTCCATCGTCAGCACGGCCTGCACATTGCCGCGGCGGAAGCGCTCGCCCGCGAGCACGCGCGCCGCCGCGTCCATGCCCTCCATTCCGGGGGGAATTCGCAGCCGCACATCGAGACTCCGTCCGTTGACGCTTCGCACTTCCCAGCGCCAATGCAGGACATCGAAAGCGCCCTGGGCATCGGCAAACCCTGTCATGCTGACGAGCGTCATCGTTATCTCCCAGGTCGCCGACGGAGAATAATACGCGCAAGCAGAGGTGCAAGGCTTCCGCGAAAGGCGTGCGCGCTACTTCTTCACCCGGAGCGCAGCGTTTTCAATCTGTCTCCAGCGCGCAACGTTGCGCTCGTGCTCGTTTTTCGAGGAAGCGAATGCGTGGCCTCCGGTTCCGTCGGCCACGAAGTAAAGATCGGATGACTGCTCGGGACGCAAGACCGCCAGAATGGAATCCTTGCCTGGATTGCAGATCGGCGTCGGCGGCAGACCGGATACCACGTACGTATTGTATGCGGTGAAAGCCGCAAGTTCGCTCGCGCGAATGCCATGTCCCAAGGGATAGCCCTTGCTGATTCCATAGATCACGGTCGGATCCGATTCGAGCTTCATGCCAAGACGCAGGCGATTGACGAACACGGCGGCAACGTGGCGACGCTCATCCGGAATCGCCGTCTCCTTCTCGACGATCGAGGCAAGCGTTACCGCTTCCCGTCGCGAACGGAACGGCAGATCGGGCAATCGAGCCGGCCACGCACGGGCAAGAAACCGCGCCTGCGCGGCGCGCATCCTTTCCAGCATCGCGCTGCGCCCGGTGCCCTTGGTGTAGAGATAGGTTTCCGGCAGCAGAGTGCCCTCTTCGGGCGCGGACTGTGGAGGTCCAGCCAATTCCGGATCTCTATCGACGATCGACGCGATCATCTGGCTGGTAAGGCCTTCCGCGGCGGTGATCCTGTGTTCGACCACGCGCCCGGCGACGAGAATTCCGGCGATGCCCTTCATGCTGACATGAGACGGAATCGCGTATTCGCCGGCCTTGAGAAATGCGCCCTCGCCCCTCATCCGCACACCGATCGCAAAAAGGGTCGCGCTTTGAATGGTGCCCGCATTGCGGAGCTGGTTTGCGATGGTCCACAGGCTTTGACGTGGCGCGATTTCCACAACGGTCTGCTGCGCGCCGTTGCGCGCGGCAGGACCAGGTGCCGCAAAATTCGCGCTCTCCCATAGCCACGCGCCCGCGACAACTGCCGCGACCACAACGAGAATTGCGAGAAAACGAGACATGCCACCACTCATTTTCGCGCCCGCCGGCATCGCCCCCGGAGCGCCGTCCTTCGTGACCCTAGCGCGCCGCCGCGAGAATGAGTGACGCATTGGTGCCGCCGAATCCGAACGAGTTCGACAGCACGGCAGCAACGGACCGCGGCTTCGCCTTGTGCGGGACCAGATCGATCCCCGTGGAAACCGACGGATTGTCGAGATTGATCGTCGGCGGCACGATCTGGTCGCGAATGGCAAGTATGGAGAAGATGGCCTCCACTGCGCCGGCTGCCCCGAGCAGATGTCCGATCGAAGATTTGGTCGACGACATGCAGACGTTTTCGACTGCATTCGCGAACAACCGTTCGACGGCGCGCAGCTCGATCTCGTCGCCCAGCGGCGTGGAGGTTCCATGCGCGTTGACGTAATCGATGTCGGAGGGTGACATCGAGGCGCGCTCCAGCGCCATTTTCATCGCCCGGAAACCGCCGTCGCCGTTCTCATCCGGGGCAGTAATATGATGGGCATCGCCAGACATTCCGTAGCCTCTCACTTCCGCATAAATGCGCGGCGCGCCCCGCGCCACGGCATGTTCCAGCTCTTCGAGCATCACGACGCCGGCGCCTTCGCCCATGACGAAGCCGTCGCGATCCCGGTCGTAAGGCCGCGACGCTTTTGCCGGCGTCTCGTTGAATGCCGTCGACAGAGCGCGGCAGGCGGCGAAACCTGCCATGCCAAGGCGCGATATGGCTGCTTCGGCGCCGCCGGCAAGCATGCGGTCGGCATCGCCCAGCACAATCATGCGCGCTGCATCGCCGATTGCATGGGCCCCCGTGGCGCATGCCGTCACCACAGCATGATTGGGACCCTTGAACCCAAACCGTATCGATGTGTAGCCGGATGCCAGATTGATCAGCCGGCCTGGTATGAAGAAAGGACTGAGCCGTCGCGGACCTTTCTCGTGCAACAGGATTGCGGCGTCCTCGATTCCCGGGAGCCCCCCGATTCCCGAGCCGATGAGGACGCCGGTGCGGCAGCGTTCTTCTTCGTCCCTGGGAATAAAGCCGGAATCGTCCACCGCCTGCTGGGCTGCGGCGAGTGCGAAGATGATGAAATCGTCAACGCGCCGCTGCTCTCTCGGATCGACCCAGGCATCGACGTTGAAGCTGCCGTTCGCGCCGTCTCCGCGCGGAACATCGCAGGCGATGCGGGCGGGCAAGTCGTCGACCTTGAAGCGCGTGATGGGGCGTGCGCCGGATTGTCCCGCAAGCAGCCGCGACCAGGTCTCGGCCACCCCGCAGGCCAAGGGGGTGACGAGGCCAAGCCCGGTAATGACGACTCTGCGCATCCCTGAGGCGGCCGGCCCCAACGTTTACCCCTGCGATTTCTCGATATATTTGACAGCGTCCCCGACAGTGACGATCGATTCCGCCGCATCATCGGGGATCTCGATGCCGAACTCTTCCTCGAAGGCCATGACGAGCTCGACCGTGTCGAGGCTGTCTGCCCCCAGGTCCTCGATGAATGACGCGCTCTCGGTGACCTTGTCGGCATCGACGTTGAGATGCTCGACCACGATCTTCTTCACGCGCTCGGCAGTGTCGCTCATTGTGTTTCCAAAACCTCTCGTTCGTGTTGTCCGCTGCGCTTGTTCAGGAGCGCCCGGCTGCAGCGGCCCGGGCATTTTTTCTCTGCCTCGAGCCCCGGATTTTCGCTTCGTAACATAAAGCCGGCAGTCCCGCTACAGCACCCTTTGCTGCCCACCCGCAAGGCTAAATCATGGCCATCCCGCCGTTGACATGCAGAGTCTGGCCGGTCACATAAGCAGCCTCTTCGCTTGCGAGATATGCCACTGCGGTCGCAATGTCGTCCGGCGTTCCCATGCGGCCCGCGGGAATGCGGCCAATGAGCGCGGCTTTCTGGGTCTCCGTCAGTACGTCCGTCATCGCAGTGGCAATGAAGCCCGGCGCGACGCAATTGACGGTGATATTGCGGCTGGCGACTTCTGCAGCAAGCGATTTCGTCATGCCGCCGAGACCCGCCTTCGCCGCGGCATAATTGCCCTGCCCGGGATTGCCGGTCGCGCCAACGACCGAGGTGATCGTCACGATGCGTCCCCAGCGGCTCTTCATCATGCCGCGCAGGACGGCGCGCGTCAGCCTGAACGCCGCGGTCAGATCCACAGCGATCACATCGTCCCATTCCGCATCCTTCATCCGCAGAAAGATGTTGTCGCGCGTGATTCCGGCGTTGTTGACGAGGATATCGACTTTTCCCGCCGTCGCTTCAGCCGCCCGGGCCAGGGCGTCGACGGACGCAGAATCGCGGAGATCGCACCACACCGAATACGCACGCGCACCAAACTCGCGTTGAAGACCTTCCAGCGCCTCGGTGCGCGTGCCCGACAAGACCACGGTTGCGCCACGGGCGTGAAGGACGCGCGCGATCTGCGCCCCGATACCGC
>Ga0182015_10006548_pt1 | contig 11661 bp, 7 predicted proteins | sample 712P3MmetaG_FD_120478 | JGI IMG/M metagenome (GOLD analysis project Ga0182015, IMG submission 120478) | Permafrost microbial communities from Stordalen Mire, Sweden - 712P3M metaG | ecosystem: Environmental > Terrestrial > Soil > Wetlands > Permafrost | place: Sweden: Stordalen | collected...
GACCTCTACCGTGTCAATCTGCCTGCATTAGGTGTTTCAACGACTTACAACGCCGCGGGGACTGCCTAAACACGCGGAAGTCGCACAAGACGGCACGATTTGTGGGTTGGATTGTGGGTTGGAAACACGGACATTTCACCCGATGCCGGCACGCCTGCCCGTTATTTCCGGTTTGGCGGTAAACCGTCCGGAACGCTGGGTCGACGAGCGCATTGGCGATTTACCGCAAACTGAGGAAACAGACTTCCACCTCCTGATTGCCGATACCGTCCATCACTCACTTCCACCGCAGCGAATACACCTGCTCCGCTCCGGCTGGGCTCATAATCGCTGGCTGTCCGTCCGCCGTCACGCTCACGAAAGCCTCGTTGTATACGGTCGTATCCGGAATGTCCGAGAGGCGCACCCACTCGCCGCCCGGCACCGACAGCCGGTACATACCCGCATGGGTCTGGGTCTGCGAGAAGTAGACGGCGCGACTGTCTGGAGACCAGGCATAGTAGCCCGTCGGGCCGGCTTCATAGCAAGCCCGCAGATGCTCGGGCGGTCCAGGCTTCCTGATGAACTTCCGGATCGACTCTTCCCGGTTGGCGATCGTTCCCAGGCTGCGGACCTCGCCATCCGCTTCTGCTACCGCAACAGCAATCGTTTCGGCATGGACATCCAAACCCAAAAATCGTAACTTCTCTCTCATGACCGGTTCACTCCGCTTCTGGCTCTGGACTGACGTTCCTCAAACAAACTCAGCCTAACCCACGACTCGCGCATCGAGCCGGTCACACCATAATGACTACTGCTTCGAGGTGTGCCGATTCCGGGGGGAACCGCTGGAATCGACAGCGATGGGTTATCGGCTGACGAGAACGAAGGCTCCCCAGTAGAAGGGGAGATCTTTGCCGTATCGCTTGCGGACGACTTCGCGTTCCTGGAGTTGCGCCTGACGCAGAGCTTCGGGCTTGTCGAGGCCTGTGAGCCATTTCGCGTAGAAGAGAGACATGAGCTCCTGGGTTTCCTGGTCGGGAACGGACCACATGCTCATCATGACGGCGGAGGCACCGGCTTCCTGGAGGGCGCGGCGGAGGCCGAAGACGCCCTCGCTGTTGCTCTGCTCGCCGAGGCCGGTTTCGCAGGCGCTGAGCACGACGAGCTCGGTGCCCTGAAGGTTGAGCTGGCTGGCTTCATAGGCGGTGAGGATGCCGTTGTCGGCTCCGGCAGCAGGGGCCGCGCCGGAGCGGGTGCGATTGGCGCCGGCGAAGAAAAGTCCGGAGTGGAGCATGGGGTCGTCGGAGGCGCTGCGGAGATGCGCTTCGCGACCAGAGTTATCGGGCGCGGGATGGTCTTCCAGGAAGAAGCCGTGGGTTGCGATGTGGACGACGCGCGGGGCGCGGACATCCTGGATGGAGGCTTTGAGAGCGCGGTCGCCGGTGTAGAGCGTGGTTTGCCAGCCAGACTGGCGGAGGAGCTTGTCAACCGCGGTGACTTCGGCTTCGGTGCCGGGAAGCGGCGGGAGGGGTGAGCCGGTGAGGTCGACGGAGCGCGATGAAGCGGACGGGGGCGAGCCGGGCGCCGGAGCGGGCGCGGCGGCGACGTAGTCGAACCCGGGATTGCCGAGGAGAACCGCGGACTTTGCGGTTGCGGCGTCGGGGGGGTGCAGGAGATCGCGGGTACTGTTGACGCTGCGCAGCTGATATTTCTCGAGGAGCAGCTTGCCGGTGGAGTCGGAGAGCAGGCCGATAGGGATCTGGTTGAGGACGCCGTCGGCAGCGACGTAGACGCGCTGGGCGCCAGCGAGGGCGGGCTCGAGGGGCTTCCAGAAAGCGTCGTATGCGGCGCTGCCGGCGACATTGTTGGCGGCACTGGTTGCAGGGGACGCACCGGACGCGGCTTCGGGCGCGGCGGGGGTGGGCTCGATAGAGACGCCACGGGTTTTGGCGACGACGGAGCGGAAGCCGGCGAGGGGCGCGGCTTCGAGCTGCTTTGCGTCGCCGAGAACGATGAGGCTGGGGTATTGCGACCGGGGCGTAACGACGAGCGCGACGTAGATGCGGTTGGCGGTGAATGATCGGCCGTTGTGGAACTGGAACTTCGTAATTTCGACAGAGGCTTCGCCGGGCTTGAGAGCCTTTTGGACGTCGCGCCAGGTTGCGGTGGAGAGGGTTTTCTTCTGCGAAAAAGTTGCGGAAACTTGGGCGAGTGCCTCTTCGGTCTGATTGATTTGCTGGCTGAGCTGCTTAATTTGGGCGCGATTATAGGAGGCGGAGGTGGAGAGCACGGCGAACTGGGCTCTTTCCGCGGCGAGGTTGTCGAGGATGGCGAGCGCTGGGCGGTTGCCGCTGGCAAGGAGCCGGGCACGACTGGATGCAGAGCTTTCGGCGACGAGGCCGCGCTCGGCGAGCAATGCATCGTACATTTTCCCGACAAGAGCGGGGTTGCGGCCGTGATATCTGGTGATGAAGCTGAAGTAGATAGGGAAAGTGCCGGGCAGGGTGGCGTAGTAGACGAGGCGGTCCTGCTCGCTCATGGTCCAGGCGTCGGCGTTCCACCCGGCGAGGCGGCTGGCGATGTATCTGTCGAACCAGGGCTCGGCGCGGTCGGGCTTATCCCAAGCGTAGTAGAAGAGGCCGATGTTGACATCGTCTTCGTCGAGGATTGGGTTGTTGAGGTCGTAGTTGTGCTGGAGGATGGCGATCATGCGGAGGTTGAGCGGCTCGCCATCGGCGAAACGCTGCTCATCCTTGTAGACATTGGCTAAGTTGCCGAGATAATTAGCGAGGTTGGTGCTGTTGGGGCCTTCGGATTTCTCGCTCAGGTCGATGGCTTTCTGGAAGAGGGTTTCGGCGACTTTGAGGTCGCCGGCATCGGCGACATCCTGGCCGGCGAGATTGCAGGTGGCGGCGAGCTGCGCGCTGTAAGCGGGACCGGCGTTGGTGTAGATGGCGATGGCGCCGCGCAGGACGTGGGCCGCGGGCTCCAGCTTGCCTTCGTCGATCATGAGGCTGCCGCCGTCGCGCAACACGTCGGCAACGTGCGGGTCATTTTGGCCGTAGGCCCGGACGGCGATAGTGAGGGCTTCGCGGAAGTCACTTTCGGCTTCGCCCCAGCGGCCGTGGTCGGCATAGAGGTCAGCGAGGTTGAGGAGGACGGCGCCAGCGTCCTTGCTTTGCGGGCCGTCGGCGGCTTTGAGGATGGCGAGCGCGCGGCGGAGGCAGCTGTCGGCGTCGGCGAACTCATCGATGCTCCTGTAGAGGAGACCGAGGGAGTCGAGCGAGAGACCGACGCGGCGGTCGTTGGGACCGAAGGTGGCGGCGGCGACCTTGACGGCCTGCTCGGCGAGCGGAATGGCCTGGTTGATCTGGCCCTGCTGGCGGAGTTGCTCGGCCTGCGAGGAAAGCTGCGCCCAGCGCGCTTCCTGGGGCGAGGCTGAGAGGAGAATCACCAAAACGGGGATGAGGAAGGCCAGGCTGCGGAGGACAGGAAGGCAGGGCGTCGCCGGAATTGCGCGCGGGGATGGATCGACACGAACCATGACGCGGACCATGGCAGAGGATGCCTGGGGCACTGTGGATGGGTCCCTCTCCTGAATTTCGTTCCGTCCCGGAACGCTAACGAGGCGGATGAGCTGATACCTTCGGCGACAACACCAGGGTTGTGAAGGGTAAATGATTCGGGCCGGGCCGTGCTCATTCGTACTGCGCAGGGGCTGGCCGCTGCTCACCCCGGCCGCATCAGGCGGAAGGATGGAACGGTCCCGGAGAGTCCATCCAACGCATAAGGATGCAGAAATGATTTTGTCCCTGACTCAGTTCCGACAAGGCGATCCTTCCCCGCCCCGGGGAGCCAGTCATTCGGACCGCGCCAGACGCTCTTCTCTTTGGATGGTGGTCGGCAATACGGCAATTTGGGCCGCCTCATCTGGGCAGACTGTCATGTTCCATCATGGCTCGATGGCAATGGAGGCCACGAATAATGAAGCAGAAACTGAACCGTCGAACGAATCTCCCAAAGAGAATTTTACGACTTCCCGATCTCGAACACGCCAGAACAGCAGTCCTGAATAGTCTTACCAGTCCCGAGTCCCAACGCGGTTATCGGCATGCAATCGACGAGTTCGTGGACTGGTACTGTTCGGAGCCACGACTGGCATTCAACCGCATTGTGGTGCTTCGGTATCGCAGCCATCTTGAGTCCCGGAAGCTGGCCCCCGGCACCATCAACCTTCGTTTGGGCGCTGTTCGGCGACTGGCCTACGAGGCCGCCGATTGCGGCCTGCTCAGCTCCGATTTGGCCGCTGGGATCAGACGCGTAAAGGGCTGAAGAAGAATGGCGTTCGGATGGGAAACTGGCTAACGGCTGAGCAGGCTCGCTCATTATGGCAAAGTCCCGACATTGAACAGCTGAAGGGAAAGCGCGACCGAGCCCTGCTGGCTCTTCTGGTGGCGTGCGGATTGAGGCGTCACGAGGCCGTAAATCTGAGAGCCGAAGACTTGCAGCAAAGGGAGGAGCACTGGGCCATCGTGGACCTCGTTGGCAAGGCAGGTCATATCCGCACTGTCCCGATGCCCGAATGGGTGCATCTGGAGCTGGTCAATTGGCTCAGCTCCGCTTCTATTGATCGAGGGAAGGTCTTTCGCAGGATCAGCCGCATGGGCCGAGTGTTCGGGAACGGTATCAGCGAAAAGACAATATGGCACGTAGTGAAGTCTTCGGCCTCGAGCACAGGTATCCCTGCGCTTGCACCGCACGATTTGCGACGAACCTGCGCTCGGCTGTGCCGGAGCGCGGGCGGTGAACTGGATCAGATCCAGCTTCTGCTCGGTCATGTCTCGATTCAGACGACCGAGCAATACCTGGGATCTCGGCAGCGCATCCGGTCGGCGGTCAATGATCGGATTGGGATTGAGCCAGAATCGTAAACCAGCATGTCTTTTCCGGTGTTGCCGATGACGCAGGGCATGTCCGTTTGCCCTGGGATAGTAGTTTCCCGGCAGGAAACCGCCGGTGTAGGATCGTGCCGGGGTGCCGGGCGTGGAGTACGACCACAACAAAATCGATGAAGCGGTTCTGGCACTGCTGTGGCTGACACAGGCCGGCAATCGGCGAGCATGGAAATCGCACGATTGGGATGCGCTGGAGCGACTCCACGCCAAAGGATACATCTCCGACCCGAAGTCCAAAGCGAGGTCGGTAGCGTTCAGCGACGAGGGAGAGCGCCAGGCGCGGGAACTCTTCGAACGCCATTTTGGACGGAAGGACTAGAGCAGAGCCAGATCCAGCGGGTGGGTCAGAGGAACTCGTGCGGGAATGTTCCGTATGGCCGACTACACGTCCGGCACGAACGGGTTCGGTCCTCCCTGGGACTATGCAGATGACCTTGTCGGCTGCCTGGCGGCATGAAAACATCGGTTTGCATGAGCAAGATCAAAAGCGTGGCTCGCACGGTATCAGCATGGACCGCCGTCGGCATGTCCTGTTACGCCGTGTTTGTGATCTTTAATACTCTCCTCTTGGTCCCCTACGATTCTGTCGTCTTCACACCTTCGCAGTTCGTCAGATTCAAAGCAGAAATTATTTCGGTCTCCCTTGTCGTATTGGTCGCGCTGATATTGTTCGCAAGGCGGGCGTTCAGAAAGCCCAACGGCGAACGAAATTCAGACTGACCACTACCAATGCAGGCCGAGTTTCCCGTTTTCTGTCCGTATTACCGGCAATACGGATATCTGGTCACAACCTGAAAGCCTTGCTCCTCTTCGCTTGCCTTCCGTGCCACCACCATGGCCTTGGCAGCCGCCCTAGACTGCGCGGAGCCACGGGCATACCTTCCGGGCCTTAGACCGGAATCTGTTGCGCCCAGCCGTTTCTGAGGGCCTTCAGACATCAACGACTATCCTTTTCGGAACGACATTCTCAGTTTCGCCCACCGTCGCTGTGAACCATTCCGGCAATGCTCCGGTCTGCGCGTATGCCTCTAGCTCCTGAGTACTCATCTTCTCGAACAGGTCGTTCATCGAAGTGGTTTCCGTGCGGTCGATCCACTCCCCGGCTGCGTTGATCTTCGCATAGGCCTGGACGGCAGCGACTACCGCAGAAGCCGTCACATCCACCTCACCGGCTTTTTCGATGATCCGCTCCAGAGCCGCCCGGAGGTTTTTTTGCCGCTTCGAGGACGGGCCCAGCGCGTGCGCGTGACGGTAGACGCTGGCGCGGTCGGTGAGGCCGAATTCCTCTGCGATGCTCGCCGGGCTGCGCCAGCCAAGAAAAGCAGCCTCGATTTTCTCGCGCATCTGGTGGGCGCAAACGGAGCACGTTCGCTTGTGCCGCCCAAGGCTCACCTTTGGACGCGCCACCCCTGTTCGCTGCATGCTGCCATTGTGGTGCGTCCGCCGTGCGCCGAAAAGGTCTTTCTTGGCGTGGATACGCCAAACCCCTTCTGAATCCAACAGCGGCGCATACTTGCTGGTGTTATCGCCGTGAAAGCGGGTCTGGAGCCATTTTTCAGGGTTTGCATGGATTGTGCGAGTCTCGCAGAACGCTAATGGTGACACGGGTGAAAGCTCATTTTCACGTTGCAGCGGTTTGCTCTGGTTTTCGCCGGTTTGGAAACGGCTTAGTCACCACAGCGTCACCGCAGGGTCTTGTACCACGCGGGACTTCGCTCCGGAATCCCAGAAACGTCGAAGGATCTATGTCCACTTCATGTAGCGGGAGGGATGGCGTTGCCAATTTCTGCATCTTGGCTGTATGACCGGTTTCCCGAAGGTTGGCCGCTGGATCCATGCTTGGCGCGCTCAACCCACGCAAAGCTGTCCCAATAGACGCTCACACGCGCGCGCGTAATGGTCTCAAAACTCACGGCTCTTACGAACGAGGGTTCATCCGATCATGAAAATGCGCCGAATCTGCTTGACATTCGCCTCTTGCCCGCAAGATCATCGTCTTTCCATTCATTCCTATTCATAGCCGTAATTTCCTAATTCAAGCTCTGTTCGATCTGAGCCCTCGCACGCAGGTAAGCCCGCGCTTCCCCAGCGCGCCAATGCTGCCATAGGACGTCGCCATGGCAGGTGCAATGAATCGCTGTGCTGATCGCCCACCCCGTTCCCAAATGGAGTGGCCGAGTCCTCAAAGGAAATCCTGCCGATGACCACGTCGTCCGCCCCTCTCCTGACCCCTGGTACTTTCGCCCGCCTGGCTGTTCCGGTGCTGGCGCTGTTGCTTCTGAGCGCAACGGCCAGCGCCACGACCTTTACTGTGACTGTTTTTACCGACACGGCGGCCAACAGCCCCGCCAATGCCGGGGACGGACTTGGAACGGGTAATCCCGGCGACCTGCGCTGGTCGATTTTGCAGGCCAATGCGGCGGGCGGAACGAACATCATCGACTTCAGTTGCGCGTCGGCGCCGTGCACCATCACGCTGGGCGGGCCGTTGCCTCCGATCTTTGCCACGGCTACGACGCCGGGCGGCATCAACGGCTACAACCTGACCATCGACGGCGGAGAGTACGGCGACATCATCATCGACGGCGGGAGTAAGTACCGCGTCTTCTTTGTGGATAACGTCGCGGTGACGCTGAACCACCTGCAAATCCAGAACGCCAATGCCACCGGCGGAGCCGGTGGGGGAGGGGACGCAGGCGGAGGTGGCGGCGCGGGCTTTGGCGCCGGCTTGTTTGTGAACCAGGCAACCGCGGTTGTCACGGTCGAAAACACAACCTTCGCCAACTGCAGCGTGGCCGGGGGCAATGGCGGCTACGGTATCGAAGCTGCGTTGGACGGGGGCGGCGGCGGTGGCCTGGGATTTGCCGCCGGCCTCACGGGTAGTTACGGGGCAGGCGGTGGCGGAGTGACTGGGCCCGGAGGCAATGGCGGTGTGAGCGGCGGCAGCGGCGGCAGCGGCGGCGGCGGCGGCGGCAACTCGTATCCCAGCAACAGCACCGGCGGAAGCGGGTACGCGGACAACAGCGGCGGCGGCAGCGGCAATGAGACTAAGGGCGGCGCGGGCGGCTTTGGTGGTGGTGGCGGCGGCTCTTCTGAGAATCCCGGAGCGGGTGGCTTCGGCGGTGGAGGCGGCGGCGCAGGCATCATTGGCGCCACCAATGGCGGCAACGCCGGTTTTGGCGGTGGGGGCGGCGGCGCAAGCAGTTATGGCGGCAATGGCGGTGCATCGGCAGCAGCTGTGGGAGGAGTGGCTGGAGGAGCGGGCGGCGGTGTGGAAGACAACGCCGAAGGCTATTTCGGCGGAGGAAGCGGCGGTGGCGGTGCGGCCGCCGGGCCGGCGATCTTTGTGAACCTGGGAAGCGTGACTCTCGACAATGTCAGCGGGGCGGGCTTTTCGGCCACGGCGGGACAACCGGGGGTGACCGGCGACGGCGGCGGTCTCGCCCACGCCGCCTATGGCGGCACATCCAGTGCCGTTGCGGTTTTCAACTACGGGGGCAAGGTCAACGGCTCGACGACGGTGGGTCCCATTGCCAGCGCTCTGCCTGGCGGAACGGCTGTTCCAGGAACGACGCCGACGAGCACAAACTTCGGCTCGGTCGCAGTCGGCTCCTCCATCACGCAGCCGATCTACTTCACCGTCGCTTCCAGCACGGTCGTCGGCAGCATCGGTGTGCTCACCCAGGGCGCGTCCGGCCTGGACTTTACCGATGGCGGCGACAGCACCTGCACCGCACAAACCTACAGCTCGCAGACGGACTGCACCGTCAATGTGAAGTTCACGCCCGCCTTCGCCGGCCTGCGCATGGGCGCAGTGGTCTTCTACTCCGGCGCGAACCGTACTGGCACCGTCCTGGCGACTGCGTATGTCTACGGCATCGGCACCGGTCCGCAGATCGCATATGGACCGGGGACAGCGACTGCCATCGCCCCGACAGTGAACGGCGAGCCGTTGGGTTATCCTTCCGGTGTAGTGGTGGACGCCGCAGGCGACCTGTTCATCTCAGACGATACAAACAGCCGCATCGTGGAGATGCCGGCCGGGGGTGGCACGCCTGTTGCCGTCACTCCGACGGTGAATGGTCTGGGGTTAGACGGTTTTGGCGGCTTGGCTGTGGACGGCGCGGGCGATCTGTTCATCGCGGATGGTGACAACCACCGCGTCGTGGAGGTGCCCACTGGCGGCGCAGCGATTGCCGTCGCGGCGAGTGGTCTTTCTTTAAATTCTCCAGAAGGCGTGGCGGTGGACGGCGCAGGCGACCTGTTCATAGCAGACTTCGGCGGTTCCGTTTGGCAGGTTCCGGCCGGCGGCGGCGCAGCCATTGCCATCGACCCGACGGTCGACGGCAAGCCTTTGTATTCTCCATTCGGCGTGGCGGTGGACGGCGCAGGCGACCTGTTCATAGCAGACTTGAACAACAGCCGGATTGTGGAAGTTCCGGCCGGCGGCGGCGCGGCGACTGCTATCGACCCCACAGTAAACGGCATTTCGCTCGCTTTTCCATTTGATGTGGCTGTGGATGCCGCGGGCGATCTGTTTATAGCAGACACCAATCATGTTCGCGTGGTGGAGGTGCCGGCGGGAGGTGGAGGGGCCGTTGCAATCGATCCGATTGTGAATGGCACTGCTGTTTCTTATCCTCCAGCCGTCGCCCTCGATGGGGCAGGCGATCTGTTTATCGCGGACGCCAACGGTCGCGTGGTGGAGGTTCAGCACACGCAGCCGCCCACTCTCAGTTTCCAGACGACGACCGACGTCGGCCAGCTCGACTCCACCGACGGCCCGCTGGGATTCACGGTGGAGAACATCGGCAACGAGCCGCTGATTTTCTCGGTTCCGACGACGGGGTTCAACCCCAGCGTAGCTGCGGGCTTCCTGTGGGATTCGTCGTCCACCTGCACGCAGACCGCTTCGGGCGACTCTGCCTTTTCGCTGGCCGCAGCCGGCAATTGCACGGTCGAGATTGAATTTCAACCGGCAGGCCCGGGCACAAACTCCGGCTCCGTCGTTCTTACTGACAACAATCTGAACGTCACCGGCGCCACACAGAGCGTCGGGCTGAGCGGGACGGGCGCGGCGTCCTCCGTGAATGTCACCATCGGGACCAACCCTTCCGGGCTGAGCTTCATGATCGGCAGCAACACCTACAGCATGACCCAGATGCCGAGTCTCACCATCGGCACGCCGTACACGCTGTCGACCACATCGCCGCAGCCGGGCGGGACGGGCATCGAGTATGTCTTTTCGCAGTGGACCGCCGGCACTCTTACCGGCGCCGACAGCGTCACGTTGACGCCGACCATCAGTACCACCAGCGACACAGCGGTCTTCGATAAGTACTATCAGCTGAACGTTTCCTCCTCGTCGCCTCTGGAGGGTTCGGTGAACATCGGGCCGATCGGGCCAGGCGAACCCGTCTCCTCGGGCACGTATGAACTGGCCACGACCTCGTGGGAGATCCAGGCGGTACCGGCTTCCGGCTACTACTTCGTGAACTGGGCCGGCAACGTGCCCAGCGACATCGCCAGCTCCACAATCGCCGCCACCATAGTGACCTTGAATAACCCGGAGACCATCACTGCGAACTTCGCGCCGATTCCGGGTTACGTGGTGACGAACACCGCCGACGACGGGACCGGCAACGCGGCCAACTGCCCTGGTACGGGCACGAACTGCACCCTGCGTGACGCGATCACCGCGGCGGAGGCCAACAGCGGCGGCGCCGGGACCATCACCTTCAGCCCCGCGGTGTTTGCCACCAGCAACACGCCGCTCCAGAACACCATCAAGCTGGCCAGTCCGTTGCCGGCTCTGAACGGCCTGATCACCATTCAGGGGCTCGGCGCGAATATCATCACCGTCTCGGGGAACAATTCCTCGACCGTGGGCAGCATCTTCCAGGTCAGTCCCGCCGCCACGGTGGGCATCTCTGGTCTAACCATCACCGGCGGAAATGCAGACTACGGCGGCGGCATCTACAACAATGGAGGCGCCCTGTCCGTCTCAGGCAGCGTCTTGTCGAACAATACCGCCTACGACCAGGGCGGCGGCATTTGGAGCAACGCGGAAACGCTGACCGTTACGGACAGTACTTTCTCCGGGAACCAAGCTACCGGTGTTGGCAGTGCCGGCATCTACGCGGCCGGCGGGTCGCTGACCGTCAGTTACAGCACCTTCTCGGGGAATATTTCAGCGGATTACGGGGGAGGTATCAGCGTTTTCCTCGAAGGGGAAGCAACGATCAGCAACAGCACCTTCTCCGGAAACACCGCCAACGGAGCGGGCGGCGGTATAGCCGTACAGTTCGGCACTCTTACAGCGACCAACAATATCTTTACCCTGAATTCGTCGCCAACCGCGAACGGCGCAGGGATGGCTGCCGAGACCCCAGGCACCATCAACGCAAGCTACAACCTCTACTACCAAAACTTCGACAGCGGCACCACCACCGAGGACGACTGCAACGGCTGCACCGCCAACAACAACCCGATCTCCGGCAACCCGAACCTCGCCCCGCTGGGCTACTACGGCGGATCAACGCCGACGATGCTCCCGCTGCCGGCGAGCCCGGCTATCTGCGCCGCATCGTCTTCGCTGATTCCGAACGGAGTTACCACCGACCAGCGCGGCGATCCTGACTTTACGACTTACAACTCGACGAAGTGCTACGACGTGGGCGCCGTGCAGACGAACTACGCGCTGAGCTTCAACCCAGCCAACGAA
>Ga0182015_10006549_pt1 | contig 11661 bp, 8 predicted proteins | sample 712P3MmetaG_FD_120478 | JGI IMG/M metagenome (GOLD analysis project Ga0182015, IMG submission 120478) | Permafrost microbial communities from Stordalen Mire, Sweden - 712P3M metaG | ecosystem: Environmental > Terrestrial > Soil > Wetlands > Permafrost | place: Sweden: Stordalen | collected...
CCAGTTCGAGTATCAGCTCGAAACCAACAGCGCGCCGACCACCATTCCGGAACTCAACGATCTGCCCATTCGCCAGGTCAACGGCGCCATGGTCTACATCCACGATGTTGCCCACGTCCGCAACGGCTTCCCCCCCCAAACCAACATCGTGCGCGTCGACGGCCAGCGCGCCGCGCTGCTCTCCGTCATCAAGACTGGCAATGCCTCAACGCTCAATATTGTGAAAGGCATCATCGCCAAGGCTGACAGCCTCAAGCCCCAGCTCCCTTCCGAACTCAAGATCACGCCCCTGGCCGATCAGTCCATCTTCGTGCGCGCCTCCATCGAAGGCGTCGTGCACGAAGCCATCATCGCCGCATGCCTCACCGCGGTTATGATCCTCATCTTTCTCGGCAGCTGGCGCAGCACGGTCATCATCGCCGTTTCCATTCCGCTCTCCATCCTCACTTCGCTGCTCACGCTCAGCGCGCTGGGCGAGACCATCAACATCATGACCCTCGGCGGTCTCGCGCTGGCGGTCGGCATCCTGGTCGATGACGCCACCGTCGAGATTGAGAACATCAACCGCAACCTCGAGTCCGGCAAAGCCATCGAGCAGGCTATTCTCGACGGCGCCGCTCAGATCGCCGTTCCCGCTCTCGTTGCCACCATCTCCATCTGCATCGTCTTCGTCCCCATGTTCTTCCTCAGCGGCGTCGCAAAATATCTCTTCGTCCCCCTCGCTGAAGCCGTCGTCTTCGCCATGCTCGCGTCCTACCTGCTCTCGCGCACCGTCGTGCCCACCATGGCGAAATACCTTCTTCGGGAACACGATCCTCAGGAAGGCGAACACAAACTACGGAGCCGCAATCCCTTCATCCGGTTCCAGCTTGCGTTCGAAACCCGTTTCGAGAAAATTCGCCGCAGCTACCGCCGCATTCTTGAGCTCTGTATCCATCACGCTGGCGTCTTCATTGCTCTGTTCTTTGTCCTCAGCATGGGGTCAGCCGCTCTGCTCTATCCATTCCTCGGCCAGGATTTCTTCCCCACCGTCGACAGCGGCCAGTTCAAGCTCCACATCCGCGCCAGAACCGGGACCCGCATTGAAGACACAGCGGCGCTCTGCGACCGCATCGACAACACCATCCGTCAGGTCATTCCAAAAGACGAACTCGTCACCATCATCGATAACATCGGTCTGCCCTACTCCAGCATCAACCTCTCCTACTCGAACTCCGCCCCCGTGGGCCCAGCCGACGCCGACATTCAGGTCTCCCTTTCCGAGAGACACCATCCCACCGACGACTATGTGTCGCGACTCCGCGAAATCCTGCCCCAGCGGTTTCCGGGCGTCGAGTTCTACACGCTGCCCGTCGACATGGTCACGCAAATCCTCAACTTCGGCCTGCCCGCGCCCATCGACATCCAGATCGTTGGCCCCAACCAAACCGGCAATCGCGAATTCGCTGAGAAACTGCTTAACCAGATCAAGTACGTCCCCGGCACAGCCGACATGCGCATCCAGCAGCCCTTCGACAACCCGCGCCTGACGATCAATGTGAATCGCACCATGGCGCAGGGCGCCGGCCTCGCCCAGCGCGACATCGCGCAAAGCCTGCTCGTCGCTACCAGCGGCAGCTTCCAGACCTCGCCCACCTACTACCTCGACCCCCAGAACGGTGTGGAATACAACATTGCCGTTCAGTCGCCGCAGTATGGGCTCGACAACATGCAGGACCTCCGCAATGTTTCGGTCACCGCCGGCAGTGGCGCAGCGGCCTCAGGCGGCGCCGGCTCCACACCGCCCAACAGCAGTTCCTATGGTGCCGGGCTGCCCCCCACCATCGCCGGTCCGGTCGGCGGCCAGCCCATTCAGATTCTCGGCAACGTCGCCGCCGTCGATCCAGGCCAGGAACCGGCGACCGTCACCCATTACAACATCACCCCTGTCATCGATATCTACGGCAACGTCGTCGGCACCGACCTCGCCAGCGTCAGTAAAGGCATCCAGCAAAAAATCGACGCGGCGCAATCCCATCTGCCGCGTGGATCCCGCATCGTCGTCCGCGGCCAGGTGCAGACCATGCGCACCTCCTTTGAAGGTCTGCTCGGCGGCCTCATCTTTTCCATCCTCCTCGTCTACCTGCTCATCGTTGTCAATTTCCAGTCCTGGCTCGATCCCTTCATCATCGTCTGCGCGCTGCCTGCCGCCATCTCCGGCATCGTCTGGTTCCTCTTCCTCACCCACACGCGCCTCAGCGTCCCCGCGCTCACCGGCGCCATCATGTGCATGGGCGTGGCGACGTCCAATTCAATTCTCGTTATTACCTTTGCCCGCGAACAACTCGAGGTCACCGTCGGCGACGCATCGCTCTCCGCGCTCAACGCCGGCTTTGTGCGCTTCCGTCCCGTCCTCATGACCGCGCTCGCCATGATTCTCGGTATGATCCCCATGGCCCTGGGCCTCGGCGATGGCGGTGAGCAGAATGCCCCCCTCGGCCGCGCCGTGATTGGCGGCCTCCTCTTTGCCACCGTATCGACCCTGTTCTTCGTTCCTACCATCTTCAGCGTGTTGCATGGGCGTCTCGAGCGCCGCCGCCAGGAGCGCGAAGCACGTCGTCACCAGGCCCACAAACAGCAGCTTGTGACCGGGAGCTAACCTATGACCGAACAGAAAGCGTCCCCGCCAATCCGGCAACCGAACCACGAAAACCACGGCTACGAAGACGGCCGCCCGCCCATTTCAGGACGCAAAGCGATTCTCATTCTGATCGGCGTCGTCATCGTCGCCGCCATCCTCGCCGTCATCGGCATCATCCCGCGCCTGCGTGCGGAAAAAACTCTGAAGACGCGCACCGGCGACTTGGCCCTTGCCGACGTCACTGTCGCGAAACCCACCGTCGGCGAGCCCAGCCAGGAAATCGTTCTGCCCGGCAATATGTTTGCGTACGTCGATTCTCCCATCTACGCCCGGACCGACGGCTATCTCGAGAAGTGGTACTTCGACATCGGCGCGCGAGTGAAAAAAGGGGATCTCCTCGCCACCATCGCCAGCCCTGAAGTCGATCAACAGCTCGCCCAGGCCAGGGCCGATCTGTCCACAGCCGAGGCCACTGCCGGTTATGCGAAACAGCAGGCCCAGCGCTATACCGACCTTCTCGCCAGCAACGCCGTCGCTAAACAGGACACCGAAAACTTCATCAGCCAGCAGGCATCGACCAACACCCAGGTCAAATCCGCTCAGGCCAACGTGCAGCGCCTCGAAGAACTAACCGGATTTGAAAAGGTCTACGCCCCTTTCGACGGCATCGTCACCGCCCGCGACGTGGACCTTGGCACCCTGATCAACGCCGGCGCCGGCACTTCGGGCGGACGCGAAATGTTTCACATCGACGACGAGCACATCATGCGCGTCTACGTGAACGTCCCCCAGGTCGATTCGCCTTCTTGCACTCCCGGAACGATTGCCGACCTCACCCTCCAGGAATATCCCGGCCGCCGCTTTCACGGCAAAGTCGTCCGCACCGCGCGCGCCATCGACCCCGCCTCCCGCACCCTCCTCGTCGAAGTTGACGTTCCCAACGGCGACGGTTCGCTAGTCCCTGGTGCCTACACCGAAGTCCACTTCCAGGTAAAGGTATTCCGGCAGACACTGATCCTGCCCGTCTCCACACTGCTCTTTCGGCAGGAAGGTCTGCGCGTCGTCACCGTCGTTCAAGATGATAAGAACGGAGACATCGCGAAGCTCGTGCCCATCGTCATCGGGCAGGACGATGGCCGCGTCGTCCAGGTCATCTCCGGATTGCAGCCGACAGATGAGGTGGTCCAAAATCCTCCTGATTCCGTCATCGATGGCGAAAGAGTTCGCGTTGTTGCGCCCAATAACGGCGGCGTTCCCGGAACTCCGCGACCGGAAGAAAACCAGAGCCAGGGCGGCCAGGGTCCGGAGGGCAGTGAATGAAGCACCCTCGCACTGGTGTGCTGAGGTCGGCGGTCGCCTCGTCAGTACTGGCGCTCCTGCTCGCTGGCTGCACCGTCGGCCCCAACTACCATCGACCCGATGCAGCGGCTTCCGCGCCAGCCTGGAAGGAAAACACCGTCCCTCCGCCCAACCCTCCCAACGGGACATGGAAACCGGCGGAGCCCAGCGATGGCGTGTTGCGCGGTCAGTGGTGGGATCTCTACAGCGACCCTCAGCTTAGCGCGCTCGAAGCCAAAGTCGCTGTCTCCAACCAGACCCTGCGCGTCGCCATGGAACAGTTTTTCTCCGCGCGCGAGCAGGTCCGCGTCGCGCGCTCGCAGTATTATCCAACTCTCTCCGCTGGCCCTGCTGTCTCGCGTCAGCGTTTGTCCTATAACGAACCCAACACCAACCGCGCTGTCACCAACTATCAGTACAACTCCTACTCCATTGCCGGCCAGGCGCAGTGGGAGCCGGACCTCTGGGGTCAGGTCCGTCGCACGGTAGAACAGGCCCGTGCCAATGCTCAGGCCTCTGCCGCTCTGCTCGCCAATGTCGAATTGAGCCTTCGCGCGGAGCTAGCCTCCGATTATTTCGAGATGCGCGGCCTCGATTCCCAAAAGCAGCTCCTCGATAACACCGTTCAGTCCTACGAACAGTATTTGCAACTGACACAGATACGTTTTAAGGGTGGTGTCGCCACGGAAGCCGACGTTGCGCTCGCCCAAACTCAGCTGGAGACCACGCGAGCCCAGGACATCGACGTAGGCGTCGCCCGTGCGCAGTATGAGCACGCCATCGCGACCCTCATCGGCACGCCGGCTTCTTCCTTAAGCCTTCCCTCCATCCCGCTCGGCCAGCAGATTCCCCAGGTCCCCATCGGAGTTCCCTCGCAGCTCCTAGAGCGACGCCCCGACATCGCCGCTTCCGAGCGCCAGGTCGACGCCGCCAACGCGCAAATCGGCATCGCCATCGCCGCCTACTATCCCAACGTCTCGCTCACCGGTACCGGAGGATTTGGCTCCGGCAATCCCGGCACCCTCATCCAGGGGCCCAGCGAAATGTGGTCGCTCGGTGCGTCGGCTGTCGAGCTCCTCTTCGATGCTGGCCGCCGTCACGCCATCACCCAGCAGGCGCGCGATCAATACGAGCAACAAACCGCCAGCTATCGCCAGACCGTCCTTGCTGCTTTTCAGGATGTGGAAGACAATCTCGCGGCCGTCCGCATCCTCAATCAGGAATCCGCCCAGCAGGACTTAGCCGTTGCCGCTGCGCAGCGCTCCCTCAACATCAGCACCAACCGCTACAAGGGCGGAGTAACGACCTATCTCGAAGTTCTGACCGCGCAGACCGCGTTGCTGACCAATCAGCGTACCCAGGAAGACATCGATACGCGCCAGTTTGTCTCGAGCGTCCAACTCATCCGCGCCCTCGGCGGCGGTTGGGATACGGCCCAGCTTCCCAAACTGTAACCGTGGCTGATCAAAATCGCCGCTGATCCGCCAAAAATGTAACCGCGACGGATCTAATTAGCCGTCGGCTGCGTCAGGAAGGCCTCTGTCGCTGTTCCGCCTGCGATCCGATAGATGGCGAATTGCCGATACGTCTGTCCGCGCAGTTCAAAAATCAGATCCGCGCGTCCGTCGCCCGCCGTATCCACAGCGTCCACCAGCCGATAACGCGGCGATACATCCAGAGCATCGTCGCTCGTCACCTGCTTCAGCAGCACCTTGGGCTGTCCGTAGAAATCCGGTTCCGCCACAATCGTCACATACTTCACCGGCGTTTTAATCGAGCGCGCCGTCAGCACCATCGTCGCGCCGCCGCCGAAACTCAGGCTGTAAGTCCGGAAATCCTCGTCGGCCAGCTCCGGCAACGGCGGCGTAGGCGGCTGGTGTGTCCTGCGATGTGCACCCGCCGCGCCCACAGGTTTGGTCGCCGCAGGCGTTGCAGCTGGTGGAGCAACCGCTTTCTGCGCGATCCCTTCCAGCGCCGTCTTCATCTTGTTCTCGTCATCGGCATTCGCCCACGAAAACGTCCACGAGAAAGTATCGCCGCTGCGAGTGTCGGAGACTCCCGCCATCTGATGCATCTCGGCAGGGATCCCAAACAGCGCGTCCGGCTTGGCCAACTTGGCCTGATCCACTGGCGCCTTGTACTCCAGGCGTGGCCGATCCGGATCAACCGCGGGCTGCGACGTCGGCACCTCCGCCGAAGCATTCGACTGCCGATGGAACGTCGGCCGTTCGGTTTCGTCGTCCGGATGGCTGGACCCCGAAGAACCAGACCCCGACCCCGAGTCGCTCCCGGCCCGGGGATGCAGCGTCGGCCGATCCGGATCAATCGCCGGCGCAGTCTTTCCGCCACTAGCCGGGCCACCGCCGGCCCCGTCCCCGCCTGGCTGTTCATCCGCCGGCCGATGCGCAAAATGCGGCTTGTCCGGATCGGTGTCCCTCACCTCATAGGCGTGGTTGCGCGCCGACGGGGGCGCCTTCGACTTGGGCGCAGGCGGAGCCTCAAAGCTCCCCACTCCAACCCACAACCCGGCCAAATCCTCTGCATCCCTGATATCGAAAAATCCCTCCGGCTTGCCCGACGACTCCAGCTCGTACTGCGTGCCCGAAAGTACCGCCAGCGGCGCCGGCTGCGCCAGATAAAGCCCGCCCGGCTGATACTGCGCGCCATCCCACACCGCGATCGGCACCAGCCGGCTCTCCTTGATCTTCGTCAGATCCCCGGTGTACTCCAGAATCGCCGTCGCCCGCAAGTGCGTCCCAGCCTGCTGCTTCGCCTCGTCCACGCGGCCCACATACTGCGCGCAAGCCGGCAAAGCGCACGCTGCGGCCGCTGCCGACGCAAGTCCCCACGCCCAACATCCTGTCCGAACCCGTGACATAATCCTCGCTGCGATAGCATTTTCAGAGATGGTGTAGTCGGAAGCCCGTATCTAATGTCGACGCACCCCAGGAAAGCGGCGACGCTGCGCGAAACCGGCAAAGCCACGTATCTCTTGAGATGCCGTAAGAAACAATGATACCGGCGCCTGGCTTGAGCGTGCGCCGCTGCTCTCAGAAGGGAAAAGAATGGAAATCAACGATAAAGTTGCCGACTTCACCCTCCAGGACGACTCGGAGAATACCGTTCACCTCAAAAATTTCGCCGGCAAGCCGGTTGTCCTCTTCTTCTATCCCAAAGCGGATACTCCCGGCTGCACCATCGAAGCCTGCGGTTTCCGCGATACCTTCCAAAAAATCCAGTCCACCGGAGCCATCGTCCTCGGCATCTCCCGCGATACGCCCAAAGCCCAGAAGAAATTCCGCGAAAAGTACGACCTCCCCTATCCCCTCCTTGCTGATGTAGACGAAACGGTTTGCAATCAGTTTGGTGTCCTCAAAGAAAAGAATATGTACGGCAAGAAAGTCATGGGCATCGAGCGCACCACCTTCCTCATCGGTCCGGACCGACGCCTCCTCAAAATCTTTCCCAAAGTCACCCCCGAAGGCCACGCCGAAGAAGTCCTCGCCGTGCTGAAGGATCTGCCTTCGAAATAGATGGCCAGATCCCCCATCCTGCCCCGCGCCTTCTATCTCGATCCGCCCGACCAGGTATCTCGCCGTCTCCTCGGCAAGCTCCTCGTCCGCCGGTATCGAGACCCGTCCGTCGCGCGGCCAAAAACCCAGCGCCTCACCGGCCGTATCGTCGAAGTCGAAGCCTATTTCGGCCTCGACGATCCCGCCGCCCACACCTTCGTCGGCAAGACCGCCCGCAACGCCGTCCTCTTCGGGCCGGCCGGCTTCGCCTACGTCTACTTCATTTACGGCATGTACTTCTGCCTGAACTTCTCCTGCGAGCCCGATGGCCACCCGGGCGGCGTGCTCCTCCGCGCCCTCGAGCCGGTTGAAGGACTCGAAACCATGGCCCGGCTCCGCGGCCTCCCCTCCACCGCGAATCCGCGCCTCCTGACTTCAGGACCAGGCCGCCTCTGCCAGGCTCTCGGCATCGTGCGCGAAACCCACAACGGCATCGACGTCACCAACTCGCGCTCCGGCCTCCACGTGGAAGACGACGGCTTCATTCCCGACGCCATCGATGCTTCCCCTCGCATCGGCATCCGCAAAGCCGCCGACCGCCCCCTGCGCTTCACCATCGCCGGCAACCGCTTTGTATCCGGATGAACTCCTTGTCATTCCAAAAGCCATCCTGAAACTCGCCCGCGGTTGCGCACGTCCGAGAATTGTTAAGATGGCCTGAAGCAGACACCGCCGCGCCCCATCCCCATTTTTCCAGGAAAACTTCGAACTATGCACAACCGGTTACTCCTCGTTGGAACCTTCGCCCTGGCCCTTGCCGCCCAACCCCTCCTCGCTCAAAGCGCCACACCGCAGACCACCGGCCCCGTTCAGGACGCAGGTCCCAGCGCACCGGATAATCCCAACAGCACCCATCAGCACGGCCCGCCGCCGAAGCCGACCAACCTCAAAGTCCTGCCGAAAAACATCGCGCCCGAGGATCTGATCAAGATCATGCGCGGCTATGCCGGTGCGCTCGGCGTCGAATGCAATTTCTGCCACGCCGCCAATCCGCAAACCCACAAGCTCGACTTCGCCTCCGACGCGAAGGATGACAAGGGAATCGCCCGCACTATGATGGCAATGACGCGGACCATCAATGAGCAGTACATGTCACAGGTTCACGACCCAGACGCCATGCCCGAAGACAAGCACGTCACCTGTGGCACCTGCCATCGCGGCCATCAAATGCCGGAGCACTTTACCCCATCGCCAGAAGGGCACCATCGCCCACCGGCCGGAACAGCGCCCGAACAGAAGCCGCAGTAGTCCCGAATTAGCGTGTAGGACCAGCGTCCAGCCTCAGCGCGGCGGAATCACCACGTTATCGATCAACCGCGTCGGGCCCACCATCGCCGCAACTGCCACCAGTGCCCCCGCGCTCACATCCTCTACGTCTTCCAGCGTCTCCGGATCGACGATCCGAAAATAATCCAGCCGAACCTCCGGCTCATCGGCCAGCACGCCCAAAGCCACATCGGTCAGCCTCTGCGAATCCACCACGCCGGCCTGAATCTCGTCTGAGACCCGCCGCAGCGCTCGGCTCAGCACAAGTGCCTGTCCCCGCTCCTCTTCTGACAAATAGCGGTTCCGAGAACTCAATGCCAGACCATCTGCCTCGCGCACCGTCGGGCAAACCACCAGTTCCAAAACGAAATTCAAGTCCCGCACCATCCGCCGCAGCACCGCCACCTGTGCCGCATCCTTCTGCCCAAAGAACGCATGGTTCGGCTGAATGATGTTGAACAGCTTCGCCACCACCGTCGCCACGCCGCGGAAATGACCTGGCCTCGACACCGCGTCCAGCCGATCCGAAATTCCAGGCACCTCAATCACCGTGCTCGCCCCAGCCGGATACATCTCCCCCGCCTCCGGCGCAAACAGCACATCCACGCCCTCAGCCTCGAGCGCCGCGCAGTCCGCCTCAAACGTCCGCGGATACATTGCGAAATCCTCTTCCGGAGAAAATTGTGTCGGATTGACGAAGATCGTCGCCACCACTGCATCGCAATGTGCCTTCGCCGCGCGTACCAGCGAGAGATGCCCCGCATGCAGCGCGCCCATCGTCGGCACCAATCCGATGCACCGCCGCTCCGCACGCAGCCTCGCTACCGCTCCTCGAGCTTCAGCAATGGTTTTTGTAATCAGCATCAGCGATGTCAGGCTTTCGCGCGCACCGCGGAACCATCCAGCGTCGCTGCCACGTCCTTCGGCAGATGATAGCTCTCGCCATCGGCAGGAAACGTGCGCGTCTCCACATCCTGCCGGTATCCCTCGATCGCGTTCCGGAACAGCTCCGCCGCATCGCCGTACTGCCGCACAAACTTTGCCGGATGAGTGAAACTCAGATTCACCAAATCGTGGAACACCAGGATCTGCCCGTCGCATTCCGGCCCCGCGCCAATTCCAATCGTCGGAATCCCAACCTCCGCCGTGATCCGTGCCGCCACTTCCCGCGGCATGCCTTCAAGCACCAGCGTCACAGCGCCCGCCGACTCCAGAGTATGCGCATCGTGCAACAGCTCGTTAATCGCCGCTGCCGACCGCCCCTGCACCTTGTATCCGCCCATCCGATGCACCGACTGCGGCGTCAGCCCCAGATGTCCGATCACCGGAATCTCCGCCGACGTCAGCCGCTCCACCATCTCCGCGCGGCTCGCCCCGCCCTCAATCTTCACCGCCTGCGCGCCCCCTTCCTTCACAAAGCGCACAGCGTTCCTCATGCCCTCTTCCACGCTCACGTGGTACGACCCCCACGGCATGTCCGCCGCCACAATCGCCCGCTTCACCGCACGCCGCACCGCCCGCGTGTGATGCAGCATCTCGTCCACCGTCACCGGCAGCGTGTTGTCGTAGCCCAGCACCACCTGCGCGAGCGAATCGCCGACAAGGATCAAATCGATCCCCGCCTCATCCACCAGCCGAGCCGTGGCATAGTCGTAGGCGGTCAGCGCAGTAATCGGCCTGCCCGTCTGCTTCTTTTCCTGAATTGTCTGGAAGGTCACCGGAATCGGCGAGGATGCCGATCCATCATTGCGGAACTGCGTAAGGCTCATTGTTGTCTCCAGTGCGGCTCCTCCCTCAAGCAGAGGATGCCACCCGAACCAACTACCGACGATACGCCTCCCGATGCACGGAACACAAATCGCTGGCCCGCGCCTCAGAAAGGCCCGCATTCTTCATCTGGAATTGTTGAGGAAAAGGCCAGGTTCAGCGGAGGATCGATACGAAGAGAGAACTCTCCTGGCCCGTTTTCGTAGACGATCAACCAGCTAACTAAGTTTCATCTCCGAGTCAGGCCCATCGAGCTTACAACTTCAACGTCTTCAGATAATCCCGGAACGCCGGCCCCAAATCCTCCCGCTTCAGCGCGAACTCCACCGTCGCCTTCAGCATCCCGAACTTGTCGCCCGCATCATGACGAACGCCATCAAAGCTGTACCCGTAAACCTTCTCCGTCTGCAGCAGCCCTTTGATTCCATCCGTGAGTTGTAGCTCGCCACCCGCGCCCAGCGGCGTATGCTCCAGCAGATCGAAAATCTTCGGAGTCAAAATGTAGCGTCCGATAATCGCATTCTTCGACGGCGCGTCCGCCTGTTTCGGCTTCTCCACCAGCCCGGAAACATCGAACAGCTTCGGATTCCCCTCCACCGGCTTCCCATCCAGCACGCCATAGGACGAAATCGCCGGCCCTTCCACCACCTGCGTCGCCACAATCGTCGACTGCACCTTCTCAAACTCGTCCATCATCTGCTTCAGGCACGGAACCTTCGCGTCGATGACATCGTCGGGCAGGATCACCGCGAATGGCTCATCGCCCACCAGGTCGCGTGCCATCAGCACCGCATGCCCCAGCCCCATAGCTTCCTTCTGGCGCACATACGAGAGCCGCACCATGTGCGACACCTGGCGGCTCAACGCCAGCAAATCCGTCTTGCCGCGCCTCTCCAGCATCGACTCCAATTCGAAGCTCACATCGAAGTGATCTTCGATCGCCGATTTCCCGCGCCCCGTCACGATCACGATCTGATCGCATCCCGCCGCCAGTGCCTCTTCAACCCCGTACTGGATGATCGGCTTGTCCACCAGCGCCAGCATTTCCTTGGGAATCGATTTCGTCGCTGGCAAAAAACGCGTCCCGAAACCCGCTGC
>Ga0182015_10006551_pt1 | contig 11660 bp, 13 predicted proteins | sample 712P3MmetaG_FD_120478 | JGI IMG/M metagenome (GOLD analysis project Ga0182015, IMG submission 120478) | Permafrost microbial communities from Stordalen Mire, Sweden - 712P3M metaG | ecosystem: Environmental > Terrestrial > Soil > Wetlands > Permafrost | place: Sweden: Stordalen | collected...
CCGACCGCCGTGATGCGGTCATTGGCGGCCAGCTTGCCGCTGATCGCCGCCGGTCCGCCGGCGATGACGTCGATGACCGTGACATAATCGTCGGTCAGCTGCAGCGAGGCGCCTATGCCCTCGTAGGACAGGCTCATCTGAATGTTGTACTCCTCGGAATTGCGCGCCGAGAAATAGTTCGAGTGCGGGTCCAGCGACAACACGAAGGCGTTCATGAACGCTTCGAACACGTCCTCCGGCTTGCTCTGATCCATGCGCTTGGCCACGTGCTCATAGCGCTTGCGCAGGATGTCCGCGGCCTCCGTCCATTGCTTGCCGGCCGTGACCAGCGACAAGGCGTCATTCTTGACGCGCTTGCGCCACAATTCGTTAATTTCCGCCGCGTTCGCCGGCCACGGCTCCTTTTCACGGTCGAAATTGAAGGATTCGTCGACGTCGAAATCGGGTTTTTTCGCCAACAGCTCGATGGCGTAGTTCATTCGTTCGCGGCTGCGCTGTTGGTAGCGTCGGAATATCACGAAGGCCGGCTCCACGTCGCCCGATTTGATGGCGTCGTCGAGTTCGTACCGGTACTTTTCGAATTCGGCGATGTCGCTGGCGTAGAAATAGCTCCTGCCGCCGTCGATCGCATCGAGATAACGGTCCAGGATCAAGCTCGAGAGACGGTCGTCGAGTGGTGCGCGACGGTAGTGTTCACGCGCGATGATGTCGCTCACGCGGCGGGCGACGTAGTTTTCCTGTTCCGTCGGCGACAGCACGGCGGTCGTCGCCGGCACCGGCGCCGGGGGCGTCATGGCCGCCCCGAGCAGTGCCGCCAGCCCCACCGCGCTCACGCAGACAGCGACACCGGTCATCCAGCGTTTGGCCCAAGGCCTATTTGTCATCACCGTTCCCGATCTCCTGTAAACTTCCGGTCCCCGAATCTATCAGGGCTGGTCCCAAGTTGATGCCGTTCGCCCAAGTGTATACGAGCCGGAGGATAAGCGTCCTCCCACCGTTTTGATCGGAATCTTCATGGGATCTGCGGCGTCGATCACGTTCGGGCTGGATGAGGGTAATTTTGGCGCTCCGGCCAATAGGCGGCCATGGCGGCCCTGGATTCGCGCCGCCCACATGGGCGGCGCCCTCGTGGTGCTCACGGCGTGCGCGGGCAGCGGGGGCCACCGGGTGCCGCCGTCCACCGATATCGAAGAGGCCGGCTTTCGCGAAGACGTCCGTGTGTTGGCCTCGGACGACTTCGAGGGCCGCAAGCCGGGTACCCCCGGCGAGGCAAAAGCCATCGACTTCGTGATCGGCCAGTTTCGCAAACTGGGCTTGAAACCCGGCAACGGCGACAGTTACCTGCAGCAGGTACCGCTGGTGGAGATCGCCCCGGCCGGCGATGCGAACCTTTCCATTACGGGCCGCGAAGGGACGAAGCCCCTGGAATACGCCAGGGACATGGTGGTCTGGACCAAGCGCGAGGTGCCCGAGGCCGCGCTGCGACAGAGCGATTTGGTGTTCGTCGGCTATGGCATCGTCGCGCCCGAGTTTGACTGGAACGACTATGCGCAGGCGGACGTCCGCGGCAAAACCGTGCTGGTAATGGACGGCGATCCCGGTTATGGGTCCAAGGATCCACAAGTATTCAAAGGCAACGCCGAGACGTACTACGGCCGCCCGGCGTACAAGTTCGAGGAGGCCGCGCGGCATGGCGCTGCCGGCATCTTGTTGATCCATGACCCGGGCGCCGCGGGCTTTGCGTGGGATGTGGTGGTGAACGGCAGGACCGGGCCGCAGTTGGCGCCCGCAACGCCCGACGGCAATGCGGGCCGCGCGGCCATCGAGGGGTGGGTAACGCTGCCCGCGGCTCGTGCGATGTTCATACAGGCAGGGCTCGATTTCGAGGCGCTGACGGCGGCCGCCGCCCGGCCGGGGTTCAAAGCCGCCGCCATGGGACTCGTGGCCGACGCGGCCGTCCACAACACCGTGCGGCGATTCACTTCTCCCAACCTGATCGCCGTCCTGCCCGGGAGCGATCACAAGCGGGAGTTCGTCATTTACACCGCCCATTGGGATCATCTGGGCCGTCAATCGCCCCAGGCGGGCGGTGCAGTGTTCAACGGGGCGGTGGACGACGCCTCCGGCGTTGCGGGCCTTTTGATGTTGGCCCAATCCTTCAAACGCACGCATCCGACCGCAGACCGGTCGATCGCGTTCATGGCATTCACGGCCGAGGAGGCCGGGCTCCTGGGTTCGAGCTTCTACGTCGACCATCCGATCGTCCCGCTGGACGATACCGTGGCCGTGCTGAATCTGGACACATTGCATATCGGAGGCCCGACCCGCGATGTGATGTTGATCGGCCCCGGCAATTCGGAGCTGGAGGATTACCTGCGGGATGCGGCCTTACAACAAGGCCGCGAGGTTCGGCCGGATTCGAACCCCGAACAGGGTTTTTACTATCGGTCGGCCCAATTCAGCTTTGCGAGAGGCGGCGTGCCGGCGCTGTATGCGAAATTCGGGCTGGACGATTCGGCGCGGGGACCTGCCTTCGGGCAACAGCAGCTCAACGACTATCTGATGCACCGCTACCACCAGACCAGCGACAAATATTCCGCGGATTGGGACGTGCGCGGAACGCTCGACGACTTGCGCCTTTACTACGAGGTGGGCAATCGATTGGCCCACAGCCGGCGCTTTCCACGCTTTTATCCGAACAGCGAATTCCGCGCCGGCCACCATCCGTAACCGGCGGCGGCAGGCACGAGCGCATCGGCCCGTTCGCGAACAGCGGTTCCTCGAGCGATGCTTCTCTAGCGCTTGCCGACCCGGGCCCAGTTCTTCGTTCGGTCGAAGCTGCCGGACGAATTGTACGGGTCCGGACTGCGCTGAACGTTGGCGGCCTTGGGCGAATCCGTGACCAGGGACAACGCCTGGCGCCCTCTGGTGCGCGGCGCATTGGCCGGGCCCGGCGCCGCGGGCGAATTTCGGTCGGTTGACGATTTGTAGTCGATGCTCATCTTAATCTTCCCTCTGCAAAAAAATCAGCTCGTGCGGGCCATGGTTTCGGTATGGGTGGCCTCGGGAACCATGGTCCCAAATGGCGACAATCGCCGGGCGGCGAAGCTTCAAATTTGTGAAGCGCGACAAGTCACATGTGACTTAATTGCGCTTTGAGTTGACAGATGATGACGATGGCCGGCGCTCAAGAGACTATGCGGAGCGCGCGGACGCAGCGGTGGGCATTTGCGCATCGAACTGAACACTGCAATTCCGGCCGCGCAACTTGGCGGCGAACAGTGCTTGATCGGCGGCCTTGACGAAGTCGTCGGCGTTGGCGAACGTGGTGCCGCCGCCGTGCGTCGCGCAGCCTATCGAGATGGTCACCTTGGCCCGATCGGGGCCGATCACGTGCTCGGTGTTCTCGAATGCGGTCACAATGCGCCCGCAAACGCTGCGCGCCGTCTCAGCGTCGGTGGCGGGCAGCACGACGACGAACTCTTCGCCGCCATAGCGGGCGATCACATCGCTCTCGCGCGTATTGTTGCGCAGGATGCACGCGGCGGTCTGCAGAATGCGGTCGCCCGCCGGATGCCCATAGCCATCGTTGACGTTCTTGAAATGATCGAGGTCGGCGAAGACGATGCTCAGAGGCCAGCAGTGGCGCGTCGAGTTCTCGAATTCGCGCAGCAGCACCTGATCAAGATGGGCCCGGTTGTACACCCCGGTCAATGAATCGCGGCGCATCTCCTCCTCGAGTTCCAGGGCGCGCCCGCTCGAGTCGTCGGCCATCGTGCGCGACGCATTGATGTCGCGCAGAGCGTTCAGGCTGCGCAGCATCAGAACCTCGCGCGCCTGTTCGATGATCAACTCAGGATGCTTGGCGGCGAGCGTTTCGGATTCGAAAATCGCCTCGGTCTCGGGAATCATCGAACCGACGGTGGCCAGCACCTGGCCGAACGCCATCTTGTCGAGCCCGAGACAGCGTTCCGCGGTCTGCGCAGCCTCGGCGAACGGCCGCTCCTCCGAGTTCATGAGAAACAGGTCGGCCACGGGGCCCGACATCGCGACGCAGCGTTCGAATATCTGATTCATGTCGTCCGTGACGGAGAGGTCGATCCGGTGGCTCCGGGCGATGGCCAAATACAGGCGTTCGGGCAGGTTCCACGTCCGCATGAGCCAACCGCCGACCTCCGCGTGATCCGTTTGTAGGCGCTTGCGTTCCAGTTCGGCGAGCGCGCCGTGGTCGCGCTGCACCTCCTCGGTGCCCCGGTAGAGGTCGGGGAGCGCCTGACCGAGCGCCAGAATTCCAATGTCCTGCAGAAGGGCCGCCAGAAAGATTTCCTCCGCCATCGAGTGATGCAGGGCGTCGGCGAGTGCGCGGGCGGAGGTGGCGGCGAGCAGGGCCCGCCGCCAATACAGAGGGTGGTTGACGCCGTGCGATTTGCCGGCTCGCAGGCTTTTGACGAGGGTGAAGCTCAATGCCAGGGTCAAGGTGGCGTTCAACCCGAGCACCACCAGGGCTTGGCGCAGACTTTCGCTCTTGCGCCGCTGCGCGTAGAGCGGCGAATTGGCGATGCGCAGGATTTTGGTCGACAGCGCGGAATCCAGGCTCAGGGCCTTGGCCACCTTGCCCATCTCGATATCCGGGTCCCGCGCAAGCTCGATGATGCGCGTCGCCACGCCGGGCGGCGAGGGAAAGCTGACCAGCGAGCGAAGGTGTGCCTCGATCTCGGGATTCACGCGTAACGCTCCGTTTGACAAACCGGATCCAATATTCTTATTGGAGGTTAGCGTCCCCCGGGCGCAAAACTTGAGTGCGACGCCCGCCGGCCGCGGGCTCCTAGGCCAGTCGGCTGCTGAGGCGCCACCAGAGGCGCAGGGCTCTGAACAGCAGGTAAAACCCATATGGGCCGAGGACCACGATCCAGGAGGCCGCCGACCCCGTGGCAAGCCCTTGATAGAGGCTGCCGTACATGCGGCCGGGACTGGCGCCGTCATAACGTCCGACGGACATGGATCCGGCGAAAAAAACGAGCATGGGCATAATGCCAAACCCTGCCGCCAATGCGACCAAGGCCAGGCCCAACTCCTGGGACCATGCGCTGGCCATACCCAGCCGCTCGAGAATCTTGCGCGAATCCATGGGCGGCGAGTGTAAACCAAATGCCGCGCCGGGCGCCTTGCATCCGCTCACGCGGATTACTCAGACAGGCTCCCTGGCTGTAGAATCACCCGATGCGCAGCTGGACTCCTCAAACCCTCTACGACGCGAAACCCTGGGTGCTCATCTGCGTCGGCGCCGTATTGGCCATCGGCACGATGCTCTGGTCGTTATCGGCCGGACTCTGGACGGTGTGGCGCGGCCTGCTGTGTTTCGCGGGCGCGGCGCTCGCCATCACCGGCGGAGCGATGCTGCAGCTTCGACAGGATTACCGCGCGCGCAGCAAATGGCGGCGCGAGACGCGACGTTGAGAACCGCGGTCATCGGAGTCGGCTACCTCGGCCGGTTCCACGCACAGAAATACGCCAGCCTGCGCAACTCCGAGCTGGTGGGCATTGCGGATCCCGTGGCCGCCGCCCGCGAAAAAGTGAGCGCGGAGCTGGGCGTGCAAGGTTACGCGGATTATCGCGAACTCTTGGGCCGGGTCGATGCCGTGAGCATCGTGACGCCGACGCCCGATCACTTCGCCGTGGCGAAGGAGTTCCTCGAGACCGGGACGCACGTGCTGGTCGAAAAGCCGATGACGGCAACGGTGGAGGAGGGCACCGGTCTCATCGAGGCGGCGCGCCGCGCCGGGCGGATCCTGCAGGTCGGGCATTTGGAGCGATTCAACGCCGCCGTACAGGCGTTGCAACCGGTGCTGACCGTGCCGAGATTCATCGAGTCCGCGCGGTTGGCGCCCTTCAAACATCGGGGCACTGACGTCGATGTCGTGCTGGATCTGATGATTCACGACATCGACCTGATCCTCTCCATCGTGCGCTCACCGGTGGTGGCTGTCGACGCAATCGGCACCAGCGTGTTCTCGAAGGAAATCGACATCGCGAACGCGCACTTGAGGTTCGCCAACGGTTGCGTCGCCAACGCGACCGCGAGCCGCGTCAGCCTGAAGACCGAGCGGCGGCTTCGAATGTTTCAAGACGATGCCTATGTCTCCATCGATCTGCATCAGAAGGTGCTGACGGTGATCCGCAAGGGCGCGGGCATGGGGGCGGACGGCATGCCGCAAGTGGCCATCGAAGAGACCACGTATGAACAAGGCGACGCCCTCAAGGCCGAGATCGAGGCGTTTCTCGAGGCTGCGGCCACCGGCGGCGCGCCGCCGGTCACCGGCGAAGACGGCCTCCTCGCGCTGCGCACGGCGGTGAGCATCACCGAGCAGGTCGCGAATTCGAGCCGCAAATTCTCCTAAGTCTTGGGCGGCGGCGGCGATTTCTCCGCAGCTCCCGGGCTGGCATCGGGGGGCGGCGCGGAAGGTGCGCCGGCGCCGGGAGTGCCGGGAGTCGACGCAGGTGCGGGAGCGCCCAGAGTCGACGCAGGTGCGGGAATGCCGGGAGTCGAAGCAGGTGCGGGGGCGACCAGTTCCTCGTCGGTCACGCGGTCGACGAAATACCGGGTTTCGGCGAAGCAGGATGTGAGTATTCCCCGATGTTCCGTGTAATGCAGCTGCACCCGGTGGCCCACGGCCTTGTCCAGTTGCGCAGCGACGGCCATGTCCCGCACGCTGAAGTCCCACAGCTGGGGCGCGGCGCCCGGCGCGAGGTATTGTCCCCCGCCGTAATAAAACGCGATTTCGCCCTCGTGGGTCTTGCATACCCAGCCTTTTCGGGCGAATTTCTGCAGCACTCCGGCCCGCTCGCCGTCGGAGTACGACCATGCCAGGGTGAGCCAGGTCCACAGCCCCAGCCCAACCACCATGAGCGCCAGCAACGGCGCCAGACGGCGCATGAAGCGGCGCGGTGGTGTGGCTCGTAGCGAGGAATTCGGAACTTCTATGCGCGTCATATGAAGGCTCAAGACCTTGTTGCAGGAGTGGCCACCCGTTGACTGAGCTTAGATCGAAACCGCAGCGCCATCAATTGGACCGCCGGGGCCTGCGGCGGGCGGGGTGCGCGAAATTAGGAGACGAGCGCCGGAGAGCGTAAACTGCGGGCTCACTTGGGGCCGACCGGTTTCGACATGGGTTGCGAAACTTCAGGTGCGTACCGAGGTGCAGGTTACCTCGTAAAACTGACTTGCAAACTTATAGTTGCCAACGAAGACAACTACGCTCTAGCTGCCTAATCGCAGCTGAACCCTGACCGGCCTGTGCTGATGCGAACGGTTCAGGGGTAGCGCTCATCAGCTAGTGAGATACACGTGCCTGGGGTGTATCTTGCGAATCGCTACCGGGCTGGCTGCATGCTTTCCCTGCCCGTCGGGTAGTGCGCGGCGAGAACAATAGACGTGGCTACGTACGTAGATCTTGAAACGTAGGACTTATGGACGGGGGTTCGATTCCCCCCGGCTCCACCACTACATTGCGTCCGCAGGACCGATTGGGTCAGCGGCGGCTGGCCTTCATGATGCGGCCTTTGTCGCGCTGCCAGTCGCGGTCCTTTTCGGCGTCCCGCTTGTCGTGCTGCTTCTTGCCCTTTGCGAGGCCGATCTCGAGCTTCGCCCGGCCGTCCTTCCAATACAGCTGCAGCGGCACCACCGTGTATCCGCGCCGTTCGACCGCGCCGATCAAATGGTCGAGCTGGCGCCGATTGAGCAGCAACTTTCTGGTCCGCGTGGGATCCGTGTCGACATGCGTGGACGCGGAGTTCAGCGCATTGATGTGCGCGCCGAAAAGGAACGCTTCGCCGTTCTTGAGGTATACATACGCCTCGGCGATCTGCGCCTTGCCCGCGCGCATGCTCTTGACCTCCCATCCCATGAGGGAGAGACCCGCCTCGTAGCGCTCCTCGATGAAATAATCGAAGCGCGCCTTGCGGTTGACGGCGATCGGCGGCGGTTTGTCCTGGGTCTTCACGGCGGAGGCAGTCTACCGATTTGCCGGCGGCAGCGCCCGCGGTTCGCGCATTGTGCGAGAATGCATTCCTGCGGGGCGTTGCGCCGCGGGAGTAGAGCTTGCAGGTCATCGAACGCAGCGCCATCGTCACCTATACGGCCGCCCAAATGTTCGCGTTGGTCAATGACGTCGGCCGCTATCCCGAATTCCTTCCCTGGTGCGCCGGGGCTCGGCTCGCGGACGAGTCGCCGACGCGTCGCATCGCATCGATGAAGGTGGCGCGAGGGCCGCTGCGCACCGAGTTCACCACCCGGAACACCCTGGCCCCGGACTCGCAGATCCTCATGGAGCTGGTCGACGGACCCTTCAAGCACCTCACCGGCGCGTGGCACTTCGACGCCATTGGCGAACGCGGTTCCCGGGTCCGTTTTCGCGTCGAATTCGAGTTCAAGAACCGCTTGACCGCGGCCGCCTTCGGCGGCGCGTTCGAAGCGCTTTGCGGCACCATCGTGGACGCCTTCGCGACGCGCGCACAGAAGGTCTACGGTTGAGGGTGGCCCCCGAAGCCGGCGACATCATCGTCGAAGTGGTGCATGCAGCGCCGCAGCATACGATCGCCAAATCATTTCGCGTGCGGGCGCCTGCGACCATCGATGAGGTGTTGCGGCTGGCGGCGGGGGACCCTGAATTTGCGGGAATCGACATCGACCTTTCGGCGGTGGGCGTGTTCGGACGGCCGGCCACCGCGGGGCAGGTGCTCAACGACGGCGACCGCGTGGAAATCTATCGGCGGCTGGCGGTGGATCCCAAGAGTGCGCGCCGGGCGCGGGCGCAGCATGCCCGCCGCAAGGTCTAGGAGCCTAATAAGTGCGGCCGTTCTTGATCTGAGACAGGGATTTTTCCTGGGCTGCCGCCACGGCTTCGCTCGGCTTGTCCAGCTTCGCCACCTTCTCCTCATCGAAATAGACGGTCACGCGGCGGGATTCGACACGATTCGAACGGCCCTTCTTCAGGTAGTAAATATAGTCCCAGCGTGCCTTGGTGAACGGATCGGACGCCAAGGGCGTACCCAAGAGGTAGCGAACCTGGCTGCGGGTCATGCCGGCCTTGACCTGATCGACCGCCGATTGGTCCAGGTAATTACCCTGCTGAATGTTGATGCGATAGACGCACGCCGGAGCGAGCAGGCTCAGCGCTGTACACAGCAGCAAACGGTGGAGAATTTTCATCAAAGTGGTGCGTTACCGCTAAATGGTTGATAATCGAGGCCGCATCATACCGGGTTGCACAGCATGCCGCATCGTCTCAAGCCATCCTCCACCCAAGAAGGCAGTGACCTGCGCAATGCAGGCCTCAAGGTCACGCTGCCGCGATTGAAGATTCTCGACATTCTCGCGGATGGTTCCGCACGCCACATGAGCGCCGAGGATATTTACAAGAAGCTGTTGGTGGCCAACCAGGATATCGGGCTTGCCACGGTGTATCGCGTACTGACCCAGTTCGAAGCGGCCGGCTTGGTGACCCGGCATCATTTCGAAGGGGGCATGGCGGTTTTCGAGCTGAATTCGGGCGCACATCACGATCACATCGTCTGCGTTGATTGCGGCCGCGTGGAGGAGTTCATGGACGGCAGCATCGAGGAGCGGCAGCACGCGGTGGCAAAGCGTCTGGGCTTCGAGATCAGCGACCACGCGCTCATCCTGTACGGTCATTGCCGCAAGCCGGACTGCCCCTTCCAAAAGCATCCGAAATGACGTTCGGCGCTAGTTTGGCGCCGTTTTCAAGCGTTTTCGCGTGGAGGGCGGCGCGGTGATGCGGGCCAGCATGTCCCGGGCGTGAGCCCGCGCCTGATCCGTGACGTCGATGCCGCCGAGCATGCGCGCTATCTCATCGACCCGGTCCACGTCGTTCAGTGTCTCGACCGCCGTGCGGGTGTTCTTGCCGTCGGTTTGCTTGACCACGCGGAACTGCGTGTGAGCTTGGGCCGCCACCTGCGGTAGATGCGTGACGCAGAGCACCTGCGAGCGCACTCCGAGCTCGCGCAGTTGACGGCCGACGATCTCCGCGACGCCGCCCCCAATCCCGGAATCAACCTCGTCGAACACCATGCACATCGAGGATGACTTGGCGGCGGCCGCCACTTGGACGGCGAGACTGATGCGCGACAATTCGCCCCCCGACGCCACCTTCGCCAGGCTCTTCTCGGGCTGGCCCGGGTTCGCGCTCACCAGGAACTCGATGTCGTCGGCGCCATGAGGGCCGAACTCGGCCTCCGCCGGCTGGACGCTCACCGAGAAGCTGCCGCCGCCCATTCCCAAGGTCTGCATGAGCTCCGTGATCTGCCGGCCCAGCGCGCGCGCGGCCAGTTGCCGCGACTTCGTCAGGCGCGCCGCCGCCGCGCGGTATTCCCCGTCCCGCTGCACGAGCTGGCGCTGCAGTTCCACCAAACTCATTTCGGCATTGTCGAGCGCGAGAATTTCCTGTTCGGTGCGGGCGAGTTGCGCAGGCAGCTCGAGGACGCTTAGGCGATGCTTGCGGGCCAATGCCTCGAGGGCGGCGGCATGCCGCTCGACCTCGTCTTGGCGCCCCGGATCGGTATCCAAGGTTTCGAGGTAACGGCGCAGCACTCCCGCCGCCTCGTGCGTCAAGATGGTCGCTTCGGAGAGCAGCTGGGCGGGTTCAGCGAGGGCTGGATCCGAGTCCCCCACTGAACGAAGGGCGGCTGAGGCCTTCGCAAGAAGATCGTGGGCGCTGTCGGCGTCGGCTTCATAGACGGCGGTGAGGGCCGCCCGCGCCGCGTCGCTCAGGCGGCCGCGGCTCGCCAAGCGCTTGCGCTCGATGAACAGCTCCTCGATCTTTGCCGTCGTGGTGACCTCCGCCTGGAGCTCCGTGAGCTGGTGGCGCAGCAAGTCGACGCGGGCTTCACGATTGTCGGCTGCCGACTTCAGCGCTTCGTAGTCGCGGCGGCAGTCGCGCGCGGCGACGTAGGACCCGGTCACCGCCGGTTTCAGCGCCGGGTCGTCGAGATGTTCATCGAGCATCTCGCGCTGCGCTGCGCGCCTGACCAGATGCTGAAACTCCTGCTGGCCGTGGATTTCAATCACGAAGTCGGCGAACTCGCGCAGTTGTTGGATGGGCATCAACTGGCCGTTCACATAGGCTCGCGACCGGCCGTCGGCGCCGATCACCCGCCGCACGATGACTTCTTCATCATGCTCGATCGCCTGGGATTCGAGCCATGCCCGCGCCGTTGCGGGCAGCGTGGAAAAACTTGCGGTCACTTCGGCGCGTTCGGCCCCTTGGCGCACGATGTCGGCGCCGCCGCGGCCGCCGGCAATGACCAGCAGGGCATCCACGACGATGGATTTTCCCGCGCCGGTTTCGCCCGTGAGCGCGGTCAGGCCCGGACCGAAATCGAGCTCGGCCTGGGTGACGATGATGAAATCCCGAAGTTGCAGGTGCGTGAGCACGGGAGGCCTACTCGCCGTTGCCGTAGCCGCCGACTCCCCAATGCAGCTTGGAGCGCAGGAGGCGGTAATAATCGTAGCCCGGCGGATGCAGCAGAGTGATCTGCGCGTCGGCGCCCTCGACGATGAGCGTGTCGCCCTGGTCGAGATCGCCGATGCTGGTGCCGTCGCAGGTCACCTGGGCGTGCGAGCCCGTGCGGTCCGTCATGCGCAG
>Ga0182015_10006552_pt1 | contig 11660 bp, 12 predicted proteins | sample 712P3MmetaG_FD_120478 | JGI IMG/M metagenome (GOLD analysis project Ga0182015, IMG submission 120478) | Permafrost microbial communities from Stordalen Mire, Sweden - 712P3M metaG | ecosystem: Environmental > Terrestrial > Soil > Wetlands > Permafrost | place: Sweden: Stordalen | collected...
CAGCAATCCCCCCGCGGCCACAAATGCGTGTTCCAACGCGAGGTCGTGCTTCCACAGCAACGCCTGATCGGTCTTGGGTGCGGGCTTCGACGCAGGCCGTTGGCGTAAAAAGAAAAAAGCCTCGCGCGCTTCTGGAGACATCGCATCCAGCGCTTGCTGGCGCACCGGCGGACGCTCGCTACCGGCCTCGCCTTCAAACACCGGCAAGGTGGAGGTGATCGCAACATGGTGCTTCACCAGCGTGTCAATCAACTCTTTGGCCTCTGCGCTCTCCGCCTGCATGTGCTCCAGCGTGTAATCCCCCTGACTGTCGCTGCATACGTCGGGCTTCTTCCCCGGATCGAGTTGCGTGTTCACAAAGAATCCGTGCTCGAGGTCGTCAATCCCCAGTTCGGCTGCTTCCCTGTAGGTGACCGAGCACAGATGTCCCGTGACTTTGATTCCGCGCTTATGGGCCGCGTCGATCGCGGCCTTCAACTCCGCCCGCGTGATGTTCATGTACGCCTTGAACGAAGTCACTCCGCGGTCGGCCCAGTATTCCACCAGTTGCCGCGCATCCTCCGCATCGGTCAAATGGGGCATTTGGAGGAAGTAGCTCTCCGCCCCTTCCAGATAGGGACCAGTGACGTCGAGGTGCGGCCCGGGAAGTTTGCCCGCGTCAATGTCGCGCTTCAGATTCAGGTCCGCATAGGTCTCCATGCTGCCCGTCGTTCTCATGGTCGTTACGCCCCCGGCAAGATACAACCTTGGCGCGGAGAACGTCATCTGCGGCAGCAGCACCGGCAGTTCGTACTTCCACTGGCTGTTCAGATTCGGGCGTGCGATGTAGAAAAGATGATTGTGCATTCCGACGATGCCAGGCATGGCAGTGTATCCGCGCAGGTCAAGAACCGTCGTGCCCGCGGCTGCCGCAACGTCGGTACCTTTCTGAAGGATCGAAATCTTCCCTCCCTCGATGACTACATTCTGATCTTCCATCGCCGCCGCTCCCGTGCCGTCGATCACTCGCACATGCGTCAGAACAATGCGTGGCGCATTCACTCGCACCCACGGTTTCACTGGAGCTTGCCCGACTACCGGCATCAAGCAGAGAAATAGCACAACAACCGACGCAATGATGTATCGCATGCGGACCTCGAAGAACGACCACACATTGTACTGGACTCGCCATTTTCTAACTGCCCATCCTCATGAACTCAGTGCGGTCCCCAGCCAATGATGACTTTGACCGCGAGATTCAAGAACATGAACAAAGCTGCTGGCAGCCCGTGACCCATCGGCAAATCGCAGCCTGATTGCTTTCACGGCATGGTCGAGCTTTGCCCACGCCGCGCTTATGGCGGCGGAGGCATTCCGCAATCTGATCCCACGCGGAGAACTGTGGGGCGTGACTGCGCTCGTCATCATCGGTGTAGCTCTGATCGCGCTGGCTCCGGCGAAGTCAGTGGAGCGGGTATCGGCAGCCGTCGCGTAGGCTCGCAGTCTGCCAAAGCGCATTGACTTGCCGAACGGCCCGAGCCTACGATTCCTTGAGGGTCGGAAGACTTCGGGAAGTGCGCACGTTGTACTCCGCGCCATTGTGCTCCGAACCGTATCGTGTGGACCTCTAAACGCGAGTGGATCGCAACGCGTGTGGGGCAGGCGAAGTAATAACAGAGAAACAGCGGTTGGTGAGCGCCTCGACACCTTTGGCTTGCAGGGCGCGTGAGCCTAGGAAGGAGGCTCAGGAGCCGAAGGAATTTGAAGTCGCTGAAGTTTGGTCCGTAGCCCTTCGCGGCTGATCCCAAGAATTTCGGCGGCGCGCGTGCGGTTTCTGCCCGTGTGTTGTAGCACGGAAAAGATCAGTTTCTTTTCCATTTCATGCAGCGACATCGGAGCAACAGGTGTCGGTTGCGATGAAACCGCAGACTGTCCATTGCCGCGATTACGAATTCTTTCATTTAATAAATCAGCGCCGCATGGGACATCAGGGGACGCCAGCGCCGCTAGCCGGGACATTTCACTTTCGAGTTCCCGCACATTCCCCGGAAAACTGTAAGCCGTCAATGCGGATAAACAGTCCTCCGCGAGAAGAGGCACCGGCCTGCCGTAGCGCGCCGCCGCGGTTCGAATAAAATGTTCGGCGAGCAGCCTGGTGTCGTGCGGCCGGTCGCGCAACGGTGGCAAGCGAATCGTGATGGCTGACAAGCGGAAAAACAGATCGGCTCGGAATCTGCCAGCCTTCATTTCGCTCTCCAGATCGCGGTTCGTCGCGGCGATGAACCGAACATCGACCTGCTCGGTCCGGGAGTTGCCCAGCCGCGTGAACTCGCCCGACTGCAGGACGCGAAGGAGATGAGGCTGCAGATCGAGCGGGAAATCGCCTATCTCATCGAGAAAGAGGGTGCCACGATGAGCGGCTCCGATAAAACCGACACGATCGCGATTCGCGCCGGTGAATGCACCCTGCACGAAACCGAAGAGTTCAGAGCCGATCAGCGTTGCCGGAATGGCTGCGCAATTCAAGGCGATAAAGGGTCCTTTGACCCGCGTGCTATGACGATAGACAGCCCGAGCGATCAATTCCTTCCCGGTTCCGGTTTCTCCCTCGATCAGAACGGGCAGATCCGTAGTTGCGATCTGGTGTACGGTCTGCAAGACCCGCGCCATTACAGGATCAGCGGTCAATATTCCGTCTGATTGGCTGTGAGCGTGTTCTAAAGCCTCTGCGCGGCGCGGCGCCTGGCTCATTGCCACCGCGGCTCGCAATCGTGGTGCCGCCAACCCGCAGACTTCATCCAGCAAGCCTCGCTGCTCTTCCGCAAAACAATTGGTGACCTGGCGATTTTCCAGATAGATAAGGGCGAACGCTTCATCGCTCGTCACGAGAGGAGCGCACAAAACAGATCGAACTGCGAGTTGGTGTATGCTCAAATGCTTGCTGTAGGGCTCGGTGATCGAGGCGTCGCCGATCAGGACTGCTCTCCCGCTTTCCATCACGGTCCGGGCAATCGAGCGGCTGAACGCCTCTTCCGCTTGGGAAAGCGCCTCACTACGAAAGTTCCGTGCTGCCGTCGCTCGGAACTCTCCGGCCTCGCGCACAACTACGAATCCTCGATCGGCCCCTAGTCCTTCGATCAGTGTGTCGAAAAGCCCGGAAAGAATTTCGCCGTATTCGCCTTCCTTCAGTAGCGCTCGCGACACGCGATAGAGAAGACCCAGGTGTTCGGCTGGTGGATTTTCTCGATTCGGAGTCATGCCAAGCCTTTCACTGGGGAATATAGCATCATTCAGTGATTCGGGATCCTCGTCCGCAGGCCGCGACTGTCAGGATAAATGGCAATCGATCTGACCCCACCGTCTGGAAGACGCCGCGGCGATTGATTCCGTCGGAGGGGAACTCAGTTGGGCTTCCGGGCCGCGGCAGCGCGCTGCTGCGCGTCCGCGACGAGTGCTGCGAACCGGGGGTCTCCATGCAGCGATTTGAGGTCACTATCTGTACCCATGAAGGAATCGGCGTTGGGTGGTAGTCCATGGTCCACGGCCTTGCGTAACAGGGAAAGCGCTTCATCCTGCCTGCCCCGGCGGGCCGCGATGCAAGCCAGATTGTAGGTCGAAAGGGCGGTCTGCGGGTGTTCCGGCCCGAAGACACGGCGCTGAATGTCCAACGCCTCCTTCAACACTTTGTCCGCCTCGACGTACTCACGCCTTCCTATCAGAATCTGAGACAGGTCAACCATCGACATCAATGTTTCCGGGTGTTCCGGCCCGAGGACACGCCTCTGTATGTCGAGCGTCTCCCGTTTCATCTTCTCCGCTTCGGCATAGTGGCCTTCGTCACTCAGCAAGTTGGACAAGTGACTCATCGAGTGCACTGTGTCCGGATGCTCTGGTCCGAGGACACGGCGGCGGGTATCGAGCGTTTCCCGTACCAAGTTCTCCGCTTCAGCGTAGTGGTCTTCCTTAGCCAGAACGGTAGCCAAATTGGCCATTGCCCCGAGCGTGTCCGGATTCGCCGGCCCGAGGACACGCCTCTGTATGTCGAGCGTCTCCCGGTCTAGTTTCTCCGCTTCGGCGGAGCGGCAGCATAAAGGACCCTGCCTAAATTGTTCATCGACTCTAGTGTGTCCGGATGCTCCAGCCCGAGGATGCGCTTCTGTACGTCGAGCGTCTGGCGCTGCAACGTTTCCGCCTCGGCGAAATGTATCTGTGCGATTGAGGTCAGAGCCAGCGCGGATGTCGCTTTCAATGTCTCTGGGCTCTCCGGCCCGAGAACACGCTGCTGAACATCGATTGCGTGCTGCTGAAGCGACTGTGCGTGGGGATAGAGACCGAGGTTATAGTAAATGTACCCCATGGTCGACATCATCTGCGCTTGCAATTCAGGATCTTTCGTCAGGCCGCCGTCAATGGCGGCGGAGGCTTTGTCCAGAATTTCGCGGGCGGTGACGGTGTTGCCTCGCGCTTCGCTGGGGTTCGACACCTTGAATATCCCCGTCATGAAGTCGGTGATGCGATTGGCGCGGTCGCGTTCCCGGCTCGCCCGGTCCCTTTCCTGTGTAATACGTCGCAACTCAAACGCTTGCGTGACCACAAATCCAGTCAACAGGAGCAATAAGCCCGTAGCGACGCCCAAGGCAAGACGATGTCGGACGGCATACTTTCGTATCCGGTAACCAGTGGCTGCCGGTCCGGCCAATACTAGCTCGTTACTCAGATATCTGGAGATATCCGCCGAGAGTTCAACGGGGGCGCCGTAACGCCGGGCTCGGTCCTTCTCCAGCGCCTTCATAGTGATCCAGTCGAGATCGCCGGCAAGCAACTTGCCGAGTTGCCTTGAATCTGAGCCCCTCATACTCGCGGCTGCTGTCGCAGCCTCTCGATGAGTGCTGGCTTTCTTCTTGAACTGGGTGCTTGGCCTCGGTGTATCTTTCTCGCGAACCTGCCGAAGCACGTAGTCCATCGGCTTGTTCTCCCATTCCTCCGTGTCGAACGGCAGAGTACCGGTAAGCAATTCATACAGCAGGACTCCGAGCGAATACACGTCGGTGCGTGTATCCACGTCGCGAACTCCTGAATCGGCTTGCTCTGGACTCATGTAGGCTGGCGTTCCCAGCGGCGCTCCCGCCTGCGTAACCGTAAATTCCCCGTAGCCATGGGGAATGGAAGGTTTGGCCAGCCCAAAGTCGATGATCCGCGGCACCGGCTTGCCGTCGACTTCCACGACGAGAACGTTTGCGGGCTTCAGATCGCGATGCATGATCGACTTCTGATGCGCGTGCTGCACCCCTTCGCACACTTGAATAAACAGCTCGAGGCGCTCCCGAATGTTGAGTTTTTCTGATCGCAATAATCCGTTATACGCAACCCCGGCACATACTCCATCACAAAGTATGGTTGACCGTCAGGAGTAGCTCCGCCGTCAAATATCTTGGCGATCGACGGGTGGTCCATGATGGCCAGCGACTGCCGCTCGGATTGGAAGCGATGCAGCATCGTGTCGTCGCACATACCGGCTCTGATGAGCTTGAGAGCCACTTGCCGCCGCATCGGAGCCGTCTGCTCTGCCAGCCAGACCTGCCCCATGCCGCCTTCGCCGAGTTTCTTTAGCAATCGGTAATCACCGATCAAACGATGCTCAGTTATGCCAGTTAGGAGCTGAGTGACCGTGATACTACTCGCGCTCTGCGATGTGGGGATTGGGGGATTGAAATCCTGATCGGGCCGGCCGTTCTCACTCATGGCGACTTCACGGAACAGGCTAGAAGTGGCGGAATTCTAACACAGTCCAAGCCAAGTCAGCCGAATTGTGTCTGCTGGCGAGTCGACTGTCAGAATAAATGGCAGTCGAGCTGCACACTACTGGCCAGAACGAGGCGGCGACTGGTTCCGTGGGAGGAAAACACAATGAGAAGCAAGGCGCTTGCGGTTCAATCAATTCTGGAGATGACAGAAAACCGGGCCAAGGAGTGCCAGATTTCTGGGCACTCCGCTTCCTCGTATGCACGGATCGGGCTTCAACTTATAGCTCGTTTTGGCATTGTGCCGTTTGACTAAGTTCAGGCTGAAAAATGGAGGTCGTTCATGAAAAAGCTCCTCAGTGTCCGTGTGCTGGTCGTGTTGGTGTTCACACTCGCTGGTATCTTGCGTGCTCAGACCAGTGTCAACGTTGACTGTTCAGGCTCCAATCCTCAAGCCTTTCACAGCATCAACGCTGCCCTGAACACTCTAAGTCTTGTCGGTCCTAACACCATAACCGTGAGCGGAACTTGTCATGAGAACGTTGCTCTCCTGCAGCGAGACCGACTCACGATCCAGACCGTGGCTGGACATTTTGCCACGATTGAAAACACAGCTACCCCGCCCGCGATCACGTTGTATATAGCCGGGTCACACAATATTGTCCTCAACAATCTGATCATCGAGGGCGGCGCACCCGCTCTGTACGTCAGCAACTCGTCCAGCGCAACTCTCGTGCAGAACTGCACGGTGCAGAACAGTATGGCCGACGGACTCGACATCGATATGCAATCCGAACTTACAATCCAAAACTCGACCATCAAAAACAATGCGGCTGAGGGCGTTTTCATCTCCAACGGCTCTCAGCTGACGTTGGCTACTTACCCTGCTCAACGCATCCGCATCACCGGGAACGGATTTGGCGGAGGCGGAAATGGAGGCGGCGGTCTGGAGATCGACGGTTCGCAGGTGCAATTGAACTTTGGCGTGCTGACTGTCGATGGTAACGCGGGCGCAGGTATCAGCATGGACGGTGGCCGTCTCCAGTTTTATGGAGGAAATGCAGACTCGCCGGGGCGAATTGAAAACAACAATACCGGCATAACCATGAACGACGCCGCTTCCGCCACCCTGTGGGGTGCATTCAACATCCACAACAACGGGAGCACCGGAATTTTGGTAAGTGGTTCCTCTTCCATCACTCTCCTCTCAACAGTCGACTCCCACGGACAGAATGCAGCCACGACGATCGACGGGCACTCGACCATAGGATTGGCGCTTAGCCAATCTTCCTCGGCGCAGATCTACGGCGCACACGTTATCAGCAAGAACGGTAGCGCCAGCGCAAATCCTGGGTCTAGCGGCGGCATCTCGCTGGAAGGTTCGTCGCTGACTATCGGAGGCGGGACGCACGTCAGCAGCAACGTTGGCCCGGGTATTCGCCTGGCCGTCAAAGATGACCTCATCATGTTCGACATGTCCGTCTCCGAGAACACGGAAGAAGGGGTTCTGGAGACTAACCTGAGCGGCGGAGTTTTTTACATGCCCCTAACCTTTAGTGGAAACGGCGGAGGCTCCGTGCTCTGCGATAACTCTTCGGTCGCCTTTGGTGACGCCGCCAGCATTCCTGGCGTGGACTGCAAGAACATCACGAATAGCGCCGGCCAGCGACCGAATGTTCGGATTCCGAAGGTGCACTGACTCAGTCCCAAGTCGGGCGGCGCGAAATGGGGTTCTTTTTAGAGGAAGGGGTACGAAGAAAGGCGTGCTAACCCTGCTGCACCGGGAGACATCGTGTCGCCCTGTGCGCGAAGATGGACTTCTCTGCGTCAATTGTCCATCGCAGGTAGGGGCGCTGGCATGCTCCCTGCAAACGGTCAAGTGACATTGCAAGCTACGGTTAATGGTCACTGCTCAGTATCCATTAATTTCATCGACTTTTGGTTCGCCGGACAGGACGATAACCAATTTCGGGGTTCGTGGTGGGAACTCAAACCGAGGAGAGAAGTATGAAACGTATCTTGATCTTGATTTTGATAGCCTTCGCCGCTGGTTGTAGTAACTCTTCCAAGAACGCTGGAGGCGGATCAGGGACGTCCATGCAGGGGATGTGGACTGTAACTGGGAATCTTGGTTCCCAGGGTGGATCCGGTACTTACCAAGTCGAGTTTGTTCCAAGTCCCTGCAGCGTAACAACCCCAGTGGGTGCGTTCTCAGTGCAAGGAACCGTTTGCTTTATCGCTAACAATAACGCTGGGCAGGGCTCTATCTCCGGATCGGGACTACTCAGCTCGTCGAAAAATACTGGTGAAGGAGTTCTGATAGGCCTACCCTCCAACCCAGTTCCCGCTAATGCGACAGTCAACCTACTTTTCGTCGTAGGCGACTCGAGTCTCACTTTCGCTGAGTTCACGGGCAGCGGGACAGTTGGCAATGGCACGATGACAGGGACTGGATCCTGCAGCCCAAGCACGCCCATGTGTCAGGGCGTGAGCGCTACATTCTCAGGAACCCAGCAGTAGCTGCGAGAGTGTTCAAGCTGGATGTGCTTCGAAATACTAACTCGTCACGGAGTCTATGATGGCTGAAGTCGCGGTAACGGCCGGGGGCGACGAACGAAGCAAATGAACGAATTATGCGAGCAAGCTTACGGTGTGATCCCTTGTCTTTTTGCCGGCGGTCCCTGGTGAACCCACAGTGGGTCCTCTGGCATTCGTCCTGCTGATCGTCTCTGCCGGTTGCGGTACGCGCAACGGATTTAATCCCAATAATGTGACCGTATCCGTTTCACCGGCAACTGCTACGATCCCGACCAACGGCCAGGTGCCACTGCAATCTACGGTTCAAGGTCTCAGCTCGGGATACATCAGTTTCATCAGTCTCTGGACCGTCACCGAAAACCCCAGCGGCGCTGACTGCGCCACGGATGTGGGCATCGTTCCTCCCGGACCTTGCCCTGCCGGAACGATTCAGATAACGGGGGGCGACGAGTTGACCGTGACGTACTTCGCGCCCAGCACGCCGGGTACGTACCACGTTAACGCTGAGTGGGAGGATTTCGTTAATTTCACTGGTCCGCCAATTGCGACCAAGACCGGAACGTCAGTCATCACCGTTAGTCCCTGAGTTCGAGCTTCACCAATGGCCCGCCGCAGCGGCGCAGTCGTGGATTCCTTCAGGATGCGCAGTATCTTCGGTTGTCCCGAGAGTGTGCAGTCGAGGGCATCTGGCTGGTAGGGCTATTCGAGACGGCTTACGCCTACGGTTGGCGCGAGGACGAACTGCTCACCTTACAGGTCGGACAACTTGATCTATTGGCGAAAATCATCGATCTTTAATTCTCGGTCCTCCAATTGCTGTCCTCAGCCAGCCATTTCTTGTAAGCATCGCTGCCTTCGACCGCATCTTTCGGCGGGATTGGCTCGGGGCGAGTCAGTTTCGGGCAGGTCATCGGAACATTTCCGTTCCTCCAACGGGAAGGTAACTGATAGCCCCGCGCGGGATTTCCAGATAGAGCCGGACGCGGCCAGCTTCGTCGGCACTCTGCCACTTTGGATTGCCTTCCAGCCACGGGTGGACGTATTGCGAACCACGGACGAGTCCGTGACCTGGGCGGTCGGGAGACTACCGAATCTGAAGAGATTGCTCCTCCCGTATCACCTTACGATCGACCCTCTGAACGCAACGCAATTCACCCTTCAAGGAGAAAACGCCGGCGTGATCGATGCTGTCGTCCTGCAGGGCGGCACGGGCAACACGACCACGCAACTTCCGGTCGCCAAGGGTCTGGACTTCGCGCTCGTAATCCTTCCCTCTGGCAGTGGCAGCTCGTCCCCCAATAGTTCCACCGGCAACGATACCTCCAACAGCAGCGGCGCCGGCACCACTAACGAGACTTCGATCACCGTTGACGCGACGAAAGACAACACCGGCCACGTCCAAATGACGACGAAAAACAGTTCGACTCCGGCTCCGGCCAAGCCCGCCGCCAAACCCGGCGCCACACCGTCAAAGACGGACGATACGACTTCTCCCCCGAAAGCGCTACCAGCCGGAACCTACGCCGTCACTCCGTTTATTCAGATCGGCACCGAGCTACCCGACCCAGCAGCCGTGAAAGCGGCCAAACAGGCGGTGACGGATGCGACCAACGCATTGGCAGCTGCGAAAGGTGCGCAGGCGAAGAAGGATGCCGTAACTAAGGCCACGACGGATCTGGCAAATGCCAAGGCAGCCGCCCAAAAGGCAGCCGCAACCAAGCCACCAGACCAAGCGGCGATCGCGAGTGCGAACAAAGCCTTGGCGGATGCGACCCAGAAACTGGCAGCCGCAACTGCAGCGGCGAAAGACGCACCGGTGGATGACGTAGCTACCGCCACAACAACTCTGGCAACGGCTAAGGCAAACGAAAAGGCCGCAGCCCAACCCACCGTCATCTATATGCCGCTTCCTATAACTGATATGAAAGGAAAACCGCTGACGTTCACGATTCCGGAAGCCAAGAAGCCAGCGCCACGACGGCAACGAGCGGCACTCCGGGGTCCACGACTTGCGCAGTCCCTTGTCTGGTAGCGCCGTGCACGGTCGCATGCCCAACGACAACTCAAACGGCGCCCAAGACCCCATAGTTCAAGCGGGGTCGCAATTCGATCACGTCCCGCCGGCAAGAACTAAGGAGGCGCCACGAAAGATGAAAGCTCGCATTGAGATCATGCGGAGTTTGAGGATCTAGGTCTAGGGAAGATCGCCGCTATATTGAAGGACCTGCCAAAAAAGGAGGCTCAATAGCCCCGAGGAGGATTCCGGTATGGCAGAGTCGTCCGCAGAGATGCAGAAGCAGTTATTGACTTACGCCGATGCAATAACCGCATTTGCCACGGCGCAGTTTGTTGCGTACACGTTTCTCCTAACCCACGGCGATTGTTTTACCTTGAACATAATAACGGCGGTCTGGTGGGCTGCCCCTCTCGGTGGCCTCGCGAACGCCGTCTATGTTTGGCTTGTGTGGCGTTGCTACCATGCTGCTACTCAAGGCCTCGCACCCTTGGATTTTCCCGTTTGGAAAATCCAACAAGTGCGTTACATAACTTTGGCGGTCGATCTGATTCTTACCGTCGCCATACCTTTTGGCATCAGGCTGGTGTGCGACCCCTCGGCAATTCTTCATTGATTGCAAGGTTGCCGCTGAGTGATTTGCACACAGATGACGCTGGTAGCCAGAAATGCATTTTGGAGGACTGTTCCGTCGCCAACACTGGCACAAAGGCTGAATAGTTGCCCTGCCATACTTTCTGGCCGGGAATGTTGGTAGTGTGGGGCACGTCTGCCTTCCTTGGATCGAAAATAGCGGCGAGGAAAGATCTGCTGACGGGTACACTGTGTCAAATTGCGAATGCGAATTGACACGAATGCAGAGGTGAGCGGGAAAAGGGCAGCTCTATACGTTGCTGGGAGGGTCAGACAAAAAAACGCTGGCTGGAACGTCGACTCTGGTCTAGAGATCAAGCATGATCCATGTTGGCGCATGGTCGCTCGCGTTTTCTTTCCCACGCGCCCATCGGTCAACACCTCCGTCCACGAGCCGGTCCGACAAATTTGGTGAGAGCAGAAAGTGATCGAGTCGCATGCCTTTGTCCTTCTGCCACCGTTCAAATTTGTAATCCCAGAATGTCCAGAGCGGTCCGTCCGGCTGTACCTTCCGCAGGGCGTCAGTCCAGCCTTGACCCAGCAAACGCGCAAAGGCCCGTCGGCTCTCGGGTTGGATTAACGCGTTGTTATCCAACGACCGAGTCGGATAGATGTCCTGTGGTGTCGGCACGACGTTGTAATCACCGGCTAGCACCACGGGTGCGCCGCTCGCCATGAGTTCGGCGGCGTGGGCAATGAGGCGCTCAAACCAGGCCAACTTGTAATTGAATTTCGGTCCAGGCTGCGGATTCCCA
>Ga0182015_10006553_pt1 | contig 11660 bp, 7 predicted proteins | sample 712P3MmetaG_FD_120478 | JGI IMG/M metagenome (GOLD analysis project Ga0182015, IMG submission 120478) | Permafrost microbial communities from Stordalen Mire, Sweden - 712P3M metaG | ecosystem: Environmental > Terrestrial > Soil > Wetlands > Permafrost | place: Sweden: Stordalen | collected...
AGTTGTGGCCGATATTCCCAAAATGCATGGGGTGCCCGAAGCTCGATGGTCATCCGTAAATTGGACGCCTGAACCTTCGTTGGGGCTGTATCGGGAGCTGAGGCTGGGGCTTCACGGCCTGGCGCAGTTTTCATTCGCCGTAAACGTCTGGTCCTTGACGCTTGGCTTGACCGGTCCCAGGCGCGCGCGCCCTTCTTTGACGTACCCCGAAAAACGCAGCGCCAGCTCCCGGATTCGGTCGGCCTGGCGCCGCTCGATGGCTTCGATCGGAATCAAGTCGGTTCCTACGCCGATGGCGGTTGCTCCGGCCAATACGAAGTCCAGGGCGGTCTGCTGGTTCACTCCTCCCCCTGCTATCAAGGGAATCTGTTGCAACGAAGCGTGCAACGCCTTGATGTACTTGGGCCCGCCGACGGGTGCGCAGGGAAAGACCTTGACGAAGTCCGCACCGGCTCTCCATGCCGTAAGCACTTCGGTCGGCGTCAATGCGCCGGGAAGGACGGTGATGTTTTGTTTGCACGCGAATTCCACGATCTCGCGGTCGAATCCCGGAGCGGTGAGGAAGTGCGCACCGGCGTCAACACATTGCCGCGCGGTGCCGATATCCAAGACGGTGCCGGCGCCGACCACTACTTTGGGATGGAAACGAACCAGGTGGGAGATCAGATCGACAGCTCCCGGCACGGTCATGGTGATCTCCACGATGGGAATTCCGCCGCGGGTGATCGCTTCGGCGGCAAAATGGGCCTGCTCAGCGGAAGACACTCGGATCGCTGGGATGATGGCGATTTCCCGGATGACGGCGCAAACTTCGGCTTTGTTCATACCCAGGTTTCCTCCCCGTTGCGGGCAGACAAACCAATCTAGCTGTTCGGTACACCTCCATTCTAACTTCGAATGCCCGCAACGCAATCAACCTCGCACATTGCGGCCTTCCCATCACGCTTCGTCACCTTCCGCTACGGGAAGCTGATCGCCGCTCCGCGCAAACCACACGTAGAGAGTGGGCAATAGAAAGATGCTCATGACCAGATCAGAGATCAATCCGCCGACAATGACGATGGCGAAAGGGCGTTGTGAATCGGAACCGATCCCATGGGATAGCGCCGCGGGAAGAAGTCCCAGGGTGGCGACTAACATCGTCATCATGATGGGCCGGAGCCGCAGCACCGCTCCTTCCACGGCCGCTTCTTCGGTGGAGTAGCCTTTGGCGCGAAGCTGGTTGATGTATTCCACCATGATGACGCCGGTCTGAACGGAAACACCGAAAAGCGCGAGAAAGCCCACGCCGGATGACACGCTGAAATTGGTGTGGGTAATCAGCAATGCCAGCAAGCCGCCGATTCTGGCCATGGCTACGTTGGTGAGGATCAGGAACGCCCACTTCATCGATCGGAACATGGTGTAGAGGATGATGAAAATTACCAGGATGGTGATGGGCAGAACCAGCAGCAGGCGGCGCTCGGAGCGCTTCTCGCTCTCGTATTCGCCCGCCCAATCGATGATATGCCCGGGCGGCAATTTCACGCCCGCGTTCACCTTCTTGATCGCTTCGTCTACCGTGCCTCCCAGATCCCTTCCCCGCACACTGTACTTGATGGCGATGTATCGGGAGTTTGCCTCACGATAGATTTCCGAACCTCCGTCCGAGACGCTCACCTTGGTTAGCTGGGCCAGGGAAACCCTTTCGCCCGTGGGCGCTAACAAGCGAATTTTTGCGATCGCTTCGGTGGTATCGCGATACTCCGGCAAGTAACGTAGGACGAGGTCGTATCGTTGCTCGCCCACCAGCACTTGGGTAAGCGCATTGCCGCCGACCGCGGTCTGAATCGCGTCCTGGACGTCGGAGACATTGATCCCGTAGCGAGCTGCTTCATCGCGGTCCACCGCAAAGTCGAGATTCGGCTGGCCGAGCACGCGAAACAGGCCAAGATCTTCCACCCCGCGAATGTCCTTCATCACGTTGACGATCTGATCGCCCTCGGCTTCCAGGGCCTTCAGATCGTCGCCATAGACCTTTACCGCCAGCGCGCCTTTCACCCCGCTCACCGCTTCTTCCAGGTTGTCGGAAATAGGCTGCGAAAAATTCCAGATCACTCCCGGATTCTTTTGCAGTTCGCGACTCATGGCGGCGATCAGCCGATCTTTGTCCTGGCAGAATACAGGCCGCCATTTGTCTTTGGGCAAAAGATCGACGAAGTATTCGGTGTTGAAAAAACCGGTGGTGTCGGTTCCATCGTCGGGGCGCCCGATCTGGTCGACGACCTGCGGGACCTCCGGAAAGGAAGCGAGGACTTCGCGAGCCCGCTCGGCGATGCGCGCGCTCTCGGTGGGACCGGTGCTGGGAGCCAGGGTTCCGCGGACCCAGATCGCGCCCTCATCGAGATGCGGTAAAAATTCCGATCCGATTACGCCGCCGAAAGCCAGGTAGATCGCGCACAGAAATGCGACTACGGCGACTCCCACCGTCAACCAGCGGTTGCGAACCGCCCACGCGACGTCCTTCCGGTAGCGTTCGGTGACGAATCTCATGACCGGGTTTTCCCATTGTTTCGCGTTCTTCCGAAACAAGAAGCTGGCCAGCGCCGGCGCAAAAAGCATGGAAAACATCAGCGCTCCCAGCAACGCGAACGCCACCGTCCATGCCATTGGCCGGAACAATTTTCCTTCCACTCTTTGCAGGGTGAAGATCGGGAGATAGGCGGTGATAATGATGGCGATGGCGTAAAATACGGGCCGCTGCACTTCGTGCGCCGCAACGCGAATATTGTCCAGCAGCGTGGCGGTCCCTTCCTCCCGGCGGTTCAGGTGGCGAACGATGTTCTCGACCATCACCACCGAGCCGTCCACCACCATTCCGAAATCGAGCGCGCCTAAGGAGAGCAGGTTGGCGGAGATATGCCGCAGGTCCAGGCAAATCGATGCAAACAGCAGCGCGAAAGGAATCGTGAGCGCGACAATGATCGCTCCCCGAACGTTCCCCAGAAAAATGAACAAAATGATTACCACCAGCAACATTCCCTCGGCGAGGTTGTGCAGCACGGTGTGGGTGGTGTAGTGGACCAAATCGTCGCGGTCCAAGTACGGAACGATCTTCACTCCCCGCGGAAGGATTTGATCGTTTAGCTGCCGAACCATGGCGTGAATGGCATCGAGTGTGGTGGCGGTGTCCGCGCCCTTGCGGAGAAAGACGATTCCTTCCACCACGTCGTCATCGTCGACCACCACGCCATCCGCGCGGTGCACCGCTTTCCCGATTTGGCCGAGACGAATCTTGGGGCCTTGGCTAACCACGCCGATGTCCTGTATCCGGAGCGCGGTACCGTTTTGCGTTTTGATTACCGTCTTCTCGATATCCGCGACGTTGCGGACCAGTCCCACCGCGCGCACATTCACCTGTTGCGATCCTTGTTCGATAAAACTTCCTCCGGCGTTGGCGTTGGCGTTGGTGAGTTGCTGCTCCACCTGCGCCAAGCTCAAGCCGTAAGAGATCAACTTATCGGGGTCGAGGCGCACCTGGTATTCGCGGGTGATGCCGCCGAACGAGGAATCGTCCACCACATCGGGTACGGATTTTAAATACTTGGTGATCACCCAATCCTGGATCGACTTTAGCTCCATCACGTCGTACGCGGGATTGCTGCTTTGCAGGGTGTACCAGTAGATCGAACCGATCGGACTGAAATCAGGACCGATGCTGGCGTTGACGTTGGGTGGCAGGGTGACCTGCGCGAGATGCTCGAGCACCTTCTGGCGATCCCAATCGTTATCGGAATCGTCGTCGAAAATCAGATTCACTACCGAGAGTCCGGACAAGGAAGCGGATCGCAAGTGTTGCAGGTGAGGGATGCCGTTCATCTGGATTTCGATGGGAACGGTCACCTGTTGCTCCACTTCCTCCGCGGCCCGGCCTGGCCACTGGGTGATCACCTGAACCCAGGTGTTGGCTACGTCCGGATAAGCCTCGACCGGCAGTTTCTTGAATGCGATGGCGCCCCAAACGAAAAGAAGCAGCGCCAGGCTCAGGACGATGAAACGGTTGTTGAGAGATAAATCGACGATCTTGCGAATCATTACTGTTCCACCGTGTTTTCGAACTGCAGCGCATTCAACACCACGTGCTGGCCCGGCGTCACCCCCGAGATAATTTCCTGCGCACCGCCCGCAAGCATGTCTCCCGCGGTAACACCCACGCGGCGAAACTGGTTGTCCTTGTCGGGCAGGTAGACCCAATCGCGGTCGTGCAGATGCAGGATGGCCGTCGCCGGAAGAGCGGCGCGCGTTTCTTTCTTCTGGCCGTGAAACGTGGCGGTGACGAACATACCGGGCCGCATGAGCCCCGGATTGCGCACCTCGATGCGCACCTTGGCGGTGCGTAGGTTGGGATCCAGGACTGCGCCAATGTTGTTGATCACTCCGGTGAATGTCTTGTCCGGATAGGCCTTCAAATTAATGTCGGCCTTTTCTCCGAGGCGCACGTTCGAGAGATCGTTCTCGTACACATCGCAAAGGATCCAGACCGCACTGAAGTCAGAGATCGTAAATGGATTCGGAGATCCCAGGCCGGCCACAGCCGCGGCATTGGTCACTTGCTGGTCGGTGATCACCCCGGACACCGGAGCGCGAATGTCGACGATTCCGGTTGGCTGATCCAAATCCGGGCTGCCCAGGACGCGAAGCTTTTCCGCTGTTGTTTTCACATCTACTTTGGCCTTGGCGTCGGTGTCCTGCGCCACTTGCAGATCGTTCAGAGAGATCGCGCCTTTAGCGTAAAGAAGCTGCGCGCGCTCGGATTGGGTGCGCGTGAGTTCTTCGTCGGCAACGGCTTTCTGATAGTCGGAGTAGGCGCCGGCTACGTCCGCGCTTTGTACCCGCAGTAACACCTGGCCCTTCTCGACGCTGTCGCCCAGGCGAGCGCGGATTTCCACGATGCGCCCGGTGGCTATGGAAATTACCGGAACGGTTCGGGAAATGTCCGGATTGACGGTGCCGGTTACTTTCAATTGCGAGGATGCCAGGTGAGCTAATGCCTCGGTGAGCGCGAACTGATCGGGATGATCGACTTTAAACAGATTGCGGTCCTCGACTTTTTGGACTTTCAATGGCGGCGGCGCTTCGGCCTGAGGGTCAGGCTTCGATTCGCCACATCCGGCCACCAATAAGCCCAGAAAAAAAGCAGGAAGTGCAATGATCCGCCAGTTCATTGGTTGACCTCGCGTCCTACGCCGAGATTGATTTGGCCGCCCGCATTCCAATGGGAACCCACCAGCCCGCTGGGCGGCCGGCAGCGCAACGGACTCGCGCGCCACTTGGGCATCGCGCCGAATCTGGTACGCTCTGATTAGTCCGCTGCGCGGATGGTTGCCAGGGAGCATTAGAGCCCAGGAATATGAATCGGTTGTGACAGCGAATCTTTGATACTATACTGGGTATAGTATGTCAAGGAGGAACGCGCATGGCTCACTCCATCGACGAGAAGAAAAAACTGCTGGTCCGCGTGAATCGGATTCAGGGACAGTTGCAAAGCATTCGCGAGGCTATCGAGCAGGAGCGGGAGTGTGCGGACGTATTGCAGCAAATTGCCGCCTGTCGGGGCGCGGTGAACGGCTTATTGGTGGAGATCGTGGAAGGGGAGATAAAGTTTCACGTGCTGAGCAAGGATGCTAAGGCTGGTTCGCGCGAAACCAAGGCTGCGGAAGATTTGGTGGAAATCCTTCATCGCTACATCAAGTAGATCCCGCCGTTGAGCTGGCGAAGACTAAACGCTCACCCTTCCCAAAATCGCGGGAACAGTGGGAAACCCGGAAACATAAAACCTCGTAAATCAAATAGCGAGTAGTTGCCAGCCTAGCAGTGCTCCGGTCGACAACAGGTCCGCGGAACTTCCCTGCCCTCCATGGGCAGCCAGCAACCTCGCGAAGAGATCCGGTTTGCTCTGTAGCGCGCGAATCACTCGGCCTCGAATACGCGGGTTGCGGCCCAGCCAAAGCATCATGCCGCCCATCCGCATGGGACGTCTTTCGAGTTGGCGGTGCGCCCGTTGGTATGGGCGCAGATCGTTCGCCGCCATCGCGTCGGCTAGTAGAATTGCTTGCCGAAACGAAAGCCGCAGTCCCTCGCCGGTAATTGCGTCGGCGCCACCCGAGGCGTCGCCAACCAGCGCAACATTCCCATGCTGTACGTTGCGGAGCGAGCGCATCGCGGTGACTGCACCTCGTTCCCGGCCGCTCAGCTCTGCGTCGCCAAGTTTTTCGCTCAGTTCGGGCAGTTCCTGAAGCGCTCGATCGAAGCAAGCGTGCTCCACCCGTTCCGCCATCATCACGATACAAACTTCTTCGCTTCCAATCGGGGTTACATATGCCTGGGCACGGTTTCCCCAATAAATTTCCACGTAGTTCGACCACGCCTTCACCCGGTAGTGCCGGCGGCGGGTGTATCGTTCTCTATTGCTGCTCGTTGCTTCCAACCCGCTCCAGCGCCGCACCCGCGAGCCCTGGCCGTCGGCCCCGACGATCCACCGGGCATGAATCTTTCCGTGGGCGAGTTGCACGCCCTGCGCATCCATGCCGGAAACGGTGGTGTTCCACAGCATTTGCACGCCGCACTCTTCGGCTCTGGCGATCAGCCGTTCGTGAAGCTGCGGCCGTCGCAAACCAATTCCTGGCCCGTGCGGAAAATCAGCGGCGACTCGCGCGCCTTGCTGCGCGAAACATATTCCGCGGAATTTCTGTCCTTGTCCCGGAGGAATTTCCACGCCCAGGTCTCGCAGGGCGGCCAGCGTCTCCGGCATCATCCCTTCCCCGCAAGGCTTTTCAATAGGAGGCGCCGCACCATCCGCCACGATTGCCTGGAGCCCTTTTTGCCGCGCCGCGATGCCGGCCGCCAACCCCGCCGGCCCGCCGCCAATTACGAATACATCCGTACTGGAAATTGAGCCGACCACTGGCCCGCCTTTCGGTACCGTAGCGTACAGACCTCGTCGTCACTACTCTAACCTCCTTTTGGCGGACAATTGTCCACGGCGTGTAATTTCATTTGGGGGCGTGTCTATGGACGGGAGTTGGAAATCACCTGTCGCGTTGGCGAGTCATCGTCGGCGTACAGGAGTGAACCGCGGCGCTCGCTGATCTTCCACTTGCAAAACCATCACTTCAACGTAGGATAGCGGACGCTAGGGCGCCTACCGGTATCGCGCAACAGCAGCAGCGTTGCCGGTTTCAGCGGCAGTGGCTCGGGCGTGAGGCTTGATTTCCGGCGCGCGGCCGGAAATGGGAGAGGGAATGAAAGAAAACGACGAGGCCTCGAACACTCGAGGCTGGCTGGTCAGCGTGCTCACCGATATTCACTTTTGGGTTCCGTTTGTGGTGTTGATCGGCGGACTGCTTCTCCTCAGGTCCATTCACTAGGCGTCGCCAAGAAAGATGGAACCCCTTATAAATCCCTCGATGCTAACGGTGGATCAGCAGACTTCGCGCGCGCGAAAGCTGCAAGTCGTCGGCGTCCTTTGCGGTTTCACCGCAGGAGCCTGGTTGGGCGCCGCCGAAGCGCCGACGAAACTCGTCTCGGTTGGAATTTCGCCAGTGGTCATCTCGCTGGTCATGGTGATTGGCGTTTTTCTGGCGCGCTGGAGCCTGCCCGCTTTGATTCTGGGCACGTCCTCGATCCACGCCGATGTGCGCCGTGCCCCGCACCTGATGATTTGGGCGGTTCTCGCCGGATGCCTGTGGGCGGTGGCCAACACCCTGACGATTTTCGCGATTCGCGACGTCGGGCTAAGCATCGCCTTTCCGCTGTGGAATTCAAATGGTCTGCTGGGAATATTGTGGGGATTCATTTTTTTCAACGAATTGCGGCAGGCCGGGTGGCGGCGCTGGGCGGGCGTTTTGGGCGGGGCACTGGTAATGTGCGCGGGTGCTGCAATATTGGCGGCCGCATCCTCCACACTGGGTCCGGCATCGCATTCCATGCGCGGCGTATGGGCCGCGCTGGGTGCCGGGATTTTATGGGGAACGATGTACATTCCGTACCGCAAGGCGTACTTGACTGGGATGAATCCGCTTTCCTTCGTCACGTTTTTCACGTTGGGCGAGCTTGGCATGATGGGTGGCTTGGCAGTCAGCTATACCGGCATGAGGGCGCTGGAGCATCAATTGGTGGGCGCGCGCGGCGTTCTTTTCTGGCTGATGTTGGGCGGGTTCATCTGGGTGATCGGCGATCTGTTCCAGCAATACGCCGCGAAGTATGTGGGCATCAGCCGCGGCATCCCGCTGTCGAATTCGAATCAGCTCTGGGGCTTGCTGTGGGGCGTTTTGGTTTTTGGCGAACTACATGGCCGCAGCGTTTCGCAGTATGCGCAAGTGATCAGCGGCTCGCTGCTGATGATGCTGGGAGTGGGCGCGATCGCCTTTTCTTGGGCAACCGGCAAAGAGCAAACGCGCTGGAAAGAGGCGGCGCAGCGGGAAAGCCAGCGGTACGGCGTTGCCGCGGACTACGTCGCCGCCCGGATGGAAGGCCGGCAGGCTACCGATGAACGAAAGCCTTCTCGGCGGCCGCTCGATTGGTTGTTAGTCGCAGCGGCTACTGGAGTGTTCGTATTCTTCGGGGCCATGGCGCGCGTGCCGCAGGTGTCGCTGCATTGGGGAGCCGCCGCGATCCTGAGCGTGGCCAGCGTGGTGCTCCTGGTAGTTTGCGGGGTGGCGCTGTGGCGGACGACAAGATTCCAGTGATCCGTCAGAGCTCGGCGCCTCAAATGAAAGTTTCGTGAATCAAATCCTTGACCGAGATACCATCCAAACAGGTGCGGTTTCTTTTCGACGAACGTGAGCATTGCGCTGACTGCCTCGCGCCGAGGATCGTCCGACGCGACCGCGGCTGAGGCTCGCTCTTTCTTGTGGAGCGCTTGTAGAGCTTCTTCGATTACTTCCCACGCGGTGCGAAAATGACCGGACTGAAGTTCTGCTTTGACGATCTTTTCTTGCTCAGGCGTCAGCCGGATGTTCATTAACGTGGACCCCCATCGAGATCTACAAGCGAATGCTATCAAACAGCCGGATGTCCTGCGCGGGTATTCGAGTGGGATTGCGCCTCACGGCCACTGGCTGGTTCAGGGAGGGAATTCACATCCACGGCGGTACCGAGTGCGCTGCCGTTCAGCCGATGGCCCAAGAGCGGAAAAGGACTCAGCTACACGGCGGGACGACAGGAGCGGACACGCGCTACTTCCCGGCATTCGGTTTCGGAGGGCCGCTTAGGACAATCCGAAAAGCGTATGCGTATTTGCCGGGGGCTTGGGCCGGGAGCTGGATGTGCAGGCCATCGGCGCGCTGTTCGAAGTGCAGGGCCGGCTCGTAGCCCCGCAGCGTGACCGAACCAATTTTGGGGCGACTGCCATGGGACGAAACCTTGGAGGATAGCGCATGGATCACCGCTTCCCCTCCAGCCGGCCAACCGAGCTCGATGGCATAGAGCACGTTGCCCTGGGTGGTGAACCGGAAATCCTCCGCAGTGAATGCGGCTGCTTCGGTGTCATGAAATGAGCCAGCGGCAATTTGCGTAGGGCCTTCGCCATAGAACTTCCAGGGCCGCGTGCCATAAATCGCGTCACCGTTGACTGCAAGCCACGCGCCAACGTCCCGCAGTATTTGCTGCACTTCGTCCGGGATGGTGCCATCCGATCGCGGGCCGATATTCAGCAGCAGGCAGCCGTTCTTACTCACAATATCGGCGAGCTGATGGACGATGAATTGAGGCGATTTGAAAGTATCGTTCTGGATATAGCCCCAGGACTTGTTGCTTACCGAAGTATCGGTCTGCCAGAACGAGGGGCGAATGTCACCCAACTGCCCGCGCTCGATATCCAGGACCGCCGAGTGTTCGTCCATGGCGAAGTCCTTGTAGTTGATCACTCCGGCATGACCGCTATTCTGGAGCACCGCGTTGTAGTAGAACGCCGCAAAGCGAGTCAAGTTTGCCCGCGCGGAAGCCTGCCCGATCCACCAATCGAAATACATGATGTCCGGATGATATTTCTGGACGATCTCCGCTGAGCGCGCCAGCCAGTCGTCGGCCCAAGCGGAAGAGACATACGTGAAATCGTTGGAGAGCGGTGTGCCCTTCTTCGCTTCGAGCCAAGTGTGCGCGGGTCCGTAGAAAGCGGCGTACGCGGGATCGTTGATGTCGGAAGGAATGGAGCGGCCAACCCCCAGAAAGAAATTGTGTTCGATGCGGTGCGAGGAAGTTCCGAAGTGCAGGCCCTCGGCCCGTACCGCGGTCGCCAGTTCCCCAATCACGTCGCGGTGCGGCCCCATCTTGGCCGCAGTCCAATCACTCAGTCCACTGTCGTACATCGCGAAGCCGTCATGGTGTTCCGCCACGGGAACCACGTATTTGGCGCCTGCCTCTTTGAACAGACGCGCCCACGCCGCCGGCTGAAAATGCTCAGCCCTGAAGAGAGGAATGAAGTCCTTATAACCGAACTTATCCTGTGGCCCATAAGTATCCAGGTGGTGCGCGTACTCCGGCGATTCCCGCCGATACATATTCCGTGGATACCACTCGTTGCCGAAAGCGGGAACCGAATACACGCCCCAGTGGATAAAAATGCCGAACTTCGCATCCAGGTACCATTCCGGCGGCTCGTATTTCTCCAAGGATTCCCAGTCCGGACGGAAAGGACCGTTGTGCCCGCCACGATCCACTTTCCGGAGAATGGCCGTGCGCGGAACGTCAAACTTCGCAGTAGCTTTCTGCCAGATGCGATCAATTACCAAAGGACCTTCGGGCGCTGTAGGAGCGCTCGGCGAAGCGGAATCCTGGGGATACGCCGCGGAATACAAGACGATGCACGCAGCCACGGCCATTCCCGCAATGATGCGTCTGCGAACTGGCCGTGAAGTGGGCGAGATGGACATAGCAATCCAATCGCGGATCGGCAATGAGTGAGTCAGCGCCCCGAAGGGCCGCTTCTTGAACGGTCCGGATGAATACTACCTCAAGTGTACGAGGAAGCTGCGGAATACTGGGCGCGGTCAACAGAACGGCTTTGGTCCCGCGGCTGCCGCTGAAGCCTTCGATGTAGCACCGTTTCGGCATCATCGCTGCGAGGGAAGGATGCTGTATGTACGGTACCGTACGCAACTTTCTTAGGGTAATTGGGACATTATCACGAGGAAGACCCGAAATACCTGTATTGCGGATTGGACGGAGCGGGCAGACCGTATTCTTTGATAAGGCGCACTCCGCACCGTAGTCCGGTGGAAGGAAATGGATTGGAGAGGAATCTCGCGTGGCGCGTGGGGGTGGTGGACGATCACGCTATCGTGCGGCGGAGCCTGCGGGAACTAATCGAGTTATCGCCAGCCTGGGAGTGTTGCGGCGAGTCCGATAGCGCAGCGGCCTCCCGTCGCGTTACGCAAGGGCTGAATCCAGACGTCGTGAACAGGGACGTCTCGATGCCTGGAATGGGCGGCACCGCGGCCGCCCGGGCGATCCACGCGGCGCTTCCAAACGTAAGAATCGTATTGCACACGCTGCACAAATCCGCGGCCCTGATTCGCACTGGTCTAACCGCCGGGGCCACCGGCTACGTGGTAAAAACCGACCCCGGCAACGAGATGCTGGCCACGCTGGAGGCGGTGATGCGAGGAGAGGTATACGTGACG
>Ga0182015_10006554_pt1 | contig 11659 bp, 10 predicted proteins | sample 712P3MmetaG_FD_120478 | JGI IMG/M metagenome (GOLD analysis project Ga0182015, IMG submission 120478) | Permafrost microbial communities from Stordalen Mire, Sweden - 712P3M metaG | ecosystem: Environmental > Terrestrial > Soil > Wetlands > Permafrost | place: Sweden: Stordalen | collected...
GATTATGTTTCTGCAAAACTTTCGTGATCGCCGCCGTCAACGTGGTCTTGCCATGGTCGATATGACCAATCGTCCCTACGTTGCAGTGCGGCTTGGTCCGTTCAAATTTTTCTTTCGCCATTTTGCTCTTTCCTTTGTAGCGCCGGCCTGCCGCCGGCTGTTTCGCGAATCAATGGTCGTCCTGAGATCCACTCAGTAGTACTCATACAGCTTGTGAAACCTGGCGCGCAGCGCCGGTTCAACTTCTTCGAGCTTCGAGAGATAAAACTCCCGAATCTGGGACTGGTCCGAAACCGGAAGCGATCCATATAAAGACCGAGCCGTTCCGGCTTTATCGCCCGCCACCCGGTCAATCAAATCGGCCGCAAAAACCGCATCCAGCTTACGGACTCGAATCCCGCGGCTTTCGAGATCTTTCAAATACTTGGCAACGCGGGACGGCGCGAACGCCTTCTCCACCGCAGCTTTAAGGTCGCTGAACTCGCGTTCTTTCTCGACCTTGAGGACACCCTGCTCAAAACCCACCGCTGCCGCTCCGTCCAAACTGCAAATTTCCGAACGTCTTAATCTCTGGAGCGGGAGACGGGGATCGAACCCGCGACCAACAGCTTGGAAGGCTGTGACTCTACCACTGAGTTACTCCCGCTCAGCCTCAAACCTAAACAGATCCCTCGCACAAACCGCTCGGGATTTCGGCTGCGGGCTCCCGCTTCGCTCACGCCCGCAAAACGCCTCAAGTTACTCCCGCCCTCAAAAGCAGCTGTCAGCTCTCAGTAAAACCAACCTCAAAACCCGCGCAGCCTGATTTTCTGGAGCCGATGATCAGGATTGAACTGATGACCTCTCCCTTACCAAGGGAGTGCTCTACCAACTGAGCTACATCGGCCCGCCTTACCGCTCCTACTGCAACCTCATTCCGCCGGCTTTGCGCTCTCCCGATCTTCCTCGCGATCTTGCTCGATCCGGGTCCGCCAAAAAAACAGGGCGGCTCGAAAAGCGAACAATCCGAGAACCAGGAGCGTGCCGCTGCGCAGCTTCACGTTCCAATCGCCGATTCGAATCGGATCGTCCGACAGCGTAGTCCAGGCTAAAACACCCAGCCCCGCATACGCGATCAGCGCCAAAACGAACTTCTTCTTGATGGTCACCGCTCTGCCAGCTTCTGGTGCTTAACTTCTCGTGCTTAGGTTCTGCTACTTAACTTCTGGTGCACAGGGGAGGATTCGAACCTCCGTACCTCCTGAGAGGGACAGATTTACAGTCTGTTGGCTTTAACCACTCACCCACCTGTGCAAATCCGAAAACCCGCCTGCGCGAAAAACCGCCTCGACACTGCATTTCTCAGCTCGGGAAACTGAATGCGAGAACTCCCGCCTGACCACCGCTCGCCGGAAATTACCTTGAAGGAATGCTTTGGAATCTGCGCCGCTCGCGCGCGTTACCGCATAAACCTCTTCTGTTTCCGGAATCTTTTAGTTTCTGGAGCTGGCGAAGGGATTTGAACCCCCGACCCTCTGATTACAAATCAGATGCTCTACCGACTGAGCTACGCCAGCAGGTGGAAGCACGCCCTCTCAGGCACAATACTTCCCAATCCCTTCTTGAAGTCTTGGGACAATTATCTAAGTTATCATAAGGGGAAATCAGGTGCAACCGGACGACATCTTGTGTCATAGACCACACCCGACTCTGACGAGATAGGCAATCACGGCTCGACCTGGAAAGGAACATTGCTCTTGAGGGTGCTGGCGGGGGTGGTCACTGTCACGGAGCCTGTTTTCGCGCCGGTTGGAACCGTAGTCGCGATTTCAGAACTCGAGACCACGGTGAAAGCTGCCGCTTTGCCCTTAAAGCTGACGCCCGTCGCGTCCGTTAGATTCGTTCCCAAGATGACAATGGCAGACCCTACCTGGCCAGCCGTGGGCACAGTCTTCACGAACGGGCGAAGCCCGACGGCCAGACTAAAGATCGTGCCAACTCCGTCTCCTCCGCCTTGACTCGTTGTCCCGTAAAATTCGCCGCTGGTGGATTGCAAGAGTCCGCCGGAGGGGTAGGAGCCATCTGTGAAATCGAAGCTGTGCAGCGTCGTTAGCTCGCCGGCAGACGTGATTTTGAAGACCGTGCCATAGCTATTGGTGCCGCCTTGGTAGGTTGTCCCGTAGAAACTCTTGTTAGTAGCCTGTATGAGTGCCGCGTAAGGACCGCCGCCATCGGCGCCATCGAAGTCGTGCAGCGTTGTTAGCGCTCCCGCTGGGCTGATTTCAAAAACCGTGCCGTAGTTGTTGGCACCGCCCGCGGAAGCCGTTCCGTAGAAGTTCCCGTCAGCGGACTGTATCAGTCCCGCGAAAGGTAAGTTGCCGTCTGTGCCCACGAAGCTGTGCAGCGTGGTCAGATTACCCCCTGGGGCGATTTCGAAAACTGTGCCGCAGCCGGCGCTGCAATTGAAACTGACCCCACCTTGGGAAGTCGTCCCGTAGAAGTTCCCATTGGTTGCTTGCACCGGCCCTGCAATAGGGTAGACACCGTCGGCGCAATTCGCTTGGGTACAAAATCTGTAAAGTGTGGTCAAACTGCCTTCTGGGGTAATCTCAAAGACCGTGCCGCAGCCGGAACCGCAGGCGGTCGCCAAACCGCCAAACTGAGTTGTCCCGTAGAAATTCCCGTCGGTAGCTTGAATCAGACCGGCGGAAGGCTCGATGCCATCGGCGCATTTGCTTTTTCCACAAAAGCTGTAGAGCGTGGTCAGGTCGCCACCCGGCGTGATCTTGAAGACGGTTCCCTGGCTGTTTTGTCCGCCCCCTGCTGTTGTTCCATAGAAGTTACCGTCGCTCGCCTGAATCAGTCCTCCCTCGGGATCTTGGCCGTCAGCACAGTTCGGTAGGGAGCAGAAGCTGTAAAGCGTCGTCAGCGTGCCGACGGAATCAATCCTGAACACCGCGCCCTGGCCATTGACCCCCGCTCCGAAATCTGTTCCGTAGAAATTCCCATCAAAACCCTGAATGAGAGACATATAAAGAGGGTACCCGCCGCTGGCCGAGTCGAAATCCGCCACAGTGGTGAAGGTTCTTGCGGGTGAGGCAATGGCCGCCGAGGCACAGAGTAGACAGATAGCGCAGACGATTTTCCAGTTGCCTAGCCTCGTCAGACGACCTCCTCTCCGAGAGTCAATACGCTCCACGACTGTGAGGGGGAAACCCACATCCGCCCGAACAAGCTTGTTCCCCGACGGCGAGCGAAGTCAAGGCAAAACGGGCAGACGAGCACGGAAACAACGGGAGGAGCTACCCGTCCTCCCCGGATGCTATCATTGTTGATGCTCTCGCCTGCTCCCAGCGGATGAGGCAAGTACTCTCCTTCGATGCGCATTCGACGCCACCTTCTTATTCCTCTCGTTGTTTTGCTGCTTGGGGCTGCGGTCGCGCTGATTGTAACTCTGCGCAAACACGCGCCACCCGAGGCGGCCCGCCTACTTCCCGGCGCGGACGGGTTTTTCTATATCAATCTCAAGTGGATTCGGACGTTCAACGCCACCAGCCAGTTACCGCCGGTTTCGCGCGACCCCGAGTATCAGAAATTTGTTGAGGAGACGGGCTTTCAGTTCGAGCGCGATCTCGACCAGGCGGCATTTGCCATTCACTATCCGCAGAGTTGGGGCAACGGGACTGGCGGATCGGTTTCAGAGCCGCGCTTTTCCGAGGTATTCGTCGGCAAGATCGACTCCGGGCGACTGGCTGCGTACCTCAAGAAATTATCAACTTCGGTTGAAGACTACCGTGGCTTTGACATCTATAACATTCCATTCGAGGGCCGCACGGTCCGCGTGGTCATTCTTTCTTACGACAGCGTCGCGGTGTCGAACCATCCGAACGTTGGCGTGATTCACGGAATCCTGGACCGCTCGCGCAAGTTGGCATCGCCGTTTGGTGGACCCTGGCTGCTGCGGAAGTTCTACCGGCAGGTTCCTCTGGCGAGTTTGTCGTTTGCCATTTTGCGGGTAAAGCCAGAGATGAGTTCGTTCAGCGGATTGGGAGGCTGGAGTTTTCTATTTCCGAAGCCGGCGGTCGCGGTGATTTCGGCGCGATATCTTCGCGCTCTTCATCTGCGGGCGGAAGCTTTTACCGACAGCGATGCCGACGCGCAAGCTATCACTGAAAAGACAGCGGCTTTTCTCAGCTTGTTTCATGCCGCCGAAGGCAGTGTCGGCGCACACGGAACGGATCCGGATGTGAAGACTTTCTTCGACAGTCTGAAAGTCGAGCAGAAGGGAGATCGCGCAATTCTCACCGCCGTGGTGCCGCCGGGGTTCCTCCGCAAAGCTTTGACGGGAGCGCCTGAGGCCGCGCCCCCTGCTGCGAATGCCGCGCCGCTCGAAGAGCCATCGGCCCCGAATCAGCCCCAGAAGCCGAAATCGCGATAACGACCAACTCCGGGTTTCGTCCAATATTCAGGGTTTGGCCGCTACAATAGAACTGTATGTCGACTTTGCCATTGCCGCTCGCTGTCTTTGTCGCAGGACTGATCTCGTTCCTGTCGCCTTGCGTGCTTCCGCTGGTGCCGGGATATGTTTCGCTGATCTCCGGCGTTGGCGTCGAGCAACTGAAGATGAAAGAGGGCGAGCTGTTCCGCAAGGTGATGCTGAATTCGGCCGCGTTCATCATCGGCTTCAGCATCGTGTTCATCACGCTGGGCGCGATTTCGACCGAAGTCGGGCAAGTGCTGGCGCAATATAAATCGCTGCTCGCACGTATTGCCGGAGTTGTGATTATCCTTTTTGGTCTGCACCTGACCGGCCTTTTCCAGATTAAGGCCCTGCTGGCGGATACGCGGCTGCACCAGCTCAAGGGCAGTCCCTCGGCCTGGGGGGCGTTTGTGATCGGATTCGCTTTTGCCTTCGGATGGACACCGTGCGTCGGTCCCATTCTGGCGGTGGTGCTCGGATTTGCGGCCGCTCAGGATACGGTCTGGAAGGGCATTTTTCTTCTGGCTGTCTACTCGGCAGGATTGGCCGTGCCGTTTCTGGTGACGTCGCTTTTTATCGAGTGGTTTTTGAAGTTCTACAACCGCTTCAAATTCCACATGCATGCGGTGGAAGTGGCGAGCGGAGGCTTGCTGATCGCATTAGGCATTCTGCTGGTGATGGGCCGCTTTACGCTCATCTCAGGATATTTTTCGTTCTTGAATCGCTTCGCGCTGTAAGGAGACGGGACAAGACGCATCTCAGCGAGAGTACGGTTCTGGGCCGACGGCTTATAAGTGGTAGTGAAATTCGAGGTTTGCTGTGAAGAGAAATCCGCTGATTCTGTTTTTTGTCGCTGCGATTGTTGCGGTCATGCTATCGGTGGGCGTTCGGATGGCGCGGAACCACGGGATCCGTCCTACGCCGGGCCAACTTATGGGCAACGTGGCGCCTGATTTCCAATTGCCCACACTGGACGGCAAGCAACTGCGGCTTTCCGACCTGCGCGGAAAGGCGGTCCTGCTGAACTTCTGGGCGACCTATTGCGAGCCGTGCAAGGTAGAGATGCCATGGTTTGTCGAACTGCAACAGCAGTACGGACCGCAAGGGTTTCAGATTGTGGGCGTGACCATGGACGACGCCAGCAACGCAGATATCGCCAAGTTCACGAAGGCGATGGGCATCAATTATCCGATCCTCATCGGCCAGGATTCGGTAGGGGAGAGTTACGGCGGGCTGAGCGTGCTGCCGACCACGTTCTTTCTGGACCGCGACGGCAAGCTCATTGCCCGCGAATTCGGCCTGCAGAGCCGCAGCGTGTTCGTGGACCACATTAATAAGGCGTTGAGCCAAGGGCAGGCAGTTCAGGCGCAGAAGTAACTTCGAAGGTGGCTCTGGTGATGGCTTGTTTGGTGGCTTGTTTGATTACCACGAACCGCGCGGCAACTTGGAGTACTCTGGGAGCGATGAAAATTTTTCTCAGTGTGCTTCTCTTGTTTGTGTGCTTGGCATCGGTGGGAGCTTCAGCGCAGGACGACGACCTTGGACCCAAAGGTTTGGCGGTGAAAGTTGTGGCCGCTCCGGTTGTGACCGTGGTGCAAGGCAAGCCGGGCACGGTGCCACTGACGTTTCGCGTCGCCAGCGGATACCACATTAATTCCAACATGCCGAAATCGGAGTTTCTGATTCCGACCGTGCTCAAGGTAGAAGCCAATACCGACATGGTGATCGGCAAAATTACCTATCCCGAGGGCCAGGACATGAGCTTTGCTTTCGATCCTGACGAAAAGCTTAACGTTTACACCGGAGATTTCAATGTCGATGTGCTGGTGCGCCCGCTGCACACGGCGCAATCGGGCAAGTACGTGATCCGCGGGACCCTCAAATACCAGGCCTGCGACAATAAGGCCTGTTATCCGCCGAAAACGTTGCCAGTAAGCTTCGATGTAAAGATTGCCAAGGCTCCGCCGGCGCACCACGCGAACCCGGCGCAAAGCCCTGACGCGCACCAGTAGGCCGGCTCACTTCTTTGCCTCAAGTTCGTTCTTGAACACTTTGCCGTCTTTCATGACGAATCCGATGTTCTCAAGAATCTTGACATTCGCCAAAGGATCGCCGGAAACCGCGACCACATCCGCGTAAGCGCCGGGCGCAATCACTCCGAGGCGCCCCTGCATATCGAGCAACTCGGCAGCTCGCGAGGTCGCGCTCTGGATGGCCTGCATTGGCGTCATGCCGAATTCGACCATCCGCGGAAACTCCTGTGCAATCGGCTCGGTCCACGGAATGCCTCCCATGTCGGTGCCGAACGCAATCTTCACGCCCGCCTTCAACGCCTTGCGGAATGACACTTCGTGCTCGCTGGCACGCTTGCGGTCGCGCTGACCTGCAGGAGTATCCGCCGGAGCCCAGTCGCCGTAATAAACGCTTAATGTCGGGCAGAGCCACGTTCCCTGGCGAATCATCTGTGCGATCTGCGCATCGGTGAGCACCAGTCCGTGCTCGATCGAGTCGCAGCCGCCGTCGAGCGCACGCTGCATGCCTTCTCCGCCGTAAACGTGGCAGGCGACTTTCTTTCCCCAGCCGTGAGTTTCATCCACAATCGCGTGAAGCTCTTCGACGGTCAGCGTCGGCTGCGAGACAAGTTCGCCGTTCTTGCCCACCCATGAGCGATGCGTCATGTAGACCTTGATCCAGTCGGCGCCGTGATCGAGTTGCTCGCGCGCAGCCTTGCGCGCCTCGACCGGCCCGTCGATAATCTGCACTCCCTTCGGCACTTCGATTTCCGGCGCATAACCTTCCAGCGGATACCCGCCGGTGGTTGAGATGGCGCGCGTCGAAACGAAGAGGCGCGGGCCGGGGATGTATCCGCCTTCGATGGCCATCTTGATGCCCACATCTCCGTAGCCCGCGCCTTCAGTCTCCATGTCGCGCAATGTGGTGAATCCCTGTTCGAGCGCGCGGCGCGCCGAAACCGTGGCCCGCGCTGCGCGAAACGCCAGCGGATACTTAAGCAGTTGAATGTCGTATCCGCCCTGGGCTGGGTCTTCGCCTTGCAGAAAGATGTGGGTGTGCGCGTCAATCAATCCGGGAAGAACGGTAGCCCGGGAGAGATCGATGAACGTGGCGCCGGCTGGGAGATTTGACGGAACGCCGCCACCGTCGGCGACGTCGGTGATGGTGTTGCCGCGGATGGTGATGACCACGTTGCGACGCGGGGAGTTGGAGACACCGTCAATCAGCACGCCTGCGCGAATCACCGTAACCGGCGGCGCGGGTGCGATTGTCTGGGCCCAACCCGCGCAAATCAGTCCTAACAAACTCAGCAGAAAAATCCAGCGCTTCACCTGCCACCTCCAGAAAGGCTGGATTGTACTCCCAGGCAGATCGCGGAGGTAGGCGGGGAGAGACGGCCCTTACACCGACGCGGGATTCGTGCTCACTCCGTTGGGGCTCACCCCGTTGGGGCTCATCTGGTAGCCCACGCCGCGGACGGTGTGAATTAAAGTTGGTGAAAAACCGTCGTCGACCTTGCGGCGCAAGTAATTGATGTAGACATCCACAACATTCGTGGTGGAATCAAAGGTCAGGTTCCACACGTGTTCGATGATCATGGCGCGGGTCAACCGGCGTCCGGCATTGCGCATCAGGTATTCGAGGAGCGCGAATTCCTTGGTCGTCAGCTCGATGGGACGGCCGGCGCGGGCCACTTTGCGCTCCACGCGATCCAAACAAAGATCGCGGACAGTGAGGACCGATTCCGAAGGCAAGTGGCTGCGGCGCAACAAGGCCCGCGCCCGAGCCGACAGTTCGAGAAACGAAAACGGCTTGACCAGGTAATCGTCCGCTCCTGAATCGAGGCACTGCACGCGGTCTTCGACGCGGCTGCGCGAAGTGAGCATCATCACCGGCAAGTTCGCCTTACGCTGCCGCAAACTTTTCAGCACAGATAACCCGTCAACCCCCGGCAGATTCAGGTCGAGCACGACCAGATCGTAATCGACCTCCATCGCCATGGAACGGCCCTGATTGCCCTCGCTGGCAACATCGACCGCGTGATATTCGGCTTCCAGTCCCTTGCGGAGAAAGCTGGAGAGCGCTACGTCTTCCTGGACAATAAGAATTCTCATGAGCCTCGTCTTAGCTGGTGAACTCGGTCAGTATCTGAACCGATTCTCATTTTCGACGCACACGCGGAGGCGCACAAGATAACCTGACCGTACGAAGGGACGTAGCTGCGGAGGGGACAGCGGTGGTATGAACAGAAAAATCGCGAAGTTGGCTAGGAAGGCTCCGAGTCGTCTCGGGGATCAGCAAATTTCTACGCGCCCAACTCCGCGCGAATCGCCGCGACAATCGCCTCGGCCAGGCGGTCCATCTGCTCTTTCGACTCCGCTTCGATCATCACCCGCGCCAGCGCTTCTGTGCCGGAGTAACGCACGACCACGCGGCCATTGCCGTCGAGTTCGCGCTCTGCGGCTGCAATAGCCGCCTGCACCGTGGGAATCTCGGCGAATGGAGTCTTGACCCTCACCCGAACATTACGAATCGTCTGCGGAAACACCTTCAGGTCGCTGATCAGATCGGCGAGGGGCTTGCCAGTTTCGGCTACGATTTCCATCACACGGAGCGCGGTCAGCAGTCCGTCGCCGGTGGTAGCATCACCGTCGCGAAACAGAATGTGGCCTGACTGTTCGCCGCCGAGCGTGGCGCCAATGCGCTGCATTTCTTCGAGAACATACTTGTCGCCGACGTTGGCGCGCAGCATGCGAATGCCGGATCGTTTCAGCGCCAGTTCCAATCCCATGTTCGACATGGTCGTCGCTACCACGGTGGCGTTGGCGAGTGTGCCGCGGCGCTGCATCGCGCGCGCCGCCAGCAGCAGAACGGCGTCTCCGTTGACGACCCGGCCTTCGGCGTCGCAAAAAAGCGCGCGGTCAGCGTCGCCATCGAAGGTAATGCCCAAATCAAAACGCTCTTTAAATGTGCCGCCGGATGCACCGCTGGATGCGCCGCTGGCGAGGTTCTCCGCAACATAGTGCGCTACTGTCTCCGGATGCAGCGCGCCGCAATTGTCGTTGATGTTCTGTCCGTCGGGCGCGGAATGCAGGAAAGTCGTGCTGACCCTGACTGCGCGAAACAGGGCTGGAGCTTCCGCCGCGGCCGCTCCATTGGCGGTATCGACCACCACGCGCAAACGGCTTAAGTCCGCGGAGACGCTCCCGGCCAGCCAGCGCACGTAAGCTTGCCGCAGACTCTCGTCGCCGGGAAGGCTCGATGCCTCGCTCGTAGAACCGGATGTGGAATCCGCGGCCGGGGCCGCTGACGAATCCTGCAGCAGCGCGAAAATTTCTTTTTCAATCGCCAGTTCGCGCGCGTCGGGCAATTTGTAGCCATCGCGGGAAAAAATCTTGATTCCGTTGTCAGTCCAGGGATTGTGTGAGGCCGAAATCACGACTCCGGCATCGAAGCCCTGCGAGCGAGCGAGGAACGCAACTCCCGGCGTGGTGATCACGCCGGCGCTGCGGGTTGCCACTCCCACGGACGCGAGCCCTTGAAGGAACCGGTCCGCGATCCAGCGGCTGGAAATCCGCGTGTCCTGCCCAATCAATACGCGCGGCTTTGCATTCACGCGTACGAGATCGTGTCCCAGCGCGCGGCCAATCCAATAGACGCTGTCAGGAGTGAGCGGGAATTCGCCCGCGACGCCGCGAATTCCATCGGTACCGAAAAGTTGTCTGGTTTGCGTCATGCGAAAGGCTGGAAGAAAACATTCCTATTTCTCGTCGTCTCCCGAACTTTCCATGATAACCGTCACGCGAATCGAAGTGGGGTGTGCAACCTGGATCAGAGGATCGGTAACGTAGGCGTGGGTCATGAATGCAGCCCGCGTTATAACTCCGGTGGCATCCACGGGATCGGTGATGGCCGACTCCACGGCGTCAACCCGGCGGCGAGGGCCGGTAACTGTGACCGTTGGCGGATCGGCGAGCACCTGCGCCACGCGCAGGTTGCCGGCGAAAGTTCCAATCACGCGCGGATGAACTTCGATCTTGCGGGTCACGCGCTCATCGAAGGAAAGTTGAAATTGATCGGGTATGATCTGTACCACTTCAAGGTCTTGCGGCACGTGCACGCGGTCAGTCAAATCGAAAGTTCTTTGCCCGGGGCGCACGGTGGACAGATCGACTTGCGCATGAACATCCGCAATATCCAGGCGATGAATCAGCCGCTCCGGACCGCGCACTCGAACCCGCACTGCGGTGGAGTCGGCCGAATCGATCTCCATATTGTCGGGAATTTTCTGGAACTCGATGGGAACGTTGATCTCTACTTCGGCGATGGGATCGCGGGCTACGGCCAGCCACAGTCCGACAGCGAGCAGCAGAGAAACCAGTTTGAGCAGGAAGTTGTGAACGAAAATGCGTTCGAAAAGGCTGCCCTGCCCGAAGCCAGACATCGTCAGTCTTCCTTTCCCGAGCGCATGCCGGCGTCTGGCCTGCGGGAGAGTTGCGAACTGGGCGGCTCCTCCTGGACGAAATCGTCCACGGTATTCGGCAGAGTGGGCGCGGGAGCGTAACGGCTAAGCAGATTGCTTAAGCGTTCGCGCAGCCGCTCCACGGTCAAATCGCGTTCAATGGTGCCCGCGACCGCCAGGCTGATGGTCCCTGTTTCTTCAGAAACGATGACCGCGACCGCGTCGGTTTCTTCGGTGATGCCGATGGCGGCGCGATGGCGCGTTCCGAGCTGGATTGAAAGCACGGGATTCATCGACAGCGGCAGAAAGCAAGCGGCGGCGGCGACACGGTCACGCTGCACGATTACGGCTCCATCGTGTAACGGAGCGCTCGGACGAAAAATGGTGGCCAGCAGGTCATACGACAGGCGAGCGTCGAGCGCCACGCCACTTTCGATGTAGGTGCGCAGTCCGATCTCGCGCTCGATTACGATCAGCGCTCCGGTCTGATTTTGGGAGAAAAGATTCGCTGCCAGAACAATGTCGTCGTAAACGTCGGCGGCCGAATTCGAGGAGCGCATGAGCGAAATACGGCTGCCAAGATTAGCCAGAGCGTGGCGGATCTCCGATTGGAAAACCACGATCAGCGCGAACACAACATAGGGCAGAAGCGTGCTGAGCAGCCAGTTCAGAGTGCGCAATTCGCCCAGCCGCGCAAAATAAAAGGCCAGTCCCAGGGCGGCTAC
>Ga0182015_10006555_pt1 | contig 11658 bp, 13 predicted proteins | sample 712P3MmetaG_FD_120478 | JGI IMG/M metagenome (GOLD analysis project Ga0182015, IMG submission 120478) | Permafrost microbial communities from Stordalen Mire, Sweden - 712P3M metaG | ecosystem: Environmental > Terrestrial > Soil > Wetlands > Permafrost | place: Sweden: Stordalen | collected...
AAGGGTTCCCGAGGATCGTCTGCATGACGATGTTCGCAGCCGTGATCGCAGGTTCGTTGCTCGTGCCGATGTTCAGAGCTTTGAAACCTAGGAAGCACTGTGCGAAGTTGATTGATCCAGCGAGTGTAATTGTATTTGCCATTTACCTAAACCTTATTTCGGAAATTGTCACAGCAATCCCGGTCACCGACTGCTATGGTGCCGTCTACTTGCTTGCGATCCTGAAGCTGTGGATCGATCTGGACGAGAGGGTGAGTGCATCCGCCTGTCTTTGACTGGTAGTCGCGGACGAAGCTCCGACAATTCCAGCATTCACGCGGAGGACGATTTTCTTTTTCAGTTACGAAACCCGATAGCGCGGTGCCGTCCTTCATGTCCGACGGGATACCGTTACGCTTGTGCGTTAGAGCATGAATCCCGCTCGCATTGAATAGCAGGACTCCGCCCGGGTGAGTCAAACCTTCGTACCCTACTAAAGGTTCTGCCCGGTTGTATACGTTATGGAGGTACGACACGCTCGATCCATGACCAATAATTAACGGAAGGCATTTTCGTTCGTCAATAACGGTCAGTACATCCGCCATAAGCATAGCCATTCGCTTATGGAAGTCAGCGATTGATTCTCCGCCGGGGATTTTCTTCGTAGGGTTCGCGTAGTATCCCTCGAGAGGGTAATCTGTCTTTGCTTTCCCGGTGTAATCTCCAACGTTTACCGGCCGTAGGCGCTCATCCGTGACTTCTTGTTTGATCCCAAGAATTCCAGCGAGAATCTCTCGCGTCTCGACGCATCGGTGGAGATCATCCGACAGCGCGAAAGGAAACTTCAGGTTGAGGTCGCGAAGGAAAGTCCCAGCCTCGCGCACTAGATCGCGGCCTTCGGGGCTGAGTTGCGCCCCCGGTTCGTTTGACCAACCTCGGTAGAGACCCTGATCGTTGTTAGCGGTCTCTCCGTGACGCACCACAAAGAGCATCGGATCGTTCTTAGCCATAATTATTCCCTCAACAAGCCCGCAATAAAAAACGGTGAATTTTCTAGTATGGAAACTGATACGGCCACGCCGGACCGGGATATACAAGTCCCGGCTGGTCTAGCATCGGATTTGCTGGATAAAACCCTTGGTTGTCTCGCTCGCGGTCGCCTTGGACCTTTGCGGCCTGCATCGCAGCGGCCCACTTTTCCTGCATCATATTTGCTTTGCCGCGCACAGCCGCTTCGGTCGCATGTTGGTACGCCATTGCGATGAACCCATCCTTGAAGTACTTCGAGAAGTCGTCAGGGATAGGCTCGATGGTCTGGGACATAAGGGTAAAAGGCCCGTTCGAGAATGCAAAAGGACGCCATTGTCCCTTGAGGTTGACTTGGAACACGGTTCCGGTCTGAGGTGGAAGTGGGTTGACGCGGATTCCTTGACCCTTGGGGTTAACCGCAGTCCACACGACAGAACCATCTGTCGCGGTTGTCGCAACGGTTGTGGGCGCAGATGGTGTCGGGAATACAGGATTCAAATTTGAGGAGAATGGATTTGACGAGCCGGTTGTTCCATAAGAGGTAACAACCCAGAGGTTTCCGAAAGCATCCTTAACTTGGGTAAGGGGGTTCGCAGGTCCTGAGGGAACTCCAAGCATTGTTGCAATCTTAGAGCTAGGTTGTGGATTGGGGAAGTTCGATGCACCACCACCGGAGTTGGTGGGGTTCGTAGCGCCCCAAGTCGCGTACACAAGCTGATCGTTGTTGAACCAGCATGTTTGACCGGGTTGACCGTATTGAGTGCTGGTTGGGGGTATATCTTTTACAATTTCCAGCGGCCATATAGGCTGAGGTTGCTGTGTATTATTTATATCAATCAGCCAGCCAGATTCCAACCAGCCGAGGTTTACGACATTTAATGCATAATCTTGTTGCCACGAGTTGGTTAAAAAAGTAGGCAACAAGAAAGAATTGAACTTCCAGTTATACGCAGGAGATAGCATTTCTATCATTACATCGTTGGCTATCTGCAGGGGAAGGGCGATCGATGAACCGCCCACGCCCTGTTGGACGACGGCAGCTATCTCGGGAAAGGATTTAGCGAAGGTTGTTACGGTAGATATTGTGATGGTGCTATTTGGCATTCTAGGCTCGGGACATTGCTGTAATTGCAGCGAGTCGTGATCTTCAGCCTGCGAGGTAATTGCCTCGCAAGTGAGCAATAAAACTTGACAAACATAAACTTTTACAGTAGTCTAATGGAATGGGAAAATTCATAGACTTGGTAGGTAAAACTTTTGGAAAATGGACTGTCGTTCGTCGTGTGGAGAACTCTTCGAACGACATGGCGCAGTTCAAGTGTAGATGTGACTGCGGAATCGCACCGCGTGTTTATTTCCGCGTGTCGCCGAGTTGCCCGTCACCAATCGCGGCGATAACTTTTTGAACGGCGTTATCGAATCCAAAAGCGTCATTCCGGAAAAGCCGCATCGTAGGATACCAAACACACGTCTCGCCCGAAAGTCCAAACTTCCAGTCGCTTGCTCCTGAAAGGATTGTCCAAACTTTTTTTCCCATCGATGCCGCGAGATGCATATTCGCGGTATCGACCGTAATGACCAAATCAAGGTTTTGAATTAACGCGGCATTGTCTTCCCAACTTTTTAGATCGGGATTACTGCCATACTGAAGGTCCACCAAAGATGCGTGCTCGCTGATGGCCGCTGCAATGGAGTCGACCTGCTCGGTGGTAAGAGCCCGGTAGACACCTTTGGGACAGAGAGGAGTCTCAATCGCACGAGCCTCTCGACAGAATCCCACGCGAGGAAAATCCGTTCTCTGAAGTTTGTTGTTGAAAAATTCAACACGTTCCGGATCGGCTATCCAGATAGGAGACCCGGGGACGGTTTTCGGAGTCGTCTCGAAGACCGCCGGAAAATCAAAGAACCCTACAGCCGGGATATTTTGAGGAGTCTCCGTTAGTAACTTAATCGGAGGCATCCAAGGTTGACGCCGAGCGAGATCAACAAACCCAGAGTCGAAAAAGAAAGGCGGAAGGTATATGGTTGCTGGCGCATTCATGAGCGGTATGTACCGCGATGTATGGATGATGTCGCCGAACCCACCTTCCGAAATTATGGAAACTGGTAGCACGGATGGTTTTCCATTCCATGTTTCAAGATACGCCGCGTGTACCATGCGCTTCTTAAGCCCGAGTAGGATTTTCCATGCCTTAGGCCAATCGTCTCTGAATAAGAGAGTGTTCAGGTAATTCAAATCGATTTCCCAACCGGGATCGTGCGGGCGCTTATACGCGATTTCGTTCCACTGAAGAGCTTCCTTGATTCTTCCGTGGTGATGGTACGCTACCGCGACGAGTGCTGCGGCGTGCGCGGTTTTGACTTCCTTGGCGGTCTCAAGTGCGGATTCGAGCATTTTAGGATCGCCCAAAGCCTCATAAATGGCGGTTCTGGCGAGTAGGAGTTTCCCTCTGTGCCGCGAAGAGAGCAAACTTTTTTGCACGTGATCCAATATTTGTAGAGCCTGCTCGCGATTGTATATCAAGGTCTCGTCGAGTTGAGGCGTCAGAAGTCGGGTGCCTCGGCCTTGATTGCGGTAGTTATGCTGTAGACTAGGCATCTTTCAGCGAGGAAGATTTTCCCGCGTGATTTCTGCGGCTACCATGCCGCCGCCAATCTCCGTTGTGTTGGACATGGGCTCATCGATCACGCTCGGATCGGTCGCCGCCGGGTGTGAAACCTGCGGCTGCGATACCTCTACCGGGATTTGCGGCGATGCCGCGACGTGCTTTGGTTTGTCATAGCGAAGCTCGGTGACTTTTTGTCCCGGGCGTTCGATAATTTTGTAGTTGATCTGGGTCACTGGCACCGGCATCGTAAAGTCAGTCACCGGGACATTCGCGGCGAGGTGGATATCTAGAGTCGTGCCTGAGACAACGGGCATAACACCGAAGTTGCACAGCCCCTCTCCGGGTGCCGGGCTCTTCGAGGTTCGGCCCTTCATAACGTACACGCCGTATCCCTGCGCGACGAGTTCTCCGCGCTGGAGTACGAGGCATTCCGGCTCGGAGGCCGGTCGGTCGATCTGGGCCCACTTCAATCCGGCGACGTCTGCCGCCCACATTGCGTTATCTAGGGTCTTGAATTGTACGATCATTTGATCTCCATTGGCCGAATCGGGCAATATCGTGTAACAAAACCCCCTTCGAGAGGGGGTTTCGTTACACAGAATGTTACTTCTGTTCTTCCGTCTTGCCGTCTATGGCTTCGACGAATGTTTTGTTAGACAACAGCGTCGCGTATTCTGCCGACGACATACTGTTGATTTCCTTCTTGGTCCAAGTCTTCTTCTCGACGATCTTCCCTTCATCGCCCGTATTCGGCAGCGGTACTCGCTGTCCGTGGTTCAGGTACGGTTGATTGTCGCTCATTAGGAGATCACACGCGTCGGCAAGAACAACGTGCTGCCCGAGATTGTGTTATCGGTCGGGACACTGTTCATCTTGTCGAAGTCCGCGCTTCCGGCTTCGCCGGTAAGAGGATCGCGTGATACCCATTCTCCGCCGCAACGCTGGCAAAGAATAAAGTATCGTCCTGAAGGAAGTACGTGCTTAAGGATCGCGTACTGGTCATCGGTTCCCTGTCCGTTCATAACGGCTCCGGGTCCACGACCGCCCTTCTTGTGAGTGCAGAACTTCTTTAGACGCTCACGGCTTTGCAACATCGCTCGAACTTGGTTCGCCTTCATTGATGCGTCGGCTAGCTTTTCAGCTTTCTTTGCCTTACGGGCCGCGCTTCTTTCGCGCTTTTCTTCTAGATCGAGAAGTCGCTCTTCGGCTTCATTGGCCTGAAGTAGCTTCCGGATTTCTAGGTCGGTAAGATTTGAATACTCCGACTCGTTATCGTGCTGGTTATCGCGTTCTGACATAGTCTCTCCTTGCTGCTTTTGCTGCGTGCTGATTTGACTAGAGCCCTAATCCTCGGCCCTTGAGGTATTTCACATACTCGCGGTATCGTCTGCTGACGGGACCCGATGCTGGTGCGCCGAACGCCTTATCCGCTTGCGCGGGCGTAAGGAGTCCCTGCTCGAAAAGGTACAACAATAATGTTCTCCAACCTCGGCGCTTCGGCCCGAGAGGGACATCGAATTCGTCAAAGTGGAGTTCTTCGTATTCTTGCATGTACGGGACCTGCGCGGCTCCGACATAGTGAGGCTCTCCATCTTTGTGCTTACAAGTCGGTCTCATGCCGGTATGATCTACGAATAGACCAAGCGTTCCGGGTGATCCACCTTTGTTGGTGTACCACGCCTTGACTCCTGCGAGCTTCAACTTCAGCAAGAAGCTATTCATGTGCAGGATTTTTCCAACGCGCTTTGATCTGAGTTCTTCCTGCTTCGGCCATCGAAAGGCCTTGCGTGCGGCGTTGTTGTCTTCCCTAACCTTGTGGACGAGTTCTTTCGTCTCGTTGCCGGTCGTCGTGTGACGGGGAGCGGCTTCGTACTGGGCGATTTCTTTCGCGAGTGCTGCGGGGATGTTGTTCTTCGCGTTAAAGAAGTCTTCTTTATTTGCGGCGACCTCGCCGGTTTGCTGACTGCGTACTCCGAATGTTGGCAGGCTCAAGTGAGGCTCCGTAATGAGATTAAGATACCTCTTGACAGGGCGGCGTAATATTGCTACACTTTCAAAGGAGGGTAAAATGAAACGATTAAACTTGTTGGGGTTGAAATTCGGTAAAAGAATAGTTCTAGAACGGCTCGCCAGTCGGCGCGAAGGAAATGCCACCAGAAGCCGCTGGCTCGTAGAGTGCTTATGCGGTCGCCGCGATGAGGTGTTTGGGTATCTACTTACGCGCGGCAAAGCAAACCAGTGTCATTCCTGTTCAGCCCGCGTAGCAGGAAAAATCATAAAACATGGGCACGCTCGAAGCGGAGCACAATCTCGAACGTACATCAGTTGGTACGCTATGCTGCAGAGATGTAACAACCCAAAGAATATCAGGTACACCGAATATGGTGGTCGCGGTATTCGCGTCTGCCGTCGGTGGAGAGATTTCAGAAACTTTTTATTGGATATGGGGCTAAGGCCCGCGTTGAAAACATTGGATAGAAAAAATGTAAACGGAAATTACATTCCATCAAACTGCCAATGGGCGACAAATACAGAACAACGGCACAACAGAAAAGATTAGGGGCATGGGAGGAATACAAGTGCTCCTCAATGCCCCTGATTCTTTCGCTACGATTCGTACGACTTCAGTTTACTAGTTAGCTAGTTGCTGAAGTTGCGTCTATATACCGCAAACGCATAGTTACATCCGGGGGCAAAGTCGCCGTGAAGTGAAGCTTATAACTCGTCCAACCCGGGATCAGGCCTGACGGATCAGCCACTGAACGTGCCGCGTTAGATTCGGTATAGCACTCGATGTTGCGCCAGTTGCCGTCGTCCATAGCCGTGTCGCCACGACCACCTAGACGGACCGCGATCACGCCATCCTTACCCATAATATAGGTACGGTATGCCACGATGCTTGCGGCTGAACCCTGATACGCTGTTGTCAACGTTACGAGGTTAGACTGGAAGAAGCTTACGCCAGATGCAGGGAATTCCAGCGCCTCGGCTAGGTCGGTTGAGACCAAGTCGTCCATACGCTGTTGTCCCGGCACTGTGTGCTTGAGGATGTCCAGCGTGCTGTCGTTCGATGAATCGTTGAGCAAGTCAGCGATTGCGAACGGGTGAATAACTCCCGCGAACAGGCCTTCCGCTTCGTTGAACGGCATAACTGCACGGCCAGCAAGTGACTGGACCTGTGCGCGTACGTTGTTCAATGAAAGTGCGGTACCACCAGCGATCTTGACCGATACAGATGAGTCAACGGCGCTTGCGCCGTCAACAACTGCACGGACGATAGCTGACAGAGACTGTCCCAAACGGTAAGACAATTCACGACCGACGTTCTCCACGACTGGGTCAATCGCGGTTGCGAGAGACAAAGACGAGAAGTTCGCGTAGTCGGCGTATTCACCGATTGTTGCGGTTGTGGTACCAACTGAAGCGGTGATACCTGAACCTACTGTACCTTCAGACGCTTGGTTGGTGTTAGCACCAAACGTGTTGTACATGAAAAGTTCCAACTGGTTTCCGGAGTTGACCGGTAGTTCACGACGCTCGGCGCATCGGACAAAAGGCGTTTGGGCCTTTAGGTTCTCGATGAAACGCTTGTCGTAGTAAATCACACGAGACTGGGGAAGATTCCCTGTCCCGTTTGAAGAAGGGTTAAAACCTGCCATTTTGTGTATTTCCTAATGGAGGAGATAAGGCCTACAGACTAACCTCGTGGCGGCAAAGCGTCGAGTTGCTTTACGAACTCAGGATCGCTGAGTCCTTTTGCAATTTCGGCGGCTGACATCTTGGCTATGTCTCGGTGCGTGAGCCCAACCTTGACTGGAGTCGGGGTGTTCTGCGGTGCAGAACTTCCTCGTGCTGACAGTCCGGTTGACGCGGTACGCGGCGTAGGGGCTGGAGCGTCGCTAATAGGCGACGTCTGCTCGGATACGGGTTCCACTTGAGGTTCTACCGTCGGGATCGCCGCCGGTACAGCTTCAGTGGTGGGTTTCGGTTGTCGAAGAGCGAGTTTTTTATCCTCACTCAACGAGTCAAAAGCGATTTGAAGATTCTTTACGGTGACGGGAAGTTCTTTCTTTAGAAGGAACTTTTCCATCGCTTCCTGATTGACATCACACTCGATGTACTCGGGCGTATTCTCTAGGAAGATCGCAACAGCCTCGCGAGCGAGCCCTGCGATGCGGTTTGCTTCCGCCTCGTTAAGCTGCGCGAGTACGGCGTCTACCGGTGCCCCTAGTAGGGCTTCTACTTCGATTCGCGTCGCGTCAATAGCGGTGTTAGGGTCCTTGCGAAGGTTGGCGATCTTAACGCGCTCGTCGCCGGTTAGCTGACGAGAAGCGAATTGGCGAAGCGGGCGTCCGGTGTCTGGTGTCATGACGCGCTCGGCCTTGAGTTGTTTCTTGGTATCGTAGAAAGCGACTGCCGCGTTTTCATGCGCGACTGCGATTTTATCTACGAGGGCTTCCATTGTTTCAGCTTCGAATTTTTGTGGTGGGCCGTACGGCTCGCCAGTTTGTGGGTTTTTCGGTTGGTAAGTCTTTGTAAACATTCTATAGCTCCCTGTCCCTAATTAGGACGTAGACTACTTTTCTTCCTTGACCGCTTTCTTGATCCAGTTACAGTTAGCGCATAGCAACTGATATCGTCCGTCTAAATCCAATAAGGCGCGTTTCCATATTGTCCACATGCTGACCGTTTTTCTTTCGGTGTAACCATCGTCGTTGACATGATCTAATTGAAGGCACCGAATGTCTGCACATCCGTGACTGCCGTCTACGTTAATCCAACCACATCCGGGGTTATTACAGCGGTTCCCGAATTTCTTAAATACGGCTGATCGTAGATCGCGGTAATATAGTTTGTTTCTGTCGGGATGACGCTCCCGGCGGAACCGTTCATATGCCTTCCAATCGTAGCGAGGGTCACGCGACATCGGACTTTATACCGGTTTCTTGTTCAAAGATAATCCGCTCAAGGTTCTGCTGCTCTTGAAGTTCTTTCTCCGCTGCGGCTGCGCGGATGCCAGCGATGTGCTGGTCCGCTTCAAGTTGGATCATGCTGCGTACATCCCGGTAAAACTGTCGCATCGCGTGGACTTTATCAACTGCGGCGTCTCGCTTTGCTCGTTCTGCCGGGTCCGTGTCCATCGCTTCCTCGGTTGCAAGGACGATGGTGTTCTCCATGAGTTGCCAGAGTGCTTTTGCCTCTGGCGAACTATTCAGGACGACGAGATAATGCTTCTCGTGCATCCCTAAATCTTTATGCCGAAATAGTTCGTTCATTTATTACCTCGTTACCCTGTGACTTGGTCTGGATTTCCGAAACCCGGACCACCCGGCGTCCCGAGAAGGGCATCAGGCGTCGCGGACTTCTCCGCTAGCTGTCTGAAGACGTCTCTCGTGATGCGGGCTTCGTTTTCTTGATCGATCTCCTGCGAACTCTGTTGTCCCTTTAACTGCTGTAGCGCGACCTGACCTTGGAGTTTCTGTTGCGCTTGACCACCGGCTGATTGCTGCTTTGCGCGGTCTAAATCTTCCGGGGTCATGTCTTGGATTACGTCGTAGTAGTTCTTCCATCCAGACACATCGTGGAACATGTGTAGGACTTCTTCGACGTTGACTTTCTTTCCTTGAATCATTAACTGTTGCATCATCGCGGGGTTTGTGAACATTTGAACGATCATGAACATCGACTGCGCCATTTGAGACTTCGCGGCGAGGTTCGATCCTGCTAGGACTTCGAACTCGGCGACTCCGTTCAAGAAGTCTCCGGCGTCGAAGGTAAACGCGGTGCCTAGCTTAGGTCCAAGGACCTTACGGATGTACGCGACTGGGAGTTTATCCCGGTTCATGCGATGGAACTTATAAAGAAGCGGCTTGTAGATGCTGCAGACGAAGTTCTCAGTGAAACCGCCGAGGCGGTTCATAGTTGCTTGGATCATTCCGCCAGCACCGGTTCCTGAACGGCCCATCTGGCCCTTCGAGGATGTCGGGCTTCCACCCATTGTTAGTTGCTGTGACGCCCCGCTCGTGGTCTCGACGCGTTGTTGCGACATCGCGATCTGTTGAATAACCGATGCGGGGATTTCTTGCTGCTCCAGCATGTGCAATGCCTTCGTCGGATCGCCGTCCGCAGCGATAATCCCGCCAAGTCGCTGGCGGATTTGCTGCTCTTGGATATTCGCGCCGCGAGAGCGGACGAACATCGGGTTGACGATAAGGTTCGCGAGGTCGAGACAGGCGTTAATAATCCCCTGCTGGACTCGCTGTTCCACGCCGATGACTCGGCCTAGGCCCATTCCCCAGAAAGAGTTCGGAATGTTCCACCAGTTGCAGGCCAAGAAAGGCTTCTCGCCGAATTCGTTCGGCTCATTTCGGATGCACTTTATGCGCTGCAGCACCGTGATAACTTTGTCGTCGTCCCAACGCTCTAGGACTTCGAGAGGCTCGTTGAGAGGATCGGCGGTTGTGCGCTTCCACTTGTGCTCCGCGTGAGTCAGTAGAGGAGTCGATTGGACGTGTGCTTCGCTCGAAGCCGGGACTACGGTCTGCGGCAGCGGGTCCTCGAACCAAGACTTGATAACTTCTGGGCTCGGGAGATTATATCGCTTTACAAGCTTCTGGACTCCGTCCTTGTCCTTAATGACATACATCTCGTCGGCCTTCTGTAGAAGGTCGCGGTAGGTATAATACATTCGGTGCGTGATCTGGCGCGCCTTAGAAGGATCAGGGGTTTGCGTACCCGGATCGACGAGCACGAAACGAAGGTCGCAGTTCTCGACGAATGGCTCGTGGACGACTTCCTCGGTGTCCTGTCGCTCGTACTCGATGGACTCTTTTGTCTCAATCAGAGTGTCTGGCTGGCCCGGGACGATTGCGGGAAGTGTGATCTGGTTGCCGGAGCGGACGTACTTTGTGACTGTCTTGCTGTAGGACTTAAAACCCCACTTCATAATGCAGGTTCCGAACAGGAGAGCGTTCTGGAGAGCCATGTCTACTTCTTGACGAAGCTTAGTCTGCTCTAATTGTATAGCTAAAAGTTCGGTGATTGCACGCGCTGCGTTCTGTGAGATGCTGTCGTGTGGCCGCAGCAAGAACGCTGGAGTCTCGTAAAATAACCCGTTAATGACTTGCGCGTGGATCGCGTTAAGAGTCTCGGCGACTGTGAAACGGTTTACGTTAGACTTCGGAACAGACGTGCCTTCCCAAAGGTTGATCCCGGGAGGGCTCTGGTAGAGTGCGTCCGCCTCGCGCCAACGAAGACCCCAGTAGTTATTCTGGAGCCATGCCTCGCAGGTTTGCGCGTCTTGGACGCAAATCTGAAGCGCGGCAGAATCCTCAACGTCGGACGGACTATGTACTTCGTTGATATCGACTTTCGCTTGTGGGTTTACGTTATCCTTCTCGACGTTCATGAAAGTCCTTTACAGCTTCGAATTCTGATAAGCGAAGTACGCGTGAGCCCCGGCCTGAATCAGGATGGGAATCGCCCACAGGAGAGACTTCTGCATTAAAAAATACGCGAGGGCGGACTCGGCGGAGATAATCCCCATTCCGATTCCTAGAACCTGCCAAGTCTTCGGGGTGTTGGTTCCGTAGAGTTTCACGAGGACAGGATCAACCTCGACGCCTCTGCCGTCTTTTATAAACTGAACTGTGGTGATGCCGTCTGCCAGCGCCGCCGCGACGAGTACTCCGATTGCTAAAATATCCCAAATCATCAATGTCATCCGTTACCGCGCAGGCCGCATCCGAGGGCGTCTGATAGCCACGATCCGTTTCCGCCGCCGCCTGCCGTAGCGTATTGCCCGCATGCGACTAAATTGGTTTGCACGGTGGTAATTGCCAGCCCGCCCGGATTGGTGTAAAAGCCGGGCGAACCAGACAAAAGAGAACTGGTGTGTACTACATCAACCCAACTTCCGACAATCGTTCCGTTTCGTACTGCGGTTAGAACGGTTCCGTTGGCCCCACCTACGGCGTATAATCGCCATACGTCATTTGCAGCGGTTGTAATCGGGAATATGGTTTCCATCACGTACCCTGAG